>Ga0299913_10002571_pt1 | contig 14401 bp, 12 predicted proteins | sample RVTome_9_FD_201360 | JGI IMG/M metagenome (GOLD analysis project Ga0299913, IMG submission 201360) | Soil microbial communities from uranium-contaminated site in the Upper Colorado River Basin, Wyoming, United States - RVT155D38 (version 2) ... | reverse complement strand
TCGCTGCACGGTGCACAACTCCTTGCGCCAGGCCCCGCATGTTCGGATCTCGACGAAACTCCTCTCGCCCGTCGGTTCCGGACCTTGACGCTTCGGAGGACGACATGACGTCACGAGGCACCACAAGAAGAGGACACACCATCTTCAAGATCCATCAGTTCCGCGATCCAGAAACGCGATCACGTGCTCGGCGAAGACGTCGGGAGCGAGGACGTCTGCGACGTGCTGTTGCCCGTCGAGGACCTCGATCCGAGCGTTCGGCATCGCGCCGGCCACGATCTCGACCTCGGCCGCCGCGGGGTCAGGACTATCCGAACCGATCAGCATGAGTGTCGGCACAGTGATCTTCGCCGCTGTCGTGGGATCGAAGGGGACCGTCAGCAGTCCGCGGAGCTCGCGAGGCACCGTGTGCACGGCTGCGACGCGTGCCGGCCAAGAGGGCTGCGAGCGGATGGCCTCGACCTCGTCGTCCGGCATCATGACGACCTCACGCATCAGCATCTCGAGCGCCGCTTCACGGTCGCCTGCCGTGATGAGCACCTCCAGCCGCTCCTCCACCCGTGGTGGATATGCCCACGCCTCGAGGTCTACGGGCGGCCAGTCTTCGTAGAGGACGAAGCTGCGGAGGTTGGGGGTCAGTGCCGCGGCGCCGAACACGCAGAGCCCGCCGTAGGAATGACCTAGACGTCGACGGCCGCGCCCGAGGCTTCCGCGACGGCATCGACGACAGCGGCCACGTCCTCGAACTCGCGCGCGATGTGGTAGTCCGGCGCATCCCCGCTCTCGCCGCGCCCTCGCCTATCGACGGCGTGGACCGTGCGGCGCGGCTCCAGGTACGGCAGCAGCGGGCGCCACCGGTTGTGGTCGGCGGTCGCGCCATGCACGAGGACGAGCGGCGGACCCTCCCCGCTCGACCAGTACGCGATCTCGGTGCCGTCAGCCGACACCGCCCGGGTCATCCCGGGCTTCATCCGCTCGCTTCACCACGCGCGAAGAACGCCTCGGCTGCCCCGAGATCGCCTTCGAACACGCGGGCTCCCACGATCTCACCCTCGCCGATCTCGTAGACGACCACCCGGAACCAAGGTGGTCCCTCGTCCGCCGATGGGATCCGCACCATGAGGAAGACGTTCCGGTCACCGGCTACAAGATCCACCAGCTCCGGCATGAACACGCCGCCGCACGCCCGATCCTGCTCGGCCCAGAAGCGGACGATCGCCGCTCGTCCTCGGTGGTCACCGTGCAGCGTTCCGGGGCCGGCGTAGCGGAATACAGCGTCCTCGGCGAAGAATCGCCGTGGCCTCTCGGTCGCCGGATCGATACGTCTCGAAGAGCCGCCGGATAAGCTCCTCAACCCCACTCGTCCCGCACGAACCATCGCGCGGATCTGCCTCGGCCGGATGCTAGCACCACGCCCTTGCGAGGTGGATCCTCACGAGATCTCCGATCGCGAAGCGACCTCGAGGCCGGACCGCCACGTGCCGAGCCCGAGGTGACGAGCTTGCTCCTCCGCGTCGGTCACCATCGTCGCGAGCCGGCCGTGCATCCGGCGCTGCTCCGCCCGGAGCCGCGCTGTCGTACATCGCGGAAAGCGGATAGAGAGGTCGGCGACTGCGAGGAGGACGTGCCGCATCGCGGCCGGCAGCCGCTCGAGCCGCCCGCCGAGCAGTCCGCCAATCGGTCCGGCATCCGGGTCGGTCGGTCAGTTGGTTGGTTGGTCGGTCGGTTTGTTTGGGGGGTGTTCGCAGAACCCCCTGACAACACGGTTTCCGGTATTTCTTGAGGACCTCCCACCAGGGCTTCGATCGAGACGACCTTGGCAACATCGGACACGCGGCGCATGATGTGTGGGTGCTGCCGGAGTCCCGAGGAGGCCACATGCAGGACGAGACCCAGGACCAGAAGGCGGCGGGTGGCCTTGTCGTCGCCGGGGGCGTGCTCGCGACCGTTGCCGGGTTCCTGGACTGGGTGGATTTCGCACCGACAGACGCGGCCGCGACGACCTTTCGAGGGGTGGACCTGTCGGCCGGCGTCGGTTCACTCGCGTTCGGCGTGGCGCTGGTGATTGTTGCGATCTTCTTGTTCACGCGCGGCGGTCGCACAGGGGGACGCGGGGCATCGATCACGGCCATCGTGTTCGCCTTGCCCATTCTGATCGCCGCCGGGTACTCCGCCGTTGCTCCCGCCGAGGCGCTCATCGAGTTCCAAAGCAGCCGCGTCGCCGCCGAGTATGGGATCTCCAGCGAGGTCACCAGGACGATCGAGGCGGGCTTGGAGCTTGGCAACGTCGACGTCTCCGCCCTCGTCGGCTCCTGGGTCGCCACGGTCGGCGGCCTCCTCGGGATCGTCGGCGGGATCGCCGGCCTGGCCCGGTCCCGGCGGATCCGCGGCCGGGCGGTGGCCGGAGGGTGACGAGGACGCCGCTCGGAAACGCCGAATTCGCCTGAGGCGAGATCTCCGAGGAGTTCGAGGATCAACCTCAGTTGGCCGCAGAACGGACATCGCGCTTGGGCAGCCTGTGCGCTGCGGGTCGTGTCGACGAGAAACGGCCCTCCTCATGACCGTCGAGGACCGATGACCGAGTGCAGTTGTGGCTTCTCGTGAGGCGCTGGAGGATGTGCCAACCACACCTGAGCTCCAGTAGGGGCTTCGGGAGGCGCGACGCATTTTGATGGACACCTGTACGCGGCAGGCGTGGCTCCGGCAGCCCTCGACCTGACTCTGCGACGTGCGGACTGGGGAGATCAGGCAACTGCCTCGGCCTCGGAGCTCCTGAGCCAGGATGGCCCGCGGTTGAGTTTGAAGCTTAGGAACGCCCCTCGCCTCAAGTGTGCGGACGATTCTGCAGCGCGTGCACTCTTCGCGAACACCCGATCTCTCCGTGCCCCCTGTCGGAACCGGACGAAGGGCCGAACGGGGCGGTGCGGGACGGGTTTCGCGAACACCAAGTGCCTCGTTCCGCGAACACCCCTTGTTTGTTTGTGGGGTGTTCTCAGAACCCGCTGACCTGCGAGAACGCCACCCTGGTACAGGAGTGCCCACAGGTTAAGAGAGGTAGTACCCACAGCAGGTCAGACGCCCGCATGAACTTCCGGCGGGAGAGGCAAGAGCAGGAAACCTGGCCCGCGACACCACGTTCCCGCTTGCGGGTAGCAGGACTGATCGACGCCGAGCACCACCGAGCTGGATCAGGTCGCTACCTGGGAGCGCTATCGCCTGGTCCCGCTCACTACGGGCCCATCGGCCCTACCCGGATGGCCCGCTCCCGGAGAGCGTCTGGGCAACCGGTGCGATCCGAAGGACGGCTTCAGACACCGGCGAGGGAGGTGAGTGGGCATGTCTGCCGTAGCGATCATGTGGATCAGCGTGGCGGCCGTCTGCTGCGGTCTCTGCATCTACGGGATCAACAGAGCGATCCGTCGCTCGAAGGAGCGCCAAGAGGGACGGACGCCCGCGCTGACGAGGCATTGAGCCACGCGAGACCGTCCCGGTGGGGCGGGGCGTGACCCTGCCCCATCGAAGGCTTCGATGGGAGGCGAAGATCGTGGACGCTGACGTGGTGGCCGATCGATCATCGGCCCATCACCGGTCGAGGCGCTGGTTCTGGTGGCACTTCCTCGAGATGTTCGTCGTCATGCTGCTCTCGATGGTCGTCTTCGGGGCGGCCGTGTCGGGGGTCTTCGCTCTGTTGGGCCACAGCAATCTGCTGCACTACACGGCCTTGCGGGGACTCCTAATGACCACGTACATGGTTATCGGCATGGGCCTTTGGATGCGCTACCGCCAACACGGCTGGCCGAGTGTGTTCGAGATGAGCGTCGCCATGGCCGTGCCCTATATCCTACTCGTCGGCCCGTTCGCCGCAGGTCTCTTCGGGGAGGGGGCGTTCCTGGGTGCGATGCACGTCCTCATGCTGCCCTGCATGTACCTCGCGATGATCCACCGCCGTGAGGAGTACGGACAGGGTCACACAGGGCACGGCCGTCAAGGTCACTCAGCGCACCGCGGAAGGATCTTCGCGAGGTTCAACCGGAGCGTTGCGAACCCGGTCACCCGGCTCTTCGCTGGACGGGTGCCGCCGTTCGCGGTGGTGACGCACCGGGGCCGCGTGAGCGGACGCGGATACGCGACTCCGGTGTGGGCGTTCGCCACCCGAGATGGTCTGGTGTTCGCTCTGCTGTACGGGAGGGTCTCTGACTGGGCGAAGAACGTCCTCGCCGCAGACGGAGCGAGTGTTATCCGTCACGGCAAGATCGATGAGTATGGACAGCCTCAGCTGATCGCGGGCAACGATGGGTTGCGGCTAGTACCCGCCATCCTCCGTCCGCCTCTGCGCCTCTTCCGCGTCCACGACTTCCTCCTCGTATCAGCGTCTCCCCCGACCACGCACGAACCGAGGGAGCAGAACCTCTCTACGACCAGCGTGGCCGTATAAGGCACGGAGGGACCGGGGGGCCACCGGCCCCATGTACGACCCGCGGCGATCACCTCGGCTGAGGTGGGTGGATCCCCGGGCACGCGAGCTCGTCAGCGAGCTCGATCAACACGTGAGCACGAATACGGCTGTGTGCTCGGCTCGCGAACCGCTGCAGCTGTGATCTCCAACGGCCTCTTCAGCATGCGCTGAGGCGCCCTTCGCGCTTCTTCGGGATTTCCAGAGCCCTTCGGCGCGTGCTCGAGCCACAACGAAGCGTCACGAGGGCAATGCGAGAAGAGAACCCCCATCCTCAAGGGGTCTTGAGATGTCGGAGCGCCTCGTTCTGAGAACAGTCCGTCGTCGGTCGGTGGGGTGTTCTCAGAACTCGCTGACCGGGGCGAATGGTGACTTCGCTTCCGAATACCCACAGGTTTAGAGGGGTAGTGCCCACACTTGCGCTGCAACCCTTCTACTCCGTCAAGGAAGCAGGCCGGAGGTTGGCTTCGAGTACCTGCTGACGTCTCCCGAGGCTGGCGCCCGAGCGGTGGCTACATCGAGTGGTAGGGCATGAAGAGAACCGGGACGTCACTGTCGGCCAGCTTTGCTCTCAGCTCTGCGCTCGGCTCACCGAGGAGTTCGCCGTGAACCACGGAGACCGTCGCAAGGACCTCCGCCGAGAGGTCGGCTAGGTTCGCGGCGTGCTCGAGGGCCGCCTCGGAGTCCCTGTACCGCTCGATGATGACGCACTCGGATTGGTCCTCGTTGCGGTAGGTGTCGTACTGCAGCGTTCCGGTGTCCTTGGTCCGCACGATCTCCATCGCCCGAGCGGACAAGCGCTTGTACTCGTCGAGCTTGCGTTCCGTCCACTTGGGTGTCGCGCTCCTCCATAGCGCCGAGTCCCTCCTGGTCAGCTCGATCGTTGCTCGGCTCGCGACCGCCTTTACCCGGAAGCGTGGGCCCCAGCTGGCTCGACGGTTCCTTCCCGTCGTGTGACCACTGAATGTGCGTGGGAGGTGGCGGCTTAGACGCCCGTGCGGGTGAACGTCACGTGTGTGACCCCGCTGGGCGAGGAGGTGGCCTCGACCTGGTAGTCCTTCTCGACGCCCTCCAGTCCGTCCCAGAGCCGCACGCCGCGGCCGAGAAGGATGGGGACGACGACGGTGTGCATGTGATCCACAAGCCCCGCAGCGAGGAGGTCGCGGATCACTGTGGCGCCTCCACCGATGCGCAGGTCCTGTCCGCCCGCAGCCTCCCGAGCGGTCTCAAGCGCTTCGGCGGGCGACACGTCGAGGAAATGGAACGTCGTCCCGCCCTCCATCTCGATCGGCGGACGCGTGTGATGGGTGAGGACGAAGACCGGTGTGTGGAACGGCGGGTTGGGACCCCACCAGCCCTTCCACTCCCGGTCCTCGTGCCATCCTGGGTAGCCGAACTTCCCGGCACCCATGATTTCGGCGCCGATCCCGGGGTTGTGCAGCCGCGCGAAGGCGTCGTCGAGGCCGCGGGTGCCGCCGGGCTCGCCGACCATCTCGCGCCAATACCGGGTCGTGAACATCCATTCGTGCAGTCTTTCGCCGGCGTGGCCGAACGGTGCGTCGTGGCTCTGAGGCTCGCCGCTCCCGAAACCGTCGAGCGAGATGGAGAAGTTGTGGACGCGGACGATCGACATGGTTGCTCCTTCGGATTCAGGGTTCACGTTTCCACCAGGTTGAGTTCGCATCGTAGACGCCTATGAAACTCGCCACTGTGGACGACACCGAGCGCCAGGTCGTGCACCACCTAGCGGGACCTGCGCCCGGCCCCCGGCGGATACTCACTGTTCACTGATCCGGTTTCGGCGCCGTCCGTCAGCTGGTCGAGAACGGTGCCTCAGTCTTGAGAACACCCCTGAGTGAGTGGTGGTCGGTGGTTGGTTGGTTTGTGGGAGGAGGAGGATTCGAACCTCCGTAGGCTACGCCGGCGACTTTACAGGCCGCTCCCTTTGGCCACTCGGGCATCCTCCCGGGATCACCGCTGAGGATAGCAACCGACGGTCACCAACCCCCGTGGCCGCCAACCGGCCGGGACGTTCGAGCCCATGTCCTTCTAGGATTGGCTCATGGCGAAGGACCAGTTCTCGTTCGACATCGTGTCCGAGGTGGACATGCAGGAGATCCGGAACGCGGTCGACCAGGCGGCCCGCGAGATCTCTCAGCGCTTCGACTTCAAGGGCACCGGCACATCGGTCGCACTGGAGGCCGACAAGATCGAGATGGCCGCCGGCACCGAGGATCGCCTCAAGGCAGCTTGGCAGGTGCTCCAGGAGAAGGCGGTCAAGCGCCAGGTGCCACTGAAGTCCCTCAAGCCCGGTGAGGTCCAGCAGGCTGCGAAGGGGACGGTGCGCCAGTCCATCGACGTGATCCAGGGGATCCCCGACGAGAAGGCGAAGCAGATCTCCAAGTTCGTTCGAAGCTCCGTTCCCAAGGCTCAGACCCAGATCCAGGGCTCCCAGCTGCGGGTTTCCGCGAAGTCGAAGGACGACCTCCAGTCCGCGATCCGCGCGGTCAAAGAAGAGGACTTCGGCTTGGCACTGCAGTTCACGAACTACCGCTGAAGGGCGGCAACGCAGCGCAACCCTCTGTTGTGAGGAAGCCTGTCCCCCAGTAGATTCCTCTGACCTTCAGGAGGTGGGGATGGACCTCGAACGGCTCAAAGCACGCGCAGCGGAGATCGCCGAACGCGAAAGCGCCGATCTACTGACGAGAACGCCGGCGTCGAAGGCGCTCTACGAACGAGCTATCAAGACACTCCCCAGCGGGGTTTCCTCCAACTTCCAGGTCGGCGACCCATACCCCGTCTACCTCGAGAAGGGTCGAGGGTCGAGCGTCTGGGACGTGGACGGCACCGAGTACAAGGACTTCCACGGCGGCTTCGGGGTGAACATCGTCGGGCACGCCCATCCGAAGATCGTCGAGGCCCTCGAGAAGGCCGCCCGGGAGGCGATCCACTTCGCCGTCACGACGCCGACGACCGTGGCGCTCGCGGAAGCGATCTGCGAGCGCTTCGATCTCGAGCAGGTGCGGATCGTCAACTCCGGGACCGAGGCCACGATGGATGCCCTCCGCGTGGCGCGCGCCGCCACCGGCCGGGACAAGGTCGTGAAGATGGAAGGCTCCTACCACGGCCACCACGACTCGCTGCTGTTCTCGGTGGTTCCCGAGGCGGACGTGCTCGGCATCCGCCACGACGCGAGCCACGACGGACAGGCTTGGTACACCACGCAGCCCACGTCGAAGGGCATCCCGAAGGCGCTGTGGGACACGACGATCGTGGTCCCGTTCAACGAAGCGGCCGCGGTCGAGCAGGCGCTCGCGGACAACGAGGGCCAGGTCGCGGCCGTGATCCTCGAACCAGTCATGATGAACGTCGGCATCATCGAGCCGCAGCCCGGCTACCTGCAGGCCCTGCGCGATGTGTGCGACAAGCACGGGGTGGTCCTGATCTACGACGAGGTGAAGTGCGGGGGGACGATCGCCTACGGAGGGACCATGGAGCGGTATGGCGTGAAGCCGCATCTTTCCGCGTTCGCCAAGGCGATCGGCGGGGGCTCCACGATCGGCGCGTTCGGCGGAGAGGCGCGGATCATGGAATGGGTGTCCAAAGGGGCCGCGCAGCAGGGCACGTTCAACGGGAACCCCCTGTCGTCGGCCGCCGGTCTCACCGCCCTCACGCAGGTCCTGACCCGAGACGCGTATGACCACCTCGGGAAGCTCGGCTCGATGCTGGCCGAGGGGTGCGACCGGGCGATCGCCGACACGGGCGTGCCGGCGCACACGGTCGACCTCGGGGCGAAGGGCTGCGTGTCCTACCGCGCGACCAAGCTCACCAACTACCGGGACTTCCTCGAGACGCACACAGAGCTCTACTGGGCGTCGTATCCGTGGATGGTGAACCGCGGCATCTTCATGACTCCGGGCGACGAGGAGCAGTGGACGGTCTCGGTGCAGCACACCGAGGACGACGTCCAGCGCTACATCGACGCGTTCGGCGCGTTCTGCCAGGAACTGACGGCCTAGCCGATCAGCCGATCGGGCCGCGTTCGCCGCGGAGCTCGCTGGCGATCACCCTCAGGCGCTCGACGCGGGCCTCGGTCGGCGGGTGGGTCCGGAACAGGCTCGTGATGCCGCCGCGGCCTCGTGCCTGCAGGGCGTTCATCGGGTTCACGATGAACATGTGCGCTTCGGCCGGGCTCACGGTCGCCAGTGGGGGCACCTTCCGGGACGCCTGCTCCAGCTTGATGAGCGCGCTCGCCAGTGCGTCGGGATCCCTGGACAGGAACGCACCCGACTCGTCGGCCTGGTACTCGCGTGACCGCGTCACCGCCATCTGGATCAACAGCGCGGCGATCGGGGCGAGGATCCACGCGAGGAGCAAGGCGAAGATGTTGCCGCCGCCCTCGTCGTCGCTCCCACCGAAGAAGAACGCGAACCGCGCCAGGAACGTGATGCTCATGCCGATCGCGGCCGCGATCGAGGAGATCAGGATGTCTCGATTGGCCACGTGGGACAGCTCGTGCGCGAGAACGCCGCGGAGCTCACGCTCGTCGAGGATCTCCAGGATGCCCCGGGTCACGGCGACCGACGCGTTCTCCGGATTCCGTCCCGTGGCGAAGGCGTTCGGCTGCATCATCTCCGAGACGAACAACTTCGGCATGGGCATGTTCTGCTCGGTCGCGAGCTGCCGGACGATGCGGTAGTAGTCGGGCATCTCCCGCTCGGTGACGGGCTTCGAGCGTGTGGTCTTGATCGCGATCTTGTCGGAGAACCAGTACATCGCGAAGTTGAAGATCACCGCCAGGACCAGCGCGATCGTCGCTCCGTTGGTCCCGCCGAGCAGCTGCCCGACGACGATGAACAGGCCGCCCATCGCCGCGATCAGGACCCAGGTCTTCATCCGGTTGATCCCCGGTGCCATCTCTCCTCACGCTCCTTGTGTGGGGTCTCGTTATGGGGTCGTTCCCACCGTCTGGTGGAGGAAAAACGCCCCCGTCAGAACCATGCTCTCACAGCTCTTTCGTTCGAACGGAGGGCGCCGGTTCAGCCGACGAGCGTCGAGATGTCGGCGAGCTTCGAGAACGTGCCGGGCACCAGGAAGAAGAACAGGAGCGCCGCCATCGAGAGGCCGACCGCGCCCGCCACCAGGACGGGCGTCCGCAGGGGCGTGGTGTCCTCGGCCGGCCGGAACATCTGGCGCGCGACAGCCAGGTAGTAGAAGACGCTGATCACCGAGTTCACGACCATGATCGCGGCCAGCACGGGGCCGATCACGTCGCCGCGTGCGATCGCCGCGCCGAAGATCAGGATCTTGGCCCAGAACCCGGCCGCCGGCGGCACGCCGGCCAGCGAGACCATGAACAGCGTCATCCCCACGGCGAGGAACGGCGCGACCCGCGCGACGCCTGCGAAGTCGGAGATCAGGAGCCTCGGACTGCGCTTGCTCAGCGCGACGGCCACGGCGAACGCACCCAGGTTCATGATGCCGTAGATCAAGATGTAGCCGGTCGCGGACGCGAACGCCTGCTGGTTGACGGCCTGGTCGTTCGTCACCAGGGCGAAGGGCAGCAACATGTAGCCCGCCTGGGCGATGCCGGAGTACGCGAGCAGTCGCACGAACTGTCGCTGCTGCAACGCCACGAGGTTCCCGATCGTCATCGTGGCGATCGAGAGGAACGCGAAGATCGGCACCCAGAACTCGTATTGGCCGATGAACGCCACGAACATCAGCTGCAAGAGCCCCGCGAACCCGGCGGCCTTGGACGCCACGGCCAGGAACGCCGCGACCGGTACCGGCGCGCCCTCGTAGGTGTCGGGCGCCCAGAACTGGAAGGGGAACGCGGAGACCTTGAACGCGAAGCCCACCACGACGAAGAAGATCGACGCGAGCGCCATCGCCTCCTGGGACGGATCGAGCTCACCGAGGGCGCCGGCGACCGCGTCGAGCCGCGTCTCTCCCCCGGTCAGCCCGTAGATCAGGCTCATCCCGAAGAGCATCACCGCGGTCGAGAGCACTCCGATGAGGAAGAACTTCAGCCCGCCCTCGACGCCGGTCACGTCCCACTTGCGGAACGCGGCCATCAGGAACCCCGGCGCCGAGACGAGCTCCAGCGAGATGAACAGCATCAGCAGGTCGCGCGAGGAGGGCATGAGCAAGCAGCCGAGGAACGACGTGAGGAGCAGGAAGTAGTACTCCCCTTGGTAGTAGCCCGGCTGGTCGAAGTACCGGCGCGAGACCGCGAGGACGATGACCGCCGTCGCGAGGAAGAAGACCTTGAACAGGACGGCGAAGTTGTCGACGACGAACGAGCCGCCGAACGTGGCGCGTTCCTCCCCCATGAGCGTGAGCACGGCCCCGAGCGAGGCCAGCACCCCCACGAGACCGATCGCCATCGACGCCGACTTCAGGCGAGCCGGCAGGAACAGGTCGACGATGAGCACGAGCATGATCGTGCCCGCGAGGATCAGCTCCGGCAGGATCGCGTGGTAGTCGACGCTCACGCCGCGGTCAGCCTCCCTGCCCCAGGAGCGACATGATGCCGCTCACGGCCTCCTGGCTGATCCCGAAGATCAGGCGTGGGAACAGTCCGAGCGCGACGATCAGCACCAGCAGCGGCGTCCAGGACAACCACTCGACGCTATGGATGTCGCCGAGCGCATGCTCGTTCCAGCGCTCGGGCATCGTGCCCATGTTCACGCGCTGCAGCATCCACAGGAAATAGCCGGCCGTGAGGATCGTGCCGATCCCCCCTGCGACCATGAGCCCCCGGAACAGGCCCACGTGGTCACCGAGGAGTGCCTCGTTCGGGCGGAACGCCGAGAGCAGGGCCATGACCTCGCCCCAGAACCCGGCGAGCCCCGGGAGCCCGAGTGAGGCGATCGCGACGAACGCGAACACGCCGGCGAGCTTCGGCATCCGGTTCGCCATCCCACCGCCGATCTCCGCGATCTGCCTGGTGTGGTACCGGTCGTAGATCGAGCCGACACAGAAGAAGAGCATCCCGGTGATCACACCGTGGGCGACCATGCCGAACACCGCCGCCTGGATCCCGATCTCGGTGAGCGTGGCGATGCCGAGCATCACGAACCCCATGTGCCCGACCGAGGAGAACGCGATCAGCCGTTTCAGGTCCCGTTGCGCCAGACAGGCGAGCGCGGCGTACACGATCGCGATCGCCGCGAGGATCCCGATCCATGGGGCGTAGGCCTGGGCCCCCTCCGGGAGCATCGGGAGGGCGATCCGGATGAAGCCGTACGTTCCCATCTTCAGCATGATCCCGGCCAGGAGCACCGAACCGATCGTGGGTGCCTCCGTATGGGCGTCGGGCAGCCACGTGTGGAACGGCCACATCGGGACCTTGATCGCGAACCCGAGCGCGACCGCTCCGAACACGATCAGCTGGAACGTGTGCGCGTAGCCGCCTCCCGCTCCGAACTCGGTGAGCTTCACGAGGTCGAACGTGTGCGGCTCGGGACCGTTGAAGTAGAGCGCCAGGAAGCCCAGCAGCATGAACACCGAGCCGAAGAGCGTGTAGAGGAAGAACTTGATCGCGGCGTACTCGCGGTTCGCCGACCCCCAGATCCCGATCAGGAAGTACATCGGGACCAGCACCATCTCCCAGAAGACGAAGAACAGGATCAGGTCGAAGGCGATGAACGTGCCGGCCATCCCCGTCTCGAGCAGCAGCATCAGCGCCAGGAACGCCTTCGTGCGGCCGGGATCCGGTACGAACCGCCACGTGTAGACGGCGCACAGGAACGAGAGCAGGAAGGTCAGCACGTAGAGCGGCATCGAGATCCCATCGATGCCGACGTGATAGCGGGCACCGATCGCCGAGATCCAGGTCACGTCGAGCTCGTACTGGAGCCGGTCCGTCCCGTAGTCGAACCCGATCATCATCGCGATCGACAGCACCAGCGCCGCACCGGTGAACAGGATGCCGAGTCCGCGAACCATGCGTTCGCGGTCCCTCGGCACGAGGAGGATCACCAGCGCTCCGAGGATCGGCAGCAGGGTGGTGATCGTGATCGCCGAGCTCTCCCAGGTCATCTCACACTCCTCACGCGATCTGGACGAACACGATCGTCAAGGCCACGACGCCCGCGAACAGCAGCACCGCGTACCACTGGACGTTGCCGGTTTGCAGGTACTTGAGCAGTCCCCCGGTCGTGCTGGTCAGCCCGCCGACGGCGTTCACGGCGCCGTCGACGAAGGTCCGGTCGATCCAGCTCACGAACGTCCCCGCCCCGCGCGTCACCCACGCGGCGCCGTTCACCACCCCGTCGAGGATGTGCTGGTTGGTCCAGTACACGGCGGCGGAAAGCCCGTCTCGCACCGGGTAGACGATGCCCTTCATATAGAAGTCGTCGATGTAGTAGCGGTGCTGGAGCAGGTTCCACGCGCGAGGGAACGCCATGAGCGGGTCCGGCTCACGGCGTTCCCGGTACAAGGGATACCCGATCAGGATCCCGACGGCGGCGGCGATCGTGCCGACGAGGGCCACCCAGAAGACGAAGTGCGCCTCGTGCGGATGCTCGAAGAACACCCAGTCCCCGAAGACCGCACCGAGCTGCGGAGCTCCCAGGAATCCCGCGACGACCGAGGCGCCTGCGAGCCCCACGAGCGGGCCGGTCATGACCGCCGGCGACTCGTGCGGGTGCGCCTGGCCCCGGTAGGTGCCGAAGAAGGTGAGCAGGACGCACCGGGTCATGTAGAAGGCCGTCATCACGGCGACGGCCAAGAGGACGAAGAACAGCCACTGGTTCTCTTCCCAGGCGCCCACCAGGAGCTCGTCCTTCGACCAGAAGCCGGCGAGCGGGAACACGCCGGCGAGGGCGGCGGAGCCGATCAGGAACGTCCAGAACGTGACGGGCATCTCGTCCTTCAGTCCACCCATGTCGCTCATGTTGTTCGAATGGACCGCGTGGATCACGGACCCCGCGCCGAGGAACAGCAGGGCCTTGAAGAACGCGTGCGTGAACAGATGGAAGAAACCCGCCGTGACTCCTATCGGCCCGAGCGAGAGGCCGGCGACCATGTAGGCGAGCTGCGACAGTGTCGAGTACGCAAGGACCCGCTTGATGTCGTCCTGTACGAAGGCCAGGAACGCGGCCCCCAGCGCCGTGATCGCGGCGATCACGCTGACGATCGTCAACACGAACGGGTCCGCGTGGACGAAGACCTCGAACATCCGCCCGACCAGGTAGACGCCTGCGGCGACCATCGTGGCGGCGTGGATCAGGGCCGAGACCGGTGTGGGACCGGCCATCGCGTCGGGCAGCCACACGTGGAGCGGGAACTGGGCGGACTTGCCGACCGCCCCGCCGAACAGCAGCAGCGCCGCCGCGGTCACCAACCCCGGCGACGTTCCCGGCCCGGCGATCGCTTCGCCGATCTCGGCGATGTTCGTCGTGGTGAAGCCGGTGGCGAAGATCAGCGCGAAGATCCCGAACATGAACGGCACGTCGCCGATGCGGGTGGTGATGAACGCCTTGATCGCCGCGCTCGAGTTCTCGTGTTCCTCGTACCAGTGGCCGATCAGCAGGTAGGAGCAGACGCCCATGATCTCCCAGCCGACCAGGAGCATCAGCAGGTTGTTCGCGATGACGACGGTGAGCATCGCGCCGGTGAACAGCGACAGGACGACGTAGAACCAGGTGAACCGGACGTCGCCGTGCATGTATCCGAGCGAGTACACGTGGACCGCGAGCGACACGGCAGTCACCACCACCAGCATCACGGCCGTCAGGCCGTCGACGTACTGGCCGACCTCGAGATGCAACGGACCGATCGTGAACCACTCGATGCCGGGCGGGGCGTAGGGCCCTCCCCCGGTGACGAAATGCCACAGCACCGCGAGCGACATCACGAACCCGGCGCCGAGAGCGGTGATCCCGTAGACCGCGCCCTGCCCCGGCGTTCGCTTCCCGAAGAACAGCGTCAGGGCGGCCG
>Ga0299913_10002570_pt1 | contig 14403 bp, 11 predicted proteins | sample RVTome_9_FD_201360 | JGI IMG/M metagenome (GOLD analysis project Ga0299913, IMG submission 201360) | Soil microbial communities from uranium-contaminated site in the Upper Colorado River Basin, Wyoming, United States - RVT155D38 (version 2) ... | reverse complement strand
GCTCAGGGAGGTCCACCGAGCTGAGATCGACGTACCAGACCTGTCCGTTGGCGGCTTCTCGGGCGCTGATGTCGATCGCCAGGCGCGTCTTGCCGGCACCGCCTGGTCCAGTGAGCGTGACGAGCCGTGATCTGGCGAGCAGGTCCCGGACTCGGCTCACCTCGGAGTGCCGGCCGATGAGCGCCGTCAGGGGCGCGGGGACGAAGTTGCGGCGCCATTCGGCAGACGCCGTCGGGATGAGCTCGACGGCCACGGCGGGGGCGAGGGGCAGCCAGTCCAATGACGGGTCCTGCGACAGCACGTTCCGCTGGAGGGCCTGAAGGGTCGGTCCCGGATCCAGCCCAAGCTCATCGACCAAAGTCGACCGAGCGGCCTCGAAAGCGCGAAGGGCGTCCGCTTGCCGTCCACAGCGGTACAAGGCCAGCACCAGCTGTTCATGGAACCGTTCCCGCAACGGTTGCTCGGAGACGAGCTCGCCAAGCTCGCCCACGGCCTCGCGGTGGCGGCCGACGGCGAGCAGGAGATCGATCCGTTGCTCGCGGGCACTCCAGCGCATCTCCTCCAAGCGCGTGGCGGTGCCCTGCGCGAACGGCTCGTCGGCGACATCCGACAGCGCCTCGCCCCGCCACAGAGCGAGCGCCTCGTCGATCGCTCGCAGCTGGGCGTCGACCATGGCGTCGGATTGCACCAACGCCCCAGGCGACGCGTTCGCGAGCAGCCGCTCAAAGCGAACTGCGTCGATGGCATCGGGCTCGATCTCGAGCGTGTAACCCCCTGGCCGAGTGATGATCGGTTGCCCGGCCGCCGCTGAACCCGACGAAAGTGTCTTCCGCAGGTACGAGATCTGGATCTGTAGCGCGTTCGCCGGGTTGCGGGGCTGGTCGTCACCCCACAGGACCTCCATCAAGTACCCGGCGCTGACGGCTTCACGGGCGCGAAGCAGAAGAGCGATGAGCAACGTGCGGGATATCCCGCGCCTGATCTCGACGTCGCCCTCACCCCCGTGGACGCGAAGCGGTCCAAGGACACCGAACTCCACCTGCTCAGCGTACGCCGGTGAACCGCCCCGGCGTGGCCGGAGACACATGACGTTGGACCAGCGCCTCGGCGCGGGCTGGGTGTTGACGGTAGTGGACCTGCTCGAACTCGGCCGGGGTGAGGTCGCAGCAGGCGCTGTGAAGGCGCCGGTGGTTGTGCCAGTCGACCCACTCGAGGGTCTCGACCTCGACGTCGTCGAGGCTGCGCCACGCCCTGCGGAGCCACTTACGCAGCGTCTTCCGGCGTCCCGATTCCCAACTTCGCAGCGACCGACGCGATCGCCGCCCACTCCGAGTCGTACTGGTCACGCACCCCGCCGAGGAAACGGACCGCCCGCTCCCTGATCTCCTGCGGATACCTCTTGCGACATGCGTGCCATCTGACTCCACCTCTGAGGACTGGAGCCTCCGGACACGCCGGGGCGGTTCAACGGCGACTTTTCACGGCTTGTGGTCGCCCGACGCCAACGTGCAAGCCCCATGAAAGGTCAATCGCGTCAACTACGGCCATCGGATCACCGAGGAGCCCTGCACCCGTGCCTACATCGATCACGCGTACCGACCTCCGGCGAGAGATGGAGGGACCAGTGCCGCCAGTCCTCATCGAAGCGCTCGGCGCCGCCTACTTCGCCGACGCGCACCTACCCGGCGCCATCAACATCCCGCCGGGGCAAGTCACTCGGCTCGCGCCCGTCCTCATCCCAGACCTCAATGCGCGGATCGTCGTGTACTGCAGCGGCAGGTGCGACAGCTCGCGCATCGTCGCTCGCCAGCTCGAGGATCGCGGCTACTCCGACGTTCGGATCTTCGAGGGCGGCAAGGAGGACTGGGTCGAACACGGCCTTCCGGTCGAGCGGCCAGCGAACGGGGCGTGAACGCTCAGCCCGGTTTCTCGTGGGATCAGACCGACACACCACGTACACGAGAGGGAGCAGGCCATCATGAGCCACAAGGTCGATGATGCGGCCACCGCGACGGCGATGCAGGACCACAGTGAGCACAAGCCCTCGCATGCCGCGCTCGACGGTCATACGCGCCACTCGGGTGGGCGAGGACACGCAGCTCGCCCAGATGGTGGAGCCTGCTGCTGACGGTGCCGGTGATCTTGACCAGCCACATGCTCATGGACTGGTTCGGTTACGACCTCGACTTCTACGGGATCGAGCTGGTCGGGCCGGTGCTCGGCTCCGTCATCTTCTTGTGGGGTGGCTGGCCGTTCCTCGTGTCGAAGCTGACCGACGGCTACTCGGCTGCGTTCATCGGCGCGGCCGCCGTCGCAGGCCGCCGCCGCAGCCTTCCGGGCGCTGAATGACCCGTGGGGCCTCTCGGCAAGGCGCAGGTGCAGCGACTTGCCGACCGGGTCTCGGGCATCTTCGTGCCGATCGTGATCGGGCTGGCGATCGGCACCCTCGGCTTCTGGGTCGGCAGCGGTGCCGGACTGGCGACGGCGTTCACCGCGGCCGTGGCCGTTCTCATCATCGCCTGCCCGTGCGCGCTGGGCCTGGCCACGCCGACCGCGCTGATGGTAGGCACCGGCCGCGGCGCCCAGCTGGGCATTCTGATCAAGGGTCCTGACGTGCTGGAGTCGACCCGTCTGGTCGACACCGTCGTGCTCGACAAGACCGGCACGGTCACTACCGGCCAGATGACCCTGGTCGACGTGGTCGCAGCGCCGGGCGAGGACGCCGGCGAGGTGCTCCGGCTGGCCGGAGCCCTGGAGGACGCCTCCGAGCACCCGATCGCCCAGGCCATCGCGACGGGAGCCCGCGACCGGGTCGGCAGCCTGCCGACCGTGGATGGCTTCATCAATCTCGAGGGCGTCGGCGTCCAGGGCGTCGTCAACGGCGACGGGCGAAGCCACGCCGTCCTGGTCGGGCGGCCGCAGCTGTTGGCCGAGTGGTCCCAGCACCTGCCTGCCGAGCTGGAGACCGCGATGCGCGACGCCCAGGCGGGAGGCGGTACTGCCGTCGCGGTCGGCTGGGACGGCGCCGCCCGCGGCGTGGTCGTGGTGGCCGATGCGGTCAAGGGCTCCTCACCGCAAGCAATTGCCCACCTCCGCGACCTCGGGTTGAGGCCGATCCTGCTCACCGGTGACAACGCAACCGTCGCCCGCTCGGTCGCCGCGCACGTCGGGATCGAGCCCGGCGACGTGATCGCCGATGTGCTTCCAGCCGACAAGGTCGACGTGGTCAAGAAGCTGCAGTCCGAGGGCAGGGTCGTGGCGATGGTGGGCGATGGCGTCAACGACGCCGCGGCTATGGCCCAGGCCGACCTGGGGTTGGCGATGGGCACCGGCACCGACGTGGCGAGCGAGGCCAGCGACCTGACTCTGGTCAGCGGCGACCTCCGGGTCGCGGCCGACGCGATCCGGCTCTCGCGCCGAACTCTCGGAACCATCAGGGGCAATCTGTTCTGGGCGTTCGCCTACAACGTGGCAGCGCTTCCCCTGGCGGCCGCGGGTCTGCTCAATCCGATGCTGGCCGGCGCCGCGATGGCCTTCTCCTCAGTGTTCGTAGTGAGCAACAGCCTGCGGCTGCGCGGCTTCAAGCCACTGACCGACACCCGCGACCTGACGGTCGACGTCCGCGCATCGGCCACGACCCCAGTGGGAGCGGAACTATGAGCAGACTTCCGCCACTGACGCCGCAGACCGCGGTGGGCGCCGCGCGGGACATGCTCGGTGAGTTGGTGGATCGCCACGGGCAGGTAGGGGACATGGTGAGAACCATGGCCAACTCTCCGGCAGTGCTCGGCGGCTATCTGCAGTTCAGCCGATCCATGAAGAGATCCAAGCTAGACCGCCGGATCAGCGAGCGGATCTCGATCGGCGTCCAGGTGCGGCAGGGCTGCCAGACCTGCCTGGAGTCCCACATCGCCGTCGCCCGATCCCTCGGCATCGACGACGACGAGATCGACCGGGCACGGCGAGGAACTTCAGCCGACCCGGTCATCGCCCCCATCGTGGTCTTCGGGGTCCAGGTTTACGCCGAACCCGCCGCGATTACCACTGCCGAGGTCGAGGAGCTCCAAGGCCTGGGGTACAGCGACCGGGAGATTGCCGACGTGGTCGGGGTGGTTGCGCTCAACGTCTTGACCGGTGCTTTCAATTTGGTTGCGGGCGTGCAACCTGCTCGCATCTGAAAGGGGAGCAGCCCGCGGAATCGGGGGGTCGGTCAGGCGCGCGAAGTCTTCATGCGTACCTCCTGGGTGCGGCGCCACCCAGCCCGCGTCTTCGTCAGGTTGCTCGCGGAGGCAGCGACCAAAGGCCTCGTGCGTACGGACGTGAGTTCGGAGGAACTCACTGACTACTGCCTTCACGCGCTGCCGGCGGCAGGCCAGGCGGCGGATCTCGATCAGGTAGGGCGGCTAGTTCGCGTGGTCCTGGACGGGCTTGGATGCTCAGTAGACGTCCACGAAACCGACCAGATCTCTTCGCCGAGTCACGACGTTGCACCGTCCCGCAAACCTGACTGAGACGCAGATTCCGTCTGCGGCCGCGGGATCTCAGGTCCCGCTGGACTGGGCTCTCGTGGCTAGGGCTGCTCCCGGGACGAGCAAGCCAAAACTAATGAGCATCGCAGCGGGCAGTCCGATCGAGTCCTGCAGGAGTCCGGAGCCGACGTAGGCGACTGCGGCGAGGGCGTTCCCGACGCCGATCACCAGGCCGCCGGCCGCGGCCGGTGACGATGGTGCCGCCTCCTGCGCGGCCACGATGAGCAGCGGCTGGCTCGCGTAGACCAGGAATCCGCCCATTGTGGCCGCCAGGACAGTCCCCCCTCCGACGGGAAGGACGAGGACAGCGGCTAGCGGCACCAGGGCTAGCAGCATCGAACCCGCCGTCGTACGCCGAGCGCCGAGCCGCGGGGCGAACGTCCCCCCGGCCACGGCGCCCAATCCCGAAGCAGCCGCGAAAGTGGCCAGCACCCATCCCAGGAGTGGCGCGTCGGTCCGAATCCCGTGCTCAGCCACTAGCCACAGCGGAACGGCGCTGAGGAACGTGAGGAAAGCGAGGTTGACCAGCACCGACGATGCGGTCAGCAGGGCGATCCGTCGGCTGAGGACCTCAGGGCTGACCAGCCGGCGCAGCGAGCCGTCGCTGTGCGGCTCCCAATCGGGGAGCACCCGGAGGACCACACCTGCCAGAACTAGCCCAGGAATCATGAGCCAGACCAGCGAGCCGACCCCATGGGTGGCTAGCAGGTACAACACCACCACCGGACCCACCGCAGCACCGATCATCCCGCCTGCGGTAAACAACCCAACTGCCTGCGCCGGGTTCTTCACGCTCGGACCGCCGACAATGCTCGCGCCGACCGGGTGCAGGGCCGCAGACCCGAGCCCACCGATGGCCAGCAGGACCACGAGCTGCGTGACAGAAGCTGCGGAGCCGATCAGCGCGAGGGTGGCGGCCGTCACCGCCACCCCTCCAGCGAGCATGCGCCGTTCGCCAACTCGGTCCGCTAACCCTCCCATCACGGGTTGGGTCACCGACGCGCTGATGTTGATCGTGGCCACCAGCACGGCGAGCGTGGTGGCGCTCGCGGCGAACCGCGACTGGATGCTAGGCAGCAGCGACCCGAGCACCGCCGCGAGGGCGTCGTTCACGGCGTGCACGAGTGCGAGCAGCACGGCCATCCCCGTGCCGGCTACGAGGCGATGGCGCCGCACCCGGTGCGTCATCCTCGGCTCAGCTGGTCAGAAACGGGTCGACGGATCCTGGCAGCGGCGACGGCCGCGCCAATCACGGTGCTCATCGAACATCTCCTAGGACGACTGGCTTCCACCTTCGCTGCCCCACCTGTTCGATCTCTGTCTCGATTCGCCTCCGTCAACGGTCTGGTGGACAGCCAGCGAACAGCGCCTCGGACCAACGTGTGTTCCTGCGCTCGGCATTTCGATGAAGCGCACGGAATACCAGGAGGGGGTATCCCGTTCGACGAACGTCCGGAACCGGACGACCACGAGGACGCCAGCTGCGTCCCACATGGAAGGGCAGAGTCCGATGAGAAGGCTTCCACTCGTTATCTGGGCCATGGTGGTCGGTGCCTTCGCCATGGGCGCCGATGAGTTCATCGTCGCCGGCGTCGTTCTCGAGATCGCCGCAGCGCTCGACGTGTCGGTCGGTGCGGTGGGGCACCTGGAGAGCGTCTACGCGCTCGGTGTGGCGATCGGCGCGCCGGTTTTCACGGCGATCGGGACCCGCTTCGGGCGCCGCTCCATGCTCCTACTGACCACCGGAGTGTTCCTCGTCGGGAACCTCGTATCTGCACTGGGCCCGACCTACGAGACCATCTTGGCCGGGCGCATCATCTCCGCCACCGCTCACGGCGCCTTCCTGGGCATCGCTGCCGTGTTCGCGGCCGAGCTGGTGGACCCCGCGCGCAAGGGCCGTGCCATCGCCGTCATCTTCTCCGGGCTCACCGCCTCCACCGTCCTCGGCGCACCGCTGGGTGCGGCGGTCGGGCAGGCACTGGGCTGGCGATTCACGTTCTGGACCCTCGTCGTCTTCGGCGGGGTTGCCCTCCTCGGGCTGCTGGCGTCCTTGCCGCGGGCCGACCGCGTGCCGGCAGCGCAGACCGATCACGGCGGCGGCCACCCTCATGGGGATCACGGGCCGCCTGAGGCGGGTCACGCGGGTCATCACGCTTCAGACCAGTCCACTGGCGGGGCCGCGGGCGGCCATCACCACCCGGCTCATGATCACAGCGAGTCATCTGCGCCGACCACCGCTGATCTGGAGGGGCTGGATGCCCACGCGCTCGCGCACCTCGGCGGCGCCGGCCAGGGACCGACGATCCGCGAGCAGGTAGCCGCGTTGCGCCGACCTGCGGTGTGGGCCGCATTGTTGACAACGATGCTCGGCTACGGAGGCGTCTTCACCACGTACGTCTACATCGCGCCCCAGATCACTGAGGTAGCCGGATTCGACAAGGTGTGGATCACTCCACTCCTGCTCTTGTTCGGCGCCGGGCTCTTTACCGGCAACGCACTCGGCGGCAAGCTGGCCGACCGCGCTGTCATGCCGACAGTGCTCGGCACGCTCACCGTCCTGGCGATCGCACTCTTCACCATGACCGCGGCAGTCCAGAGCCAGATCGCGACCGTCGTGATGATGTTCGTACTGGGTGCGGCAGCATTCGCCGTCGTTGCGCCACTGCAGTTGCGGGTGATGTCCGCGGCCGGGCACGCGCCGGACGTCGCGTCCGCAGCGAACATCTCCTCGTTCACACTGGGCAGCGCCATCGGCATCTACCTGGGCGGCGCCGCGATCGACGGCGGCCTCGGCCTGAGCTCGGTGAACTGGATTGGCGCTCTCATCACCACGGCTGGTCTGCTCGTCGCCGTCACCAGCTGGTGGATCCTCGACCGGCGACCCGATCCCGGTGCTGGCGATCAGGAGCACGCCCACGAGCACGGCGGGCATGGCGAGCCGCAGCCGGTTGCCGCGGTGCCGGAGCAAGGTCACGCTCACGCGCACCACTAGGCATGCGCGAAGGCTGAGGTACAGCGCTCACAGCGGGGCTCCTTCCCACTCTGGGAAGGAGCCCCGCTTCTGGCTGGGCGTTTGCGCTGCTCCCGCGCCGGAGTGGCGGCGCTTCGCCCCTGCCCAACCTTCGCGCACGTGGCGACGACATCTGTGAGGTCAAGTGCTTTGGACGCCGCGCAGCAGCTACTGGAGGGTGGGGCCAGGTGACGTTCCATCCCCAGAAGGTCTAGTACTCCATGTGCGTCGTTGTGCAATCGAGGCCGACGACCTCGAAGGCTCCCATGTCGAAGGTCTCCCAGGTGATCGGGTACGGGGTGGTCTCCATGACGCCGTGCCACTGTGCTGCTCCCTCGTTCGGAAGCTGCCTCGGTGCTGAGCGCAAGTGGCGCCCACTGATCCGCCAGCCGGCTGTGGCTCGCGGGGACAGGAGGTGAACAGCGGCAAGACAGCGCGCACGCGGACTCTCGAGTCATCCCGAAGGAGGCCGACATGAACGTCGCGACCATCGAATGTCCCCGCTGCGGCTCAGTCGCACAGTTGGCGATCCCCGCTCTGTTGATAGAGGTGGACGGCGCGGACTTGGTTGACGACCGTCTGGGCGGAACCGTTGTCTGGATATGCGGGGAATGCACGGATCTCGTCGCTAACCCGATCCAGTGGGCGCTGCTGTTGTCACTGGTCGCTGCCGGCGCGCTCCTGGTCGGGGAGGTCGTGGAAAGTGACGCACGGCCGTCTCACCCGGAGCACCCGCCGACTGGGCCGCCGTTCACGTCAGACGACCTCCTCGAGCTGTATGAAGCATGTGCGGAGCCTGAGTGGCTGGATCGCCTGATAACCCCCGTCGACTCCGCTCGGTCAGAAGGCCCGCGGTGATCGCGAGTCGAGCTGGGCGCACCGCGGATCAGACCGCCGCGACCGGCACCACGTCGGTTAGTCGCCCCCCTACCCGGTCTGAGATCCGAACACTCGCCCTGCGCCGACGCACGCTCCGCACCCGCCGGCTTCTCGCCGCCCGTACCACGCGCACCTTCTGAGGAGGGACAACATGGACAGCGCAGGCGATGAGTTCAGCACCGAGACCGTCGGCCTAGCTGTCGCGCAGGCCACTGAACTGGTGGAGCTCTCTGAGGGAGACGAGTTCGACCTCCGCATCTCCCCGGTGGTCAAAGACGTCAATGGCGCCATGCTGCGGATGCTCGCCTACAACGGTTCGATCCCAGGACCCACCCTCAAGGTCACCCAAGGCTCCGAGGTCGTCGTCAACATCGAGAACCACGACGACACGGACACGACCGTGCACTGGCACGGGCTCCGCCTGGAGAATCGGTACGACGGAACGCACGAGATCCAGGCGCCGATCCCGCCGGGAGGCAGGTTCTCGGCTCGGCTGGCGTTTCCGGACCCAGGGGTCTACTGGTACCACCCGCACATCCGCACGGACTACGGCTTGGAGATGGGTCTGTACGGCGCCATCCTGGTCGAACCGGCGGAACCGAACTACTGGCCGCCGGTTGACCGCGAAGTCGTGCTCACCCTCGACGACCTGCTGCTCGAGGACGGCAAGGTGGCGCCGTTCAGCCGGACCACACCCACCCACACCGCGATGGGCCGGTTCGGCAACGTCCTGCTGACCAACGGGGAAACCAACCTCGCCCTGACCGCAAGGCAGGGCGAGACCGTACGCTTCTACCTGATCAACACGGCCAACACCAGGGTCTTCAAGGCCGCCCTCCCCGGTGTGAGGATGAAACTGGTGGGCGGCGACAGCGGCCATGTCGAGCGCGAGGAGTTCGTGGACCACGTCGTCGTGGCGCCCTCCGAGCGGGCTGTCGTCGATGGTCTCTTCCACACCCCCGGGAACGTCGTACTCGAGCACCGGACACCCCATCGCGTCTACCCACTCGCGTCCATCCACGTGACGGGGCAGCAGGTGAATCCCTCTCGCGTCGAGCAGTTCGAGGTCCTGCGGACAAACGCCGACTTGGAGGCCGAGCGCCGGCGTCTCGCTGAATACCTGCACGCGCGACCCGACAAGATCCTCGCCTTCATCGCCGAGATGAACCTGGCGGACCCGAACATGGAAGGCCCGGTCGTGTACGCCTGCCCGATGCACCCCGAGGTGCTCAGCGACAGCCCCGGCCACTGCCCGAAATGCGGCATGAAGCTCATGCCGACAAGCCTGGCGACTCCCCTCTCCCATGGTGACCACCACAAAGGCAGCGAAGCTCACCACAGGAGCCAGCACGAACTTCCCGAGAATCCCCCTGCCTCGGCCGGGGACGGCGCGACCGATCGAGCTGCCCTCTACAGCTGCCCCATGCACCCAGACATCGTCAGCGAGACGCCCGGCCACTGCCCAATGTGCGGTATGCACCTCGTCCTAGTCGACGGAGCGGCCGTCGAGACGCACGCTGATCACGGCCACCGGAGCACCCCGGACGAGCACGACCACGCCCAGCCTGGCGACCCGTCGTTCGATGGCATCGAGTGGGAAGACGACATGGTCGAGCTCAACCGGATCACGACGATGGAGAACATGAGCTGGAAGCTCATCGACCGCGAAACGGGTGCCGAGAACGCCGCGATCGACTGGCATTTCAAGGTGGGGGACAAGGTGAAGATCCGGCTCCTGAATGAGTTCGCCGGCGACCACCCGATGCACCACCCCTTCCACGTCCACGGCGCCGGCCGGTTCCTCGTCCTCGCCCGCGACGGGGTCATGACGCCCAACCTCGTCTGGAAAGACACGGTGCTGGTCCGGACGGGCGAAACCGTCGACCTCCTACTCGATGTCACTCATCCAGGCGTGTGGATGGCGCACTGCCACATCGCCGAGCACCACGAGAACGGGATGATGCTGACGTTCGAGGTCGTATCGAACGGCGATGACGATACCGGCGGGATAGCCAGCGATCCCGAAAATCTGAGCACGTCGAAAGACACAAGACGTAACAAGCGAGGTCTACAGTCCGGCGCACCTGCTCCGGATTCAGCGGTCATGCGGCGGCGCTCGCACCGGTCGGCGGACCATCCAGAGCAAGGAGCGACGCCATGCTGGTAAGTCTCGCCGACTGGTGCTACCGCAGGCGTCGTCTCGTGGGCCTCGCCTGGATCGCCGCGCTGGTGGCCTCCTTCGCCCTCGCGAGCTCGTTCGGCGGCGAGCTCCGGCAGGACTACCTCCAGCCCGGATCGGAGTCGAAAGCAGCCGCGGACACCCTCCAGGACAGCTTCCCGCAACGATCGGGCGACACCGTGCAGATCGTGCTGCACGCCGAGACGGATGTCTCCTCCGCGGACGTCCAAGCTCGGGCTGAGCAGATCTTCGCTGACGTCGCCGGCAGCGACCACGTCGTCAGCGTCACCAGCCCCTTCACCGACGAGGGCGCAAGCCAGGTTTCTGAGAACGGCAGGACGGCGTACGCCGACGTCGTGCTCGACAAGAACGACAACGAGTTCACCGTCGAGGAGGCCAAGACCCTGGTCGAACCGATTCTGGCCGCCGGCGGCGAGGGGCTGCAGGTCGAGGTCGGCGGTCCTGTTGCTGCCCTGTCCCAGGCCGCTCCGGTGGGCACGGAGGGCATTGGGCTCATCGCCGCGATCGTCATCTTGCTGATCACCTTCGGCTCGGCCGTGGCGATGGGGCTGCCGATCATCACTGCTCTGTTCGGTCTCGGCATCGCGTTGTTGCTTGGGGAGGTCCTGCGTCGCGTTGTCGACGTGCCGGACTGGGCGCCCGCTACCGCGGCGATGGTCGGCCTGGGCGTGGGAATCGACTATGCGCTGCTTATCGTCACCCGCTACCGCAACGGTCTCGCCCGAGGGCTGGAGCCGCGCCGTGCCACGGTGGCCGCGATGTCGACGGCCGGACGGTCTGTCCTGTTTGCCGGCATCATCGTCATGGTCTCGATGCTGGGCATCCTCCTGGTGGGCCAGCCTGCCCTGACCGGCTTCTCGTTCACCGTGGTGCTTGCGTTGCTCGTGGTCGTGGGCGCCTCGCTGACGCTCGTTCCGGCGCTGCTCGGATTTGCGGGTCGCAACATCGAGCGCCTGCACGTGCCCTTCGTGAGCAAGGAAACGCACGCCTACGGCACGTCTCGCTGGTATCGGTGGAGCCGCCTCATCCAGCGCCGGCCGTGGGTTGCGGCCGTCGGCGGACTTGGGATTCTGCTGGCGCTCGCAGCGCCGTTCTTGGGCATCCGGTTCGGTTTCCCGGACGCACAGAACGACCCCCCGACCTTCACCAGCCGCCATGCCTATGACCTGCTGTCCGACGGGTTCGGACCAGGCTTCTCCGCGCCGATGCTGCTCACGGTCCAGGGGGCGACGGGTGGCGAGCTGCAGAGCTCCGCGGACACCGTCGGGGACCAGCTCAGTGAGGTCGCAGGGGTGGCACAGGTCTCCCCCGCAGTTCTTAACCCGGCGGGCGACACCGCGCTGCTGACGCTGATCGCGACCACGTCACCCCAGGACGAGGCCACCCTCGACCTGATCGACCTGCTCCGCGATGAGAGCATCCCGACCGCCACCGCGGGCACCGGTCTCGACATCCACGTCGGGGGGCTCGCTGCTGTCGGAGTGGACATCAACCGAGGAGTCATGGACCGGCTGCCCCTCTTCTTCGGCGGCGTCCTCTTGGTGTCCTTCCTGCTGCTCATGGTCGTGTTCCGGTCCGTCGTGGTAGCGGTCAAGGCGGTGATCATGAACCTGCTGGCCAGCGCCGCCGCGTTCGGCGTGCTGGCACTCGCCACCAGCGGCGGCCCGCTTGGAGACCTGTTCGGTATTCCCGAGGCGACACCGGTGCCGATCCTGCTGCCCATCGGGATCTTCGCGATCCTGTTCGGGCTCTCGATGGACTACGAGGTCTTCCTCCTGTCGCGGATCCGAGAGGAGTACGACAAGACCGGCGACAACGCGCTGGCCGTCGCCGACGGACTGGCCAAGTCCGCGCGCGTCATCACCGCCGGCGCCGCCGTCATGATCACGGTGTTCCTCTCCTTCACCCTGGGCGTCGACGTGTTCGGAAAGATGTTCGGCATCGGACTCGCCGCAGCGGTGCTGATCGACGCCACGATCATCCGGATGGTGCTGGTGCCGGCAACCATGGAACTGCTCGGGGACCGCAACTGGTGGCTCCCGGGCTGGCTCGACCGCCTGCTGCCGAACATCCACGTCGAGGGCCACGAGATCACTGACGACGAGATTGACTTGAGCGAGGCAGTCGTCGGCCCGCGCGCACCGTCGGACCTGCCCACGGAGTCCAAGATCTAGCACCTACCGTCGAAACGCTCGATCAAGTCTGCGGCGGGCGGCTGCCGGACATCTCAATCTTGCCGGTGAGCGGCATGACTGCGCCGCTGGTTGTCCACAGCGGTGGACGAGTATGGCGTTCCGCTGCATGAACGACCTCCGCGGGGACTCGGCGATCAGCCATCTCGGTGGCGTTGGCGGGTGCGCTGGAACGCCGTGATCGCCGTGTCGTCGGCGTCGGGTAGCGAGTGCAGGTACTTCTGGGTGGTCTGGACCTGACTGTGACCCATGCGGTCCATGACGGTCTTGAGGTCCGCCCCGCCGGCGAGCAGCCAGGACGCGTGCGCGTGCCGTAGGTCGTGCATCCGGACATGGAGCCAAGGTCGGCTCGCTCGAGTGCCGGGAGCCAGACCTTGGTCCGGAACGTGTTGCGCGACATGGGGGGACCGCCAGCTTGCTCCACGGATGGGAACAGCAGGTCGTCGCGCCCGAGTCCCAGGGCGTTGATTCGGGCGGCGAGGATCTCGACCAAGGCGGGGCTGATCCGCAGCGTTCGCGCCTCGTCGTCTTTGGGGTACGGCTTGACGATCATGCGCTCGCCGGTGGGCGAGTGCCGCTTGGACACCTCGACGATCGTCTCCTCCACCACCAGTAGACGGCGCAGGCAGTTCACGTGGCGGGGCCGGAGCGCGATCAGCTCACCCCACCGCAGACCGATCTCGATCGCCGTAAGCACCAGCCCCTCATACCTCGCCGGGATCTCCTCGAGGAGCCGGTCGAAGTCCTCCGGAGCGAGGATCCGAACCTTCGCCGGAACCACCTTCGGCAGCTCGGTGTCCGCGCACGGGTTGTAGCCGATGACCCGGTCGCGCACGGCCCGCTTGAAGACGCCGTGCAGCATGACGTGGTACTTCACAACACTGCGCGCCGACAGGCCGTCAGCGACGGCCTTGGTGACCCACGCCTGAACGGTCGAGGGCAGGACGTCGGCCATTGGCGTCGCCCCGAAGTACGGCAGGAAGTGCTTGTCCAAGTTAGCCCGGTATCCGGCCCGGGTGCTGACCTCGAGATGCCGGCTCGGCCACCACACCTGCTCCACATAGTCGCGGAAGCTGATGCGACCAGCGTTGCGGTCCAGCCACGAGCCGTCCTCGACCTTCGACTCCGCCCGCCGCCCCGCCCGCTCCGCCTCCCGCCGGGAGGTGAAAGTGCCCGCCGACCGGCCCCGCCCCGCCGGGTCTCGGTAGGTCGCGGTGTAGCGGACGGCACCGTCCTCACCAACCCGCCTCTGCACCCAGCTCATGACCTGCCTCCGCACGCCGTGACCAAGATCGTGTTAGCACACCGTTAGCAGACCTGCCCTCACCGGCCCGGACTGCCATGAACCGTCCTGGACGAGAAATAGGCCTCTGACCTGCAACGATGCGTCGAACAGAGCGTAGCCGCAAACACCCCGGTGAGGCTAGAAATGCGGCTCATAACCCAGAGGTCGCAGGTTCAAATCCTGCCCCCGCTACCAAGAAGATGTATGGCGTCGGCTGAGGCTTGACAGTTCGGCTTCGGCTGACGCTTTACATGTCTTCGGCTGATGGTTGACAGCGGAGCCTGACCCGCTTTCCCGGACACCTGTTC
>Ga0299913_10002569_pt1 | contig 14403 bp, 11 predicted proteins | sample RVTome_9_FD_201360 | JGI IMG/M metagenome (GOLD analysis project Ga0299913, IMG submission 201360) | Soil microbial communities from uranium-contaminated site in the Upper Colorado River Basin, Wyoming, United States - RVT155D38 (version 2) ... | reverse complement strand
CCCGCAATGGCGGCAGATAACCGCTCCTGCGTGATCTGCACTCCCGCCATCCATGGCGGTCGGCAGATAACCGCTCCTGCGTGATCTGCACTCCCGCCATCCATGGCGGTCGGGCTCCCACAGTGCACGATTCGGCCGGACCATGCGCTGTAGGAGCCCGCCATTGCGGGCGACCCTTTCAGCCGGCTGCGTGACCGCGAAGGAACCGAAACCACGCGCTACAATCGAACTCCCACGGACCGGCGTGCGGTCCAGGCAGAACGAGGGTAATCCCGTGCAGCGAACAGCCATTGCGGCCATTGCCGTCGTCGCCATACTTGTCGCTGCCGTTGCCGGCGTCCGCTGGCTGACCCATGAACGCGGCGGCGCCCGAAGCATTCAGCAGCAGGTGCGCGACACCGCTCCGCTTCCTTCTTCATTCGATCAGTCGCTGCCGCTCGAACAGCGAATCCGCGCACTGGAGCAGGCGGTGATCGACGAGCGCTATGTGCGCCAGCTTCTGCAGGAAGAGTTGTTTGTGCTGACCGCGGAGATCGAATCGCTCGCGGCGAGTCGTCAAACCGAAGCTGCCGCGAACGCAGACCAGTCTGCGGCGTTCGAAGGCATGGACGGCGCTCCTTCCGCGCCGCGTCGGCGGACGGGAACCGATGCCAGGACGGCACGCCTTGTCGAGGCGGGTTTTGACCCGGGCCAGGCCGCGTGGATCCTCCAGCGCGAATCGCAGTTGCAGATGGAGGCGCTGCAGGCGCGTTACGAGGCCGAGCGGACGGGCGATGCGATGAACTTTTTTCAGAGTCGAAACGTCGCGAGCGACGCGTTGCGCAACGAGCTGGGCGATGCCGACTACGAGCGCTACCTTGCCGCTACCGGCCGGTCAACGAGTGTCGCGGTATCGACCGTGCTCGACAGCTCGCCCGCACAACGTGCAGGTCTCCGTCCGGGAGACGAGATTACGAGCTACGACGGCAAGCGGATCTTCAGCATGTCGGACCTTACGCGGCAGACGATGGAGGGCCTGCCGGGAGAACAGGTGGTTATCGATGTTCTGCGCGATGGTGTATCCATGCAGGTGGTAGTGCCGCGCGGCCCTATCGGCATTTCGGGAGGCAGGCGATTTTCCAGGTAATGCCCCCCCGGGTCCTGGAAGTCACACCAGACGGACGCCACGCAGTCCGGACTGGCGTTGTCGGCCGCAATGGCGGCAGATAACCGGTCCTGCGTGATCTGCACTCCCGCCATCCATGGCGGTCGGCAGATAACCGCTCCTGCGTGATCTGCACTCCCGCCATCCATGGCGGTCGGGCTCCTGCAACGACACTGGCCGTTGGCCGCAACGCAATGCAGAATGTACGGTGGTTTCTCCGGGAAGATTTTCTTGAGCAAATTTCGTTACACCGTACCGAACAGCTTCACGGCGCTGAGCCTGCTTCTCGGACTCGGCTCGATCGTGACCGGGCATCTCGGGGAGCTCGAACTGGCGGCATGGATGATCGTATGGTGCGGACTGCTCGACGTCATGGACGGCCTGACCGCCAGGCTGCTGAAGGCGACCTCCAGTTTCGGCGCGGAGTTCGATTCCATGGCGGACCTCGTTGCCTTCGGTGTCGCGCCGGCAATGCTGGTGCTCGAGGCCGGAATGCAGATCGGCGGTGTCGAGCTCGATACGGCCTGGTTCCGGGTGTTGCTGGTCGCGGCCGGTATTTTCGTCCTGGCGGGCGCGATGCGGCTTGCCCGCTTCAACCTTTCCTCTCATAAGCCGATTAAAGGCTGGTTCACCGGAGTGCCCATCACCGCCGCCGGCGCGGGACTGTCCGCGACGGCAGTGATCGTGCTGGCTCGTCACGCCGGCATAGCAGAGGCGCTTCCGCTCCATATTTACCTTCCGATTCTGATGATTGCGCTGGCCTTGTTGATGGTGTCGACCTTGCGTTTTCCGAAGGTCGTCCGGCGCAACAGCAAGGTGATCAATTCGTTCCAGGCCTTCAACGTTGTCGCATCCTATTACTGCGGCATCACGCGCAGTTACCCGGAGTTCCTGTTTGCGATGTCCGTATTCCTGCTGGTCAGCGGGCTGATTGCCGGTTGGCTCACCCGCACGGATGCGCGCTACGGAGAAGACGGTGCGGGCGATGCCTCCAAAGCATGAGTTCCGTGCTGCAGCTGAGATGCCGGTGACGTTTGCCGACGCACGCTGAAAGTTTGCTGGCGCGGCGCAAAAAGCTGCTCGGTCCGGCTTACAGCCTCTTTTACCGGAATCCGCTGCACATCGTTCGTGGCGAAGGTGTCTGGCTTTACGATGCCGACGGGCGGCGGTACCTCGACATGTACAACAACGTGCCGCACGTAGGGCATTGTCACCCGAAGGTTGTCGAGGCGATCGCCACGCAAAGCAGCATGCTCAACACGCATACGCGCTACCTGCACGAACTTGTGCTCGACTACGCGGAGCGGCTTACGGGTACCCTGCCGGACGGACTGGACGTCGCGATGTTCAGTTGCACCGGCACGGAAGCCAACGAGCTGGCGTTGCGGATTGCGCGCGCGGTCACGGGAGGCGCGGGCTTCGTAGTCACCGACTTTTCGTATCACGGAAATTCACAGGCGGTTTCCGAGATCACCACCGAGTACGGCACCCCGGACACGTTGCCGCCCCACGTCGTCGCGGTGCCTGCACCGGACGTCTATCGCGGAGTGTATCGCGGCGAAGATGCCGCGGAACGTTACGCATCGCATGTGAGCGAAGCCATCCAGACGTTGCAAAGCCGCGGCATCGCTCCGGCGGCGCTGATGCTCGATACGATCATTTCGTCGGACGGCGTGGTTGCCGTGCCGCCCGGCTATCTGACTCATGCTGCCCGCGCCATCCGCGCTGCGGGAGGTCTCTTTATCGCGGATGAGGTACAACCGGGATTTGGACGGACCGGCGAATGCTTCTGGGGTTTCGAACTCGACAACGCCGTGCCCGATATCGTGACCATGGGCAAGCCGATGGGAAACGGGTATCCCGTCGCGGCAACGGTTACGCGCAGCGACATCGCCGAGGCGTTCGCGAGGCAAACGCGTTATTTCAATACCTTCGGCGGTAACCCGGTGGCGGCCGCCGCGGGCCTTGCGGTGCTCGACGTCATAGCGGCCGAAGAACTGCAACAGAACGCCCTGGAAATCGGACGGCATCTTTCGGAGGGGCTCGAGCGGCTCGCAGGAAGCCACGAGCAGTTGGGCGACGTGCGCGGTACGGGACTGTTTCTCGCCGTGGAGCTGGTAGACGACAGGGACAGCAGGAATCCCGCCGCGGATTATGCAGACCGGGTCGTCGAAGCGCTGCGCGACGAAGGTGTGCTGACCAACACCATCGGCCGTCACGACAACATTCTCAAACTGCGTCCACCCATGGTCATCTCCCGGCAAAACGCAGACATGTTTCTTGCTATTCTCGCCCGGGTGCTCAGCGCGCTCTGAGGCGCGGGAAAAAAACAAACTGGGGGTCACGATGCAATCTCGCCTGTCAGGGGTCTTTCTTTCTTTTCTTTGTGCGTTTGCATTCTCCGGTTGCGGCGGTTCCGGATCCGGGAGCGGGGACGCAGACAGCGCGGTCGGCAACCTGGAGAGCTTTGATCGCAGGGAAGGTTTCATAGACCTCTACTGGGACGAGCAGAAGGGCAGGCTGCTCCTTCGCATCGAGACTTTCGACGAACCCTTCCTGTACCAGTCGTCGCTCGCGCGCGGCGTCGGCTCCAACGACCTGGGCCTCGATCGCGGTCAGCTCGGAACGGACAGCATCGTGCAGTTCGAGCGCTCCGGCCCCAAAGTGCTGCTGGTTGCGAACAACCTTCGCTACCGCGCGAACAGCGACGACCCCGACGAGCAGCGCGCCGTCGAAGAGTCGTTCGCACGTTCCGTCCTCTGGGGTTTCGAGTCTCTCGGTGAGCATGACGGCGCCGTTATCGTCGACGCCACCGGGTTCTTCCTGCGCGACAATCACGATATTTCGACCAGGCTCGCCGAGGCCGGCGAGGGCAGTTACGAGGCGGACGCAACGCGCTCTGCCATCTATCTGCCGCGCACGAAAGGTTTCCCCGACAACTCGGAGATCGAGGCTTTAGTTACCTTGCGCGGCAAGCCTGCGGGAGACTTCCTCCGCACGGTCGTGCCGGAACCGGCCCTGGTGACGGTGCATCTGCACCATTCCTTCATCAGGCTGCCGGACGACAACTACGTGCCCCTGCCCTACGACCCGCGCGCCGGGCTTATCGGATTACGCTACGGCGGCAGCGGATTTCACGATTACGCGTCCGCAATCGGCGACTCGCTTACCGTGGCGTACGCGCGGCGCCATCGGCTGGAAAAAAAAGACCCGGCGGCCAATGTCAGCGAAGCTGTGGAGCCGATTGTCTATTACGTAGACCGCGGTGCGCCGGAGCCTATCCGCTCGGCGCTCCTGGACGGTGCGCGCTGGTGGAACCAGGCGTTCGAGGCGGCCGGGTACAAGGATGCGTTTCGCGTCGAACTGATGCCCGAGGGCGCCGATCCGATGGACGTCCGTTACAACGTCATCCAGTGGGTGCACCGTTCGACGCGCGGCTGGTCCTACGGTTCGTCAATCGTCGACCCGCGCACGGGTGAAATCCTGAAAGGTCACGTCACTCTCGGTTCGCTTCGCGTTCGCCAGGACTACCTGATTGCGGAAGGCTTGCTTGCGCCCTATGCCGATGCCGCCTCCGGCGCGGACGACCCGATGCTCGAAATGGCACTCGCGCGTATCCGCCAGTTATCGGCGCACGAAGTCGGACACACCATCGGTATAGAGCATAACTTCGCCGCCAGCACCCAGGACCGCGCTTCCGTCATGGACTATCCGTTTCCGCTCGTTCGGTTTGGCGCTGACGGCAGGCTCGATCTCTCAGACGCGTACTCCGCGGAGATCGGCGCCTGGGACAAGCGAGTGGTGATATACGGCTACCGGGATTTCCCGGCGGGCACCAACGATGCAGAAGCACGCGTGGCAATCCTCAACGAAACGATAGCGTCCGGGCTGAAGTACGTAAACGACAGCGACTCGCGCGCGATCGGCAGTGCGCATCCTGACGGCAATCTGTGGGACAACGGCGCCGATGCGGTCGAGGAACTGCGGCACCTGATGCGCGTCCGCGAATATGCACTGGCCAACTTGTCCGAACGGAACATCCGCTTCGGCCGACCGCTAGCCACGCTCGAGGAGGTGCTGGTTCCGGTGTTCCTGCTGCATCGCTACCAGATCGAAGCAGCAGGCAAACTGATCGGCGGACAGGCTTTCAGTTACGCGCTGCGCGGCGACGGACAGCATCCTGGCCTGCCTGTCGAACCGGCGCGCCAGCGCGAGGCCATCGACGCACTCGTCGGAACGATTGCGCCTTCCGTGCTGCGTGTTCCACCGGACGCGGCGAACCTGATCCAGGCGCGCCCACCCGGGTTTCCGCGAACACGCGAAACATTTCAGTCCGGGACCGGCGGCACGTTCGATCCGCTGGAGCCGGCCGACAGCGCGGTGGCGCTCACGCTCGACGTCTTGCTGGACCCTGCGCGGGCAACACGAATGAACGTGTTGCATGCGATCGAGCCCGAGCAGCCCGCGTTCGATGAATTGTTGAACGTACTGATGCAGGCAAGCTGGCGTTCTTCGCGGCAGGCGGGCGCGGAAGGGGCGATACAGCGCCGGACGAATCACCAGGTACTGGAACGGCTGATGCTGCTGGCCGGCAACCGTGACGCAGGCAAAGACGTTGAGGCGCAGGCTTTCGACAGCATCAATCAGCTGGACCTGTGGCTGAGCGGCCAGGCCGGAAGCGCAAACGAAGCCGCCTGGCGAGCGCATTACGCCCATGCACGCTGGCGGATAGAGCGCATGCGCGAAGATCCGTCGAGCGTCGAGCAAATCGTTCCGGTAAAGGCGCCGCCGGGATCGCCGATCGGCGGCATGAGCGGCGAGCCGCGTGTGCCGTATTGAGCATTCCGGATCGTCCGCGATGGCGGCAGATAACCGCCTCTGCGTGATCTGCATTCCCGCCATCCATGGCGGTCGGCTCCTGTAACGCATGGTTCGGTCGCCTCGTGCGGTGTGGGAGCCCGCCACTGCGAGCGACTTGAGGCAACCCTTCTCGTCTACCGCCATGATATGAAACAGCTATCGCCGCTTCTGTTCGCAACCTTCCTTTACCTTTACTATTTGCCATCCAGAAAAAAATTCTGCACCGCCCGATCAAGGGCGGGTTACACGCGCATCTCTACATCGGCGGCGAAGGGGGCATGTCGGAAAGACTCAGAATCTCCCGGCGCGATTTTCTGAATGGAATCGCGCTCGGCGTTGCGGCCGGGAGCACGCTGTCGCCCCTCGAGGCAATGGCCAGGTCGCTCACCAATGGCACAGCACCGGTCGGTGACGGCGTTTATCCGCCCGCGCTCACCGGCATGCGCGGCAATCATCCCGGTTCCTTCGAAGTGTCGCACGCACTTTCCTGGGCGGGCGCGAAATGGCCGCTGCCGGAACGCCAGACCGACCGGACCTACGATCTCGTGGTCGTTGGCGCCGGGATCTCCGGATTGTCCGCGGCGTACTTCTATCGTCAGCACGCCGGTCGTGACGCCCGCATCCTCGTCATCGACAATCACGACGACTTCGGCGGCCACGCGAAGCGGAACGAGTTCGAGGTCGACCGGCAGAAACTGATCTGTTACGGCGGCAGCCAGTCGATCGACGCGCCGGGAAATTACTCAGCGCAGTCGAAGAAACTGCTCGAGGACATCTCGGTGCACACGGAGCGTTTTTACGACTACTTCGATCAGGACTTCTTCAGCAGAAAGGGCCTCGGTCGCGGTATCTGGTTCAGCAGGGAAGCCTATGGGGAAGACCGCCTTCTGCCGAACGTCATGCGCGGCTACGACGGGGATGCCGGCGGCGACGTCGCCGCCGTCGTAAATACCTACCCGCTCCCAAAGCCGGCGCGGGAGGCGCTGATCGGCCTCATGACCGATTCCCGCGACTGGCTTTCGGGCCTGAGCCGGGACGCGAAGATCGAGTTGCTGCGCCGTACCAGCTACTCCGGGTTCCTGCGCAAGCACGCGGGCATGCCGCCGGAAGTGCCGGCGCTCTTGCGCGATGCGGTAAAAGGCCTGTGGGGTGTCGGCTGGGATGCGCTGTCGGCCCTCGAGGCGTACCGCGCCGGCATGCCGGGTACGCTCGGGCTCGGTATCGGCGAACTTGCCGGCGAGCCGCCGGGCCGCAATGAACCCTACATATTTCATTTTCCCGACGGTAATGCCGGCATTGCGCGCGCACTCGTACGTCAGCTCGTTCCCGAGGCGGTGCCCGGACGCAGCATGGAGGACCTGGTCACTGCCCGGGTGGACTACGCATCGCTCGATCGCTCATCGGCGAGGGTCAGGATTCGACTCAACAGCACGGCGGTGGACGTCAGGCACGCAGAGGCCGGCAGCACTGTGGATGTTACATACGTACGGAACGGGGAGGCGTACCGCGTTCGGGCGAAGCATGCGGTCCTCGCCTGCTACAACAACATGGTGCCGCATATCTGCAGTGAAGTGCCGGAGGCGCAGAAGGAAGCGATTGCGTACGCGACCAAGGTGCCACTCGTCTACCTCAGCATCGCGGTGCGTAACTGGCGTGCCTTCGAAAAGCTCGGCTTTCACAGCATATACGTGCCGAAAGCGGACCTCATGCATTCCTTCGGCCTCGACTTTCCGGTCAGCATGGGTGATTACAGGCACGCAAGCGAGCCGGACCAGGCCGCGGTCATACATGGCAGTTACGTTCCGGCGTTGCCGGACGAAGGACTCTCCGCGCGCGAGCAGCACATCGCAGGCCGTCGCCGGCTCTTCGAAATGACTTTCGACGAGTTCGAACGTGGTATCGTGCGTCAGCTCGACGGCGCGCTTGCCGCAGGCGGTTTCGATGCAGAGCGTGACATCGCCGGGATAACGGTAAACCGCTGGCCGCACGGGTATGCATACGAATACAACGATTACTCCGATCCTCCCGACTGGGGACGAGAGGAGGGTCCGCATGTCCGCGGCCGCGCCCGGATCGGCCGCATCTCGATCGCAAACTCCGATGCGGAGGCGTATGCCTACGTCGATGGCGCGATCGACGCAGCGCACCGCGCGGTAAGCGAACAGCTTGTCACCGGTAGTCCGTATGGATGATCCGGGATTTATCTCGGTCGTGCCGACGCTGGTCGTCTTCTTGCTGGCGATCATCACGCGCCGGCCGATCGAGTCGCTGGTGACGGGCGCCGTTGTCGGCCTCGCGATCATCCACGGCCCGGGCTTTGTCACGGGTTTTGCAGAAACGTCCATTCGGGTGATGACGGACGAGGATGTCGCCTGGGTAATACTGGTGTGCGGCTTCATGGGCGGCCTGATCGCGGTGCTGATCCGGACCGGCGCGACGAGCGCATTTACCGCCATCATGACGCGTCACGTGCGTTCGGAAAAGAGCGCGCTGTTCGCGACGTGGATACTCGGCATATTCATGTTCGTCGACGACTACCTGAACTCGCTTGCCGTCGGCGCCGCGATGCGTGACGTCACGGACAAGTACAAGGTATCGCGGGAAAAGCTCGCGTACATTGTCGATTCGACTGCGGCGCCTGTCAGCGTCGTCATTCCGTTTTCGACCTGGGGCGCTTTTTTCGCCGGCCTTCTGGTGGCGAACGGGGTGGCCGCGGAGGGCGAGGGACTGACGACGTACATCGCTGCGATCCCGTACATGCTTTATGCCTGGATCGCGGTGCTGCTTGTGCCCGTCGTCATCTCGGGCGCCATCCCGTCGCTCGGTGGCATGAAGGCCGCGGAGGTTCGCGCGAAAACAAAGAACCAGATGGTGCCGCCGGATGCCGCGCACATCGACCAGGCCAACAAGGCCATCAAGCCCAACCCTCGCGTCACGCCGCGGGTGTCCATGTTCGTACTGCCGATGCTGGCGCTCATATTCTTCACGCTCTCGTTCGACAAGGACTTCCTTACCGGCATCTACATAACGCTCGGCGGAACCGCGCTGGTGGTAGTCGCGTTTCGCATACTGGATCTCAACGACGCGTTCGACACGATCATCGACGGGTTCAAGACGATGATAGAGCCGCTTGGTGTGCTGGTGGCTGCCTTCATTCTGAAGGACGTGAACGACGTGCTGCAGTTGCCGGGCTACGTCGTCGCGACGATGGAGCCTGTCCTGACGGCCGAGAGCCTCCCGGCGGTCATCTTCGCCTCGATGGGCCTTGTCTCCTTCATGACCGGCTCGAACTGGGGCGTGTTCGTGATCATCCTGCCGATCGTCATATCGCTGGGAAACACCCTCGGCACGGACATGACGCTCGTCATCGGTGCGACCTTGTCGGCCAGTACGTTCGGCAGCCACGCGTGTTTCTATTCGGACGCAACGGTGCTGACCGCACAGGCCACCGGCTGCACGGCGATGCAGCATGCATTGACGCAGATTCCCTACGCACTGATTGCCGCGGCGATTGCCGTCCTCGGTTATATCATGCTCGGATACGCGTGACGCTGACGGGGCCGGCAAAATCGCGCACAGGTTCGTCGTTACAGGTTCGTTGTTATAAGTTCGTTGTGCAGGGGAGAACGAAACGTGGTGAAGAAAAGTCTGTTGTTTGCTCTTGTCCTGCTCGGGGCGATGGGGCTCGGTGCCGTGCTGGCCGAACATCACGCGGCGGGGCACGTCGTTCCGGTAAAAATCAGCGAGGAAGATATGTCCGGCAAGATCTTCGAGCGCCCCGATACGGTCACAAGGACACGCGGCGGCAACACGATCCAGGACGTGACGAGCCTTTTGAGCAAAGACGGGAAATTCGCCTCCGGCATGTACAAATCCGGCAAGGTCCGCTTCGAGGCGATCGAGCCGTACGGGGTCGACGAGTTCATGTACTTCGTGGAAGGCGGCGTCAGGCTGACTTCGGCGGACGGCTCGGTGCTCGAAGTCAACGCCGGCGAAGCAGTTACCATTCCGAAGGAATGGACAGGCGTGTGGAACACGGACGGCTATACGAAGATCTGGGTGATCTACTCGGAAGACGGTTCCGGCCTGGAATAGTCGTTCGCAATCGCGCTGTAGGAGCCTGCCATTGCGGGCGACCACGCTGGTCGGAACTGGGTCGCGTCCGTCTGCTGCGACTTCCAGGATTGTGGGGGTCGTGACGATAACCGAAGCCAGCGAGTGGTGGTGGGCCTGGTAGGAGTCGACTGCGCGTTAGCCGATCGCTGCGTGGTCGCCCGCAATGGCGGGCTCCTACAGCGCGCGGTCCCAGCTCAGGCCAGGACATTTCACCCTGGGGTGTAACGTTTTTGCTTTTCGGGCGCTATAAGCCCCTAACGAACCGACGCTATCCCCCAGGAACAAGGACCGGACATGCTTCTCATACGCAACGCGCTGCTTTTTACAGTATTCGCAATGGCTTTCGCACTTCCCTCGACCGCCGCCGCCCAGGTCACGCCGGCAAGCCTGCCGGGGAACGCGGTCTGGTACCTGCACGCCGATCTCCAGGAATTACGCGATGCTCAGTCGGGCCGACATCTCTATCGGTGGCTCGAGAGAGAAGTTTTCGACGACATCCTGGAGGATTCGGGCATCGACCTGTCGAAGGAAGCCAGCCGGATAACGGCATTTTCAGACGCCTCGCTCGGCACCGTCATCGTGCTCGACGGCGCCATCAGCGAAACCACGCGCGACAAAGTGCTCGCGCTCGTTTCCATGGACTCGAAGCTCGACACACTGAAACACGGCAGCAGGACTTTCTACCATGCGGAGCGCAAGACGGGTCGGTCCAACGGCAACCGCTCATTCGACGACCTCGAAAAGAACGCGTACTTCAGCTTCGATGTAAAGAACAAGCTGATCGTCGCCTCCGATCCGGACCAGCTGAGGGCGCTGCTCGACAGCGGCGGGCGGATTGCGGGAAGCCAGAGCCATCCCGGCACGCTGCTGGTGCTGACCGCAGACAAGAGTTTCGTGCAGGCCGGCGTGCGCACGGCGGCATTCACGGACGACGACGACCAGGGGTGGGACTCCAACATCCTGCGCAATACCGAACTGGTGGCGCTGCTCGTTTCTGACCGAAACGGCCTCGTGGCCGTAGAGGCGCAGCTCGTCTCGCACGAGCCCACCATGGCCCAGTCGCTGGGCGGCATCATCAACGGCCTCATCAGCCTGCAGGCGCTGAATCCGGACCTCGATCCGGATATCCTCGCCCTTATTCGTAACACGAAGATCGACGTCAAGGACAAGGTCCTCTCGATCAACGCGGTGATCAACCCGGAAATGATCGTCAAAATGCTCGATGATTGAAAAGGGGTGGTGTCGCCCGCAATGGCGGGCTCCTACAGCGCTCGATTGTGGCGGGTCGTGAACGGGTGCGGGCGACCTGCCGCTACCTCCGCCCCATCCGCACCGAACAGGAGCTGGTTGAAACAATAGTGCCAACAGATGCAGAACTCGTCGCACAAACGATACGAGGCTCGACCGCCTCGTTCGAACAGCTGGTGGAGCGCTACCAGGAACGGCTGTTCCGTTTCCTGCTTACGCGTTGTACATCTCGCGCCGACGCGGAAGACGCGGTGCAGGACGCGTTCGTCAATGCTTATCGTTACCTCGAGAGTTACGACCCGAAATGGCAGTTCAGCACCTGGCTTTACCGCATTGCCATTCGCAGCGCCGGCCGCAATGCAAAGCGGAAGGCAACGGTCGAAACGGAGGTGGAGGGCGCGCATGCGCCCGATCTCCTGCAGGAGTGCATTCAGGCTGCCGAACGGGAAAATCTGTGGCTGACGGCGAAGCGACTGCTGCCGCAGGACGTGTACGCGGCGATGTGGCTCCGCTATGTCGAGGACATGGCGGTGAAGGAGGTCGCGCGTGCGCTCGGCCGGCCCCAGTCCTGGACCAGAGTCGCGCTGCTCAGGGCGCGGCGGCGTCTCGCGGCGGCGCTTCGTGAGGACATCGCAACCGGAAAAGAGGGCAAGGCTTATGGATGATCTCGAACGACGACTGCGGGAGGATGGCGAAGCAATTCGCGCGGAGGTTCCGCCGCAGCTGGCCGCGCGAATAGCGTCCTCAGTGCGCGGTGTGCGGGCGCCGGCACGACGCGAATTCGGCTGGCCACTGTGGCTTGCCGCGAGCCTGACCGGCGCAGCGGCGGCTGCCGCGGCGATCGTATCGCTGAACCGGGGCAGCATGGATATTCCGGCGCCGCCTGCCGCCGAGGCCGTTGCCGACCTGGTGCCAGAGTATATCCTCGAGTTCGAGCAGCAGCTGCCGTTGCGCGCGAAGACGGCGGACCTGACTGCCCCGCTCGAGGAAGAACTGAAGAATCTGCGCTCGGATCTCGAGCGTGCCAGGGAAAACGTGGAGGAGGACCTCCACTTTACGTTTTGACGAACGCTCCTGGCGGTTGTTTGTGGAAGCCCGCCATCGCGGGCGACTTTCGCGGAGTGCCTCTATTGCGACCTGTGCAGAGGCGGCCGGGTTCGCCGCGTTTCGGGAGCAGGCTTTTTATTCTTTCGTTTTCAGAGTTTTGCACCAGTCACCCCACATGCTGAAACGACGGCACATAGTGGAAATCGCGCACTGAATCCTCTATCCTCGCGCTATCAGTTCGCCGGTATCAAACGGGATTGCGGCGGCCACGGAAGACGATGGGGAAAACGGTGGAAGCAGGGGACATTTGCCGCAGGTGTTGATTCCTTACGACGAAGACAGCACTCAGAATAAAACCGCGAGCCGATCAAAAAAGCCGATGGCGCATTCAGCCCGGAGTCCGGTGCAGATCCGGTCTGGTCCCGTCGAAAAATAATCCGCGAACGTCACGATAGAAGGATGCGATAGGTATGCCTTTAGCAGTTGTGTTGATCCTGTTGGTCGTGGGCTCCATCGTGTTCCACTTCCTGAGCCCGTGGACGTTCACTCCGCTCGCCTCCAACTGGAGCCAGATCGACGACACAATCGGCATAACGTTCTGGGTTACCGGTTTTGTATTCGTGGCGGTCAACCTGTTCATGGCGTACGCGATCATTCGATATCGGCACAAAAAGGGCAAACGCGCCACCTACGAGCCCGAAAACAAGAAACTGGAAGCCTGGCTTACCGTGTTTACCACCATCGGCGTTGCAGCCATGCTGGCGCCCGGCCTGTTCGTGTGGGCGAAGTTCGTCGAAGTTCCGGAAGACGCCATCGAAGTCGAGGCGGTCGGCCAGCAGTGGCACTGGAGCTATCGCCTGCCGGGCGAAGACGGCGAATTCGGTAAAACCGATCTCAAGCTCATTACCGGCGAGAACCCGTTCGGCATGGACCTGGACGATCCGGCGGGCCGTGACGACGTACTGATTTCCGATGCGCAACTGCACCTGCCGGTGGACCGGCCGGTCAAGCTCTGGCTGCGCTCCAGGGACGTCCTGCACAACTTCACGGTCGCGCAATTCCGGGTCAAGATGGATCTCGTGCCGGGCATGGTAACCTACATGTGGCTGACGCCGACCCAGACGGGCCGCTTCGAGGTGCTTTGCGAGGAGCTTTGCGGCATCGCGCATCACACCATGCGCGGCGCCGTGATGGTTGAAGAGCAGGAAGCCTTTGACGCATGGGCGAGTTCGCACCCGACCTTCGCCGATACGCTGCAGTCGACGCCCGCGAATGCTGCTGTGGGCGCGGCCCAGTATGCCGTGTGCGCCGCTTGTCACGGCCCCCAGGGCGAAGGCATGCAGGCACTGAACGCACCGAAGATCGCCGGCCAGGATCCGTGGTACCTGAAACGGCAACTGAAGAATTACAAGGCCGGGCTTCGCGGTACGCACGAGGAAGACGTGTTCGGCATGCAGATGGCGCCGATGGCACGGACGCTTGCCACCGACGAGGCTGTCGACAACATGGTCGCGCACATCCAGACCTTGCCGGACCAGCCGCCGGCGCAGACGATCGACGGAAACGTCAAGTCAGGCGCCAGTCGCTACGTCGTCTGCGCCTACTGCCATGGCACGAACGGCCAGGGTATCGAGGCTATGAATGCGCCGCGCCTTGCCGGTATGACAGACTGGTATCTCGCCCATCAGCTCAAGAACTTCCAGCGGGGCATTCGCGGCGAACACCCGCAAGACTATTACGGCAAGCAGATGGGCTTCATGGGCAGGATTCTGCAGAATGACCAGGCGATCAATGACGTGATTGCCTACATCAACACGTTAAAGCCCGCGTCGGGCGAACGTGTCGCCGCTTCGGTGACCGGATCGGCAGATCGGACAATGAGCGACAACAGCACACAGTATTGAGCAAAGTTCCGAATGGAGTGAGGTAGGGAACCTGATGGCATACGTAGCAATCGCCGATCGTGACCACGAGATCGAGCATCACGA
>Ga0299913_10002568_pt1 | contig 14406 bp, 19 predicted proteins | sample RVTome_9_FD_201360 | JGI IMG/M metagenome (GOLD analysis project Ga0299913, IMG submission 201360) | Soil microbial communities from uranium-contaminated site in the Upper Colorado River Basin, Wyoming, United States - RVT155D38 (version 2) ... | reverse complement strand
ATACGGTCCTTCTAGACCTTCTCACGCTCCACGTTCCAGCCTGGCGCCGAGACACTCGTCAGGAAGAGCTCGCCGGCGAAGGCCTCGATGGTGACGGTCCCCACACCGGGAATGGTGTGCGTGGTGATGCCGTCGGGGACGGCCACCCGATCGTGGTCATCGATGGTCGTCGCCATAGTCGATGTCTCGTCGTCATCGATGCTGGTGGACGTAGTCCCATTGGTGCTGGTCGACGTGGTCCCGTTGGTGCTGGTCGAGGTGGTCGACGCGATGCTGGTCGAGGTGGTCGAAGAATCGTCGTCTCGATCGTCGTCTCGGTCGTCGTCCCGGTCACCACCGTTGTCGTCGACACTGACCGACGTCGCGGCGTTGACGCTCGTCGAGGTCGAGGTGTCGACGGTCGCACCGGTCGACGTGGTCGAGTCGTCGACCGAGTCCGTGGTCGAGTCGTCAACCGTTGCGGTGGTCGAGGACGTGGCCGTGATCGATGTCGATGTGCCGTCGTCTCCGCTGGCCCAGGCGACACCCACCACCGCCAACGCGGCGACGATCGCGGTGAACACTCCGAGCAGTTTCTTGGTCATCAGCTACCTCCTTGGTGAGTCGATGGGGTAACTGTGCGCCCAACGGGATCAGGATGTCTTCAGGCGATTCTCAAGGATGTCTCAAGACTTCGGCTCAAAGGGCTGATCGCGTTCAGCTGGTCAGGGCCGTTCATGGACACAGCTCAACGCGCCGGGTGGTCCCAGGCGTCTTCGGGGCGTCCGGTGTCGATGCTCCAGCGGGGGAGGAAGAACTGGACGATGGGGCCGATGAAGAGGGCGAAGGCGATAGTCCCCACCCCGAAGGTACCGCCGAGGAGGATCCCGCTGATGAGGACGACGATCTCGAGTCCCCATCGAGTCACCCGTATCGACAGCCCTCGCCTGGCCACCGCAGTCATCAGACCGTCACGGGGCCCGGGACCGAGGTTGGCTCCGATGTACATCCCCGAGGCGAGGCCGATCAGGAGGATCCCGCCGATCAGCATGAGGGCGTCAACCACGATGGTCTCGGGCTCGGGTATCACCAGGACGGCGAGGTCGATTACGACCCCGTTGAGCAGGGTCCCGATCCCGTATCTCTCACGAAGGGGCAGCCACAACAGGAGGACTGCGAAGGAGATGATGATCGACCAGATTCCCACCGTCAGGCCGAATTGCGCGGTGAGCCCCTGATGAAGCACATCCCAAGGCGGGAGGCCGAGGCCCGATTGCAGCATCAGCGCGATCCCGAGCCCAAATAGGACGAGACCGATGTTGAGCTGAACGAGTCGGCGCCGGAGATTTCTCCCTCTCACGGGAATGAACATGGCCGCGAGACGCTAGTAATGGTGGGCAAAGACAGGAGAATCACCCAAATGGCCATCGACTTCACCGTCTCTGACGCCGCCGGCAAGCCCTGGACGCTTTCGGATCATCTCGACTCGGCGGTAGTGCTCACCTTCCAGCGCGGAGACTTCTGAAGCTATTGCCACGGCCAGTTGGCCGTCATGGCAAACCGACACCAAGAGCTCCTCGAACTTGGCGGGAAGGTCTTCGCAGTCAGCGCCGACACGGCCCCCATGAATGCCGCGGTCATGGAGAAGCTGGCACTTCCCTTTCCGATCCTCTCGGATCCCGAGCGGGACCAGGTGATCACCCCTCTGGGGTTTGCCGATGACAAAGACCCCCGGGAGATAGCTCGTCCCGGGGTCGCGATAATCTCCCCCGACGCCGAGGTGGTGTACAGCTTCGTCGGCCGTGACTATGCCGATCGTCCGCTGGAGGATGTCCTGGTCGAGAAGCTGGGCCAGTTGGGTCTCGGGCCCACCAGCCAGCCGGCTCCTGAACTCGGCCCCATCGAAGCCGGGGAGAAAGCGATGCCCTATCGAGGACTGTCTTCTTACCTTCGTGGCGCCAAATTCGCCGGGCTCGCCATCCGGAGTCGACATCGCGACCTCGACGAGGACTTCTCCGCGGATATGACGGCATACCTCGAGATGATCGACCGCTATCTCGACGCATTACGCGGAGTGGAGGACCGTAAGGCGTAACCTCGGCCCGCATGCAGGGGCCGGAGGTCCAGTTGTTCGTCACCTGCCTGGTCGACGCCCTCGCTCCCGAAGTCGGCCGGGCGACACTCGACGCCCTGGAGAAGGCGGGTTGTGAGGTCGCTTTCCCCGTCGATCAAGCGTGTTGTGGCCAACCCGCGTTCAACGTCGGGCTCGTCGAGGACGCCCGCAAGATGGCCGCTCACACCCTCGACGTCCTGGACGACACGGAAGGAACGGTGGTCATCCCCTCCGGGTCGTGCACCGTGATGATCGCCCATCATTATCGAGAGCTGTTTGCCGACACCGACCGGGAAGAGCAAGCGAAGCGAGTCTCGACCCGGGCCCGGGAGCTGACCCAGTTTCTGGTCGACGATCTCCAGACATCGGCACGGGCGCGATGTGACGACTGCGCGATCGCCTATCACTACTCCTGTCACGGTCTACGTGAGCTCGGACTGGACCACCAGGCCGACACACTTCTCCAGGACACCACCCGGGCCCGCCTGGACGGAGACAGGGAGTGCTGCGGGTTCGGAGGGCTGTTCGCCATCGAGATGCCTGCCGTCTCCACGGCGATCATGGATGACAAGCTCGACCGTATCGAAGCCTCCGGCGCCGACACCGTGGTGGGCGGGGATGTGTCCTGTCTGGTCCATATCGCCGGTGGGTTGCGCCGAAGAGGCTCCGAGATCGAGGTGAAACACATCGCCGAGCTGATCGGTGACGCCACGTGACCCAGCCGGTGACCTTCCTGGGAAGAGCCGAGGCCTTGATCGGCACCCACGAGGCGGATGCCGTCGACAGTGGCGCCCGCAACTTCCTCGATCTAAGGGCGAAATCGGTTGAGGAACTGCCCGCCCTGGAAGATCTCCGCGACCGGGCCCGTGCCATCCGTCTGCACGCCCTCAGACACCTCGACCGTCTCCTGGCTCACTTCGCCGACCAAATGCAAGCTGCAGGTGGCCACGTCCACTGGGCGGAGGACGCCGCCGACGCCCGTCAGATCGCTGCCGACATCCTGGACAGGACCCAATCCCGTCGGGTGGTCAAGTCGAAGTCGATGGTGTCCGAGGAGATCGAGCTCAACGCACATCTCGAAGCCCTCGGTCTCGATGTCACCGAGACCGACCTCGGCGAGTTCATCGCACAACTCGCGGGTGACACCCCCTCGCACATCATCGCACCTGTCCTTCATATGACCCGGGAGGACATCGGCAGGCTGTTCGCCGACAAGCTCGGGGTCCCCTACACCGACGACCCTTTCGAGCTCAACCGCATTGCCCGGGCCCATCTGCGGGAGGTCTTCCTACGGGCCGATGCCGGGATCTCCGGGGTCAACACGGCGGTAGCCGACTCAGGGTCGATCGTTCTGGTCACCAACGAGGGAAATGGCAGGCTGATCACGACCGCTCCCCGGGTTCACATCGCCCTCATGGGTATGGAGCGCATCGTCTCCCGTTGGGAGGACGCTGCCGTCGTCCTGGAGACGTTGGCGAGGTCGGCCACCGGGCAGCGGCTATCCGTCTACACGAACGTGATAACCGGACCACGTCGTGAGCAGGACCCCGATGGGCCAGAGGAAGTCCACGTAATCGTCGTCGACAATGGTCGCTCCCGGATTCTCGCCGGCGAGACGGCTGAGATACTCGCCTGCATTCGTTGCGGCGCCTGTCTCAACGCGTGTCCCGTGTTTCGCACCGCCGGCGGTCACGCCTACGGCTCGGTCTACTCGGGACCGTTCGGCTCGATCGTGACTCCCGGGCTCCACGGTATGGACCCCTGGTGGGACCTCCCCTTTGCGTCGACGCTCTGCGGGGCATGTGAGGAGGTGTGCCCCGTGCGGATTCAGATACCGAAGATGCTCCTCCAGCTGAGACAACAGGCTGCCTCCGAGGGTCGACTGCCCGGCTGGTTGCAAGCCGGTATCGCCAGGTATGCCCGAATCACCGTCGATCCTTCCCGGTGGGCCCGGGCCAAGAAGTGGGCGTCCCGGCTGTCGGGTCTCATCTCGACAGGCCGGTGGATCCGAAGAATGCCCGGTCCGGCCCGCGGCTGGACCTCGAGTCGGGATCTACCTCGACCTGCCAAGGAGTCGTTCAACGACTGGTGGAGGGCCAACCGTGGATCGTGACTCGTTTCTGACCCGGGTGGGCCGGGCCTCGCTGACCTCGCAGCTGCCCGATTCGGTCTCGCTATCGGTTGATCTGCCCGAGCTTCCTCCCGCAGACCTGCTGGTCCTGTTCCGGTCTCGTTCTCAGACGGTCAGCGCAGTCGTGCATGGCCCGGTCACACGACATGGGGTGCCCCGCGCCGTCTCCGGCATCGCCACCGGTCACGACGCCTCTTCCTTCATGGCATGGGACGACCTTCCTGCGCCGGGCGTCCCCTCCGCACTGCAAGCTGTCGGCATGGACCGCGTTGACCACGTCGTCCCGTCCGAGCGGAGGATCGAACACAACCTCGGCTACCGGGATGTCGGAGTTGGAGTCACCGGTGCCGAGGCCGCCCTCGCCGAGAGCGGAAGCGTCGTCCTGGCTCATGGTGAGGGCAGGCCACGGATGGCGAGTCTCGTGCCCGACGTGCATATCGCCCTGGTGGAGCTAGACCGTCTCGAGCGCACTCTCGCCCATTGGGCGCGGAAAAACCCGACATTGGTCACCGAAACGACGAATCTTGTCCTCATCACCGGCCCGAGCAGGACGGGAGACATCGAACAACAGCTCAACCTCGGGGTGCACGGGCCGAGACATGTCCACATCGTGATGATCAAATGAAGGGTCTCCAAGCCCCCCCGAAGACCGATAAACCGAGCCGTGTCCTCGCCCGCTTTGTGACCCTGATCATCATGGCTACGGGCGCTTTCGTGGTCATCTACACCGCAGTGGTCAACCAGCAAGCCGACGTGGCTGAAGACATCCGGTCGGTGAACCTAGAGCTCGAGGACACGACGGTCATCGACGGGTTCCGCACCAACGTCCGCCAGGATCCCGGTGGGCCGACTCCGGTGGTGATCTTGCACGATTTCGATGTCGCCGGTGGGTTGATCCTCGACGACCTCTCGCTCGGCCTGGGGGAGAGTTATCACGGGGTCCGAGTCGATCTGCCCGGCTTTGGCTACTCGACACGGATGCCGATCGAAGGCCCCCATCACACCGTGGCCCGTCTCGCCGACCGGCTTGCCCCGGTTCTCGAGGAGCGCTTCGACGGACCGGTTTGGGCGATCGGGGCAGGCCTCGGTGGGGAGGTTGGGGCCGAGCTCGCTCTGAGCCATCCCGATCTGATCCGTGGGCTGGTGATGGTGGATGTCGACTTCTGGTCCGAGCCCGGCTTCCCGGCGAGTCTGGAGAGCTTTCCCTGGCTGGGGAAAGCGGCCACCTATACCTGGGAGACCGGAGGGCGTTTCGCTCTCGACAACTGGTCGCCGTACTGCGAAGAAGGGGGATGGTGCCCGACGCCGGAGGACGTCTCGATCAGGTCTCTGATCATCGAGATCGAAGACACCACCGACTCACTGCACGCTTTCCGGAGCACACCGGTCGCCGCCCTGGCTTCGTCAAACCTCGCCGATATCTCGGTGCCGGTGGCATACGTGTGGAGCACCGAGGGAGAGGTCCGGGAGGATACCGTCGAGCGCATGCGGCGGGAGCTTCCCGGTGTCACCGTGACCGAGTCCGCCACCTTCCAGGCACATCTCCAAGACCCGCAGGCAATCGCTTCTGCGCTGGCTTCCATCGACCAATAGCGAGGCGTTCAGGGGTGGAGGAGGACCTTGCCGGTCGTCTCCCGACCCTCGAGGGCACGGTGGGCCTCAGCTACGCGCTCCAGCGGGTACTCGTGCCCGATTCGGACTTCGAGACGGCCGGCCGCGATCCAATCGAACAGCTCATTGGCCCGGCCGAGCAGCTCTTCACGAGTCTGGATGTAATGGGCCATCGTGGGACGGGTCAGGAACAGCGATCCCTTTTGCGCCAGGATCAAGGGTGAGATCTCCGGCACCGGCCCCGATGCGTTCCCAAATGTGACCATCATCCCTCGGGGACGGAGCAGGTCCAACCCTTTGTCGAATGTCGCTGCACCCACACCGTCGAAGACCACATCGAGGTTGTGGGCTCCGATCGATTGCTCTACTGCTTCTTTGAAGTCGACCTCGCGGTAGTTGATCACCTCGTCGGCACCGGCCGCCCGACTCAGCTCGGCCTTCTCGGCTGTCCCCACGGTGGTGATGATCGTCGCTCCTTTCATGTCCGCGATCTGAGTCAGGAGGAGCCCCACGCCACCGGCGGCGGCGTGGATGAGACATCGGTCTCCTTCCTTCAGGGGAAAGGTGTCGTTTGCCAGGTAGTGGGCGGTGATTCCCTGGAGAAGGACGGCGGCGACCACGTCGGTATCCAGCTGCTCGGGTATGGGGATGGCGTTCTCGGCGGGCACGAGGTGCTGTTCGGCATAGGTTCCGAGGGTGCTCACCCAGCCGACTCGGTCCCCGACCGAGAACCCGGTGACACCCTCGCCCACCGCGGCCACAGTGCCGGCGCCCTCCAGGCCCGGGGTGAACGGGAAGTCGAGGGGGTAGAGGCCGCTTCGTTGGTAGGTGTCGATGAAGTTGAGACCTGCCGACTCGACCTCGACCAACAGGTCTCCCGCTCCGGGTGATGGGTCGGCAACCTCCTCCAGAGTGAGCCTCTCCGGGCCGCCGGCTTCATGAACGACGATCGCTTTCATGGTTCCTCGACTTTCCATCCTCTCGTCGCCAACTCGTCGGCGAGCACACTGTCCGGTAGATGCGAGAGGTCGAGCGCATCGCGTTCAGACCCCAACAGCCGTTCGACCGGGTCGCGGACCGTTCTCGCCCAGGCCTGGCCTTTGGCTTCGGCCTCCAGGGTGAGCGTGGCGTCGGCGTTGACGGTGTAGACACGGGCCAGGCTCTGCGGGTTCGCCCGCGAGCCGCGTTCACCGTAAACCAGCAAAACCGACCCGGCGGGGATGTCCTGGATACCTCCTGCTGCCACGAATGCACCGTCGAAAGCCCAGCCAGACGACCTGGAGGTGTCAACGTTGTCGACGACCTTGGCCCAGTTCTTGTGCCTCTCGTCACCGACCAAGGGAATGTCCACGGCGACAAACACCTGTTCTTCCATGACTCAGAGCCTAAGGCCCGAATTCGTAGTTGAGAGCCATGACACCGCGGCGCGGCAAAGGAACCATTTACCCTTGTCCCCATGGCCAAGCTCCGATTGTTCGCAAGTCTTCGCGAGATTGCCGGGACATCGCGGCTCGACGTTCCCGCCGAGACGGTCGGAGAGGTCATCGAGACCGCCAACGAGAAGTTCGGCGACGACTTCGCGCGGGGGATGGAAACGGCGCGCGTGTGGTTGAACGGCGAAGAGGCCGCGCTATCCGATCCGGTGAGCGATGACGACGAAGTGGTCATCCTTCCCCCGGTGTCCGGAGGCAGTCAACCCACAGCCGTTGCCGCCTCAGATCTCGCCGCCTTCCTCCCACTCGTTGTCGCGGTGGTTGCGGTGCTGGCCAACTTTCAGGACCAGCCGATCTGGGCTGCCGCCCTGGTTGCGATAATTGCCGTCTGGGCTCTCGACCTGAACGGGGCCTTCTCCGCCAGGGGTCGGGAGTTTGCCCCGCTTGCTGTGATCACCACATCGGCCGCTTCCGTTTTGGGGGCTCACATCCTCGGTGGCACCGGCTACGGGCTATCCATGGCGTTGGCGGTTGCCGTGGTTCTGGGTTGGGCCGTCGCCTTCCCTCGCTACCGACAAGTCGAGGTCTTTGCTCCGACTCTTCTCGTGGGACTCCTCTCCGCCCTCGGTTCTGCATCCCTGATCCTGACCAGGTCGGAGTTCACCCCCGACCCCGAGGCCATCGACGTGTTTCTGGTGGCGACTGTCGTCGGTATCGTGCTGGGCTCATTGGTGGGCCGGATGCCGGCCGTGCCTTTCCTCGATCCATTCTCCACCACGGCCCTGGGCGCGGTACTCGCGGCGGTCATCGCGGCCTCCCTTTGGGATCTCGATGTCGTCGGTTATTTGCTCGTCGGTCTTGGCATCGCGGTCGCCCTCGTAGCCGGGCAGGGTCTTTCTTCGATGCTCCGCACCGGCACGGTCTTGCTCACCGAGCGCGCACCCGGGTATCTGCCGTCGGTAGACGGAGTCGTCCTCGCAGCCGCCATCTATTTCCCGCTGATCCGCCTGGTTCTATAGGCACGCAGGTGAGCTCGCGCCGGGATGGGGTTACTCTTGCGTTGGTGGCGATGGGGCTCGCCGGAACCGCCGAGAGGCTGATGGCTCCTACCAAGCCCTATCAGCCATGCTCCAATCACTACCCATCAAGGTCTTGACGTCCTCGTATGCCCGATCACTGGTGGCGGTCGCCATGGGCGGTCTGGTGGGATCGGCGGCGAGAAGCGGAATCGGAATGATGGTTCCCGCAACCGAAGGCGAATTCCCTACTGGCGTTGTCATCGTCAACCTGCTCGGGTCGTTCCTCCTTGGTCTCTATCTCGCGCGCCGAGAGCGCGCGGTCGGTGGACCATGGTCGACTCGGTTCTGGGCGATCGGGGTGTTCGGCTCGTTCACGACCTTTTCCGCTTTGAGCGTCGACCTCGTCGACCTCCTGGCCGCCGGCCGGGTTCTCGTCCCCGTCTCGTACCTCAGCGTCTCGGTCGTCGGTGGTCTGGCGTTGGCACTGTTCGGGCGGCGTATTGGAGCGCTTGTTCGATGAGCTTCTTGGCCCTGTCATTGGCCGGTGCCGTTGGTGCCGTCTGTCGCTATGTCTTATCCGGTTGGATACAGACCAGGCACCAGTCGGGCTTTCCGCTTGGGACGCTGGTGGTCAATGTGTCGGGATCGCTCGGCTTGGGAGTGGTCGTGGGCCTCGGTGCCATTGAATCGGTGTGGGCGGTGGCGGCCATCGGGTTCTTCGGAGGGTTCACCACGTTCTCGACGTGGATGATCGAGACGCTCGGACTCGGGTTGGTTTCTCCTCGAGCGGCCCTCAACCTGACATTGAGCCTTGCCGGTGGCGTCCTCGGGGCGGGAGCCGGTTTTATTCTCACCAATTGAAAAGAGAGGCACATGGAAAACCAGGACGACGCCCGGCTGCTCCGGATCTTCATCGGTGAGTCCGACACTCACGACGGCCAGCCTCTGTACCAGGCGATCGTCGAAGTCTTCAGGCGGCAGGGTCTGGCGGGAGCCACCGTCCTCCGGGGGATCGAGGGTTTCGGCAAGTCGAGCATCCTTCACGCCGCCCACATCCTGCGTCTATCCGAAGACCTGCCGATCGTGATCGAGTGCGTCGATACCAGTGACAATATCGAGGACATCCTCCCGACACTGGACGGGATGATCGGGGACGGTCTGGTCACCATCGAACGGGTGGATGTCAGGGTCTACCGGGCGGACAGGCGTGAGACCAATGGCAGGGATAGCGGATCATCCAGAGCATGAACTCGTTGGGAGAGGAACTACAACAGGAACCATCGTCTGGTTACCATTCCGTGCTCATGTCTGCACCGAAGACGCCAGCACGCGTTCTTCTCGTCACAACACTCATTGCCCTCGTCGGGTCCCTGTTTCCGATGGTGTCCGGTGCGGTGACGGAATCGCAGGTCGATGAGGCATGCGAAGACTCCACCCAGCAGCTCGCCGTCTACCGGGCCGCACGTCAAGACTTCGAGGAAGCCGCGCTCGAGTATGAGGCCGCCCTCAACGAGGTGGAGCGTCTCGTGGTGAAACAAGGCCGGATCCAGGCCTCGGTCGACTCCCACACAGAGACCCTCGGATTCGTCCAGACCCAGCTCGAAGAGCAAGCCGTGCAGATGTACATGATGGGCGGGATGAACAACCCGGGGATCATCTTCTCCGCCTCCTCGGTCGACGAGGTGATGACGACATCTGAGTTCCTCAACTCGGCGACGGTTGGTGGTCAGCAGTCGATCAACGATCTGATCGCCGCCAAGGGAGAGCTGACCCGCTACCAGGAGGAGCTGGCGATCACCCACGAGGAGTTGAAGGACGCCGAGGCGAAGGCCCTCGACATCCTCAACCGGCAAGAGGCCGCCATGAACGCCGAGCAGGAGGCGTACTCGAAGCTGAGTGATCGCTGTAAGGAGCTCACCGCCCAGAGACAGAAGGAATTGGCCGAAGCCGAGGCCCGGAGGAAGCAGGCCGCAACAGGTTCCGTTCAAGTCGGCAGCTTCATCTGCCCGTTCAGACCGGGACGGACCTCGTTCATCGATTCGTGGGGTTTTCCCCGCTCAGGTGGCCGCACCCACAAGGGGACCGATATGTTCGCCGCTCGCGGTGAGCCCATGTATGCCGTGCAAGCGGGAACGGCTCGGGCATCGAGCAATGGCCTTGGCGGTCTCACCATGCATCTCCGCGCCGACTCGGGTTTCAGCTACTACTACGCCCACCTCGACAGCCACGCCTTCTCCGGGTCCAAACGAGTCGGTCAGGGAGAGGTGATCGGGACCAACGGCAACACGGGAAATGCCAGAGGGACCAGCCCGCATCTCCATTTCGAGATCAGACCGGGCGGAAGCGGTCCCGTCAACCCCTATCCCACGGTCCGCGCGGCCTGTTATTAGGCTGCATCACGTGGAAGACAAGCGGCGACGCATCGATGTGGTCCTGGAGCCTCAGTTTCTCGAAGGTCTCGGCGACCTCGAGCTGAACGAGCTACGTAGTCGTCGCGACACTGCCGAAGACGTCGAGTCCCAGATCTCCTACTACCGCCGACTCCTCCATGGGCGCATGGATCTCCTCGATTTCGAGCAACGTCGCCGCCGGGGCGAAGAGCAGCGGTCCATCCTCGAAGCCCTTCCCGAGATCCTCGCAAAAGGGATGATCCTCGGGTCGGAGCCCACGCTGCGCCATATCGAGACCATGCCCCCGCTTCCGTCGGTGACGGGTCGACGGCTGATCGACAAGATCATGGACGATGGGGTCCTCGCCAATCTCCCCGAGCTCACTGATGGTGAGATCGTCGAGGCCATCGACCGTCTGCGCGATGTGGAAACCGAGTTGTCCGGGCAGCGTCGTCAGCTCCACCAGGTCATCGACACCCTCCAGGACGAGATCGTCTCCCGCTATCGGAGCCAGCAGGACGAGGCACCAGTTACTAGCTGAACAGGTTCGATCCGGGGTCGTGGAGACGTCCCACGAAGGTGCCGTTGCCGTCGTTGGCGTCGACGGATCGCTACAGGCCGCTTCCGGGGATATCGATAGGCCTTTCTTCATTCGCTCGTCGGCGAAACCGTTTCAGGCAACCGTGTCTCAAGAGGCAGGCGCGGGTCTGAGCCCTCTGGAACTCGCCATCGCCTGCGCCTCACATCGAGGGTTTCCCGCACACGTGGCCTTGGTATCGGCGGTGCTGGAGGGGGCCGGCCTCGACGAGTCGGACTTGCGGTGCCCGTTCGACTGGCCCCTGGCACCCGAGGCGCAGCGCATCGTCGTCCGTGCCGGTGGGAGAGGGCCAAGGAGGATCTGGCACAACTGCTCGGGTAAACATGCCGGGTTTCTCCGGGCCTGCGTTGCACAAGGATGGCCGATCGAGTCCTATCTGGACCCAGGTCACCCATTGCAGCAACGTGTCATCGCCTTTGCCAGCGAAGTCGGCGAATACGACGTCGAGCCCGTCGGTGTCGACGGCTGCGGTGCTCCGGTGCTCAGGACGACGGTCAGGGCAATGGCCCTCATGTTTTCCCGTCTCGCCGTCGAGAGCCGGCTGTCCGGTGCGTTTGAATCGATGCATCGCTACCCGTCCCTGATCGGCGCCAATGGCGCTGGAGATACCGAGATCGCCATCGCTACCCATTCGGCTGCGAAAGGCGGGGCCGCAGGATGCCTGGGTGTGGCGGTCGCCGGACGATTCGGCATCGCGGTGAAGAGTTGGGATGGGCTCGGCTCGGTGGCCAACATCGCGGCGGCGTCCGCCCTTGACCAACTCGGTGTGCTCACCCCGACCGGGGCGGCCGCCCTCGACCCGATCGCGCGGCCACCCGTCCGGGGCGGGGGTGGGCGGGTCGGCACTTTCGAGTCGCGTTTGCGCTTGGAGGCGCCGTGAGAGACGTGCTCGAGGATCGTATCCGGCTCTGGCTCGAGGACGAGGAGAGCTCGGTCGAATACGCCGAGGAAGTCGAAGGTCGATGGGCGGTCCGGATGCGTCAGGAGACCCGTGACGCGACGACTGTCTGGTTCGAGATAGGTGAGCGCAGTCTGATGTTCGAAGCCTACGTTCTGCCTGCGCCGCCGGCCGCCGCCGAGGTGCACCGTCAGGCATTGATGCGGAATGCACGCGCCTGGCGTTGCTTCTTTGCCCTCGACGCCGAGAACGCCGTCGTGCTCAGAGGGCGGCTTGCCGCCGACCTGGTCACCATCGACGAACTGGACCGGGTGCTGGGTGAGATCTACGAGACCATCGAGCTCGCCTTCCGGCCCATGGTCCGCGCCGGCTTTCCGAGTCGCGAAAAATCGGGTTAGAAACTTGTGAACACGCCCTTGTGGACAAAGGCTGTGGAAAACCCCGTTTCCTGTTGGTAACCGATCCGTAGGGGCGATTTATCGATAGTTGGTGTTTGTTGGCGGTCAAGGAGCTCCGGGATAGGGTCGTTGAATTTGGCAAGACACCTGCGTACATTCTGCCCCAGGCAAACGCCCCAGAGGCAAGCCGGAGAAGCGTCCGTTCGGGGAAGTGCGGAGGAAGCTCCGGAAGGTCACTGGGGCGTTGCCCTTTCATGCCGGCGGACTTTGGACGCGTGCCTCCTGGGCTTTGGCCTGAGAGGCGTTTTGGGGGATCACCCTCACCCAAGGCGTCGTCATCTTGATCGCTTCGTCCACACAGACGCCAGTCCGCCGGGGCTGCCGCGCCCCCGGCATCTGAGAGCTTGATTGCTGAGAAGCTCGCCGCGGAGTGGAAGCTTCAGCCGACCGGCGTCTGTTCCACTGGCTTGTCCAACCGACCTCGACAAAGTTTGGGTGGTGCCCATTTGGCGCGATACCGGCATTGCGGAGGAGACTCTCAGTGGAATTCGGCTGACGATCGATACTGGACTAGAAGCAAGCCTGTGGCTTGGTTCTAGTCATGGCACATCCACCAGAGGCGGGTGGCGGTGTAACACGACTCGCCGGGGGTCACCGGCTTGTCCGGTCCCACGATCAGGGTCGTGGTCGTGGTTGGGGGAATCGTCGTGGTCGTGGTCGTGGTCGAGGTCGTGGTGGTGGGCTCTGGGGCTGGGGCCTTTGTGGTGGGCGGGGCCTCTGTGGTGGTGGTCTGAGTCGGCGCAGTAGTCGATGTGGTGGTCGTGGTCTCGCTGCTCGACGCACCCTTTTTCATGAAAACCACGGTGACGTAGAGGACTCCGTTGTCTGAGGTGTTGGCACCGATACCCACGTAGTTGTAGTCGCCGAGGATGTTCGCTTTGTGACCCGGGGAGTCGAGGAAAGCTTGATGAAGACTGGAGACACTGCCGCCCCGGCCCACGTTTTCGCCCAGCTTCTCCCATCCGCTGCCTGCGGCCGACTGCAACTCGCTGCTCGAGGAGTGATAGATCTCGTCGGCGGCGATCATGTCGCCCGTGTGTTTGCGGGCGTGTGACTGCAACCCGCTGTCCATTTTGAGCGAACCGAGCCCTGCCGAGCTTCGAGTCGAGTTGATCGCCGAGAGGAAGGATTGCTCGGACCCGGAGTCCGCAGCGGCGGACGCGCCGAAGCCAAGAGTGGCGAGTGCTATCACCAGTACCGAGGCCAGCCATCGTCTTCTTCCCAGCATGAATGCAGGTATCGACCACTGAGCGTGATTCCTTGAGCGGCGGGACCCCTGGCACCGGACCTCGTCTCGGTAGGGGGATGCTCACTATCTCTACTGCGAGCGGAGCGAGCTATATCCCGAACATCAACTCGCGGAGGTTGATCGCAGCACTCTCGTAGGTCTCGGGATCGATGCGGATCGAACCGAGACGGAGCCCGGTCATGCCCTCTCCGACGTTGGTCATCACTCGCAGCGTGTCGTCTTCGACCTGGAGGATGCCGAGTCCAAGACAACCCCCGGTCGCATCCTGAACCCCGACGAGCACCCTGTCGAGCCGCCCCAGATTGAGGCCAACCGGGAGGGTGGGAGCGAAAACAGTGGGACGGACCTTCCATCGTTCCAGTGGCGGTTGCAGGGCGTTGGCGAACGCCTGGGACCGCATCTTGGCCCGGTCGTCGGGTCCGAGGGGAATCAGGCCGGGGTCGGTCGGGACGGTGACCACTTCGACATCGAGGAAGCGGCGCAGCATGCCCACCACAGGCTCCATCTCCTCACCCCTCTGCAGGGCG
>Ga0299913_10002567_pt1 | contig 14408 bp, 8 predicted proteins | sample RVTome_9_FD_201360 | JGI IMG/M metagenome (GOLD analysis project Ga0299913, IMG submission 201360) | Soil microbial communities from uranium-contaminated site in the Upper Colorado River Basin, Wyoming, United States - RVT155D38 (version 2) ... | reverse complement strand
GCCAACCTCGTTCCCCACTGGGCCACCTGGGAGCAGTTCCGCGAGTTCGAGCGCGCCGGCCTGACGATGTACGGGCAGATGACCGCCGGGTCGTGGATCTACATCGCCACCCAGGGGATCATCCAGGGCACCTACGAGACGTTCGCCGAGGCCGCCCGCCAGCACCACGGCGGCAGCCTGAAGGGCACGGCCACCATCACCGCCGGCCTGGGCGGCATGGGGGGCGCCCAGCCGCTGGCGGTGACCATGAACGAGGGCGCCTGCCTGGCCATCGAGGTCGACCCGGCCCGGGCGCAGCGCCGCCACGACGCCGGCTACGTCGACGAGATGACGCACGACCTGGACGAGGCGGTGCGGCTGGTGGACGGGTGGCGTGCCGCCGGCGAGGCACACAGTGTGGCGCTCATCGCCAACGCCGCGGACGTCGAGCCCGACCTCGTGCGCCGCGGCTGGCACCCGGATCTCGCCACCGACCAGACCTCCGCCCACGACCCGCTGGGCGGGTACGTGCCGGGAGGCATCGGCCTGGAGGAAGCACGCGAGCTCCGCGAGCGCGACCCCGCGGACTACACCCGCCGCTCCCTGGCGTCCATGGCCGAGCACGTGCGGGCGATGCTCGCCTTCCATCGGTCCGGTTCGGTCGTGTTCGACTACGGCAACAACATCCGCCAGCACGCGCATGAAGCCGGCGTGACCGATGCCTTTGACTTCCCCGGCTTCGTGCCGGCCTTCATCCGGCCGCTGTTCTGCGAGGGCAAGGGGCCCTTCCGCTGGGCCGCGCTCTCCGGCGAGGCCGATGACATCCTGAAGACCGATGCTGCCCTCATGGAGCTCTTCCCCGAGGACGCCTCCCTGCACCGATGGCTGCGCCTGGCGCAGGAGAAGGTGCCGTTCCAGGGCCTGCCGGCCCGGATCTGCTGGCTTGGCTATGGGGAGCGGGCGCGGGCCGGGCTGCGGATCAACGAGATGGTGGCTTCGGGGGAGCTGGCCGCGCCGATCGTGATCGGGCGGGACCACCTCGACGCGGGGTCGGTCGCGTCGCCGTTCCGCGAGACGGAGGGCATGCGCGATGGCTCGGATGCCATCGCCGACTGGCCGATCCTCAACGCCCTGCTCAACACGGCCGCCGGCGCCACCTGGGTGAGCTTCCATCACGGGGGTGGTGTGGGGATCGGGTACAGCCTGCACGCCGGGATGGTGATCGTTGCCGACGGCACGCCGGAAGCGGCCGCTCGCCTGGAGCGCGTGCTGACCACGGACCCGGGGATGGGCGTCATCCGCCATGCCGATGCCGGCTACGAGCGCGCGCTCGAGGTCGCCCGCGAACGCGGCGTCCGCGTGCCGATGTCAGAGTGATCTGACCCATTCGCCGGCCGGCGTCCCAGCCGGTGAGTCTATCGACCACCGAACCTCTTCGAACAGCCGTCGGACCGGCGTTCCATCGCCGGTTGTCCCAACGGGTGAGCCGAACGGCGACGAAGTGCGGCGCCGGGTCGATGAGGGCCGTCCCGATGGTCCATAGGCTCAGATGCTGGGACAAGCGCGGCACGGATCAGCGCTCCACGATGCGCACGGTCCCCAGCTCGCGCAGTGACGGCACGCCGGCGAGCGCCAGCGCCTGCTCCAGCTCGCCGGTGAGCATGTCGAGGACGCGGCCGACGCCGGCCTCGCCGTCCACCGCCAGGCCCCAGATCGTCGGACGGCCAATGCCGACAGCGGTCGCGCCCATCGCCAGGCCGATGAGCGCATCGGTCCCGCGGCGAACGCCGCCGTCGAGAAGGACCGGCGCCCGACCGTCGACCGCCTTTAGGACGGCAGGCAGGGCGTCGAGGCTGGCGATCGCGCCGTCGAGCTGTCGCCCGCCGTGGTTGCTGACCTGGATCGCCGCGGCGCCGTGCTCGAGCGCCAGCCGCGCGTCGTCGGGATGGAGGACGCCTTTCACGATGACCGGCACGCCGAAGGTGGCGAGCCACTCGAGGTCGTCCCAGGTCAACCGGGCGACGAACGGGACCGATGCGGCGGCGTCATCGTCCACGCCCGCCGCGCGGGCGATGTTCGGCAGCCCGATGCCCTCCGGGATCCGGAACCCCACCCGGACGTCCCGCTCTCGCCGCCCGAGACGCTGCAGGTCCACGGTCAGGACCAGCGCCTCGTAGCCGAGCGAGATCGCCCGGTCGATCATCGCGCGCCGCGCCCCTGCATCGGCCAGGAGGTAGACCTGGTACCAGCGCGGGCCGCCGGCTGAGGCGACATCGGCCATGTCGGTGGAGGCCGATGAGGAGAGCGTCATGGTGATGTCCCGCGCCGCTGCCGCCCGGGCGGTCCCGAGCTCGCCGTCGGGATGGGCCATGCGCTGGAGAGCGGTGGGCGCCACGAAGATCGGGGTCGGCCAGCGCCGACCGAGGATCTCGACCGAGGTGCCCACATCGGTGACGTCGGTCATCACCCGCGGCACGATCCGCCGCCGCTCGAACGCGGCCCGGTTGTCGTTCAGCGTCCGCTCGTCGAGCGCGCCGCCGGCGAAGTACGCCAGCGGCCCGTCCGCGATCCGGTCCGCGGCCCGATGCTCGTAGTCGAAGACGTTGACGAGCTCAGGGTCGACAGTCAGGTCCGGCTCGAAGCCGGCCATCGCCGGTCGATCGGGGTCCGGACCGGCACGGACCGATGACGCCGGAACCGGCGGGCGCGGCAGGTCGGACATGGTCGCAAGCCTAGCCGTCCGCGTAGCATCCGCGCCATGACATTCGATGCCGGCTTCGATCCCGCCGCGCCGCTCCCCGGCGCCCCCGAGCCGTGGGCTCCGTCAACCATCCCGGATCGGCGCGACGGGCCGCCGTACGCGATGACCGAGATGATCGCCGCCGAGCCGGCGGTCGCCGAGCGGATCGCCGCCCGGCTGGCGGAGGACACTGCCACGGGGCGGGTGGCGGAGGCCGTCCGGGAGGCGGCGGCCGCGGGCAGGGTGATCCTCACCACCGGATGCGGCACCTCCGAGCACGGCGCGATGGTGGCCGCCGCTCTCCTGGCCGGTGCGCTCCGCGACGCCGGGCTGCCGGCGGGGCGGGTGGGATCGGTCCAGGCCTTCGAGCTCGCCGGACGCGTGCCCTCGGAAGGGGTGGTGCTGGCGGTCTCGCACGAAGGCGGGACCTGGGCGACGAACCTGGCGCTCGAGCGGTCGCGGGCGGCCGGGGCGGACACGGCGCTCGTCACGGTGGGTGTCGGATCGCCGGGAGCGGCGCTCGCCGACCACCTCCTCCGCACCGGAGAGCAGGACCAGAGCTGGTGCCACACGGTGGGCTACGTATCGCCGATCGTCGCCGCTGCGGTGCTCGCCGGTGCGGTGAGCGAACGCGCTGTGTCCCCCACTACCGTCCGTGCGCTCCTCGACGCTGCCGACCAGCCGCCGGCCGCGGAGGAAGCCGCCGCCGCCATCTCCCGGTGCACGCGCGTTGTCGTCGTCGGATCCGGCGTGGACCACGCCTCGGCTCGCGAGCTGGCGCTCAAGGTGGAGGAGGGAACGCACCTGCCCGCGGTCGCGCACCAGTTGGAGACGCTCCGCCACGGCCACCTCGCCGCAGCCGATGGCGCCACCGGCCTCGTCCTCTTCCTGACCGATGGCGAGGGTCGCGGCGCGGAAATCGTCGACCGGGCGCGCGCCGTCCTCCGCTCCGCGGCCGCGCTCGGCATGCCGGCCGCCGCCATCCTGGCCGCCGACCTCGGCGACGACGTGCCCCTCGAGTTGACCCCTGCTGGCCGCGCGGCGGTGCCGATCGTGCGCGACATGCCACGCGTGTTGAGCGCGGCGCTCGGCGCGGCGATCCCGCTCCAGCTCCTCACCGAGCGCCTGGCACGGGCTCGCGGCGTGAACCCGGATACGCTCGGCCGCGAGGATCCTCGCCAGGCGGACGCGGCCGACGCCTGATGGGATCGCGGGCGGGGCGCCGACGCACGATCTGCGCACTGGATGAGCGTTAAGGCAGTCGGGGCACAAGTCGCGACAGGTGACCGGGCTGATCCCAACGACAGGAACGTCCCCGGAGTGCCAAGTCACGTGCGCGGGGGACATAACGCTCCCTCCACGCGCAGCACGCTCGTCAGGCATTGACCCGCGGCGTGTCAGCCCGCGCGCACACCGGAGCCGGGCAGCCGAGAGAAGGACGACGCGTATCATCGGCCAACCGTGAGCAGCCTGATCGAGTGCGTCCCGAACTTCAGCGAGGGTCGCCGCCCGGAGGTGATCGAGGAGATCGTCCACGCCATCGGCCAGATCGACGGCGTCACCGTCCTCGACCACTCGCGGGACGAGACACACAACCGCAGCGTGGTCACCTTCGCCGGCCCGGCCGAGTCTGCGGTGCGGGCCGCGACCGCGGCGGTCGGCCGCGCGCTCCAGCTCATCGACATGGAGCAGCACACCGGCGCGCATCCCCGCATCGGCGCGGTGGACGTCATGCCGTTCGTGCCGCTGGGGAGCACCCGCATCGAGGAGTGCGTCGACCTCGCCCGCCGCTTCGGGGAGCAGGCCGCGAAGCTGTTCGAGCTGCCCGTCTACCTCTACGGCGAGGCCGCCCTCCGGCCGGAGCGTCGCCGCCTGGCTGACGTGCGCCGTGGCCAGTACGAGGGGCTGAAAGCGGAGATCGGCACGAACCCGGAGCGCGACCCGGATTACGGGCCCCACCGCATCCACCCGCGCGGCGGCGCGATCGCGGTTGGCGCTCGCAAGCCGCTCATCGCCTTCAACGTGAACCTTGCCACGGAGGATCTCGCCGTGGCGAAGCGCATCGCACACGGCGTCCGGGAGTCGTCCGGCGGGCTGCCGGCGGTGCAGGCCATGGGCGTCCTGCTCGAGAACCCGGGCGAGCGCCGCTACGCGCAGGTGAGCATGAACCTGGTCGACTGGGAGCGGACCGGCATCAGCCGCGCGGTGCGCGAGATCCGCCGGCTGGCGCTCGAGGCCGGCACCGACATCGACCACTGCGAGCTCATCGGCCTGGCGCCCACCGGCGCGCTGCTCGAGGTCGCCGCCGACGCGCTCGGCCTCCGCGACTTCTCCCCCGACCAGGCACTCGAGCTGCGCCTCGCAAAGGACCGATAGCGCGGCTGGTGCGGCCGCGCACCAGCAGACGCCTCCACGGCACGTTTCCTGCATTCGCGTGGGCCGATGGAGGGGACCGCGTTCGGGTACGAACGCTGCAACCGTCGCTTCGGAGAAACGAGGGGAATGCATCGATCGAAGCGCCGCCGGCGATCGGCGGCACGCATCATCGGGTGGGGGCTCATGGCGATCGTCTACGCCGCGGTGCTGGTGTGGGCAGGCGGCCTGACCACGGCTGAGCCGGCCGCGGGTGCCGGGACGCAGCAGGTGGCCGGCACGATCACCGTCGCCGCCGGCGAGGTCGGGGACGAGCTCGTCGCCGTGGAGGCCACCGAGCCACAGGCCGAGGCACCGCTGGTGACGCTCGGCATCGCGATGGCCATGGTCGCCGCCGGCGGCGCCTGGTATGCGGTGCACGCCCTTCGCGCCCGCCTTCCGCGCCGCCGCCAGTCCGTCCGCCTCATCGTGCGCCACATCACCACGCTCCAGTAGCGCTGGCGATCGGCGCCGCGGGAGCCATGCGCGGCTAGAATCGGCCGCCCATGGGCAGCCTGCGCGACAACCTCATCGACGCCATCACCGCCGCGCGCGACGCCGCCGTCGCGGCCGGCGACCTGCGCCTGCCGGACGGGGCGACCCTCCCGCCGGTCGGCCTCGAGCGACCGGCGCGGCCGGAGCACGGCGACTACGCCAGCAACGCCGCGATGCAGCTCGCCCCGGTCGTCCGCGACGCGCCGCTGCGGATCGCCGAGGCGCTCCGGGCCCATTTCGGCTCGCCGGAGGCCGCAACCGAGGCCAGCGTCGCGCCGCCGGGCTTCCTCAACCTGCGGCTCGACCCGGCCTGGGTGGCTGCCCAGGTGGAAACCATCCGCACGGAGGGCGAGGCGTATGGCCGCGTCCGGGTCGCCAGCCCGCGGCACATCAACGTCGAGTTCGTGAGCGCCAATCCCACCGGCCCGCTCACCGTGGGGAACGCCCGCGGCGCGTTCGTGGGCGATCTCCTCTCGCGCGTGCTCGAAGGCGTCGGCCACGAGGTGACGCGCGAGTACTACTTCAACGACTCCAATGCCCAGGTCCGCAACCTGGGCCTGTCGGTGGCTGCGAGGCGCCGCGGCGAGCCGATCCCGGAGGACGGCTATCACGGCGACTACGTCGCCGAGCTGGCCGCGGCCGTCCCTGACGACCTCTGGGCGCTGGCCACCGCCGACGAGGCCGACCCCGGAGAGCTCCTCGGCCGCTGGGCGTCGGAGCGGGTGCGCGGCGGGATCGAGCGCAGCCTTGCCGACCTCGGCGTGCGCTTCGACGTGTGGACGACCGAGGGCTCGCTCCACGACGAGGGCTGGGTCGGCCGCGCGGTCGACCAACTGCGGGACGCCGGCCGGGTGTACGAGGCGGAGGGGGCGACCTGGTTCCGCTCCACAGAGTTCGGCGACGACAAGGACCGCGTCGTTTTCCGCGCCAACGGCGCCCCTACCTACTTCGCCTCGGACATCGGCTACCTGGCCCAGAAGTTCAGCCGTGGCTTTGCGGAGCTCCTCTACCTGTGGGGCGAGGACCACCACGGCACCGTGGCGCGCAACCGGGCCGCGGCGGTCGCGCTCGGCTTCGACCCCGAGGCCGTGCACTACCTGCTCATGGCCTGGGTGCGCTTCGTGCGCGACGGCCAGGAGGTCGGCATGAGCAAGCGGGCCGGCGAGTTCATCAGCCTCGACGAGCTGCTGGCCGAGATCGGCCCCGATGCCGCGCGCTGGTACTTCGGCTCGCGCGCGCCGACGACCGGCATCGACTTCGACATCGAGCTCGCCAAGCGGCAGTCGAACGAGAACCCGGTGTACTACGTCCAGTACGCCCACGCCCGCTGCAGCTCCATCCTGCGCAATGCGGCCGCGGCCGGGGTTGCGGCGCGGGACGCGCAGGCATCGGACCTGCTTCGGCACCCCGCGGAGCAGGCGCTCGTCAAGCACCTGCTGTTGCTGCCCGATGTCGTGCTCGACGCCGCCGAGCGGCGCGAGACGCACGAGGTCACGCGCTATTGCCTGGAGACCGCGCAGCTGTTCAGCCAGTTCTACCGCGACTGCCGGGTGCTCTCCGACGACCCGGCCGATGCCGAGCTCTCCGCCGCGCGCCTGGCCCTGACCGATGCCACCCGCCAGGTGCTCGCCAATGCGCTCGGCCTGCTGGGGATCTCCGCCCCCGCCTCGATGTAGGGGCAGCCGCCTCAGTCGCCGAAGGCCGAGACGAGCGCGGCCAACACATCGGCCGAGGAACCGTGGAGCACGAGCGTCTCGGTCGGGGATGGCCGGACGAGCGTCCCGAGCGCATCGCGGCCGGGCTGGAGTCCGTCGTGGGCGGCGGCAAACTCGTCGGCCTCGGCCGCCGAGTCCCAGGCGATGCGCCAGGCCATCGCCCAGTCATCGTCCCCGCCGCGCGCCACCGCAAGGCGATCGCCGCCCCAGCCGGCCGCGGCCGCCGTCGCCTCGTCCTGGCCGGCACCGAGCTCGACCAGCCAGATGTCGATCATCGCCTCGCCGATCGTCGTCGGCGCGACATTCTCCCAGCCAGCCCCGAAGCGCTCCGCCAAACCCGCGGCCTCCACGCCGACCGGCGCCTCGCCGGCGAGGTACTTCTCCGGATGGAGCACCTGCTCGGTGGAGACGGGGGCATCCGTGTAGGCGTCGTCCACCACCGCCCAGTCGCCGGAGCCGCGCAGCGCGCTCACGAAGGTGAAGCCGGCGAGATACGGGAACTGCAGCTGGCGCAGCATCCAGCCCGGCACGGCCGACGTGTCCGGCTGCGGCGCGGTGGTGACCTCCTGGAGCTCGTCCGGCTCCAGGTTCTCGAGCGCCCACTGGAACATGACGAGCGTGGCGTCGCCCTCCTCGAGCGCCTGGCGGGCGAGGATCGCATCGTCGTCGGTCAGCTCCTCGCGCTCGTCGAAGGAACGGAACGCGGAGTCCTGCAGGGCGTGGGTGTATTCGTGTGCGTAGGTGATCCGCGCGAGCACGCTCAAGCCCTCGTCGCTGACCACGACCATTCGCTCCTCGAGCGGGTCATAGAAGCCGATGACCTGGTCGGCAAGGAGCGCGTGGCTCAGCTCGCGGAGGTCCTGGTCCGCGGTGAGCAGTCCCATCGCCCGGAGGGTCAGGTTCGCGTCCGCCAGCTCATCGCCGGTCCACTCGGCGGCGAGCATCTCCTCCAGCTCGGTGGCGAGCTGGGCACGATCGATGATCTCCGCCGGGCCGATGCCCGGGGCAGGCAGTTCGCGCAGCTCGCGCACCTGCCCCTCGATCTCGGCGAAGGCGCCCGACACGTCCTCCGAGCCGGCCACGCTGGGCGACGGAGTGGCGGGCTCGCTCGCCGCGGCGCTCGCTCCGGGGCTGGGATTCGACACCCCGTCGCCGTTGCCCAGCACGGCGATGACGGCGAGCGTGGCGACCACGGCGACCAGGACGATGCCGATGACGAGAGGGCGTGCCGGCGCCGACATCGGTCCATTCTGGCAGCCGGCAAAGGTTCAGGTTTCTTAAGCCGCACGGGGGTTGGGGATTCACATCCCGCCGGTAGATTCATCCTCGCGAGTTGGAGATCCAGTCGGGTTTCTACCTCCACCCTCCCTCCTTCGAGAGCCGGTGTCATTGGGCGGGCACCGGCTCTCGTGCTGTCCGCCGAAGTATTCGATCGGCAGGAGCCGCGTCCGCATCGGCTCTAGTCAGCCGGCGGCTGAATGGACCAAGGAACCGTCCCCCGACGGCGCTGATCCCGGCTCGTTGGCCGCAGTAGCCACGGGCGGACTGTCTGGACCACGGAGCCGACCGGAGCTCGGCCGCAGTCTCCGCCTATTGGTCGTATCAGCCGCGGGCTGGCTGAACGGGACGGGGGCGGTGGCGGGAAACGTCTGCGCGCGGTACTCCGCCCGACGCCGGTGCCGTCTGGCGTACACTCGCCGCACCGATGGAGATCACCTGGTACGGCCGCGCCTGCTTCCGCCTGAAGGGCCGCGACGCGACGGTCATCACCGACCCCTGTCCGCCGTCGACGGGCTTCGTGGCGGGCAAGCATGACGTCGACCTGCTGACGATCAGCCACGACCACAAGGACCACGCCTACACCCGGTCGATCGCCGCCGGCCTGACGCTCACCCGCCCGGGCGAGTACGAGTACCACGGGGCGCTCGTCACCGGGGTCCGCACCTTCCACGACGGAGCGCGGGGGGCGGAGCGCGGCGAGAACATCGTCTTCGCGGCCGAGATCGACGGCGTCCACGTCTGCCACCTCGGGGATCTCGGCCATCTCCTCACCGAGGAGCAGCTGTCCGAGATCGGCCCGGTCGACGTCCTCCTCGTCCCGGTCGGCGGCAACTTCACGATCTCGCCCGCCGAGGCGGCCGAGGTCGTGTCTCAGATGAGCCCGAAGCTCGTGATCCCGATGCACTACGCCACCGATGGCGCCTCGGCCGACCTCCTCGGCGCCGACAAGTTCCTCCACGAGATGGGCACCGGCGAGCCGATTCGTCAGCCAAAGGCCGCCGTCACGTCCAGCTCCCTGCCGGACGAGACCCAGGTCGTCCTGCTCGAGGCCCGCGGCCGCACCGGCTGAGGCCTGGTACCGCCGTACCGGTACCCGCGTTGCCCGACGTCAACGCATCCGTGGCGCTGCGACCCCACCAGACCGCACCGATACGTCACTTGTCCGACATTGGGGGTGTCCATAGGTACTAGCCAAGCGCTGGGACCTGCCTGTAACCTGCCCCTCCCAAGAGCCCAGGGGGCGGACGGCGCCTCGCCGTCACAACGGGGAGCTGGAATCATAGGAGACCCATATCGATGAACGCCAAACGGACCCGCGAGCGCCGTCTGCTCCGGCCGGCCGCCCTGATGGCTGCGCTGTCCGCACTCGGCCTTACCTTCACCCTCATGGTCGGCCCGGCGCTGGGCGTGACCTACGCCACGGTTACCGGCCACGAGGCGCATTCCGACGAGGCCAACAACGAGACCTTCTGGGAGGAGCTGTTCCCCGGGTCGGATTGCGAAAAGCCGGGCGGCACCTATCCCGCCGAGTTCGTCCTGCCGGCACCGCCCGCGGGAACAGCCTACGTCGCGGTCATCGTGAAGACGGGATCGGGCGAGTTCGCCAACACGATCTTCGCCGAGCCGCCGTCGGAGGGCGAGACCGTCTGGGCCGATACGAACGGCAACTTCGCGCCGGACGACGGTGACCAGGGCAGCATCAGCCATATCGTCTTCTGCTACGGCGAGCCCCAGGAGGAGTCCGAGGAGGAGTCGGCCTCTGTCGAGGAGTCCGAGTCCACCGAGGCATCGGTCGAGGAGTCCGAGTCCACCGAGGCATCGGTGGAAGGGTCGGTCCTTGGCGGGACCGGTACCCCGGCGCCCAGCACGCCTGACACGGCGCTCGACGGCAGCAACGGGCCGAGCCCGCTGCCCACGATCGTCTTCGGCGCGATCCTGCTGGCCTCTCTGGCGGGCCTGGCCTGGGTGAACGTCCAGGCAGTTCGCACCCGCAGCTGAGCCTGACCTCAGAGAGAGGCCCCCGGTCTTCGGACCGGGGGCCTCTTGCTTGTCCCGGGATAGGACCTGGTACCAGCCGGCCCAGTACCCGCGGTGCCGTCCGTCAACGCTATCGGACGGCCGAACCCCACCAGACCCCAGCGGACCGTGAATCGAGGGTCAAATAGGGGGTTACCAAAGTACCGGGGCGGTGTGATACTGCGCTCCCTGCCACGATCGGCAGGCGCCCGAGCACCCAGTGCACAAGCGCTCGGACGGAGCATCTGCATCGGCTCCGAGTGGAGCAAAGAGAAAAGGCCAAGCGGATCGGCCCGGCGGAGCTGCCCTGACCGTCCCCCGATCTCGATCCGCCTTCGTAGCGGGTCCGGCCGACGAGAAGAGGACTCATCCGTCTATCGACTCACAACAAACCGGTCGCAGGCAGACGACCGACCAGGTGCCAAGGGGGCATCCAGAAATGAACCGAGCGAATCCTTTCCGAGCGTTTCCCATTCTCCTGGCATTTCTCCTGAACGTGGTCATCGGGCCACTCGCGCCGATGACCCAGATCGCCTCGGCCCCGGTCCTGGCGCTCGCCCCGTCGACGTTCAACGCGACGGACGGCAACCTGACCGATGACGGCGCCAGCGAGACCGACTGGTGTACGCCGGCGCCGAACCGCCAGGTCGGCACCGACAGCCCGAGCGGCTCGAACGACACCTCCTTCGCGAGCAACAACAACAAGGAAGACAGCGACGTTCCAACGCTGTCGACCGGAACGATCCCGAACAACAAGGACGACCTGCTTCGGGAGTACGTTGCCAGCGAGACGGTGGACGGCGACCTGTTCGTGTACCTCGCCTGGGTCCGCGCGGACTCCACCGGCACGAGCACGATCGACTTCGAGTTCAACCAGTCGGACGAGCTGAGCTCGAACGGCGTGACCCACCTCCGCACCGATGGTGACCTGCTCATCACCTTCGACTTCCAGGCGAACCCGGGCTCGCAGGGCGGCTACGACGTCGACCTCGAGGTCCGCACCTGGGACAGCGACGCGACCGACCAGCCCGACCCGACGAGCGATCCGGCCAACACCGGCCGCTGGGTCAACCCGGTCGACCTCGACGCCTCCGGCCTGGCCGAGGGCTCGGTCAACAGCGAGGACGTCAGCGACTGCGTCAGCGGCGGGACGCTGGCCACCGGCACGTTCGGCGAGGCCGCCCTCAACCTGACCGACATCATCGGCGGCGACTGTCGCGCGTTCGGCAGCCTCTTCACGAAGAGCCGCTCGTCGAACAGCTTCAGCGCCGACCTGAAGGACCGCATCGACCCGCTGCCGGTGAACTTCAGCACCTGCGGCCAGATCACGATCCTCAAGGACGATGAGAACGGCGACCCGCTCGGCGGCGCGACGTTCAGCATCACCCCCAATCCGTTCACCAAGACCGGCTCCCTGAGCGTCACCGACAACCAGGCGCCCGACGACAACGATGACGACGGCGTCATCCACCTCAGCGACGTCGAGCCCGGCACCTACGAGGTGTGTGAGACCGATGCACCTGATGGCTACATCATCGACACGACCTGCGAAGAGCTGACCGTGGCGGTGAACGGCTCGGCCACGTTCGGACCGTTCGTCAACGGCCTCGGCGACATCAGCTGGGTCAAGCGGGACGAGCAGAGCAACGCCAAGCTCGGCGGCGCGACGTTCACCCTGGAGGGCACCGGCGGCGCGGCGGATGGCTTCGGCCCGATCACCGTTGCCGACAACGGCCCGAACGACGCGGACCCGGACAACGGCGAGTTCCTCGTCACCGGGCTGCTGCTCGGGACGTACCTCATCACCGAGACGGTTCCGCCCACGGGCTACGATCTGCCCGACGACCCGGACCAGGAAGTGGTCCTCAGCGGCGAGACCGCATCGGCGGCCCTGCCGTTCCTGGATCCCCCGCAGGCGGACGCCAGCATCGAGAAGGATGCCGTCCTCTCCCCGATCGTCGCAGGTGAGACGGCGAGCTTCGACATCACCGTCACGGCCGGCGGGACCGGCACGTCCGAGGACGTGGTCCTCACCGACCTCAACGAGACCGATCACACCTGGACGGTGTCGGGTCCGGACAGCGGGGACTGCGCCGACCTGAGCATCGCCCCGGGTGAGAGCCTGTCGTGCGACTTCGGCGACATCGAGAACGGCGACTCCCGCGAGATCACCATCTCGATGACGAGCGACGCGGATGACTGCGAGCTCGGTATCGCCAACACCGCGAGCATCACCTCGTCGAACGATCACGACGAGTCCAACAACGAGGACAGCGCCTCGATCACGGTCCTCTGCCCGAACCCCGGCGTCACCAAGGACGCCGAGGTCTCGCCGATCGTCTTCGGCGAGGACGCGGTCTTCACCATCGTGGTGACGGCCGGCGGCAGCGGCCCGGCCGAGAACGTCGTGCTGACCGATCTCAACGACACGGGCCATGACTGGACCGTGAGCGGGGCGAACTCCGCCGCGTGCGCCGACCTGTCGGTCGCCGACGGCGAGACGCTGAGCTGCACCTGGGCGGAGATCCCGGCCGGGCAGTCCCGCACGGTGACCATCACCCTCACCAGCGGCGAAGAGGACTGCGAGCTCGGCATCTCGAACACCGCCGAGATCACGGCCGACGCTGACGTCGACGAGTCGAACAACTCGGACAGCGCGCACGTCGACGTGCTCTGCCCGAACCCGGGCGTGACGAAGACGGCCGAGCTCGACCCGATCAATGCCGGCGACCCGGCCAGCTTCGACATCGTCGTCACGGCGTCGGGCACCGGGCCGAGCGAGAACGTGCTCCTCTCCGACCTGAACGAGACGAGCCACTCCTGGACGGTCAGCGGCGCGGACGCCGGTGACTGCTCCGACCTGTCAATCGCCCCCGGCGAGTCGCTCGAGTGCGACTTCGGGACGATCCCCAACGGACAGTCGCGAACCGTGACGATCACGATGACCAGCGACGCGGATGACTGCGCCAACGGCATCGCGAACACGGCCAGCATCACCGCCGATGCGGACGCCGACACCTCGGACAACGAGGACAGCGACCACATCACGGTGGAGTGCCCCGACCTCCTCGTCGAGAAGACGGGATCGGGCACGGTGAACGCCACCGACTCGGTCTTCTTCGAGATCACGGTCAGCAACATCGGCGAGGGTGACGCCTACGGTTTCGCCTTCAGCGACACGCTGCCGGACGTCGAGAACGGCTGGACGCTGGCGAGCTTCGACAATCCGCCGGCGACGTGCGAGCTCAACGGGCTGGCCCTTACCTGCTCGGTCGAGGACGACACGCTCGCGGCGGGCGACAGCTTCACCGTCCGCGTGGAGGCGGACACGGAGGTCTCCGACTGCGGCGACCTGCCGAACCTCGCCTCGGCATCGGCTTCGAACGAGGCCGAGGGAGACCTGGAGAACAACTCGGACGATCACACCATCGTGGTGCAGTGCCCCGACCTGAGCGCAGAGAAGTCCGCGGGTGACGCGGTCGTCTCGGCCGGGGAGGAGATCAGCTTCACGATCACGGTCACGAACTCGGGTGCGGCGGGCACCGGCACGGCGTACAACGTCGAGCTGAACGACCTCCTGCCGTTCGCCGCGGGCGGGACCGTGGACTGGGAGATCGATCCGGCCAACGCCGATTGCCAGATCACCGGCGCGGTGGGCTCGGAGAGCCTGTACTGCGACTTCGACGACCTGGCGCCGGGAGCGTCGGCCAGCGTCCGGGTGGAGAGCGACACGGCCCAGGAGGACTGCGCGCTGTTCCACAACGTGGCCG
>Ga0299913_10002566_pt1 | contig 14409 bp, 15 predicted proteins | sample RVTome_9_FD_201360 | JGI IMG/M metagenome (GOLD analysis project Ga0299913, IMG submission 201360) | Soil microbial communities from uranium-contaminated site in the Upper Colorado River Basin, Wyoming, United States - RVT155D38 (version 2) ... | reverse complement strand
CAGGGTGGTGGACCCGAAGTTGCCGGCGCGCTGATCGGCCGTCGCCACCCTTCTCAGATAGCGAGCGCCGCTGCCGTTGGCATTACGCTGCCGCGAGCTTTCCCAGCCCACGAAGAAGAAGGTCTTGTTCTGAACGATCGGACCGCCCAAATTGGCGCCGAATTGATTTTGAACATTGACCTGGCGCTCCGGGCTGAAAAAGGGCCGTGCGTTCAGTTTGGTGTTCCGCAGAAACTCGTACACATCTCCGTGGAACGCATTCGTTCCACTGCGGGTGGTGACATTGATCACGGACCCCTGGTTGCGGCCATATTCAGCGCTGTAGAGACTCGTCAGCACCTTAAACTCCCCCAAAAACTCGATGCTGGGCGTGCCGTCTCCGTCAGGAGCGTTGTTGAGCTGATTGGTAGTCGGCGCACCATCGACCAGCAGGTTATTGCTGCCTCGGCGCGCGCCGTTGACGCTGACGCTGTCGCTGCCGGTGCCCCGGCGGTCGGCGTTCATGATCGATCCCACGACGCCCGGCGACGTGCCGAGAATCTGTGTAAAGTTTCGGGTGGCCAGCGGAATGGAAGTAATGGTGCGCTGTTCGACGACGTGTCCGAGCGTCGCCTGTTCGCTCTGGAGCAGCGGAGCTTCCCCGGTAACCGTCACGGTTTCGGTAACCACGCCTACTTCCAGCGTCAAATTCACGCGGGCCGTTTCGGTCGTTCGAACCACCACGCCGCTGTGCCGTAGAGTCTGAAATCCTTCAGCCTGGGCGGTGAGAATATAGCTGCCCGGACGCAGCAGGTTGATGGTGTAGTCTCCCGTGGCGTTCGAGACTGCTCCCGCTTCGGCGCCGGTGTCCACATTCGACGCCGTGATTCTCGCACCGGGAAGTACGGCGCCGGTGTTATCCGTCACGGTTCCAACAATCGTCCCCGAGATCACCTGACCCGCCGCGACCGACACGGCGAGCAAAGTAAACAAGACAAGCTGAGTCGCCAAAAGGTACGGATGGCGGCAGCTTGCCTGTGCTTCTGGCTGATGCATATTCACCTCCATACAATACATAGCCGCGCTTACGAGCGAGGCCATTCCCTTCAGGATCGGATGACTCATCCCCTGCACCCGAAACCAAGTTGCTGCCCACTATTGCGCAATGGGTCTGATATGTCAAGCGAAAGGAAAAAAAACTTTTGATTGGCTTCGGCGCCAGATTGCCGGGCTCTAGAGCGCCTGAAGCTTGCCGGTTCGTGGAGTCCGTGGCGGCGGCTCGACCATGCGATCGCACCTCGCGGGGACTACTTTACTGCCACGGCGGCGGCTTTGAACCGCATTCATTCCCGGCCACAGCCGCTGATGACAACGATGGCAAAGCTGGAAGGGGAAAAGGGTTAAGTAGTGAGGCGGTGGGACTCGAACCCACGACCCACGGCTTAAAAAGGCTCCGGACTGTGTCCGTGGGTTTCCACGTATTCCTTTCATTCATTTCGATGAACTTGTGCGGAATGGATGCGTCTGCTTTCGCTTCGCAGATTCCCGCCAAATCGCATCAATAACAGAGAGTCTTGCTACGGTTTTGCTACGGTGAAACGCTGCTTGCGTCGGTGCATTCTGGGAACAAGGTATCTATTCATCCAAAGAACCGGCGGCGGGTTACTTTGATCAAAGCCGTCCTGGCAGGTCGGGCACCGCGCGGGTTAGCTTCGACGCCAACGGCCGCGAGAGGCCGATCCCCGGCGCCCGAAGTCATCCCGGACGGGCTTTCGCTGCCGGAGACCGAAAAAGGCATGCTTGTGCGCGCCCTGGAAAGATCGCAAGGAAACCAGACACAGGCGGCCCGCACCCTGGGAATCACACGCGACACTCTGCGCTACCGCATGAAGAAGTACAACCTGCAAATAGGTGTTTGTCGCACCGAAAACGCAGTTTAGGTAGCTTGGCATTATAGCCGTCGCCGTGACTGCCAGTCTTGCGGATCGCACAAAGCCTCGATGGGCTTCTGGTCTTTCAAGACGAGCATGTGGGGGAGGGCCGTCACTTGGATCTGTTCGGGCTTCCGTCCCGGCAATGCCGCGCGCAGCAGGTAGCGTTTGCCATCTTCGAGAAGTTCAGATGTGGGTACCCAGAGAACTTGTCGCTCTGCGCCAAGCCAATTGTCAAGATCCGACTCCAGCCAGGCCCGCCGGTGCTCAAAGAGCTCATGGGCTTTCCGGCGGATTGCAGCGTGGATTTGTTCTATCTCGTCGAGAAGCGGCAACGCTTCATTCTTTGTCTCGGTATAAGTCCTGACCCTTATCGCTGACACGAGTCTATCTATGAGCGCCGTGAGAAAAACAACTGGAATCCGGAGCTTTTCGCACATTTGTCTAGCCGTGGCAATCCCGCCGGCGAAAGACCCGGAATCATCCAGCACCACGAGATCGGGGGATCTCCGCAGCGCCGCTTTGATTGCACCCGCCTTCACCGAGACCGCCGTTGCGACCTCATAACCATTTGCTGCGAGAGTCTCCTCGATATCGAGCGCGGTGATTCCGTCGTATCCCACTACCAGAATCCGGCCAGCCACATTACCCTCCGATAGCAATCGACAAGCCGACTGGTTTCCCCCCGCTCTTTCGAAGAAAGCGGGTCTTTACTCGCCCCAAAATCGCCTGAGCCGGGATACTTCGCTGTGCTTCACGGTTCACCCAGACCGTCCCGGTAAAATTCCCCCAGGGCGCGCACGTGGCCCTTGCGCGGCAGCAGCGGATTGAAAATACAGCAGTCCCAGCGGAGGCAGCGCAAAGCAGAACAGGGAAAACAGCGGCTTCGATCATGCCGGTCATCGCATGTGTGGGTAGGACATGTCCAATTGCTCAGTACATCGTGCTGGGCGCAGGCACGACCTCGTAATGCGACTGCAAGAAGGCCACAACATCGACCAACTGCCTCACCGTCATTTGGTTTGTGTAATCCGGCATCGGAGACTCGTCGGAATCCCCAACGCCGGGATAGCGCCGGATCTTGTGAGACGGGTGGATGATGGACGCAACCAGGTAGCCGTCCGTCCGCACCTCATGAACCCGTCCTCCCAGTCCGAGAGATATCTTGGAGTCGCCCGAAGGCGGGGGAAGCTCGACGCCAGCCACGGAATGGCACTGGTGGCAACCCAACTCGACAAACGCGGCCTTGCCACGGTCCGGATCCCCGTTCTCCGGCAGACGAAAACCGGACGCGGAGCGTTGACCACCGCATCCCGCGAGAATCGCCAGTGCCGCGAACAAAGCAGCCGATCTCAGTTCCATCCCAACGCCTCCTGCGATTGCTGGGGCGGTCTCTCAGTCAGTGCCGTCAGCTTTCCGCGCATGCCTCTCTTGTCCGATACCGAGTGTTGGCAGAGTGTGGGTCGCCCGCCCATTTCTGGCCCTGCTAAGCAACCGCAGCTGGCTCGTCACGACCGCGGTACGCAAGGCTCAGCCATCGCCCTGGCCGCCCGGTCGCCTCTCTGCCGGAAGAGGAGGTCCGCGAGGCGCCAAACTGTTCCCTGAGGTGCCTGCGTGCCCGCAGTAAACGCACCCGGACCGCGTTGGCTGTTGAATCGTTTCTTTTGGCAATTTCCCGGCTGCTGTAGCCCTCCAGGTAATACTCTCTGAGAATCGAACGGTCGTATTCCTTGCAGCCTGCCAGGATTCGGCGAACGTCGATTCCCATCGAAATGGTGTCAACCGGTCCTAGAGGGATCTTCTTACCGCCATCCGGCAGTTCCTCGTGAAGAGGTAATCGAAGCCGGTTACGCAGAGTATTGAGAGCAATCTTGTTGATCCAGGTCGCGATCACCGCGGGGTTGCGCAACTGCCTGCGCCTCTCCCACCCCTTCGTCCAGGCGATCTGGGCGAGCTCTTCCGCCCGATCTACGGAAATTCCCTTGGACATCATGAAGCGCGTGGTGCGCCCAAATTCGTTCCTGTACGCGTCTTCAAACTCTTCGGGAGTGATTGGCCGGGTTTCCAGCGGTGGTGTCCAGCACGCTTGGTGCGACTCGCTGCTGATGCCATGCAAACCAGTAAGAGTCATGACTGCTCCGCTGCTGGCTGAGTGTTTGTTTCGCGGGACCCCGATCATCACGCTACTGCGGCGGTAGCCTCTTGTCCGCCGGCGCGCAAAGCACCCTCGAGTACCCGTTCGGCTTCATTTTTCGTGAAGGGTTCCACCAGCATGTCGTGGACGCCCCGCCACATCACCTCGGACCACAAAATTTCATCGGCGGAAGATGGAGCGACGACGACCACGCTCGCTTGCGGATCGTAATCCACAACGGCCCGGAGCACATCGCACCAGTTTCCATCCTCAAGCGTGGCATCTGTGACCACAGTGTCCAGCAGCGGCTGCGTCTGAAGAAGCTCCCGGGCTTCCCAGCATCGGCGAACCCATAAGGACTCCACACCCAACCCTTTCAGAATCGCCGCAAGGCGGGCTTGCCGCTCCGCACACGACATAACCAGCAGAACCATCGGCCCATTTCCCGCGGATTTGCTGTTGGATCTCTCCATTGCTTTTCCAGAATACCCGCCGCCTCCGGCCAGGTTAACTCGGGGAAATACGGGTTTTTCCCTAAATGGAGCGGGAACATTTCGGCCCGGGGAGACCGCAATGGGACCGCCCTGCCTGCCCAAGGGCAAGGTGACTTACGTAGCCGTTGGGCCGCTGGGTCCTTGAACAGAATGATGGGGTTTTTGATTGCGTTCGGACTACATCCCAAAACCAGGCGAGACATACGGAACACCGGCCAGGGATCGGAGGTCCGATCTCTGAAGATGCTCAGAGATCCCCGCGAGAGATCCCCAGTTTCCGCATCAAGGCGTTCAAGGTCGTGCGCGGCACCCCCAGACGGGTGGCTGCGGCGCTGATCACGCCGCCAGTCTTCTGGAGAACGCGGATAATGTACTCCCGTTCCATTTCCGCGAGTGTGCCACGCGCCGTTTGCGCGGCATCAGCCTGGAGTTCAGCCAGGGGAGCCCGGAGCGTGGGTCCCGGCGAAAGGATGACTGACCTTTCCATGAAGTTTTCAAGCTCCCGCACGTTTCCGGGCCAGGACCAGCTCGCTAGGGCTTGCATGGTCTGAGCCGGAATCGCCTCAATTTTGCGCTTCATTTGAATGGCATACTTTTGAGTAAAGTGCCGGGCGAGCAGGGGGATATCCTCGGGGTGGTCGCGCAGCGGAGGCACCGTGATCGGGAAAACTTTCAAGCGATAGTAGAGATCGCTGCGGAAGAGCCTGTCCCGCATCATCTTCGTCAAATCGCGGTTCGTCGCCGCCAGCAGGCGCACGTCGATAGGAATCGTGCGAGTGCCGCCCAGCCTTTCGAACTCCTTCTCCTGCAAAGCCCGCAGCAGCTTCGGTTGCAGATCCAGCGGGATGTCGCCGACCTCGTCAAGAAATAGTGTCCCCTGATGCGCCATTTCAAAGCGGCCGATCTTGCGGGATAAGGCGCCCGTGAAGGCTCCTCGCTCGTAGCCGAACAGCTCGCTTTCCAGAAGCCCGGTCGGAATCGCGGCACAGTTTAAGGTGACGAAAGGTTGATCCCGGCGAGAACTCATTCTGTGAATGGCGCGGGCTATCAACTCTTTTCCCGTACCGGTTTCCCCCAGAATCAGCACGGTCGCATCGGTGGGAGCAACCCTTTCAACCTGTCCCAAGACCCGCTTCAGCCCCGCGCTTCGGCCAACAATCTCCTCAAAATTGTCGCTCCCGGCCTCGATGCCGACTCTCTCCACCTCCTCCAGCCGCTTTTCGATCACCTCAAACAGCGGCCGGGTCTTGAGGACGAATGGCTTGGTTGCCGCAGGTGGTGTTTGGTGCCTTTCGTTGGGCCCGCCGCCGCCTTTCAAACTGGAAAGAGTCATGACAGTATTCCTGCGGCAGCCTGCTGCTTGCTGCGGGAGCCGCCGATCAATCTATGTTTCTGTCCTCCGGCGACGCGCAAAGCTACCTCGAGTATTCGCTGCGCTTCGCTATTCGTGAAGGGTTCCACCAGTATGTCGTGGACTCCCCGCCACAGGACCTCGGACCACAGAATCTCATCGGCGGAAGACGGCGCGATCATGACCACGCTTGCTTGCGGATCGTAATCCACAACGGCCCGCAGCACATCGCACCAGTCTCCATCCTCAAGCGTGGCATCGGTAACCACCGCGCCCAGCAGCGGATGGGTCTGAAGAAGCGCCCGGGCTTCCCAGTATCGGCGAACCCGTAGGAACTCCACACCAAGCCCATCGAGAATCTCCGCAAGGCGGGCTTCCTTGTCCGCGCATGACAAAACCAGCAGAACCACCAGCCCATTTCCCACAGATCCACTCCGAAGTCTCTCCATTGTTATTTCAGAATACGCGACGCCTCCCGGCCAGGTTAACTCGGGGAAATACGGGTTTCCCCCCTTAAAATGGAGCGGGAACATTTCGGCCCGGGGAGGCCGCAACGGTTCCGCCCTGCCTGTCGAAGTGCAACGTCGGTTCCGTAGCCGTTTTGAAGCCGAAGTCCTTGAACAGAATGATGGGGTTTTGATTGCGTTCGACTACATCCGAAAACCCGGCGAGACATACGGGAGGCCGGATAGGACACTGCGCAGCGCGGGAATCAGGTCCTTTCCTACCGATTGCTTTAGCACGTAGCCGAGCGCTCCCAAAGCAAAAGCCTCTTCACGATACAGTGGCTCCTCATGAACGGTCAGAAAAACAATCCTGGCCTTCGGATTCCGTTTCAGTAGTCGCCTGGAAGCCTCGACGCCGCCCATGAGAGGCATGGAAATATCCACGATGCAGGCGTCCGGTGTTGTTCGTTCGGCCATCTCCAGGAAAGCGACGCCGTCTCGGGCCAGTCCAACCACTTCGAAGTCCATGCCTAGCAGCTTGCTCACCGCCTGCAATACAATCTCCTGGTCGTCTGCGAGAAGGATGCGGGGTTTCTTCTTGACGGATCGCCGTGACCGCGGTTGTCTCAATGCACACTCCATCTCACTACTGCGATTCCTTGCAGATTCAAGCGCCAGGCTCATGGTTGCTCAGACTTATCCAACACAACTCCGTACTGACCTCCAGCACTTCCTCGGAACTCAGGGGTGGCGATAAGAATAGGGAGTTCGCTCGTACTTCGACTGCAGGAACGCCACGGTATCGACGAGTTGGCGTACGGTCATGGCCCTAGCGTAATCCGGCATCCGCGACGTCTTGTCTACGGAGACCTCCCCTTCTGCCAGCCCACGGGCGAGTGCGTGAGAGGGATGAATGATGCTGGAGACGAGATAGCCGTCCGTCATCAGACCTTCTATGGGTCCCCCCAGCGCGACGTGTAGAGACCGCGGCATGGCAGGCTGCGGCAACTCGACCCCGTGTACACTGTGGCAGTAGTGGCATTTCAACTCGATGAATGCCGTTCGGCCCCTCTCCACGTCCCCGTTCTCCGGCAGACGGAACCCCGCCGGCGAATGAGCACTCTGCGTGCAAGAGACCAGGGCCGTGAAAAGAATAATTCCCACGCCTAGGGCGCCAGATTTCAACACTCGCGATCGCCCGGCCATCGCCGAGCACCTCCAGGCTTCCACCCTCATTGACTCACAATGAGGGCCATGGGCTACTGGGAGAAACACGGGTTTTTCGAGGGCCGGACAAGCGGAATCGTGTTTCAATCGCAGAGACGGTTTCACCCCCCGCAAATCCAGTGAGCGGCAGAACCCAGCTGAGAAAGGTAGCGACTCTGGCGGGAAGCAAAGCGCAAGCCGAATGACACATCGATAGCCATTTCCTGGGGTTTCCGGGGCTGCCCGATGAGTGGGAGATTTGGGCAAGCATGGGTGTTCTGGCGCAACGACCCAGATCCGCCGACGATCTGGCCCGGCAAGCCTAGTCGGCACAACGTTTCAGGCAGAGCGGCACTGGCGCGAAAACTGCTTACCTCTAGGTAAAGCGGTTTCGGACTGCTTAAGGGATTTTCTCCATGGAAGCGGTCGAAGAGGTCCAGCTCGTCGGTTCGCCCGAGCAATCTGTTGCATCGCCTCCCCTCGTAGTAGACCTCGATGGCACCCTGGTAAAAACGGACCTTCTGCTTGAGTCTCTCCTGGCTTTGTTGAAGCGAGGACCCCACTACCTGTTTGTATTGCCCCTGTGGCTGCTGAAGGGCAAGGCGTATCTGAAGCAGCAGATCGCCCGCAGGGTGGCCTTGGACCCGGGAATCCTTCCGTACCGGGACGAGTTCCTGGACTATCTCAGGGCGGAGCGTGCTAAGGGGCGCTCCATTGTCCTGGCCACCGCAAGCGATGACGAGTATGCTCACCAACTCGCGGATCATCTGAGGCTCTTTGATCTGGTCCTCGCCAGCGATGGGATTGCAAATCTCTCCGGTGAGACCAAGCGGAACCGTCTGGTGAGTGAGTTCGGGGAGAAGGGGTTTGACTACGCGGGCAATGACCGGCATGACTTAGCAGTTTGGGGTTCGGCAAGGAAAGCCATTGCGGTTAATCCTGGCGCACAGTTAAGTTCCAACGTTGCGCGGTTGGCGCAAGTCGAGCGGGTCTTCCAGGATCCCAGAAAGGGGATCGTGGCTTATTTGGCTCCATTGCGTCCCCAGCACTGGTTAAAAAATTTTCTGGTCTTTGTGCCCCTGTTTGCAGCCCATCGCTCTACTGACAGCGTCTTGCTCGGGCAAGCGTTTCTGACCTTCCTGGCGTTCGGATGTTTCGCGTCCGGCGGGTACTTGATCAATGACCTGCTGGATCTTTCGGCGGACCGCCGCCATCCCAGAAAACAGCTTCGCGCCTTCGCGTCCGGCGAGCTTCCGCTCCCCTATGGTCTCGTCATGATCCCGGTTCTTGTTGGCCTCGGCTGCATCCTGGCCACGCCCGCATCAGCAGCAGTGCTGGGAATAGCAGCGGCTTATTTCGCGTTGACGGTGACCTACTCTCTTTACGTGAAGAAGATTGTGCTTCTCGATGTGATCGTCCTTGCGGGTCTTTATAACATGCGCATCCTGGCGGGCTCCGCGGCCGTCGATGTGTGGCCGTCGCAGTGGCTGCTGGCATTCGCAACCTTCTTGTTCTTTAGCCTGGCGTTGGCGAAGCGATATGGTGAACTGGCGGCAAATCACATCAGCGCAAGAGGATATGAACCGAACGACGAAGAACTGCTGGCATCCATGGGGATCGCCAGTGGCTACGTAGCGATTCTGGTTCTGGCTCTCTATATCAACAGCACGACCGCCCACATCCTGTATGCACGGCCTGGGCTCATCTGGTTCTTATGCCCGCTGCTGCTCTATTGGATCAGTCACATCTGGCTAGCTGCTCATCGCGGACAGATGCATGACGATCCGTTGGTCTTTGCCACAAGCGACTGCGTTAGCCGAAGGCTGATCCTGGTTATGTTGACGATTGGCGTCTTGGCGTTATGACCTTCATGAGCCAAATTGCGAAAGCCGGCCTTGCTGCCTTCCTGGTTGTGAGCATTCTCGCTTGTACCAGAGCTGGAACCGCCAATGAGCAGCGAGACAAGCCCGACAATCAAGTCCAGGCCGACAATCAAGCCCAGCCCGGGAATCAAGTCAAAGAGTACGAGGCGGAGGCTCCCAAGACCGTCGTGGAATTGCAGCAGTTTCGCGAGACGACGTCCGTCAAGATCAAGGCGAAAAGCGGACGGGAAGCCATAGCGACTCTGATGAACCTGAATCCCGCGATCAACGTAGGCTTCGTGCTCAAGATCGCATGGAAGGATGGCGGCTCGGAGGCGGTCTACCATCTGGAGAATCCGAAACCCCAGAGCCGAAAGCTCCTGCTGGATGAAAAATATCCTTCAGGCCTCGTGATTGCCGAGGGGACCAATCGGTATTCCTGCGATCTCTTCGGAGCCGGTGCGTTGGAGCAGGCCACCGCGTCGTCGCTCATCTTCCAACCGCTGTGCGAAGACCGGATATACCTTCGAAACCCAGCGACCGGGCATCGCACGACTCTCGAAGCCGCCACGGATTTTCTCCGCAAACGCGTTTGGGGCGGGGAGAAGATCATTGCCCTGGGTCACATCCTGATGGGAGAGAGACACCGTGAAACTGGAAGGATTGAGCCTCAGATGGAGTCCGCCGCAGGCGCCAAGCGTGGCGCCGGGGCGGGCGATCTTCCGCTCCCCGCCCTGATCGATTCGAACTACGTGGATCGATTGTTGACCTCCAGCAACCTGGGAATCGACGTGGAAGGTCCAGAAAGACCCGGCATGAGACCCGGAGCATGGTACGCCGCCAGCGGAAACCCCGGGGTCTACGTCAGCATTCTCCAGCCGAATCTCATCGATCCACCCATTCTGCAAAGCTACAAGACGGCGGTTAACAGACTGGACAGCGTTGAGGCGTCCGCGCTCTGCTACTTGATTGCTTTCGATCTTGACCGGTTTGAACTCGAATATGCACTCGGCACAGAGCATCCTAAAGTGGGGTGGTCCAATCGCACGCTGGAGAAAATGAGAAATCCAAAGTTGCCCGGACCCGATGGCATCGGAAGCATTCAGCCCCTTATTGCCACCGGTCTCGTCAGCCCGGAGAATGCCCGGAAAACCGTGGCCACCTTCACGGGCGGCTTTAAACGCGCCCATGGCGCGTTCAAGTATGGAGACCTCGCGCTGCGGAACCATGGAAGCCACTATGGCTTCATCGAAAATGGCGTGGTCTTCAGCAAGCTTCAGCCAGGTTTAGCGACGATCTTTGTGCTCGACGACGGCTCCGTCGAAATGAAGACCTGGACGGAGGCCGATAACGCACGGCTGGCGGGGATCAGGCATGCTCGTCAAAATGGCGTGCCGCTCATCGAAGTCGACAACCCTTCCCAATCGCCGGCGCCAGGTGCTTTGGTGCGTCAGTGGGGAGCCGGGAATTGGTCCGGTTCGCAAGATGGGAAATTGCGTACGATGCGCTCCGGCGCGGCTCTGCAAAAGGGTCATGGGAAACAGTTTTTGATCTATGCCGTGTTCTCGGACGCCACACCATCCGCGATGGTTCGCATCTTTCAGGCTTACCAGTGCGATTATGCCATGCTTCTGGACATGAACGCCCTCGAACACACCTACCTGGCGCTTTATCGCCGGTCTGGATCACAGATCTTCGTGGATCACCTCTTGAAAGGAATGAGCGTCCTGGAAAAGTCCGCTTCCGGCGAACTGGTGCCCCGTTTTTTGGGCTACGCGGACAATCGGGATTTCTTTTATCTGACGCGGCGCAATGGGAAGGACGCCATGCCATGAGAATGTCGCGCGCACTGCTATTGGGAGCGATGATGTTGGTTGACGCCATCCTTCCCGGTCAATCTCCTTCTCTTCGAGAGCAAAACGAGGCTCTGTTCCGGCAGTTGCAGCGCGTCCATGGTTTGTCGGATGCCCAGATGAGCGCGATCGGAGGAATCTTCGCCAAGTCCGGCCATATCGGCCAGGGGAATCCGGCGATCACCCGGCACCCTGTCACGCCGGAAGAGGCTCAGGCCAAGCTGAATCGATTGGGAATCGATTATGCGAATCCCGGGTTCGAGAAGATTTGCGGTGCTAAGTACATGGCGCCGCTTTACAACGCTTCCACGCAACGGCCAGAAGACGCGAAGGCGTGCATCGATCAGTTTGAATTTCCTGATATTCCGACTGCTTATCCCGTCGTCTGGGTCAGGGCTCGGGAAGCCGCCGAGATCTGCAGGGTCATGGGCAAACGCCTGTGCGATGCCCATGAATGGGAAGGCGCCTGTGCGGGAAGCCTCGAACCCCCGGATTACCGGTTTGATCTGGCCAAAGGCATCAGCCCCTCTGCTGCGATTGAACGCATGCGGATTGCCCACAACCAGGCACACAGCCGCGACAAGAGCTGGAGCTATGGCCCGGCGTACCAAAAGGGCGTTTGCGCTGCGTCAAGTCAGAAGAGTCCCGGGTGCGACGGAGGTGGGGCAAAATGTGGCTCGAACACTTTTCCGGCCGGAACCTTCCCGGAATGTCACAGCTCTCTCCAGGTTTACGACCTAAACGGCAATGCGGCGGAACACATGAATCTGCCCCTGAATGAGGGCCAGATGGCGAGCTTAGGTAGTCGTGAGCTGGGTTATACCGAGATGAAGGGCAGTTGGTTTATCTTTGACACCTATCGGGCTCATGAGGACTGGTGCCGCTGGCGAGCGCCCTTCTGGCATGGGAGTCGTGTGATGGATGAACGCAGCCACGCGAACTATCATCTGAGCTTTCGGTGCTGCAAGAGCTTGGAGTAGGCTATGCGTTGCCGTAGGCAGGTGAAACGCGGATAGCCCCCTCATCGCTGAGGACCTTCGCTAACACAGAGTCATGCAGGATGTCGTAAATGGATTGAAGCCTGCCCTCGATCATAGCCATCTTGGCGACCAGTCGAATCCCATGGCTGTAGTCAGCGTAGCCGGCGCCATGTACGGTGCTTAAGGGCTGAATCGGCGCGCCAGTGCCGCGATGCCAGCCGTAAATCGCAATCCGGCCCGGTTTCCAGCGCAATCGATTGGTGATCACGACATCCTTCTTGTGGCCGGAAACCAGCGCACCTAACGGAAAGCCGCGGCCCTGAGATTGCCTGTCAATCATCGCGTCATGGGTCTGGTAATATTTGGTGGACGTCATTTGAGGACCGGGCGGCAAGGGTTGCGGCGTGAAGTGACCCGTGGATTGCTCGTAGATGGCGTCCACAATCTTCCTGGTGGGCAGCACGAAGCCGAAGCGATCCAGGACGGCGGTGGCCGTGTGGAGGTTCATTGGGATTCGCAAGAAATCGCTGTCGGATCCGATGGCGAGGTACTCGGGCATCACAAAGATGGTTGCCGTGAGGCTCTTCCCGCCGGGTCGTCCGTAGCTTAGTTTGACAGGAACGAGTCTTCTCAGAAAGCTGGGCAAGTTGCCTTGCAGAAGTTGACCTAGAATTGCGGTCTCGCGCTGTTGCCGATCCATGTTCGAAACGGATTCGGCGAACTGCGATCCCGTGAGAGCCTGGGGAGATCTTGTGGGAACGCTCCGCGCCATGTCTGGGACTTGCGCGGTGGCAGATTCCTTGGCGTGCAAATAGCCCGTCCAAAGGGCCGCGCACGCCAGCTTGATGCCGTCACGCCGCGTAAGGTTCCGCTTTAAACAGGCACCGGAGAAAATCGAGGACACCAAACCATTGTAGCCTACTGGTAGCTTGCAAAAAGCTTGCCCCAGCCTGAGCGAAGGGCCTCTTTGACTCTTGCGCGTCCTACGAAGTTGTACCAATAGACATCGTGATAGAGGATTGATGCTGCATAGGACCAGGGAGCGAGCACCGTGCGCAAGAGCAAATGCTCCAGCCGCTTGAGCGGACCCCAGTAGATCGTTTTCTGGCCGCGGCTGGCAAGAGTATCGCGGACGTGAAAGTGAAAATTCACCGCTGAGATGTTCTCCCCCACAACTTCGATGTCGCGCACATCGCCGCAGCCCAATCCTTGCTCATGGGCGAGGTGAATGAATTTGATCGACAGCGGGTCAAAGCCCATCATCTTGGCGGCAACCGCGTCGATGGCCACCATATCTGCGCTGGCAAGAATATAGTTTTTGACATGCGGTTCCATACATCGCGGACCAGCTCCGTCACCCGCGAATGTGCCGTCCATGACTGCGAAGAGACCAGGGTGGATTTCCTTCTGAATCGCAAGCAGGTCCACTAGTGTTTCGTGGATCACGCTGTGGGTCCAATGGCGTTTCTCGAAGAGCAGGCCGCCGAAGGCATTTTTCATTGCCCCAGTAATCTGCGTGAACACATGAGTCTTCATGGTAGGCAGATGGATCACGTTCGACCCGACGAGCCGCTTGGGAATGCGCAGCCCTTCGGGATAGATCGTGTCCAATACCAGCATCTTTGCTTTCGGTGTATAGTCAATCCACTCCTCCCCTTTCTCGTACAAGTGGATGTTGCGCAGACCGTGCTTTCCGACGACGACCTGCTTGTGCTTGTTGGCCAGCTCGCCACGCTTCGCGCTGACAACCACAGTGCGGTTGTGGCATCCATACAGCCTTTCCTTGCGGTAGCCATCCTCGAGGAGCGTCGAGATCACACCGTCAAGCTGCCATGGAGTCGTGGAACAGGCGGGATAGAAGTAGTGCCAACTGACATTGATCTTGAGGGCGGTCTGGTTGTCCCTGGGGACAAATTGCTGATACCCTGCCAAACGCATCAGCCGCTTGTAGTCGTCGATGACAGTGGCCGGAGTCGTCTTCAGTACTGCGACGCGAGATCCCACATGACGAAGTCCTCACCTTCTACCATTCGATGAGCAATTCGGTTGCCAACCGCCCGCGCGTGGCTAGAGTCGGTCAACGATGGGCTACTGTTCGCAAAGGTGCGTCATTTGGCGCGGGTCCGCGCCAGAAAAGTCTATGGATACTTCAACTCCCTGCGGCATTTCAAGT
>Ga0299913_10002565_pt1 | contig 14409 bp, 11 predicted proteins | sample RVTome_9_FD_201360 | JGI IMG/M metagenome (GOLD analysis project Ga0299913, IMG submission 201360) | Soil microbial communities from uranium-contaminated site in the Upper Colorado River Basin, Wyoming, United States - RVT155D38 (version 2) ... | reverse complement strand
CGCCAGAGCGACGACCGTCAGGAGAGCAGCGAGGCTGCGGCCGTGTCTACGTGCCATTCCACCTGGGCTTTGCCGTCACCGATCCGTCCCGCCGGGGTCTCCCCTTCGAAAGAATCGCGGAGGGCCTCGGCTTTGTGCTCTCCGGCCGTGATCACCATCAGACGCTGCGCTCTCCAGAGCAGGGGGTAGGTCGCGGTGAGCCGCGGCTCTCCGGTCTCGGGTATCACGTTGGCGACATACCAGCGAGTCTCCTCTTCGAGGGCTCCGCTCCCCGGGAACAGCGAGGCCGTGTGCCCGTCGTCACCCATCCCCAACAAGATCAGCTCGGGGTCCCGCCCATCGTGTAGCGACCGGAGCCTGGCCTCGTAGTGGACGGCGGAGTCCGCCGGTTCCATGAACTCGCTCCACCGGGGACGCTCGAAATGAGCCGGTACGTGGCTCATCAGGGTCTCATCCGCCACTCGGCCGTTCGATCGGTCGTGGTCGTGGGGGACCCACCGCTCGTCAGACAGCCAGGCGTCGACGCGGTCCCAACCGGTGGCGCGGCCTCGCAGTGCCTCGTAGGTCGCGATTGGCGTGCTACCCCCGGCCAGGCCGAGCGAGAATCGGTCGGTCGAGGCTGCCAGCAGCTCGGCGATTCGCTGTGCGGCGCCAACTGCCACCTCCTCGGGCGTGTCGTAGACGACCAGATCCATCAGCTGGACGGTAACCGCGGTCTTAAGGTGTCGGAATGAGCTCGCACCGCACCATCACCTGGGATGAGGAATCGGTGACCGCCATCTCAGAGGGAGATGGAGCCACCGGTGTCTTGGTGGCTCACGGAGCAGGGACCAACCAGGAGCACCCGTCGATGGTGGCGTTGAGAGCGGGCCTCGCCGCCGGCGGTCTGCGGGTGATGACCTTCAACTACCCGTACACCGAGAGGGGGGCGAAGCGCCCCGATCGCCAGGACAAGCTCCTGGCGTGCCATAGGGCGGCGGCTGACACGCTGTCCGGCGATGTCGACACACTGTTCCTCGCCGGCCGATCCATGGGGGGCCGGATGGGGACGATTCTGGTTGCCGAGGCCTATCCGGCTGCCGGGTTGGTGCTGTACGCCTATCCGCTCCACCCACCGGGCAAGCCGGAGAGGCTGAGGGTGAGCCAGTTCGCCGACATCGACGTTCCGATGCTGTTCTTCCAGGGGACGAAGGACACCTTGAGCCGCATGGAGCTCTTCGAGGAGCAGATCTCACCTCTGGCCAATGTCCAGGTCGAGATCCTGGAGGGAGCGGGCCACGGCTATCGCGGGGGCGGGTGGAATGTGGAGACCATCACGGAGCGATATGTGAAAGGGACACTCGATTGGATCGGCACGGTCTCGTCTGGCAGAACGAAATGACTCCGGCCATAATTGTGGCTCACCCCGTACTCATTCGTCCAAGGAGTCGTCCACAATGTCGCAAGTAAGCCTGCGCGCCCAAGCCGGCAGAAAACCAGGCTCACGCGAGTCGAGGCGGATACGCCGGGACGGAGACGTCCCTGCCGTCGTATACGGCACCAACCTCGATCCGATACCGGTTCAGGTCGACTCTCACGATCTTCAGGTAGCCCTCCACACCGCGGCCGGGACCAACGCCATCATCACTCTCGAGATCGAAGACGGCGACACGCTCACCACGATGGCCCGGGTGATCGAGCGCCATCCATTTCGCAACGAGTATCGCCACGTCGACTTCGTCATCGTTGACCTCAGCCAGAAGATCACCGCCGAGGTGGCTCTGCACTGGGTGGGAACGCCGGCCGGTGTCAAGGAGGGCGGTGTCTTCAGCCCTCGCCGCACCCACGTACGGGTCGAGGTCCTTGCCACCGAGATCCCCCCGTTCATCGAGCTCGACGTGTCCGAGGTGGAGATCGGTGGCTCCCTGCGCATCGAGGACCTTCCCGACCACGAGGGTGTCGAATACCTCGAGGAACCGGATGCCGTGGTCATGTCCGTGACCGTGCCCGCCGCGGAGATCGAGGAGCCCGAGCCCGAGGAGCCGGAACTTCTCGAAGGTGAAGAGCTCGAAGAAGGCGAAGAGGGTGCTGAAGAGGCTGAAGGCGAGGGCGAAGAAGCCGAAGAAGAAGGCGGCGAATAGCCCGGTGCGCTTGGTCGTCGGGCTCCGCAACCCCGGACCCGACTACGAGGGCTCCAGACACAATGCGGGCGCCGAGGTCGTGGCTCGTGTTGTCGAAAGCGCCGGGGAGTCCTTCAAGCGAGGCCCGTCCCGGGTTCGAGGGATGGTCGCTCAGACCGGTGTCGGCGAGGACCGAACTCTCTACTTTCTCCCGACCACGTTCATGAACGAGTCGGGCGGAGCAGTGCGTTCGGCCCTCGACTACCACGGTCTCGAGCCCTCCGACCTGCTGGTGGTGCACGACGACATCGATCTCCCGTTCGGCCGGCTTCGCATCCAGGTTGGTGGCGGAAGCGGGGGCCACAACGGCGTTCGCTCTTTGGAGCGCGCCCTCGGCACCAAGGAGTTCTCCAGACTCAAGTTCGGCGTGGGCCGGCCACCCGGGTCTCAAGATCCCGCCGACTTCGTTCTGCGCCCTTTCACCAAGATGGAGCGGGTCGAAGTCGACCTGATGGTCCCCGACGCAGCCGAGGTCGTCGAGCGTTGGATCGACGACCGGGAGCGTGCTCAGGAGATTGCGGCACATCGCGGTCGCGAGGACGGCTAAGGCGTGGCAGACCTCGTCGGCGCCATCGACCAGGGCACCAGCTCCAGTCGCTTCATGATCTTCGACTCCGAAGCCAATGTCGTGTCCGTGGCACAGGAGGAGCATCGGCAGATCTTTCCCCGACCCGGTTGGGTGGAGCACGACGCCGCCGAGATATGGGCGACGACCGCCAATGTGATCGAGGAAGCTTTGGACAAGGCCTCTCTCGCGCCTTCCGACCTCGCCGCGGTGGGAATCACCAACCAGCGAGAGACCACAGTCGTCTGGGATCGGGCGACCGGCGAGCCCGTCGCCAACGCAATCGTATGGCAGGACACCCGAACCGCAGACATCTGCGCCGACCTTGCAGGCAGCGAAGGCATCGACCGCTACCGAGCTCGAACCGGACTTCCCCTGGCCACTTACTTCGCCGGGCCGAAGGTGCGCTGGCTGCTCGACGAGCACGACCTCGGCGGTCGGGCAGCACGCGGTGAGCTGGCTTTCGGCACCATCGACTCGTGGCTGGCCTGGAACCTGACCGGTCTTCATGTCACGGACGTGACCAATGCGTCGCGGACACTTCTCATGGACCTGGTCACCACCGGGTGGGACTCCGACTTGTGCATGGAAATCGGCGTTCCCACACACATGCTGCCCGACATCGTGTCCTCGGTCGGAGATATCGGTGCCTGCGGCGGCCCGTTGGAAGGTGTCCCCTTGGCGGCAATCCTCGGAGACCAGCATGCCGCCCTGTTCGGTCAGGCTTGCTTCACACCAGGCGAGGCGAAGAACACCTACGGCACCGGCAACTTCATGCTGATGAACACCGGCACCGAGCCCGTGCACTCCGACGCCGGCCTGATCTCGACGGTGGGCTATCGCATCGAAGGCGAGGACACCGTCTATGCCCTCGAAGGCTCGATCGCGGTCACGGGGTCGCTCATCCAGTGGCTACGCGACAACCTCGGCATCATCTCATCGGCAGACGAGGTCGAGGGTCTGGCCGCGTCGGTCGAGGACAACGGCGACGTCTACTTCGTCCCAGCCTTCTCCGGGCTCTTCGCACCCCACTGGCGTCCCGATGCCAGAGGCGTCATCGTCGGGCTCACCCGCTTCGCCAACAAAGGCCATATCGCCCGGGCCGCTCTGGAGGCGGCCGCCTATCAATCGGCAGACATACTGGAGGCCATGACCGAGGACTCGGGCGTGGCTCTGTCCGAAGTGCGGGTCGATGGCGGAATGACCGCCAACTCCGCGCTGATGCAGTTTCAGGCCGATCTCCTGGGAGTCGAGGTGGTGCGTCCCGTCATTACCGAGACCACCGCCTTGGGAGCGGCCTTTGGGGCCGGTCTCGCCACCGGGGTCTGGTCGAACCTCGACCAGATACGCACCCTCTGGTCCGAAGACGCCCGTTGGGCGCCGCAGATGCCCCCCGACGTGGCCAGCCGTCTCCACGAGCGCTGGTCCCAGGCCGTCGACCGTTCCCTCGATTGGGTCTGACCAACCGTTCTGTGCGGATCTTCATGGACTGTGCGCTTACAAACCCGCACAGAATGGTTCCGGAGCCTCGAACCGTCCCCTCCGCTTATGATCGGCGGGGTAGTCGAGGATGGCGTTGAACTTTCCCAATGCGCTCGCGATGTTCCGTATCGCCATGGTGGTGCCGATCATGGCGTTCACGCGCGCCGACGAGATCGAGGGGCACTTCACGATCGCGGCGGTGCTGTTCCTCGTGGCCAGCTTCACCGATTTTCTCGACGGCTATTGGGCGCGAAGGACCACGGGAGGAACTGTTCTGGGGGCTTTCTTCGACACCACGGCCGACAAGATAATGGTCACCGGGACACTCCTCGCTCTGGTTTCGGTCGACCGTGTGTCCATCTGGCCGGCGGCGATCATCGTCTTTCGTGAGTTCACCGTGATGGCACTGCGCGGCGTCGTCGCCCAGCGCGGCGGTCTCATCGCTCCCTCGACGTGGGGCAAGCTGAAGGCGTTCACCCAATACGCGGCAATCTTCTTCGCCTTTCTCCGGTTCTCGGAGAAGTGGGGGCCCTGGTACTTCGATCAATATCTGATGCTGGTCGCAGTCATCGCGACCATTGGCTCGGCTTGGGGCTACATGTCGGCCTTTTGGTCGGTGGTGCGCCATCATCCGTCCGACGCCAGGACATGAGTGTGGCCGTCACGGGTGGTTCCGGTGTCGTCGGCCGGGCGGTTGTCGGCCATCTGGTTGCACGCGGCGACGAGGTTTGGGCGTTGGCGCGATCACCCAAAGGGTCTGCGACTCTCTCTCGTCTGGGGGCCCGGGTCGTGACCGGAGACCTGTTCGACGACGATTCGCTTGCTCGCCTGGTCAAGGGTCGGGCCCGCATCTTCCACATCGCCGGTGTCAACGAACTGTGCTCACGCGACCCGGGGCGGATGTGGCGGGCGAACGCGGAGGGGAGCACGCGTGTCGTCCAGGCGGCCATTCGAGCCGGCGTGGGTCGGTTCATCCACACCTCCTCGGCGGTGACCATCGGTGAAGCGGAGGGGACCGTCGGCACCGAGAAGTCCCTCCATCGAGGTTTCTTTCTCTCGGAGTACGAGCGCTCCAAGACCGTCGCCGAGCGTCTGGTCCTGGACCGCGCCGACGACATCGAGATCGTGAGCGTCAACCCATCGTCGGTGCAGGGCCCTGGCCGGTCCACTGGTACCGGAGCGATCTTTCTCGCCATCGCCCGTGGAGAGCTCCCCCTCTTGGTCGACGCTACCTTCTCGCTGGTCGACATCGACGATTGCGCTCGCGGCCATCTTCTCGCAGCCGACAGGGGGGAGTCGGGTCAGCGCTACATAATCAGCGGTCCTGTTCTCTCGATGCGCGACGCGGTAGGCGTGCTGAACCGCATGCTGGGGCGTCATCGGGCTCCGTCGTTCTTGCGTCCGGGGGTGGTCATGACCATGGCTCCGATCGTCGGGGCAATGTCGAGAGTCGTCGGAAAACAGCAGATGCTCTGCACGGAGTCGGCGAGAGTCCTCCTCCACGGGCATCGCTATGACGGCTCGAAGTCCATTCGTGAGCTCGGACTCCGGTACACCGACCTCGAGGACACCATGGACCGCACGCTCAAATGGTTCGAGTCCGAAGGGCTCCTCTCCTGACTCACCTGCATCCCGATGAGTTGAATCGGTGGATCCGAGCACGCCGACCCCGCTAGAAACACCGCCATGGAATTCTTCGACCCCGTTGACACCGCGAACTTCGACTCCGAGACGGACCCCGGGAGTGACTTCTATCGACACGTGAATGGAGGATGGCTGGCGAGCAACCCCGTACCGGCGGAACATCCTGCCTGGGGCTCGGCGCTCGAAGTCCACGTCCGGAACGAGGCGACACTCCACGATCTCCTCGAAGAGGCCTCAGCGGAGCCCGGGCCCGAGGGCACGGAGCGGCACATGGTCGGGCGCTACTTCGCAGCAGGAATGGACACCGAAGCGATTGCTGATGTCGGCACCGCGCCGCTCGACGGGTATCTCGATCGGATAGACCAAGTCGAGACGATTGGGGACGTGACAACGCTCCTGGTCGATCTGAGAAGGGTCGGCGTCGCCGCATTTCTCTCGGCGGGGGTCGACCCCGACTTCGAGAACCCTGACCGCTATCTGGTCTATCTGGCACAAGGAGGGCTGGGTCTTCCCGAACGCGACTACTACCTGCGTGACGACGACCGCTCGAAGGCCCTGGTCGCCGTCTACGTGGATCATGTGGGGGTGCAATTGGGGAACCTCGGAGCCGGCGGCCGGGACGAGGCGGAGGCGATCCTCGAGCTGGAGACACGTCTGGCCGGGGCGTCGATGCCTGCCGATGAGCACCGCGACTTGAGCAAGACCCTCAACCGACACGACATCGGTTCCCTCGACGAGCTGATGCCCCGATTCCGTCTGACCAATCATCTCCGCCAGCTCGGAGTCACCTCGGAGTCGGTCAGCATCGACAACACCGAATTCTTCGAGACCCTCGACGAGTTGTTGGGGGACACGTCAATCGAGACGATCAAGAGCTACCTGCGCTGGCACCTGGTGCGTCGATTCGCCTCTGCGCTCCCCTCCGACTTCGAGGAAGAGGCATTCGACTTCTACAACCGCAAGCTCGGCGGTCAACAGGAGCCGCGAGAACGTTGGACCAGGGTGCTCGGCGCCGCCACGGCTGACATCGGAGATCAGGTGTCGCAGCTCTATTGCGACGCGGCCTTCTCGCCGGAAGCCAAGGAGAGGTGTGAGGAGATGGTCGAGGGGCTGATCGCGGCCATGGCACGCTCGATCGAGCGGCTCGACTGGATGACCGAAGAGACCAGGCGAGCGGCCCTGGACAAGGTGAGCACCTTCTCGCACAAGACCGGATATCCGGATGAGTGGCGCGACTACTCAGCTCTCGAGATCGATCGCGAGTCGTTCGCCGGCAACCGCATGCGAGCTGCCGCATTCGAGTTCGATCGCAAGATGTCGCGTCTCGAAGATCCGGTCGACAAGAACGAGTGGGAGCTCCCGGCCCACGTGGTGAACGCCTATTACAACCCGCTTCTCAACGAGGTGGTCTTCCCGGCGGGCATCCTCCAACCGCCCTTCTTCTACCCCGACGCAGACGACGCGATGAACTATGGCGGGATCGGCACCGTCATCGGGCACGAGATCACGCATGGCTTCGACGACAACGGAAGCCGCTTCGACGAGGCAGGGCGTCGTCGGAACTGGTGGACCAACGAGGACCGGGAGGAGTTCGAGAAGAGGGCCCAGGCCCTGATCGATCAGTTCTCGGCTTATGAGGTCTTCGACGATCTCAATGTCAACGGCAAGCTCACCGTGGGCGAGAACATCGCGGACCTGGGGGGTCTTGCCATCGCATACGATGCCTTCACATCGACTCTCGCCGACTCCGAGCCAGAGGTCGGGGGTTTGACTCCTGAACAGCGTTTCTTCGTGGCCTTCGCCACCATCTGGCGCATGAACTACACCGATGAGTATTTGAGGATGATCACCAACGTCGACGTCCATTCGCCGAATCCGTTTCGGGCGAATGGATCCGTTTCCAACTTCCCACCATTTGCCCGAGCTTTCGGAGTGGACGATGGCTCGCCGATGCGGCGACCGACCGAAAGCCTCGTGGAGATCTGGTAGGTGCTCAGCCGTCTCGCGCCCGTTGTGCCTGTGCGACCAGTAGCCCCACGATCATCGCCACGAATGTGACCAGATAGACCTGGCCGACGACCGCTTCGATCGTGCTCAGGAGTCTCCCTATCGGCTCGGCCGCGGCGAGGTCGCCATAACCGAGGGTGGTGATAGTCACCAAGCTGTAGTACATGAAGGATGTGGTTGGCTCGTCTGAACCAAAGAACGACCGACCGAACGCGTTGACGTCGAGAAACATGAAGGTGAAGGCCAGGGCGATGAGGAGATAGGCGGACACCGCTCCGAGCAGAGTCTTGACGCTAGCCGCGCGGTGCCGCACCAACCTCCTGATCACGAGGATGGGCGCGAACAGCGAGAGCACGGTCCAGACGAGTGAGGTGGCGCCGAGGCCGGCGGCATCGCCGTCACCCAAAGCTTGCAGGAGCACCACCACCAGCGAGGCCAGTATCCCCACCCCGATGCCGATGTTGGCGATCAGCTGGTAGCGCCGGCGAACCCCCGAGGCCTGCAGGGCGATTAGCAGAGTGGCGCCGACGAAGACGCTGACCGTCAACTGGCCCAGAGCCGACGCCAGATCGTCGCGAGGTCCGAGGTCGATGAGTGACAGGGTCACCACTGCGATCGTGGTGACGACGAGCAAGAGCCCGTACCTGTCCAGGTATCTAGATTCGTCGTCGAAGATCCGCCGCGTCACGAGGTGTTGTCGACTCCCTCCTGGGCAGTGCTCGTCATGTCGGCCCACCGTCTGATGTCTCGGCCAGGGCCCTTCGTCCCCTCCTCTTGAATTCGGCACGACCGCCAACCAGGTTCTGTGTGTAAGAGCGATTGGAGACCCGCAGCCGGCCCGGGCCACCCACGACCATCAGCGAGGCGTCATCGAGATGCCGGGTCACCCGGCTCAGCCCGAGCCCGAGGGCGTCATCGACGACATGCGGCGGGACCACCACGAGGTCGCCCTCTTGGATCGAGGACAACGGTCCGCCGGTCCGACCGGAATAGTGATTCACCGACTCGAAGCCGTCGAGATTCTCGATTCTTTGAGGCTCGGCGACATAGACCAATAGCTCGAGCTCGAGATGTGACGAGATGCGCCGTGCAATCTCGAGTGCCAACGCCGAGTCCTCGTCGCGGATCACCAGGCTGCGGGATCGGCCCTGGAAGAAGAGGACCCGCCGCCACTCCTCACCGACAACTCGCGCCGCCATCACAGGGACCGTTGACCTCGCTCCGATCCTGTCGATCTCCTGGCCGAAGAAGTCATCGCTCGTCGATCTCGGGCCCCTCCAGGGCAGGACGACGAGGGATGCCTTCTTCTCGACGGCGAGGTTGAGCGTCCCCATCACCCCGGAGTTGGCGACCCGGGAGATGCCTTCCGAGTCCTGACCTTTGTCAACGGCGGACTGCACCGCGTCGTCCAGCTTCTCCGTCAGTGAACCGCAACCGTCGTCGTCACAAATTATGTAGGGAGTCAGGAGCCCGTCGTCAGATCGGCTGATGGCGACGCACGCCGCGACCAGGCCGTTGGCTGCCCCTTCCGAAGTGACTTGCATGAGGACGTGCCTGCCGATTGCCGACGAGTCCTCGGTCGGTGGCTCGAGAAGACGAGCGAGGTAGCGGGTGCCGAGGGAAGTGATTATGACGGTCACGACGACGGCGAGGACTGCGGCGTTTATCACCTCCTGGGTGAACAGACCCGTGCTGACACCGACCTGGGCGATGGCGAGGGTTGCCGCCGCTTGCCCGATCGTCAACGAGGCCATCATCCCGATCTCTGGCCAGCTGAATCCGAAGATGAGCCCGGATACCACGGCGGCGAGCACCTTTCCCACCAGGACCAGGCCCGCGAAGATCAGTGCGAGTTGGATCGTCTCCCACTCGCTCAGGGCTCGGGGATCGATGGAGAGGCCGACGGTGATGAGAAATGCCGGGACGAACAGGGCGTTCCCGAAGAACTCGATCCTCTCCATGAGGGGCCCGTGCGCGGGAACCAACCGGTTCATGCCGATCCCGGCGAGAAACGCCCCCACCAGGCCCTCGATGCCCCCGAGGCGGCTGAGGAAGGCCCCGGCCGACATTCCGCCGAACGTCCAGATGAAACGCTGGGTCCTGCTGTGCCCCAGGTGGACGAAGAACCAACGAGTCGCACGGGGCAGGACCCACATGCAGAAGAGAGCCAGGACGAGTATCCCGGCCCAAACCGGCATGATCGCCAGGTCCTCACTACCGGCGGAAGCACCGGGCGTTGTTCCGGCGGAGACGGCGAGCCCCAGGATGATCAGGGCGAGCACATCGGTGATCACCGTCGCCGAGACCGCCGCACCAACCGCCCGGTTGGATTCCAAACCGGCTGCCTTGATCTCTGTGTAGGCCACGAGGGTGTGAGATGCCCACATGGCGCCGACCAGGGCCGCCGCTGCTCCGGTGTAGCCGAGGATCTGAACACCCACGAAGAAGCTGAGCCCGAAGGGGATTGCAAACGTGACCAGCCCGAAGGTGATCGAGGCGTTTCTGTTTGCGATGAACGTGTTGATGTCGAGCTCGATCCCGGCGAGGAACATCAGGTAGAGGAGACCGACCGCTCCCACGACGCCGATCAGGCCAAGTGGGGACACCCACCCGAGTACGAATGGCCCGAAAGCCATGCCGAGAAAGATCAGCCCCACCAGCCCCGGCACCTTCGCCCGCTCGGCGATGATCGGTCCGGCCAGGATGAGAAAGGCCAATGTGAGCAGGCGAAACTCGACGGTCTGGGCCGCTTCGATCAACTCGATCATCGGCTGAGGAAACGCATCTCGGCGCGACATCCTAAGGATCGGCCACAACGCCGTCGCGTCAGTACGATCAACCATCTCGATGGCCGCGCCGCTGCAACCGCTCTTGTCCGGATGGCGCTCGCAACCACTTCCCGATCTGGCATCGACCTGGGCGGTGGGCGCGGGCGGGCGGGCGTTCGCCCTCGCCGGCCTCTTCGACAGCGTTGCCGAGACCATGTTGGTCGTGGTCCCGGGTGAGGGTGACGCCGAGGAGCTCGTCGATGACCTCCGTCTGTTCGTCGACGACGTCGCGCTCGCCCCCGCCTGGGAGATCCTTCCGTTCGAGCACGTCTCGCCGAACACGGCGACAATGGCACGCCGCTCCGAGGCGCGGCATCGGTTGGCGGCAAGTGAGCCTGTGCTCGTCGTCGCCTCGGTCAGAGCGGCGATACAGCGGCTCAGCCCTTCGCCAGTGGAGCCGTTTCGAATGGTCAAAGGCGATGCGGCCGATCTGGCCGACATCGCGGCTGCGCTGGCGGATCTCGGCTACTCACGCACCGATCGAGTCGAGGCTCGAGGTGAGTTCGCGGTGCGGGGTGGGATCGTCGACCTGTTCCCGGCTCAGTCCGAGACACCGATGCGGCTCGACTTCTGGGGCGACCAGTTGGACGAGATCCGTGAGTTCTCGGTCGCAAGCCAGCGGTCCCTGGAGCCGGTCCCGGAGGTGGTTGCATACCCGGCCCGAGAGGTTCGCCCCGGACCGTATCTCGTCGAGCGCGCTCGAAGTCTGCTGTCGACCGAGCTCTGGGCGGCGTCGACGTGGGACCGGATAGCCGAAAGACAGCTGTTTCCCGGGATCGAGTCGTGGCTGCCATGGCTGGCGGACGAGGTCTGTCTCATCGACCACCTGCCCCCGACGGGCCATCTGGTCGTTGTCGACCCGGTCAAGGCAATGGATCGCTCTCGTGATCTCATCAAAGAGGAGAACGAGCTGGCCGCTGCGCTTGCCCCAACGTGGGGAGAGGCGGCGCCGGACGCCGGCGACCACCCTGCGCTGTTCCTCGATCTGGAGACCTCGGTGGAGAGAACACCGCATCTGCAGATGCCGCCCGCGCCAACCGGCCCTGCCGATCCTGTGCTTCGGGTGTCGGCTTTCGACGCGGTCGCCGGCGACCCGGAGTCGGTGGCTGTCGGCATCAACCGGCTGCTGGGAAGAGAAATAGCGACCGTCATCGCGATGGACGGCGAGGCGGCGGCCGACCGCGTGTCACGTGTCCTCGCCGAGGAGGGCCTGGCGTTGAAACGTCTCGATCAGTTGACCAGCCCACGCCCGGCCATCGTCTCAACGGGCATCCACAAAGGCTTCATCACACCCGACCTGGGTGTTGCGGTATTGGGGGAGCAGGAGATAGCGGGTCGGCGCAGGGCCCATCGCAAGTCGGCGCGTGCCCGTTCGCAGACGGCCCAGCAGTATCGCGACCTGGCCGAAGGCGACTATGTCGTCCACTATCAGCACGGCATCGGCCGCTTCGAGGGTCTGGTCACGCGGACCATGGTGGGCATCGAGCGCGACTACCTGGTCGTGGCATACGCCGGGTCGGACAGGCTCTACGTCCCGGTCGAGCAACTGGCGGCGGTCAAGCGGTACACCGGTGGGGAAGCTCCACGGGTGTCGCGCATGGGCGGGAAGGATTGGTCGGAGCAGAAGGCCCGGGTCCGGCGCGAGGTGGCCGCCGTAGCCGCGCAGGTGGTCGAGCTTCATCGCAAGCGGGCTCTGGCCGAGGGTCACGCCTACGACCCGGACTCCCCGTGGCAGCGGGAGCTCGAAGGGGCATTTCCCTTCGAGGAGACCCACGATCAGCTCCGTGCGATCTCCGATGTGAAAGTCGACATGGAAGCCGACAGGCCAATGGACCGGCTCGTCTTCGGCGATGTCGGCTTTGGCAAGACCGAGGTGGCGATTCGAGCCGCGTTCAAGGCGGTTCAGAGCGGCAAGCAGGTGGCGATTCTCTGCCCCACCACACTTCTCGCCCAGCAGCACCATCAGACGTTCGCCGAGCGTTTCGCTCCCTACCCGGTCCGCGTCGAGGTGCTCTCCCGCTTTCTGACACCCAAACAAGCACAGAGAGTCGTGGAAGGGCTGAGCACCGGTGAGGTCGATATGGTGGTGGGGACCCATCGCCTGCTCTCCGATGATGTGCGTTTCAAGGACCTGGGCTTGTTGGTGATCGACGAGGAACAGCGGTTCGGGGTGGGCGCAAAGGACGCCATCAAGCGGCTGCGCTTGGGTGTGGACGTCTTGACGCTCACCGCAACTCCGATCCCCCGAACCCTGGAGTTGGCCCTGACTGGCATCAGGGACGTTTCCCACATCAGGACTCCGCCGGAGGATCGGCATCCGATACTCACCTACGTCGGGCCCTATGACGACCAGGCCGTGTCGGCTGCGATCCGCCGAGAGCTGCTCCGCGAGGGTCAGATCTTCTACGTCCACAACCGGGTGCAGTCGATCGAACGGGCTCTGGCCCGCCTGCGCGAGCTGGTCCCCGATGCTCGCTACGTGGTGGCACACGGGCAGATGTCCGAGGGACAGCTCGAGCAGGTGATGATCGACTTCTGGAACCACGAGTACGACGTGCTGGTGGCAACCACCATCATCGAATCGGGTCTGGACCTCCCGAAGGTGAACACACTCATCGTGGAGAGGGCGGACCTCCTCGGCCTGGCTCAGCTCTATCAGCTGAGGGGTCGGGTAGGTCGCTCCAGCCAGAGGGCTTACGCGTACCTGTTCCATCCCGCCGACCAGTCGTTGACCGAAGACGCCCATCGTCGGCTCGAGGCGATAGGCGAGGCCACGGACCTGGGCTCCGGCTTTCAATTGGCACTACGCGACCTCGAGATCAGGGGAGCCGGTTCGATCCTCGGAGAGGTTCAGTCCGGGCACATCGCCGCGGTCGGCTTCGACCTCTACGCCGAGTTGGTGGCGGAGGCTGTCTCCGAGATGGAAGGTCGTCCGGTCGCGGACCAGGGACCCCCCGACGTCCGCATCGACCTTCCCGTCGATGCTCACATCCCCGAGGCGTACATCGCCGACCAGGAGCTCCGGCTCGAGGCCTACCGGCGTCTCGCCGCAACCACCACCAACGACGAGGTCGACGACGTGGTGGCGGAGTGGAACGATCGGTTCGGCGACCTGCCGAAAGAGGCCGAGTCTCTGATCGCCCTGGCCCGGTTGCGGGTCGAGGCGATACGTGTCGGCCTGGACGAGATCGTCAAGCTCCGAAACGAGATCAGACTTGGGCCCGTCGACCTCAAACCGTCCCAAGAGGTGCGTCTGCAGCGTCTCGCCCCGGGGTCGGTGCTGCGTGCTTCCGAAGGTGTCGTCTTCCTCCCCGCCACCGAGCCACTGATCGACAACCTCATCGAGTTTGTAAAGAGAATGTGGGAGACCTGAATCTCGGCTTATCGAGGTCACCCCCCTACCATTTCTGGCAGGCTTCCCCTGTTCAAAGGACTTCCCGTGAAGAAACTCCTATACCTCGTTGTGCTCGGATCCTTGCTTCTCGCTGCCTGTGGCGGCGGTTCCGGCACCGTTGCCGCCACGGTCGACGGTGAAGATGTGACCGTTGGTCAGGTCGAGAGCCTGATCGACGGCGAGGGCTCCACGATCGCCAAGGAAGACTTTGCGCAGTTCCTCGGCTTCCAGATCCAGTGGCTGGTGATAGGTGATGCTGCCGAAGCCGACTATGGGATCACTGTCACCGATGAAGAGGTCGCCGCGGAGGCTGACCGGATTTACGATGTG
>Ga0299913_10002564_pt1 | contig 14410 bp, 13 predicted proteins | sample RVTome_9_FD_201360 | JGI IMG/M metagenome (GOLD analysis project Ga0299913, IMG submission 201360) | Soil microbial communities from uranium-contaminated site in the Upper Colorado River Basin, Wyoming, United States - RVT155D38 (version 2) ... | reverse complement strand
AACGGCAAGACGGTGCTCGAAGGCGATGCGGTGTTGATGGTCGATCGCCGGGCCCCGCGCCAATAGGCGAGCGAAGGATCTCCGATGGACGTTGTCCGCTCCTGGCGGGACATCCCGCCCGCTCTCGAAGGCGCGGTCCTGGCCATCGGCAATTTCGACGGCGTGCATCGCGGCCATCAGGCGGTGTTGAGCGCGGCGAAGCGCATCGCCGTGGCGGAGGGGCGCCGCGCCGGCGCCGTGGTGTTCGAGCCGCATCCGCGCGAGTTCTTCGCCCCCGGCAAGCCGTTCTTCCGGCTGACGCCGCTGCCGGTGAAGCTCGAACTGCTCGAGGCGCTCGGCCTCGACCAGACCTTCGTCCTCGACTTCGACAAGGCGCTGTCGTCGCTGCCCGCCGAGACATTCGCGAGCGACGTGGTCGGCGACAGCTTCGGCGCGAGCCACGTGGTGGTGGGCTATGACTTTACCTACGGCAAGGGGCGGGCGGGCAATGTGGAGCAGCTGGCGCGACTCGGCAAGGCGGCAGGCTTCGGCCTCGACGTCGTAGCACAAGTGGCCATGGAAGGCGGCGTCACCTTCTCCTCGAGCACTATCCGCGACTATCTCCGTCAGGGCGAGGTGCGGGCGGCGGCGGAGCAGCTCGGCTATTGGTGGCGCGCGCGGGGGAAAGTGGGCAAGGGGGCGGGGCGCGGCAAGGACCTCGGCTTCCCCACGCTCAACTTCAAGCTGCTCCCCGGCCAGGACGTTTGCCACGGCATCTATGCCATGCGCGTCCATCATGCGGGCAAGCGCTATCACGCCGCTGGCTATGTGGGGCCGCGCCCCACCTTCGGCCCCGACGAGCCGGTGCTCGAGGCCTATATCCTCGACTTCGAAGGCGACCTCTACGGCGAAGAGGTCGAGGTCGAGTTCATCGATTTCCTGAGGCCCGACCATGCCTTCGACAGCACCGACGCGCTCGCCGCCCAGATGGCGCAAGACTGTGCGAAGGCGCGCGCGGTGCTTCAGGCCGTCGATGACGATGATCCCATGCGGCGCTTCACGCTCGGCGCGGCGCTTGCCGATCGGGCACTGGATTGTGGCAAGGCCGGTTGCTAGAACGCCTGACGATTAGAGGCCCGGGCGGGAACCCAAGACCCATGGCGAAGAAGACCAAGAGCGGTAAGCCTGCCGCCAAGAGCGCGCGCAAGGCAAAACGCAAGACCGTCAAGAAGAAGACGGTCGCGACGTCCAAGGCGCGCAAGACCGCCAAGGCGAAGACGAAGCGCGCGACAAAGCCGAAAGCGAAGAAGGCAGCCAAGAGGGTCAGCAAGAAGGCCCTCAAAGCGCGCGGCGCCAAGCGCAAGACCACGGCCAAAGCCAAGCCCAAGGCAAAGGCCAAACCTCAGACGAAAAAGCCGGCAAAGCCGCTTAAGACCGGCGCGGCGCCGAAGCCGGCGCGGATCGCGGTGCAGACCGGCCGCGACTGGAGCGAGACCCTGTTCCTGCCCAAGACCGACTTCCCCATGAAGGCCGGGCTGCCGCAGCGCGAGCCTGAATTGCTGTCACGCTGGGCGGAGATGCGTCTTCATCGCCGGCTGCGCGAAGCGGCCATGGGACGCACGAAATACATCCTCCATGACGGGCCGCCTTACGCCAACGGCCATCTCCATATCGGGCATGCGCTGAACAAGATCCTCAAGGACGTCATCACCCGCTCCCAGAGCATGATGGGCAAGGACGCAAACTACGTTCCCGGGTGGGACTGTCACGGCCTTCCCATCGAATGGAAGGTCGAGGAGGAGAACTACCGCGCCAAGGGGCGCTCGAAGCCCGACCTCACCGACGCCGCGGCGCTGATCGCCTTCCGCCGCGAATGCCGCGACGAGGCGGTGAAATGGCTCGCCGTGCAGCGCGAGGAGTTCAAGCGCCTCGGCATCGAAGGCGACTGGGAGCACCCTTACACGACCATGAGCTTCGACGCCGAGGCGACCATCGCCCGCGAGCTCATGAAATTCGCCATGAACGGGCTGCTCTATCGCGGCTCAAAACCGGTGATGTGGTCGGTGGTCGAGCGCACCGCGCTCGCCGAGGCCGAGGTCGAGTATCAGGAGATCGAGAGCCCGGCGATCTACGTGAAATTTCCGGTAATGTTCGCCAGCGCCGAGAGCCCGGACCCGCAGGCCTTGCAGCATGCCTCGGTGGTGATCTGGACGACGACGCCGTGGACCATTCCGGGCAACCGCGCCATCAGCTATTCGCCCTCAATCGCCTACGGGCTCTACGAGGTCACCCAGGCGCCCGAGGAAAATTGGGCCAAGGTCGGCGAGCGGCTCATTCTCGCCGACGCTCTGGCGGACACTGTGAAGGCGGCAGCGCGCATCGAAGGCTGGGCGCGGCTCGGCAATGTGACGGGCGAGATGCTGCGCCAGTCCATGTGCGCGCATCCGCTGCGCGACGCCAGCAACTACCGCTTCATGGTGCCGCTGCTTGCCGGCGAGCACGTCACCGAGGATACGGGCACGGGCTTCGTGCACACCGCGCCTGGCCACGGCACCGACGACTTCGAGATCTGGGAGGAGAGCCGCCGGCTGCTGCAGGAGCGCAATATCGACGCGGCGATCCCTTTCACCGTCGACGAGGCCGGCTTCTTCACCAAGGACGCCCCGCGCTTCGAGGGCAAGCGCGTGGTCGACGACAAGGGCAGGTTCGGCGACGCCAACGAGGCGGTGATCAAGGCGCTTCAGGAGGCGAACGCGCTCGTCGCGCGCGCGCGTTACAAGCACGACTATCCGCACTCCTGGCGCTCGAAGAAGCCGGTGATCTTCCGCGCCACGCCGCAATGGTTCATCGCCATGGACCGCGATCTCGACGGCGGCGACAGCTTGCGGGCCCGCGCGCTGAAGGCCATCGACGACACCGCCTTCGTGCCGCCGCAAGGCGTGAAGCGCATCGGGGGCATGGTGGAAACCCGTCCCGACTGGGTGGTGTCGCGCCAGCGCGCCTGGGGCGTGCCCATCACCGTGTTCGTGCACAAAGAGACCGGCGAGGTCGTTCCCCGTCAGGGCTTCAACGCCTCGGGCGAGCTGATCGACCGGATCGTCAGCGCATTCGAGACGGAGGGCGCCGACGCCTGGTTCGTGGACGGGGCGAAGGAGCGCTTCCTCGGCGGCCTCGTAGACAACCCCAACGACTGGGAGAAGGTCGACGACATTCTCGACGTCTGGTTCGATTCAGGCTCGACCCATGCTTTCGTGCTTGAGATGCGCGACGACCTGAAATGGCCGGCCGACCTCTATCTCGAAGGCTCGGATCAGCATCGCGGCTGGTTCCAGTCCTCGCTGCTGGAGTCCTGCGGCACGCGCGGGCGGGCGCCCTACGACGCGGTGCTCACCCACGGCTTCGTCAACGACGAGGACGGCCGCAAGATGTCGAAATCGCTCGGCAATGTGGTCGTGCCACAGAAAGTCATCGAGCAGTCCGGCGCCGAGATCTTGCGCATCTGGGCCATGAGCTCGGACTACGCCGAGGATTTGCGCATCGGCCAAGACATCCTGAAAGCCAACGTCGACTCCTATCGGCGCCTGCGCAACACGCTGCGCTTCCTGCTCGGCAATCTCGCCCATTACGACGACGATCTGACGGTCGCCTATGCCGAGATGCCCGAGCTCGAGCGCTACATGCTGGCGCGGCTCGCCGAGCTCGATGCGCTGGTGCGCGAGGGCTACGCCGCCTTCGACTTCAAGCGCATCTTCCATGCGCTGCTCAATTTCTGCGTCAACGACCTGTCGGCGTTCTATCTCGATATCCGCAAGGACGCGCTCTACTGCGATCCTTACGACAGCACGACGCGCCGGGCCGCGCTCACCGTCATGGATCGCCTGTTCGCGAGCCTCACCGCGTGGCTCGCGCCCATGCTCTGCTTCACCATGGAGGAGGCTTGGCTCAACCGCTTCCCCCACGACAAGGGCTCGGTGCATCTGCGCCAGTTCCCCGACGTCCCTGCCGAGTGGCGCAACGAGGCGCTCGCCGACAAATGGAAGAAGGTCCGCGCCGTGCGCCGCGCCGTCACCGGCGCGCTCGAGATCGAGCGCAAGGAGGGCCGCATCGGTTCGAGCCTCGAAGCGGCGCCGAAGGTCTATGTTGCCGACGCAGCGCTGCGCGAGGCGCTGCAAGGCCTCGACCTCGCCGAGATCGCCATCACGAGCGGCGCGACGCTGGTTCCGGAGGAGGGGCCGCGCGACGCCTTCCGCCTCGACGATGTTGCGGGCGTTGCTGTAGTCTTTGCGCGCGCGACGGGCCGGAAATGCGCGCGCTCCTGGAAGATCCTTCCCGAAGTGGGGTCCGATGCCGAATTCCCCGAGCTCTCATCCCGCGACGCAGAGGCCGTACGCCAGTTCGACGCGCGGACGCGCAAGGGCCGATAGCGCGATGCTTTCTCGCTTGCTCTGGGGACCGCTATCGCCGCTCGGCCTGTCCATCGCCGCGCTTACGCTGATCGCCGACCAGGCCACCAAGCTTTGGCTGCTGTTCGTCTATGACATCGGCGCCAAAGGCACGGTGACCCTCACGCCGTTCTTCGATGTGGTTCTGTTGTGGAACCGGGGCATCAGCTACGGGCTGCTGCCCCAGGACAGCACGCTCGGCCGGTGGGGCCTGATTCTGTTTGCCGTTGTGGCAACGATCGCGCTCACGGTGTGGCTCGCCAAGGTGACCTCACCCCTGACCGCCGCCGGCATCGGCCTGATCATCGGCGGCGCCATCGGCAACGCCATCGACCGCATCGCCTATGGCGCCGTGGCGGATTTCTTCGCTTTTCACGCCTTCGGCTTCGAATGGTACGTATTCAATATCGCCGATGTGGCCATAGTTGCCGGGGTCATTGGACTTCTGTATGACTCGTTATTCGGGGGTCACAAAAAGGCCGGAAACCCCTCCAAAATGTAAGCGAATCCGGCGTTTGGCCGGGTCACGAGGGGAATTTTTGGGGCACGACACCGCCATACCGGGCATTGACCGCGCCATGACGCTGGCCGGCGCCTTGGTTTGCGCGCTTCTGCTTGGCGGCTGCGGCGCCGTGGAGTTCGAGGGCAAGGTCTTCGACTATATGGGCGTCTCCGGCGATCGCCAGGAAGCCGACGTGAAAATGAGCGAGCGCCCGCCGCTGATGGTGCCTCCAAGCCTGAACACTTTGCCCCAGCCTGGCACAAGCGCCGCCGTGGCCGCCGACCGTCAGGACTGGCCCGACGATCCTGAGCGGGTGAAGAAGCGCGTGGCCAAGGCCGAGCAAGATGCGAAGGCCAAGCGCGAGGCCGAGATGGACCCGCTCAATCCCTATGCTGGCAAGGAGACCTTGCTCGACAGGGTGTTCAAGCGGTCCGACGACGAGGCGGAGCCCATCGCCGATGTGCCGGAACCGGATTCCTCGGACCTTCCGCCGCAAGAAAGCGCGGTTGCCGAGTCCGACCCCAAGCCGCTGACCCCGCATGTTCCGCAGGCGCCTTTGCCGAACCGCAACGACGAGGAATTCAATCCCGCAACGCCTGACAGCTACAAGAGCGGGGGCACGAATATCTATTAACGATACGCGCCCCCTGGGCGCTTGCATGAAGACCGGGCGTGCCGGTGCCTGGCCGCGTTCTTGCACTCTGAATTTGTTGAAAAACCCGGCCCGGGGTCCGACTGTGGCGTATCGGCTAGCGGCTTGTTAAGCTTGTCAAAGCTGCGCGCCGACGCTCTCCCCGAAACCTCAGGCTCCGCTGAATGGTGGTATGAATGCTAGATCGACTGACCGCTGCCTTCGACCTCCGAGCCGGCCTGATCCTAGCCTGTGTGAGTCTTGCCTCGATGTCCGTTGCTGCCGTTGCGGCCGAAAAGGCCCCCTCCGAGCGCGTTGCCGAGTTCACCCTCGACAACGGGCTGCATGTCGTCGTCATCCCCGACCATCGCGCGCCGGTCGTGACCCAGATGGTCTGGTATAAGGCCGGCGCCGCCGACGAGCCGCCGGGGTCTTCCGGCATTGCGCACTTCCTCGAGCATCTCATGTTCAAGGGCACCGAGCGCATCCCCAACGGCCAGTTCTCGAAGATCATCGCCAAGAACGGCGGCGAGGATAACGCCTTCACCAATCACGACGTCACCGCTTATTTCCAGCGCGTGGCGCGGGATCGTCTCGCCACCGTGATGGAGATGGAGGCTGACCGCATGATCAATCTCCGCCTGTCCAAGGAGGACGTGAAGACGGAGCGTGACGTCATTCTCGAGGAGCGCCGCTCCCGCGTCGACAACGACCCGGGCAGCATCCTGCAAGAGCAGATGATGGCGGCCCTCTATCGCAACCACCCCTACGGCATTCCCATCATCGGCTGGGAGCACGAGATCAGGGGGCTGAACCGTGAGGACGCCTTTGCCTTCTACCGGCGCTTCTACGCGCCCGAGAATGCGATCCTCGTCATCGCCGGCGACGTCGAGCCCGAAGAGGTCAAGGCGCTCGCCGAGAAGACCTACGGCAAGATCGAGGCGCACGACGAGTCCAACAAGCGCATGCGTCCGAAGGAGCCTCCGCACGACACGCCGATCACGGTCACCCTGGAAGACCCGCGCGCCGGCCGCACCACGGTGCAGCGCTATTACATCGCGCCGAGCTACGCCTCCGCCGCGCCGGGCGAAGCCGAGGCTCTCGATCTCCTGATGCGCATCGCCGCCGACGGCGCGGTCAGCCGCATCTACAAGCGCCTCGTCATGGAGCAGAAGTCGGCGGCGAGCGCCGGCGGCTGGTACACCGATTCCGGTCTCGATTCCGGCAGGCTCGGCTTCTACGCCATCGCCGGCGAGGCCCACACGGCCGAGGACATGGTCGCCGCCATCGACGGTGTCATCGCCGAGCTGCGCGCCAAGGGCGTGACCCAGGCCGAGCTCGACCGCGCCCGCGCCTCCCACATTGCCGAGTTCGTCTACGACTCCGATTCGATTTCGCGCATGGCCCGCCAATATGGCTGGCGGCTTTCGGCCGGCATGACCGTCGAGGACGTCGAGGAGTGGCCCGAGCGGCTGAAGCAGGTCACCGTCGACGACATCCGCGCCGTGGCCCGCAAGTATCTTGTTGAAAACAACTCGGTCACGGGAATTCTCACGCCGGCCCACGAATATACGAGCAGCATCGATCAGAAGCCTGCCCCCGTCCCCGCGGCAGGAAGCGGCAAGTCGTAAGCGATGATGCATTCCTCATCGCTTTCCGCCAGGACCATGCGGCTTGCCGCCTCGCTGGTTGCGCTCGTACTATTCGTGTCCACGGCTGAGGCTCAAGGGAGTGGCATGAAGATTCAGGAAGTTACGAGTCCCGGCGGCATCAAAGCCTGGCTCGTCGAAAGTCATGCCAACCCGCTGGTCACCCTTCGCTTCGCTTTTTTCGGGGGCGCCGCCCAGGACCCCCTGGGCAAGGACGGCGTCTCCTATTTCGTCTCGTCGATGATGGACGAGGGCGCCGGCGACCTCGACGCCTCGGCCTTCCAGGAGCGCCAGGAAGAGCTCGCCATGCGGATGGACTTCGACGCCAACCGCGACGTGATGCTCGGTAAGGTGCAGACGCTGACCGAGAACAAGGACGAGGTCTTCGGTCTGCTGCAGCTCGTCTTGTCCAATCCGCGCTTCGACGAGGACGCCCTCGAGCGCGTGCGCGCACAGGTTCTTGCCGGCCTCAAATTCGACGAGAACGATCCAGGGACCGTTGCCGCGCTGGCTTGGGACCGTTTGGCATTCCGGGACCACCCCTATGGGCGCCCGGTCAAGGGGACGATGGAGACCGTCGCCGCCATCTCCTCCGCCGACCTCAGGGACTATGCGCGCCGCGTATTTGCGCGCGACAAGCTCGTGGTCGCGGTGGTCGGCGATATCGACGCCGAGGAGCTCGGCACGCTGCTCGATAAGGTCTTCGGCGATTTGCCGGCGAAATCCGACCTGACCGCCGTGGCGGACGCCAACCCGCCGCTGGGGCCGACCCGTGAGGTCATCGTCATGGACGTGCCGCAATCGGTGGCGCAGTTCGGCCATCGCGGCGTCGCGCGCCACCACCAGGATTTCATTCCGGCCTATGTGCTCAACTACATCATCGGCGGCGGCGGTTTTTCCTCGCGGCTGATGGAGGAGGTGCGCGAGAAGCGCGGCCTCGCCTACTCGGTCTATTCCAACCTCTATCCCTATCAGCACGGCGCGGTGTTCATCGGCCACGTCGCCACCAGGAACGAGGCGGTCGGGCAGTCCTTGCAGGTGATCGAGGACGAGCTGAAACGGCTTGCCGAGGGCGGGCCGAGCGCTGAAGAGCTGGAGAGCGCCAAGAGCTATTTGACGGGAGCTTATGCGCTGCGCTTCGAGTCCTCCGCCAGCATCGCCACCCAGCTCTTGTGGATTCAAATCGAGAATCTCGGCATGGACTATATCAGCCGGCGCAACGAGATGGTCGAAGCCGTGACCCTCAACGATATCAAGCAGGTGGCCAAGCGCCTGCTGGCCGCAGACCGGCTCATCACCACCATCGTCGGCAATCCCGTCGACCCGGCAGGCGTGACGCCCGTCGGCGCCCCGGGCTAAGCGTTCCGTTCCACCGGTTGCGTCTTGAGAATCGGGTAGAGTGCCAGGGCCGGCGGCAGCGCGCCGGCGGGCAAGCGGAGGCACGCGGATGGCCATTCGTCAGCTGCCGCCGAACCTCGTCAATCGCATCGCCGCAGGCGAGGTCGTCGAGCGGCCGGCAAGCGTCGTCAAGGAGCTGGTGGAGAACGCGATCGATGCCGGCGCGCGCCGCGTCGAGGTGACGGCCGCTGGCGGCGGGCTCGGGCTCATCCGCGTCGCCGACGACGGTTCCGGCATGGGGCCAGACGATCTCGCACTCGCCGTCGAGCGCCACGCCACTTCCAAACTCGCCGGCGACGATCTCTCCCATATCGCCACGCTCGGTTTCCGCGGCGAGGCGCTGCCGTCGATCGGCGCCGTGGCAAGGCTCGCCATCACGAGCCGCGGACAGGACGCCGATCAAGCCTATGCCATCGCCGTCGACGCCGGGCGCAAATCGGTGCTGAAGCCCGCCGCGCGCAATGCCGGCACCGAGGTCGAGGTGCGCGACCTGTTCTACGCCACGCCGGCGCGCCTCAAATTCATGAAGTCCGAGCGCGCCGAGGCCGCGGCCATCGCCGACGCCGTGAAGCGGCTCGCGCTCGCCCATCCGGAGATCGCCTTCTCCCTCGCAACCGGCGAGCGCACGACGCTGCGGCTCGACGCGTGCCCGCCGGGGCTCATCGATCATGCGCTGGCGCGGCTCGGGCGCATCCTCGGCGCCGATTTCGTGGACGACGCGCTTCCCGTCTCCTCCGCGCGGGGGACCATGCAGGTGGAAGGCTTCGCCGGCCTGCCGACGCTGCACCGGCCGAACGGTCTGCATCTCTATCTCGTGGTCAATGGGCGTCCCGTGCGCGACAAGCTAATCGCCGGCACGGTGCGCGCCGCCTATGGCGACCTCGTGCCGCGCGGCCGCTATCCCATGGCGGCGCTGTTCTTGTCGGTGCCGCCCGAGGAGGTGGACGTGAACGTCCACCCGGCCAAGACCGAGCTGCGCTTCCGCGACGCCAACGCCGTGCGCTCGCTCCTGATCGGGAGCTTGCGCGAGGCTTTGGGCGCCGCGGGCCACCGGGCCACGGGAAGCCTGTCCCAGGCGGCGCTCGATCGCATCACGCGGCCGGAGATGCCGCCGCCGCGCGCACATCCGCAAAACTATGTGAGCTACACCCGCCCCCGCACATTCGGGCTCGCCGAACGGGCGCAGGCGCCGCTTGCACCCCTGTCGGCGCCCTCTGGCGACACGCGCGGCACCGCCACTGACGAGGATACTGCCGGCTACCCGCTCGGCGCCGCCCGCGCGCAGGTGCAAGACACGTTCATCATCGCCGAGACCGAGGATGCCCTCGTCATCGTCGATCAGCACGCCGCCCATGAGCGCCTCGTCTACGAACGGCTGAAGCGCGCGTTTGCGAACGGCGGCATCAGCCGCCAGATGCTGCTCATCCCCGAAGTGGTCGAGCTCGACGGCGATGCCGCCGCCGCCCTGCTTGCCGCGTCGGAGAAGTTGGAGCGTCTGGGCCTGGTCGTCGAAGCGTTCGGCCCCCGGGCGGTGGTCGTGCGTGAAATGCCGGCGCTGCTCGGCACCTGCGACGCCAAGGGTCTGCTGTCGGACCTCGCCGCGACGCTCATGGAATCGGAGGAAGACGGCGAAGGGCGCGAGTTGCTCAGTGCCAAGCTCGACCACGTTCTTTCCACCATGGCCTGCCACGGCAGCGTGCGCGCCGGCCGCAGGCTGTCGCCGGAGGAGATGAACGCGCTGCTCCGCGACATGGAGCGGACGCCATACTCAGGCCAGTGCAATCACGGCCGTCCCACCTATATCGAGCTCAAGCTCACCGACATCGAGAAGCTGTTCCAGCGCCGCTAGAGCTCGACGCGCTCCGAGTCCTGATGCTCGGTGACGCAGGCGGCGAGCGCGGCGATGGCGTCCGCCGTGCCTGTCAGCTTGAAGCTGAACTCCGCCCCGTCGATGATGATGCGCAGGACCTTGCCGTGGCGCATGGCGTCGAGCACCTGTTCGGAATTCTCGAGCGGAATGAGGATGCCGTGCGCGTCCACGACCTTCGCCACGGCGGCGATCGGATCCCTGGCATCGACGAGGAGCAGCACCGCCTTTCGCGCGCCCACTTCGAGGGTGCGCGTCTCGTCGGCGATGACGATGCCCCAGTCGAAATCCTTGCTGATGACGAAGCCGAGCAGGATGCCTTCCTGCGACTGCGCCGTCATGGTGCAGTCGCGGAACTGCCCGTCCTCGTCGTAGTTGGCGTCGCCCTGCCACACGCCGGAGGTAAAGCGGTCCTGCGGCGTATCCGCCGCCACGAGGGTGGCCAGTATAAAAGGCGCGATCAGCAGCGCTCGCAACGTCATGGAACTCCCCGCTCTGCGCCGTTTTGCCTTTAACACGGTTTCGGTTCCGTGAGGTTAAGCGCGGTCAAGTCGCGGCCTTGGCGATGACGATCTCCGTGTCGCCGTAGCGTCGCCGGTCGACTTCCGCGAAGGGAGCGGGCCACGCAACGCCTGCGCCAGCGCGCTCCTCGAGGACGGCGACTGTGTCCGCGCTGACCCACCCTCCGTCAACGGCTGCGGCGAGCGCGCGTTCCCCCAGGCCCTTGGCGTAAGGCGGATCGCAAAAGACGAGGTCGAAGGCCGCGAGCGTGCCGGCGGGCCCGAGCCGCGTGGCGTCGCGCCGCCAGATCTTGGTGGCGCCGGTCAGCCCAAGCACCTCCACGTTGCGGCGGATGGTGGCCCGCGCGGCGGCGGCATTCTCCACGAACAGGCAGAAGCGGGCACCGCGCGACAAGGCCTCCAGGCCGAGCGCGCCCGAGCCCGCGAACAGGTCGAGCACGCGCAGGCCCTCGAAATCGACTTCGGGCGCGCCGTGCTCCAGCACGTTGAACAGCGCCTCGCGCACCCGGTCCGACGTGGGGCGGGTGGCGCGCCCCTGCGGCGCCTCGATGGTCTTGCCCTTGAACCTGCCGGCGATGATGCGCATCAGCGTTTCAGCCCGAACTCGCGCGCGAGCCTTAGCCCGATCTGCTCCACCAGCACCTTGCGCTTTATCTCGTCCACCGCGCCGGACGGCAGCTCGCCGAGCGCGAAGGGGCCGAAGGAGACGCGGATCAGCCGGTTGACGGTGAGCCCCAGATGCTCGGCAATTCGCTTCACCTCGCGGTTTTTGCCTTCGCGCAAGCCGATCATCAGCCACACATTGCCGCCTTGCTGGCGCTCGAGCCGCGCCTCGACCGGTCCGTATTGGATGCCGTCGATGGTGATGCCGTCCTTGAGCCTATCCAGCGCGTCCTGGGTGACCCGCCCATGCGCCCGCACCCGGTAACGGCGCAGCCAGCCTGTGCTCGGCAGCTCAAGGTGCCGCGCCAGCGCCCCGTCGGTGGTGAGCAGCAGAAGGCCCTCGGTGTTGAAGTCCAGCCGCCCCACCGACACCACGCGCGGCAAGCTCTCGGGCAAGGCCTGAAACACGGTCTTGCGCCCTTGCGGGTCCTTGTGGCTGGTCACGAGACCTTTCGGCTTGTGATAGCGCCACAGCCGCGGCGCTTCCGCCTGGGGCAGGGGCTCTCCGTCCACCGTGATCTTGTCGGCGGCGGTCACCACGTGAGCCGGCGTCGTCAGCACCTTACCGTTGATCGCCACGCGCCCCGCCGCGATCCACGTCTCGGCGTCGCGCCGCGAGCAGAGCCCGGCGTGGGCGATGGCCTTGGCGATGCGCATGGGTGCCGGCGCGGGAAGAGGCGCATCGTGTCTCTTCCGGGGCGCTTGACCCCGGCTCCGCTTCTCGCCCACTTTGCCGACCATGGCGGCGAAGCTTGCAGAACCTGGCGCCAAGGGCAAGGCGGACGCGCGTGGCGCTGCACCCATGGACCTCGCCTTGGCCGAGGCGGAAGCGGCGCAGGCGCGAGGCGAGGTGCCGGTCGGCGCCGTCGTGGTGAACGCGCAAGGGGAAGTGCTGGCCAGCGCCGGCAACCGCACGATCGAACAGCGCGATCCCACGGCCCACGCCGAGCTCATCGCCATCCGCGAAGCCTGCGCCAAGCTCGGCAGCGAGCGGCTGATCGGCTGCGACCTCTACGTGACGCTTGAGCCTTGCGCCATGTGTGCCGCGGCCATTTCCTTCGCCCGCATCCGCCGCCTTTACTTCGGCGCGTCCGATCCGAAAGGCGGCGCCGTCGAGCACGGGCCGCGGCTCTTCGCGCAAGCCACCTGCCATCATGCGCCGGAGGTCTATGGCGGCTTGAGCGAGGCCCGCGCCTCAGCGCTGCTGAAGGACTTCTTCGCCGCCCGCCGCTAGCCCCCGTTCATACGTCCTTATCGGGTCGCCGGGCATGGTCGCTGACCATGGCCAGCGACCGCGATAGCACCGATCCAAGCCGGATCGTCCTCCTCGTCGCCGAGGGGGGACTCGCGAACGCCGCTGCCAACCATCTGGCGGCCCGCTTCGGCTCCATCACCGTGCTGCGGGAGCAGCCGGAATCGAAATGGGCGATCCTGCGACGCCGTGCCAGGCTCGTCGGGCCCGTCTATGCCTGCGGCCAGGCCCTTTGCGGCGTGCTCCTGAAGGTCGTTGCCAAACGCAGCCGCGGCCGCATTGCCGAGATCTGCGCCGAGCAGGGTCTTGCCACCTCAGCGCCCGCCGCTATCGCTATCAGGCCCATCGGCTCGGTGAACAGCGAACCGTGCCGCCGGGCGCTCAAGGACCTCGATCCGCAGGTGGTGGCGGTCTACGGCACGCGCATGATCGGCAAGCGGACCCTGTCCGCGGTCGCTTGCCCGTTCATCAACTACCACGCCGGCATCACGCCCAAATATCGCGGCCAGCATCCGGCCTATTGGGCGCGGGTCGAAAACGATGCCGGCGGTGCGGGCGTCACCATCCACCTCGTGGACGAAGGGGTCGATACCGGCGCCGTGCTATACCAGGCGCCCGTGCACTTCGCGGCGGACGACAACATCACCACCTATCAGTTCGTTCAGATGGGCGTGGCCTTACCCTTGTTCGTGCGCGCCATCGAGGACGCGCTCGCCGGACGCCTCGCGCCGAAGCGCGTGGACCTGCCGACGCGGAAGTGGTTTCCGCCGACGCTCCGCCAATATCTGGCGAACGGGCTAGGCCGCGGGGTGTGGTGAGCCGCTGAGCCTAGAAGTCCTGCAGGTAGAGGTCCCACCTGCCCGGCGTGTACCACAGGCAGCCGTTGAGCCGCGCCGACCACAGGCATTTCTGGCCGGGACGGGGGCCGGCCAGCGTGCCGTTCCGCTTATGGGCGAGCAGGGACTCCTCCCAGCGCTGGCCGGTGCTTTCGGCGGCGAACGCGGCAGGGACCGATACGACGATCAGACAAAGAGCAATCAGCAGGGGTCGCATATGTCAGCCTCCTTGGGGGGTGGAGGCCAAGTATTCCCCCAAGGCGCGCTAACATCAGGTTGAGTAGAGCGGTGAATAATCAGTGACTTACATATTGAGACGCAGAAAATACTGGAGCAATGTTTAGCGCAGAATTTTAGACAAACTTGCGCAAGCTTTAGACGCGCCAAGCAAATCTGCGCACGGACAAGCCCGCCACGAGACCACACGTCACTGAAAGAGGAAGGTTAGTTGCCCAGGCCGTAGGGCTGCGGGAGCGGCGCGTTGGGGTCGTGCGGCCAGCTATTCATCGGATAGAAGTTCCGCTGAATGGCCTCGTTCTCGACCTCGCCCTTGGTGTAGGGCACGAAGCCGAAATAACCGCTCCAGCCGCGCGGGCCGGGTCCCGAGCTCACGTAAGGATAGATGGGCGACCGTCCGCGCTTATAGATGCGCGCAGGCACGGCCAGGCTG
>Ga0299913_10002563_pt1 | contig 14410 bp, 13 predicted proteins | sample RVTome_9_FD_201360 | JGI IMG/M metagenome (GOLD analysis project Ga0299913, IMG submission 201360) | Soil microbial communities from uranium-contaminated site in the Upper Colorado River Basin, Wyoming, United States - RVT155D38 (version 2) ... | reverse complement strand
TCCCACCAGCGCCGGCATCGCGCCGGCCGCGCCCCCGATGACGATGTTCTGCGGGGTCGATCTCTTCATCCCGAGTGTGTAGACGAAGACGTAGAAGAGCAGGGCCGAAAGGGCCAGGACCGCGGCGGGCAGGTTCACGGTCGTCCACAGCAGAGCGAAGGACACGACCCCCAGCGCGGTTCCGAACCAGAGCGCGTTGCGCGGCTCGACCTTGTGCATCGGGAGCGGTCGCCGCTTCGTGCGAGGCATGACGCTGTCGATGTCGCGATCGATGTAGCAGTTGATCGCATTCGCGCCGCCGGCCGCGAGCGTGCCACCCAGCAGAGTGAGGAGCACCAGCGAGAGCGGGGGGAACCCGCCCGCGGCCACGATCATCGACGGCACCGTCGTGACGAGCAACAGTTCGATGATGCGCGGCTTGGTTAGGGCGACGTACGCACCGATCTTGCCGCGCAGTGTTGCCGGCGGTTCGACGCTCTCGAACCCGGCCGGGTCGAACTCGTCGACGTGCAGCGCGCCCGTGGGGTCGGTGACCAGGCGCCTCATCGCGATTCCGCCAGCGCGGGGGCGCCCGAGCGCGGCGCGCGCACGCCCAGGGCGTCGGTAGCCGGGCTCGTGACAACCCACGCGGCCACGAAAGCGGACCAGATCGCGGCCCCCGTGGCGAGGTGGGCCGTCACGAACGCGGAGTTCAGTCCGGTGAACACGTTGGCGGCACCGATCAGAACCTCGGCCGCGAAGAGCCCCAGCCCGACGCGAGCCAACCGGGCGGCCTCGGGATGCTCGTCGGCTCGCCGGATCACGCGCAGGCCGATCACGAAGACGACGATCCCCACCACCGCGGCCACCAGCCTGTGCGCGAAGTGGAGCGCCTGAGCCTCGATCGTGAGATCGGGGATCACCCTTCCGTTCATCAACGGCCAGTCGTCGAAGGCCGCTCCCGCCCCTGCCGTGCCCGAGATGTAGGAGCCGAGCAACATCAGGGCGAAGACGCTCAGCGCGGCGAGGCGCGCGGAGCGGCTGATCGTCGGATCAACGCGGGCGACGGAGTCACCTTCGTGAGCGCGTACGCTCGCCCAGAGATAGATCAGCAGCGCTAGGAGCGACAGCGCGGTTCCGAGATGGAGGACCACAGACTCTGCCTCCAACTCGAGCTTGACGACGATCGCGCCCAGGACGGCCTGGAACATCACGAGCCCGAAGGCGCCCACCGATGCCCACATGATCCGCGGCTCGTCCCGGTAGCGGCGCACGGCGAGCGCGGCGATCGTGCCCAGGAGGATGACCACGGCTGCCGCGGCCAGCCGGTGGGAGTACTCGATCACGACGGCGGGCTCGCCGAAGATGGGGATGACCCGGCCCGAGCAGTGCGGCCAGTCGGTCCCACAACCCAGGCCCGATTTCGTGGCGCGCACCAAGCCCCCTATCGCGATCAGGGCGAAGGTGGCGATCGTGGACGCGCCGACGAGGGTTCGGAACCGGGGCATCAGAGAGCCGATGTTACCTGGGAGGCATTATCGGAGGCCTATGTCACCGGCCTCCCTACCCGACCGTATCCAGGACTACCTGGACCGCTTCCTCACCGCCAAGGCGACCGAGCTGCGAGAGGCGGCCGCCCTCGTCGGATTGGTGCGCGGGGTGGTGGAGTCGGGAGGCAAGCGGATCCGGCCCGCTTTCTGCTATTGGGGCTACAGGGCCGCGGGCGGCACCGATGACGATCGCATCATCGCGGCCGCCGCGAGCCTCGAACTGCTGCACACGTTCGCGATCGTTCACGACGACATCATGGATCGCTCGGATACGCGCCGGGGGATCGCGGCCGTCCATGCGGTTCACGGCGAGGGGGTCGGGATCCTGGTGGGCGACCTCGCGCTGACCTTCGCCGACGCGGCCTTCGTCGGCTCCGGTTTCGGGGGCCGCGTGATGGAGCGGGGCCTCGCCGCTTACCTGAGGATGCGCGAGCGTGTCATCGCCGGTCAGTACCGGGACCTCACGGCTCCGGCCGACATCTCGCTCGAGCACGCGCTCGAGATCGCGGCGAGCAAATCGGGCGATTACTCCGTCCTCGAGCCCTTCCAGATCGGGTCCCTGCTGGCAGATGGTGAGGTGCAACCCCCATCGTTCGCCGAAGAGTTCGGTCACGCCGTCGGTGTGGCTTTCCAGCTGAGAGACGACATCCTTGGCCTCTTCGGAGATCCGGAGGTGACCGGGAAGTCGAACGACGCCGACGTGCGGGAGGGGAAGCGCCACGCCCTCTACGCCTTGACGTTGGCGGCGCTCGGCTCGGAGGAACGGGATCGCTTCGCGGCGCGCTGGGGGGCCGAGGATCTGCGCCCCCAGGAGGTCGACGAGCTGAGGTCGCAGGTCGAGTCGAGTGGGGCGCGCGCCACGGCGGAGGAGATGCTGCAGGGGCTCGCGACCCGGGCCCGTTCCGCGCTCGATCGGCTAGAGGCTCCGGATGACGTGAGGGCCGCGCTGGCCGGCCTCGCGACGTCGGTCATCGACAGGAACGCTTGACCGCAGAGCCGCGGGTACATTTAGCCAGCTCCAAGTGCTCCGGGAGAAGAAGGTTGTATGACGGAGCGCTGGACCCCACGTAACCCACGACCGACACGGGAGCGAAGGTGGCCGACCCAGAGCAGATGTACACAGAGGTACTCCAGGAGGAACAAGCCAAAGGCAGCGCTTCGCCGGTGGCGGAGGGGCGCGCCAAGGCCGCTCGGGTCCGAGCCGAGCACGGTTCGCCGCATCCCAAGGAGGCCAGATGGTGGCCGGGTTCGCAGCCGCGCTGGGAAGGCGGTGGCAACGGCGCCGAGGCAGCCGAGGAGGCACCTGCGGACGAGCCCGCCGAGGAAGCCGTGGAGGAGGCCCCGGCGGCCGAGGCTCCGGCCCCACCCGCGGAGCCCGCCGCCGAGCCCCAAGCCGCTCCGCCTGCGGAGCCCGAGCCCGCGCAACCGGCCGCGGCCGCAGCACCTCAGCCCGCCGCGGTGGCAACCGCGCCGGCCACGGCCACAGAGCTCCCGCCCGAGCAGCGTCCCGTGGGCGTCACCCACGGGACCGCGGCAGGCAACAGGCTTCGTCCCGAGGATTCCGTCGGCACCGACGCTCAGTTCGACGCGCAGAAGGCCGTCAACGAGCGCCGCAGGCTGATCGATGAGGTGGTCGCCACCGGCGTACCGGCCGTTGCGGCACAGCCTCGCCGGGGAGGGGGCCTCACCCTGCTGCTCGTCTATCTCTTGATCGTGGGCGCGGCCGTCGGCTTCGTCGTCACCAACCAGGACGAGCTGGGCGGCGGGACCGAGGCCGAAGCGTCCGAGGACGGAGAAGGCGGCGGTGGAGGCGGCGGTTCAGGTCCGTCGATCTCGGCGGCCAACGTCCAGTTCGACACCGACGTCCTCGAGTTCCCCGCGGGCGAAGAGGTGGCCCTGACGTTCGTCAACAGCGACACGGTCGAGCACAACGTTGCGATCTACGAAGCGGAGGGAGGAGCCGACATATTCGTCGGCGACATCATCCCGGGAGGCCAGGAGACGACGTATCAGATCCCGGCCATGGACCCCGGCGAGTACTACTTCCAGTGTGACGTCCACCCCGCGATGAGCGGGACCGTCACGGTCGGTTGAGCCGTATCGGAGGGGTGAGCCACAGGGCATAGGCTGGAGCTTGTGAAGGTTTTCACAAGCGCGCTGACCCTCGGGGACGCGATGGGACGCAGCAGGTCGAAGGAGGGACGGTGACCGAGTTCGACGTCGCGATCGTCGGAGGTGGCCCCTCGGGGGCCGCGGCCGCGCACTACCTCGCCACGCGCGGCCATTCGGTCGTCGTCGTCGAGAAGAAGGCGTTCCCCCGCGAGAAGACCTGTGGAGACGGGCTCACTCCGCGCGCGGTGAAGGTTCTGGACGAGATGGGCCTCGCCGACGAGGTTGGGACATGGGAGCGCGTGAGGGGTCTGCGGGTCCGCGCCGGCGACCACGAGCTCGAGCTCGAGTTCCCGAAGCTCGACAACTATCCCGACTATGGCCTGGTCAAGCCGCGCAAGGACCTCGACCAGATCGTGCTCGACAGGGCCGAGACGGCCGGTGCGAAGGTGCTCTTCGAGACCCAGGCCGTCCGTCCCTTGTTCGACCGCGGAGTGATGAACGGTTTCGTCGCGAAGCGCGACGGCGAGGACGAGGAGATCCGCGCCCGCTACACGGTCTGCTCGGAGGGCTCCGCCACGAAGTTCGCTCGTTCACTGGGACGCGAGCGCGACGAGAGCTATCCGATGGGCTTCGCGATCCGTCAGTACTTCAAGTCGCCGATGCAGAGCTCGGGCTGGTTCGAGGCCTACCTGGACGTGCGCGCCGATCGCGACTCACTCCCCGCCTACGGATGGGTCTTCCCGGTAGGCGACGGGACCACGAACGTGGGCGTCGGGCTGTTGTCGACCTTCGACCGGTGGCGCGAGGTCAATCTCCACGAGCTGCAGGCGACCTTCGTCGGGATGCTTCCTTCCGAGTGGGACATCAACTCGGACACGGTTTGCTCGCGGCCCCGGGCGGGTCGCCTCTTCATGGGCGGAAGCGTGTGGCCGCCGCACGGCCCGGGCTTCGTCCTGACCGGTGATGCGGCCGGGATGATCAATCCCTGCAACGGTGAGGGGATCGCGTACGCGTACGAGACCGGGCGGATCGCAGGCCGTCACATCGACGAGGCTCTGCGAGACGGGAGTCCGCCGGTCGTCGATGGCTACACCGCCGAGCTCGAGGCCATCTACGGTCCGTACTACCGGCTCGGCCGCAGGTTCGTGAAGGTCATCGGGCATCCCGCGATCATGGAGTGGCTGGTCGGATTCGGCATGCGCCGGCGGGCCGTCATGGACTTCGCGCTCGTCGTGCTCGCCAACCTCGAAGACACCAAGGCGGGCAACGTCAACCAACGTCTCCTGAAGGGCCTGAAGAAGATCGCGGAGCTGAAGCCGTGAGATTGCCCGCCTACCTGCCGATCCTGTTCTTGGTCGTGCTGTCGACCGGTTTCGCGGTCGCATCGATGTTCGTGGCCAGCAAGCTCTCTCCGCGCAAGTGGACGAGCGCGAAGCTCGAGCCCTACGAGTCGGGGATCATCCCCGCGGACGACGAGGTTCAGGAGGAGCGGTTCCCCGTCAAGTTCTATCTCACCGCGATGCTGTTCATCATCTTCGACATCGAGACGGTCTTCCTCTATCCGTGGGCGGTCGCGTACGACGAACTCAAGATCTTCGGTCTGATCGAGATGGGCGTGTTCATCGCGCTGTTGTTCGCCGCGTACGTCTACGTGTGGAAGCGAGGTGGACTCGAATGGGCGGAGTGAGCGACGCGATCGGCGCCAACTTCGTCACGGCTCAGCTCGACAAGCTGGTGAACTGGGCGCGCAAGTCCTCCCTGTGGCCGGCGACCTTCGGGCTCGCCTGCTGCGCCATCGAGATGATGGCCACGACGATGCCGCGCCACGACCTCGCTCGCTTCGGGATGGAGGCCTTCCGCGCCTCGCCCCGCCAGTCCGACCTGATGATCGTCGCGGGACGCGTCAGCCAGAAGATGGCTCCCGTACTGCGGCACATCTACGACCAGATGACGGAGCCCAAGTGGGTGATCTCCATGGGCGCGTGCGCGTCGACCGGGGGCATCTTCAACAACTACGCCCTGGTCCAGGGCGTCGATCAGATCGTGCCGGTCGACATCTACGTACCGGGTTGCCCGCCGCGGCCCGAGATGTTGATCGACGGGATCATGCTTCTGCACGACAAGATCTCGAGGGGCGAGTACAACGCGGGCCGGGTGACGGTGTGATGGTCGAGCGCGCCGACTGGATGCCCGAGCGCGCCGACTGGATGCCCGGGTCGGAATGGCGTGCCCGCGCCGAGAAGCTCGAGCAAGAGGGTTGGCTGGTCATGGATCTCTGTGGGCTGGATGCCCGCGATCTCGGCTTCGACCATCGTTTCGAGGCGGTCGTGCAGCTCCTGCATCGCGAGAAGCGGGAGCGATGGACCGTGCACGTGGTTGCCGAGGGGGACCCCCCGACCGTTCCCTCCGTGACCGACCTCTGGCCCACGGCCGACTTCATGGAGCGCGAGGCGTACGACCTCATGGGCGTCCACTTCGAGGGCCACCCCAACCTGACGCGCATCATGTTGCCCGAGGAGTGGGAGGGCCATCCCCTGCGCAAGGACTACGGCGTGGGGAAGGTCGCGATCGAGTTCATCCCTCAACCCTTCATGCAGATCGACGGGCCCGGTCAATCGACCTCGCGCGGCGAGGCCGGCGTGACCGTGGACCATCTCGGTCAGGTGAAGGTAGAGGAGGCCGGCGCATGAGCGTTGCCTCCGATCGCATCGTCGAGGGCTTCGAGAGCACCGGCCACGGCGCCTTCGTAGAGGACTTCGACGAGTCGGCGGGCTCGATGACGATCAACATGGGACCCGTTCACCCCGCCACCCACGGCGTTCTCAGGTTGCTCCTCACCCTCAACGGCGAAACGGTGACCGCCTGCCGTCCGATCATCGGTTACCTCCATACCGGGATCGAGAAGGAGTGCGAGGACCAGAACTGGCGCGGGGCGGTCACGGCCGTCACGCGGATGGATTACCTCGCGCAGTTCTTCAACGAGCAGGTCTATTCCCTCGCCGTCGAACGACTGCTGGGGATCGAGATCCCGGAGCGCGCTCGTTACATCCGAACCATGATCGCCGAGGCCGACAGGCTGACGAGCCACCTCGTGTGGTTCGGGACCCAGGCCCTGGACATGGGGGCCATGAGCGGGATGTTCTACGGCTTCCGCGAGCGCGAGATGATCACCGACTTCTTCGAGATGGTCACCGGGTTGCGGATGAACAACGGCTACATCATCCCCGGCGGCGTGTGGGAGGACCTCCCGGAGGGTTGGGAGGAGGCCGTCGCGACGATCCTGGACGTGATGCCACGACGCCTCGACGAGTACGAGGATCTGCTCGACGAGAACCCGATCTTCCTGGAGCGCACCAAGGGGGTTGGAGCGATATCCGCGGACGACGCGGTGGCACTCGGTGCAACCGGGCCCATCCTGCGTGCGACCGGAGTCGACTGGGACATCCGTCGCGACGAGCCCTACGACGCGTACGCGGACATGAGTTTCGAGGTTCCGACCGAGAGCGCGGGGGATGTGTATGCGCGCTACAGGGTGCGCATGGCCGAGATGCGTGAGTCGCTGAAGATCGTGGCCCAGTCGGCGGACAAGATGCCTGCGGGCGATCACCGCAACATGGACCCGAAGCTGACCCCGCCTCCGCGCAGCGAGATGAATCGCTCGATGGAGGCCGTGATACATCACTTCAAGCTGATGACCCAGGGCTACATCGTCCCCGCCGGCGAGGTCTACACGAAGGTCGAGGGGCCCCGCGGCGAGCTCGGCTGCTATGCGGTCAGCAACGGAGGAACCTCCCCCTACCGCCTGCACATCAGGGATTCCTCTTTCGTCAACATCCAGTCGCTGCCCGTCATGGTCGAGGGCGGGCTCATCGCCGATCTGATCGCGTCGATCGCTTCCATCGATCCCGTGCTGGGGGGGATCGATAGGTGACGGTCCGGATCTCACGCAGGCCCGAGGACGCACCGCCTCCTCGGGTGCTGGACGACGAACAGCTCTCCAAGGCCCATGCGATCCGGGACAAGTACCCGAACGCGCGCTCGGCGACGCTGCCCCTGCTCTTCCTCGTTCAATCGGTGGAAGGAAACGTCACCGACGACGGCATCCGTGAGGTGGCCGAGATCCTCGGGCTGACGCCCGCCCAGGTCCTCGCCACGGCGTCGTTCTATTCGATGTTGAAGGAGGGGCCGCAGGGCACTTACCTCGTCTCGGTGTGCCGGAACATCGCGTGCACGCACCGCGGGGGCCGCGCGATCGTGCGCGAGCTGGCCGAGCATCTCGGCGTCGAGCCCGGTCAGACCACGGACGACGGGATGTTCACGCTTGAGACGGCCGAGTGTCTCGCCACGTGCGACGGCGCTCCCACGATGCAGGTCAACTACGAGGACTTCTACGACCTGACCACCGAGAAGGCGATCGACGTCGTCGAGCGGCTCAAGCGCGGCGAGGACGTGACGGCACATCGTGGAGCGACCGTGAGGTCGAGTCGCGAGATCTCTCAGGAGACCGCCTGCGCGGGCCTCGGCTGGAAGCTGCCGCGCGATGGCCAGGAGGCGCGCACGATCGGCGGCGAGGTCCCGCCACCCGATACGGCACCGGGTTTCCGTCCGAAGGTCCCGGGCAAAGAGGAAGGGTCCTGATGGCGGTCACCGAGGCGCTCGTCACGATGAAGCGCTTGCGCGAACATCCGCGGGACTCGCACACGCTCGAGCGTTTCCTCGACACGGACGGATACGCAGCCGCCCGCCGCTCGGTCACGGAGATGACCCCGGACGAGACCATCGAGGTCGTCAAGCAGTCCGGTCTGCGCGGCCGCGGAGGAGCGGGCTTCCCGACGGGGATGAAGTGGGGCTTCGTGCCCAAGGACATCTTCCCGAAGTACCTGGTCGTCAACCACGACGAAGGCGAGCCCTGCACCTTCAAGGACCGCGAGCTCGCCGAGTCCGACCCGCATCAGCTGCTCGAGGGCATCATCATCGGCGCGTGGGCGAATCAGTCCAACATGGCCTTCATCTACTGCCGTGGTGAGTTCGCTCACGGCTCTCGCCGCCTCGACGACGCGATCGCGGAGGCTTACGACAAGGGTTTCCTCGGCCGGGGCATCTTCGGGTCGAACTTCGACCTCGACATCGTGTTGCACCGGGGGGCGGGCGCCTACATCTGCGGGGAGGAGTCGGCGCTCCTCGATTCGCTCGAGGGATATCGCGGACAGCCCCGTTTGCGTCCTCCCTACCCGGCGGTCAAAGGCCTCTACGGGAAGCCGACGGTCGTGAACAACACCGAGACCTTGGCGTCTCTGCCGCACATCGTTGCCCACGGAGCCGACTGGTTCAAGCAGTGGGGGACCGAGAAGTCGACCGGCCCGAAGGTCTTCTCGGTCTCGGGTCACGTCGAACGCCCCGCCAACTACGAGGTCCCTCTGGGGACGAAGCTGAGCGACATCCTCGAGCTCGCCGGCGGCATCTGGAAGGGCAATCGTCTGAAGGCGGTGATCCCCGGTGGCGCCAGCTCTCCGCTCCTACTCGACACGGACGTCGCGATGGACTTCGACACCCTGAAGGAAGCGGGAACGATGCTCGGATCCGGCGCCATCACCTTCCTGGACGAGACCACCTGCATGGTGCGCAACGCGTTGGTCACGCTCGAGTTCTTCGAGCACGAATCCTGCGGCAAGTGCACCCCGTGCCGCGAGGGAACCTGGTGGGCGGTGAAGGTGCTCGACAGGATCGAGCACGGTGACGGACGTCAAGAGGACATGGACCTCTTGCTCGACATCAGCAACGGGATCGACGGCCGTGCGTTCTGTCCTCTCGGTGACGCCGCGGCGTGGGCCCTTCGCAGCAACGTGAAGCTCTTCCGGGAGGAGTTCGAACGTCACGTCACGGACGGCCGGTGTCCCTTCGAGGAGGACCACGGCCGTCATGTCGCGCTCGCGGGTGCTCCTCGGCGGGAGGACGCATGAGCAAAGGCAACGGTGCCCCCGAGATGGTGTCGGTCACGATCAACGGCCGGGCCGTCAAGGCGGAGAAGAACCGTCTGCTGATCGACGTCGCCGAGGAGCTCGGCGTATTCGTCCCGCGCTTCTGCTACCACCCGGGCATGAAGTCCGTGGCGGTCTGCCGGATGTGCCTGGTCCAGATCGAGGGCATGCCGAAACTGATGCCTGCCTGCGCCACCCCCGTGGCCGATGAGATGGTCGTGAACACCGTGTCGGAGGACGCGGTCGACGCGCAGCAGGGGATGCTCGAGTTCCTCCTCATCAACCACCCATTGGACTGCCCGATCTGCGATCGTGCCGGCGAGTGCCCCTTGCAGGACCAGACCTACGCGCACGGCCCGGGGTCCTCTCGTTACATCGAACAGAAGCGCACCTACGAGAAGGCACTCGAGATCTCCGACCTCGTCGTCTTGGACCGCGAGCGCTGCGTACTGTGCTGGCGCTGCGTGCGGTTCGCCGACGAGATCGCGGGCGACCGGTTCATCCAACTCGTGGATCGCGGGCCGGGGACCCAGATCCTCACCTTTTCCGACGAGCCTTTCGACTCGTACTTCTCCGGCAACACGATCCAGATATGTCCCGTCGGCGCTCTGACCAGCAAGCCGTACCGCTTCGTGTCTCGACCCTGGGATCTGCAGACCGCGCCGAGCGTCTGTTCCTACTGCTCGGTGGGATGCCCGATCTCCAACGAGAGCCGCGCCGGCAAGTTGGTCCGGTGCCAGGCTCTGCCGAACGAGCGGGTCAACGATTTCTGGACCTGCGACAAGGGCCGCTACGCGTATCACTACGTCGATTCCGAGGACAGGCTCAAGACGCCGCTCGTCCGCGAAGACGATCGGTTCGTGGCGGCTTCGTGGGCGAGCGCGCTCGAGCAGGTGACCGACAAGCTCAAGGACGCGAAGGTCGGCGTGATCGCGGGCGGACACCTGACCACCGAGGACGCGTTCGCGATCTCCCGTCTGGCTCGGAAGACCTTGAAGACCAAGGACATCGACTCGCGGTTGCAGGATGGGGGCGCTCCTTACGAGGTGTTCATCGAGGTTGGGGGCGCGGCGGGATCGAGCGCGACAATCGACGACCTCGACCGCGCGAAGAACATCGTGTGGATCGGTCCGGATCCCAAGGAGGTCGTGCCGGTCCTCTACCTCCGCCTGCGCAAGGCGGTGATCGACTCGGGAGCGCAACTGACAGTTGTCTCTCCTCGCCGTCACTCCCTCCACGCGCTCGCGACTAACGTGCTCAGCGACGCCGGGCAGCTGTCGGATCTCACCATCGAGGACGCCGTCGTCTGCTGGGGTCCCTCCTCGCCCGGCCGTGACGAAACGGACCTCGCGCGAGCGGCGGCCGAGCTCGCGACGCGAACCGGCGGCAAGATCCTCGTGTGCCCACCGCATGCGGGCTCCCAGGGGATGCTCGACATGGGCGTCCACCCGGGACTCGAGCCGGGTTACCAGGTCGTGTCGGAGCCGGGCCGCGACACCCGAGCGATCCTCGAGGCCGCCGCGGCCGGCGAGCTCGATGTCCTCCTCATCTTCGGAGCCGATCCGATCGCCGACTTCCCCGACGCCGACCTGGCGCGCCGGGCCCTCGAGAGCGAGGTCTTCACCGTCGTCGTCGAGCTCCTGCCGACCGAGACGGTGGAGCGCGCCGACGTCGTTTTCCCGTCGGCCGCCTACGCGGAGCGCGAGGGCACCTTCACCAACCTCGAGCGCCGCCTCCAGAAGCTGGAGGTGCTGCTTCCGCCACCCGGCACCTCCCAGGAGCCGTGGCAGATCGTCACGCGCATCGCTACGGCGCTGGGCGACGACTGGAACTGGAACGGCTTCGACGACGTGTGGACGACGCTGAAGGCGGAGGTCCCCACTCACGCTTCCGTCGACGTCGACGCGCTCGCTCAGGACATGCCCCTCTCCACACCCGAGGACGAGTCCCCCTTCGAGGTAGGCGGCGGTGACAGCCCGTGGCCCGCCGTCGCAGGCCCCGGCGCGCAGTACCCCCGTGGCTATCGCCAAGGCGCGCCCTTCCAGACCGGCCAGAATTGGCCTCTCTCTTGGGAGCTACGCGCCTTCGAAGCCGAACAGCGTCCCGGTCACATCCCTTCCCTGGGCGCCCCGTCGGCGAGTGCGTCCCCGCCTGTTCGCTCAGACAGTCCTCGGGACGGTGCCGCCTCCGGCGACTCCGCCCCTGCGGAACTCGCTCTGCAGTCGGGGCCGCCCTCTCCGCCGGGGCTCGACGAAGAGCTTGGCGCCAGGGCGGGGCAGGCGGGGGCACCGGGCACGTTCGAGTTGATCACCGGGCGACTGCTCTACGACGAGGGCGCGATGGTGCGGCGAACGCAGGTGTTGCGCGGGCTGCAGCGCAAGCCGTTCGTCGAGATCAACGACGAGGACGCCAAGGCGCTTTCGATCGCCGACGGTGACGAGATCGTCGTGCGTGCCAACGGGAGCGAAGCCACGGTGGTAGCGCGTATCGGCGGCATCGTGCAGGGGGCCGTATTCCTGCCCTATGACCTTGCGGGCCTCCGTGCGAACGCCTTCATACCGGCGGGGCGCGTCGAGGTAGCTAAGCTGTGATCGAGAACGTGATCGACTTCATCGGCGGCGCGACCGTGGTGATCGCCCTGGTGAAGACCGTTGCGCTCTTCGCGATCCTGCTCCTGCTGACGATCCTCGTCGTGTGGTTCGAGCGCAAGGTGATCGCCGACATGCAAGCCCGCATCGGGCCGAACCGGTGGGGGCCCTTCGGCCTCCTCCAGACCCTCGCCGACGGCATCAAGCTCTTCTTCAAGGAGGACTTTCGCCCTCGACTGGCCGACCGTTGGGTCTACGCGATCGCTCCCGTGATGGCGATGGTTCCGTCCTTCCTGGCCTTCGCGGTGATCCCGATCGGCGACAAGGCCGAGATCGCGCATAGAGACGTGTCGTTCATCCTCTCGGATCTGAACATCGCGATCCTCTTCTTCCTTGCCATGGGATCGCTGGGTGTGTACGGGATCGTGCTCGCCGGGTGGTCGTCCGGCTCGAAGTACCCCTTGCTCGGTGCGATCCGTTCGAGCGCGCAGATGATCTCGTACGAGATCGCGTTGGGCCTGTCGATCGTGCCGGTCGTGTTGGTTGCCGGAAGCCTCTCTACCGTTGACATCGTCGCCGCGCAGGCAGGAACCGTCGACGATGTCGTCTTCTTCGACGGTATCCCCGTTCTCGAGCAGGTCGCCAACGTCTTCGAGGTCTTCCCCAACTGGTACATCTGGTCGCAGTGGCCCGCCTTCCTCATCTTCATGATCGCGGGGATCGCGGAGACCAACCGCGCCCCCTTCGACCTTCCCGAGGCGGAGACCGAGTTGGTGGCGGGTTACCACACCGAATACTCGGGCATCCGTTTCGCGCTGTTCTTCCTCGGCGAGTACCTGCATGTGATCGCGATCAGCGCGATGGCGGTCACCCTGTTCTTCGGTGGATGGCACGGGCCCGCCTTCGATGCCTTGCCGTGGGCATGGCCGTTCCTGTGGTTCCTCGTGAAGACGACACTCCTCGTCTACCTGTTCGTCTGGCTCCGGGCGACGCTTCCTCGGTTGCGATACGACCGGCTGATGTGGCTCGGGTGGAAGCGATTGATCCCCGCCGCGCTGCTGTGGGTCTTGGTGACCGCGGTGGTCAACACCGACGGGATCTCGCGCAACGTGCGCCTTGGCGTCTTCGTCGCCCTGTTCCTGATCGTCCTCGCGTGGGCCGGGCGCGGCGACCCCCGCCTCACCTCAGCGGTCACCCCGCAGAAGCGAAGGGGGGTGGTCGGACGTGGCGTGGCCTGAGATCGCGAAGGGGATGAAGGTGGTCATCACCAACGTCTTCCGTCGCAAGCAGACGGTCTCGTATCCGGAGGTGCGTCGCTCGCCCTTCCCCAGGTTCAAGGGGCGCCACATCCTCGATCGTCATCCGGACGGTCTGGAGAAGTGCATCGGATGCGAGCTCTGTGCCGGTGCGTGTCCGGCCGACGCGATCCTGGTCGTCGGGGCGGAGAACACCCCCGAGGCACGGTTCTCGCCCGGCGAGCGCTACGCACAGATCTATCAGATGAACTATCTGCGCTGCATCTTCTGCGGGCTCTGCGTCGAGGCGTGTCCCACGGAGGCGCTGCTGATGACGACCGAGTACGAGCTCTCGAGCGATTCGCGTGAGTCCCTGATCTACACGAAGGATCAACTGATCGTCGATGAGCCCATCATCAGGCACTGGAAAACCAAGCAGGAGCTTGCTCCCGACGTGAACCTGAAGAGGTCCAAGTGAACCTCGAATGGATCGTGTTCGGCGTGGTCTTCGTGGTCGCGCTGGGAAGCTCGATGGCGATGCTCTTCGCTCCGAACGCGGTGCACGTCGCGTTGTTCCTCGTCGCAACGCAGATAGCCCTCGCCATCGCGTTCCTCTTGCAGGGGGCCTTCTTCGTGGCGGCCGTGCAGATCATCGTCTACGCCGGGGCGAACATGGTCCTGTTCCTGTTCGTGATCATGCTGTTGGGCGTCGATCGTCGCGAGTCACTGGTCGAACCCTTGTCGGGTCAGCGAGGCATCGCGATCGGACTCGGTTCCGTGCTGGCCGCGGAGATCCTCTACGTGGCCTACCGAGGCGTGGACCTCGTTGCCGGTGGCGATAGGGCGGCCGCTCTCGACGCGATCAATAGCGACCCGGGCAACGTGCTGGCGATCGCCAGGGCCCTGTTCAGTCGCTACCTCCTGCCCTTTGAGGCAACCTCGATCATGTTGATCGCAGCGATAGTAGG
>Ga0299913_10002562_pt1 | contig 14412 bp, 13 predicted proteins | sample RVTome_9_FD_201360 | JGI IMG/M metagenome (GOLD analysis project Ga0299913, IMG submission 201360) | Soil microbial communities from uranium-contaminated site in the Upper Colorado River Basin, Wyoming, United States - RVT155D38 (version 2) ... | reverse complement strand
GCCGTCCGTGTAAGGGCTCCGGTATAGGCACCCTTCTCCCGTCCGAACAGCTCGCTCTCGATCAACGTCGGCGACAGAGCGGCGCAGTTGACGGTGACCATGGGCCGACCGCGGCGGCCGCTCAGGGAGTGAATCTTGCGGCTGATGAGCTCCTTGCCGGTCCCCGTTTCTCCCTCGACGAGCACGACGGAGTTGGTCGAAGCTACTTTCTCGACCAGCATCAGGACCTCCTGCATCGGAGTGGATTCGGCGATGATTTCCCCCGGAGCATGTCGCCGGCTGAGCTCGTGCCTCAGATGGAGATTCTCGACCTCGAGCTGCTTCTTCAGCCCTTCGATCTCCCGGATCGCCTGTTCGAGCTCCACATCCGCGATCCGCCGACTCACGGCGTAGGTAAACAGGTCTTGGAGGAGCCTCAGCCCCTTCAAATAGGCCCTCTCCATGCGCTCGCGGTCGCGTGGGGCAAGCAGAGCAAGAACCCCGATCAGCCTCTTTTCCCGCGTGAGCGGAAGGCCATAGTAGGACCCATCCTCTCCGTGCTTTACGAAGGGCACGCCACGCGCCATACTGGACAAGACTCTTCCAGGCGAAACCGGCCATGGCCGTTCACCAGGTTTTGCAGGAAGTGGATCGTTTGGCCATTCGCATAGGGTTTGAAGGCCTCCTTCTTCATCCCAGATCAGCAGGGAGGCCCGATCCAGCCCGAGCCACCCAGTCAGGTCAGATAAGACCGACGTGGCAAGAGCAGGGAAGTCATCGTATGAGACGTTGATGAAATGGGCCGAGATCTCGCTCAAGAGATCCGCGAAGCCGTCGTCAAGGCTGCGAATGGGGGGGGACTCGGAGCTGGTCATGGCCAAAGATCCGTCGCCTCGGCCTTCAGATCTGCTCGGGCTGGGGCCGCACTTCCGGCAATTCGATCCGAAGCCGAGCCTGATGTCGAACGCGATGACCCGCTACCGCGAGCAGGGCCAAGACGGTCTGAGTCACGAAGAATACCACCGCGAAAGTCTGGAAGTCCGCCCCGAGAAGCGTCGTGCCAACGAGCAGGGCGATTAGATAGTTCCGGGTCGCGAACTCTATCAGACAGGTGAAACGGTCTGCGCGCCCCAGACCTGCCCCCCACCCGACGACCGTTCCGACGAGCATCATCGAGATGGAGTAGACGACGGCAAGTCGGATGAGGACGTTCAAGTCCCGGTTCAGCGTCTCCCACTGTTCCCAGGCAATGGATCCCAAGATCAGGAACACACAGACGATTCCGAGCAGGGTTCCCGCCGGGCGCAGCTGGCTGGCCAGTTTGGATCGCCTGCGACGGATCTCCATCCCGATCGCCATCGGCCCGAGCACCAGGAGAAGGAGCTGAAGGATCATCTGCAAGGCTGGCACGGAAGGGGCTGCACCGACCTCGAGAACGAGCGGCATGGACAAGTCCAGGACGATCGGAAGCGTCACCACGGCGAGGCACGTCGACACTGCGGTCAGGGCGACGGAGAGAGCCGTCGACCCTCGTGCCAGATATACGCAGAAGTTGGAGAGGGCACCCCCTGGGCACGCCGCCACGACCAGCAGTCCGGCTCCCAGCGCAACCGGGGGGTGGAGGGCATGCACCAGCCCGATCGAGGCGACCGGCAGGAGCACGATCTGTCCAACCGTTGCCAGGACGATTCCACCGGGGTTCGCGAGCACCCGGTTGAAGTCGGCCGCGGTCAGCTCCAGCCCGAGGACCGCCATTGTCAGGGCGATGCAGACCGGGACCAGCAGGTCGGTCATTGAGCGTCGAATCTATCCAGAGCATATGTTTTGGTCAATCCGAGATATCGGAGAGAAACAGCTTCTTCTCGCATCCTCCGAAAATCTCTGTTCGATTACCGAAGTTCGGCGTTTTCGCGGAGGATTTCACCATTTCTCATGCGCCGGGTCCGCCTCCGATGACGCCAAGCAGGAGGCGCGCCCAGGGCACATCCCCATAGAAGAGGATGAGGAACCAGACCACCAGGTAGGACGCACGGAGCACCCGACGCTCGGGCTCGACCTGCGCGAGGCCCATGACCGCGAGAAGCCAGCCGAACCCGGACACGGGGGCGAAGGCATACGTGACCGTGCAGAAGGAGAGAAGGAGGCCGTCCCGAACGGGGAGGGTCCAACGGCCCCATGGGAAGAGGAAGGCCAGGGCGAGGGCGCCTTCGAGCAGCAGACTTCCCCACGTGAAAGCGATGGCCACGCGTCGCAGGGCGGGAGGCTCCCGGAGCCGCGGCGGGTCGACGAGCTCAGCTCCCGGAGGGAGCGTCCTCAGGTACTCCCGGTTCTCTGCGAGCTCATCGGCCGAGATCCCCCCAAGGAGCTGGGAGATGTACGCGAAGCGCTCGTCGGTGAGGAGCGTCACCCGAAAGAAGCGTCCGTCGACGTAGTCCGGTGCCAGCAGCACCTTCCACAGGAATGCGAAGGCGAAGACGAACGCGAGGAGCCACCGTGCCGAAGTCGCCAGCGCCTCTCGCGGTCGCTCCATGATCAGCGAGAGGAAAACCGCGAGACACCAGTAAGCGAGCAGGTAGTAATGGTTGTCGGCCGCAGGCCATAACCGGACGACCCGCGCAAAGACCAGGAAGGTCAGGGCAGCCCATACCGCCGGGCTTCGAAGGACTCTCGGGAAGAGGACTCCCAGGCATGCGAGCAAGAACACGAACGGCCGCAGGTACCACCCCTCGATCGGTCGCAGGAGGAGCTCGACCAGCGTCAGTCGAAGAGGTAGCTCGATGCCTAGAGATGCGATCCAGGGTGCGCGGGAAGAGGCTGCAAGCCGCTCACGGAGCGAGATCGGTCACCTCCACCCTGACCTCACGCAAGGGGACCAGCCCGGACTCGAGGGTCGCGCGATCGTATTCGCGCCGCCAGACGACGATCCGGACGTCGCGGATCTCACCACCTTCGCCCCTCGCCGTCAGGGCGATCTCGCGCCCGAGGCGCTCGAGCCGTCGATGGCTGGGAAAGATCAACACGTTGTTGGCCATATCGATGAGATCCGTCGGGATCGCGACTTCCTCGCTCCGTTCGGGGCCCGAGACCCATACCCGCAGACGTCGATTGTGACCCCGATCTGTGGAAGAGAACATGCCGAACCCACCGCCCTTCCAGGGGGTGAGGTCTTGCCTGGTCGCGAGGTGGATCTGCCCTGCCGCGATCGCCACCAGCAAACCCGCCGGCAGGAGCGGCACCCAGGAGTGCGCCTTCTGGGAAGCGCTCACGGCATGACGACGACCTGATAGCCGTCGGACGCTGGATGTAGGATCATGCAGCGCGGCGGAAGCGTCGGACGGTCGCCCCGACAGGGACTCTTCGAGGCCGCTTCGTCACGAACCGAGCTTGCGATAGCCGGAGTTGGTAGTCGTTACCTTGATTTCCTTGGCCGGAGCGTTTAGGGAGATGTCCGAGGTGTACCCGGTGCCATCACCCAAACCCCCGAAACCCACGTCCAGTTGGATCGGGTTTCTCTCCGAGTCGAACGTAGCGATTCTTACCGCCAGCAGACGGTTCGACTGGAGGTCTATCTCGGCGGCCCATGAGTCACCGGGTTGCAGGTAGCCGCTCACGACCAGCCGCGCCACCTTGCCCGGGTCGATCATCTCGAGGGAGGCCCTGCCCTGGTCTTTGGCTGCATGGATCTTGGCGGGATCCGGCGGAACGTACTGGCGCACTATGCCGACGGCTTGCTGCATGTACTCCGTCACTTCCTCCTTCTTGACGGCCTTGATCTTCCCGCGCAGACCACGGCCCTTCTCCTCCGGCGGCGGCGTGGTGAGAGGCACCTTCTGTAGCTCGCCCTCGGCACCGTAGTAGACGCGGCTTTGCTGACGGGACTTCTCCTCCTCCTTGACGGTTACGACGGTCGTCTCGATCCACTCGTACGATCGCAGGCTGGTCTGACTCTGGGCGAGCGACGCCTTTAGAGCGTTCACGCGCTCCTGAAGCTCGTCCTGCTGAGCGAGGACCGGGGTTCCAAGGGCGAGCGACAGGGCGCCCACTCCGGTCACGATCAAAGTCGTTCTCGTCATAGCTCTTCGATTGTTCCTCCCATCGAGTTCGTGAACTTGCGGCTTGTGCAGAGTGATCGCCGAACGTCGTGTCGTAAAGCCGGATGGAACCTCCGCCAAGTAGTGAAGGAGGCGGGCGCAAGGGAATATCCCCGTAGAAGAGGATCAGAAACCAGATCACGCGGTAGGAGGCGCACTGCGCGTACTGCTCCAATTGTCCTGATCGCCCGTGAACCATGTCCTGGCGAACAGTAGAGCGAGTACGGCATGAAGGACGATGGCCGGCAGCAAAAATCTTCCGACGAGTTCGCCGCCGAGCCGCAGGTAAGCGAAGTAAAGCGCAGCCAGCAGATTGTAAGCGAGCATCGCGCGAAGCGCCGGCAGGGTAACCTCCCTGCGCGGCCAGCAGGCCAGCCCCAACGACAACAGGCCGAAGCCGGCGACCCGCGCGAGTGCGAATCCCGGCTCCGACAGGTCCGCGCCCAGCAGGAAGCGAACGACCAAAGCCGGCTGGAAGATCAACGCGAGGCCCGCACCCGCTTCGAGAATCGCCCCCAGGGAAAGTAGCCTCTTGCTCGTCATCTCACTGCACCGCAGCACATCGGCCGGCTTCACGGGGAAGGTTCCCGGTCGCAGGTTCCCTCGTGGTCGTGCTCCTACTGCCGCACCATCGCGAGGTGGAAGCGCTCCTCCGGGGTGATCAGGTGATCGTGGTCGTCCTTCTCCAGGTCGATCCGGACCCAGTTGACTTCGCCGCTGAACAGCCCGGTCACCATCAGAGTCGCGGGAGCCTCATCCACTCATGACGGCATCGCGACGACTTGGTAACCGCTCGACACTCGGATATAGGCCGAGCCACTGCAGATCCAGTGAGTAACGCCGTTGACGGACTTCGTCGTACAGCCCGCAGGCAGCGTCGAGATCACCGCCCCGACGGGCGGCGGAATGACCTGATACACGACGGTCGTGCCCTGCATAACGGGCGCGTAGAAAACGTTGTCGTAGAAATAGTAGGGAGCGCTCGACACATAGACGGTGGTGTAGTTTGCCGGGGGTGTCGCGAGCATTGTCCCAATCGCGATGCCCGCGGCAACACCGGCCGCCACTTGCCAGGCTTCGACGTCGTCATAGACGTACCAGTCATCCTCCTCGTACCAGACGACGCCGCCTTCGTCCCACTCCCCACCGTAGACGTTGCCCTCGTCGGCGATGGCGAAGCCCTCTTCGCCGACGGCGGCGCCCTGGCCGGTCTCGCGATTCACCGCGAAGGCCCCTTCGTCTCCCACGCCGACAGCCGCATTCTCACCGACTGCGACTGCGCCCTGCTCGCCCGCGGCGATCGCGCCCTGCTCGCCGACGACGGCCGTCCCCCGCTCTCCCTGGATGACCGTCGCCTCCCCCACCTGGTCGGTGTCGATATCACGCTGCTGATCGGATGACTGAGTCGCCCGCGTCCCCTGGTCGCTCTGAGTCGCCCGCTCGCTCGTCTGCGATGTCTGGCGTGTCGTTCGGGCCTGGCTGGTCTGCGCGCTCGGCTCGCGCGTCCGCCCGGTCTGCGCCGTGGCGCGAGACTGCCGGACCGAAGAGCCGGAATAGCTTCGGGATCCGGCATCACGGGAGCCCCCCCCGCGTGCCGCGCCGCCCCTGCCGCCTCGCTGAGCAAGAACATCCGTAACGGGGCCCAAGGTCACGAGAAGGATCGTTATGACGGCGAGGACGCGATGGAAGAGTCGGGTTCTCATGGCATACCTCCAGTGTCGACCTTCAGTTGTCTGCGGCGGGTTCTGGGACACGCTCGCCCCCTCGCCCCCGGAACGGGATTCGGACATAGCCATCCGGAGGCTTGTACTCGAAGGGGGTCGACCCGAACTCCGGGGAGAGGTTCCACTCGCGGAAAGTAAGAACCGATGTCGGAGCACCCTCGTCCAGCTTGTAGCTGAGCACGAGCTTGCATGGGAGGGGTCGGTCGCCGCTCTCGAGCCACATCTCGAAGTCGATCGCCGGATGCTGAAAGGCGAGGTGGTGGCACGAGGTTCCCTCGACCGTCTCCTCCCCCAGATATTGTCCGGTCGTGCTGGAATCCACGTAGGACTCGTAGGGCGAGCTGTAGAGGAGATCGGCGATCGGCATTTTCATGTCGAGCCTCTGGCCTAGAAAATCCAGGGTCTCGTCCAGAGTAGGGGGGACTTCGGCGAGGGCATAGAAGCTCTGCCGGGTCCCATGCACGCCCATGGAGCCCTGGTTGTAGACGACCGTCGCCGTGTCACCCTCGATCGAAAGCTCCCGACGCAAGCGATCCGGTCGTTCCAAGTAGGTCGTGTGGTCGATCGCGAGCTGGCGAACTTCTCCGTCAGCACTAACCACGTCGCGCAGCTCCGATGCGCCGAAAGAAAGCCTCTGAGTGGCGGACAGCAGGTCGCTCATTTCTTGTAGCAGCTCGTCCGCTCTTGGGTCGAGACCTGCGGGGGGCGCGACCTCCTCCCTCCCGCAACCAGCCGGCAGGAATGAGATCATGGGAAGCAACAAAGCAGCCAGTGCCGCGCGGCACAGTGTGCGTCTCATTGTCTTGCGCCTCTTTCGCTGGCGTAAGGCCATTATAACAGTCCGCTGATGGTCGCTCATTATCTTGACGACCACTCCTTCCTTACGAGCACCTGATGCTACTGCCGCGCCATGGCCACACGAATGCGTTCTTCGGGCGAGATGAAGTGGTCCGCGTCCTCGGCGTCCTCGCCGAGGTCGATCTGCACCCAGTTGAGCTTGCCGTTGAACCTGCTGGTGGGGGCGGTGTAGTCGGGGCTCACCGTGGTGCCGGACTCGTAGCCGACGTCGGTGGTCTCGTCCGCCGAGAAGATGAACCCCTGCGTTTGCTCCACACGGCCCTTGCCGACCTCCTTGCCGTCACAGTAGAGGGTCACGTCGCCGCCCTTGCTCATGCCGCCGCCGTCATAGGCGAACTCCATCCGCACCTGGGTCTTGCCGGTCGGAATGGACTTCGTCGCTTCGATGGCGAAGGATTTGATCCCCAGTACGTTGTAGACGAATTTGGCTTTCCCGCCCTTGGCGTACAGGCTCCAGCCACCGAACCGCCCACCCTGGGCAATCAGCACGCCTTCGGCGCCCTCGGCGGGTACTTCGAGGTCTGCCGTGACGGCGAACGACTTGTTCTTGATGTTGATTACGCTGTTCTCGGAGAGTCGTCCCATTCCCGCGAACAGCAGCTGCGAGTTCCCCTTGACCAGGACCGGGCGACCCGCCAGGTCGGAGTTGATCCGTTCGATCTGGCGATCATCCAGCGGCAGGACGTTGAACTTGACGGCTTCGATGAGCCACAGCCGCTGCAGCTCGTGCAGCTTCTCCGGCATCTCCTTGGACAAATCCTTGGCCTGCGTCCAATCCTTGCTGCCGTCGTAGAGCTCCCATACGTCGTCATCGAATGCCAGCATCTTCTGTCCGCCCATCATCCACGGCGTGCGGTGCTTCGTCACCGCGCTCCAGCCCCTGTGATAGACACCCCGGTTGCAGAACATCTCGAAGTACTGGGTGTCGTGCCGCTCGGCCGCCTTAGCGTCGTTGAAGCTGTAGATCATGCTCGTGCCCTCGTAGGGGCTCTGCGCCACGCCGTTCACTGTCGTGGGCTCGGGAAGGCCGGCGGCCTCGAGCACCGTCGGCGCGACGTCGATGACGTGGCTGAACTGGCTCCGCATTCCGTTTTTTTCCTTGATCCCCTTCGGCCAGTGAACGATCGTCCCGGTGCGCGTCCCCCCCCAGTGCGAGGCGACCTGCTTGGTCCACTGGTACGGCGCATCCATCGCCCAGGCCCAACCCACCGCAAAGTGGCCGTACGATCCTTCGCCGCCGAACTCCTCGAGCTTCGACATCATGAACTCCGGCGTCTCGATCTCGGCCATGCCGTTGAAGTTCGCCATCTCGTTGAAGGCGCCCTGAAGCGTGCCCTCAGCCGACGCGCCGTTGTCGCCGATGATCAGGTAGATCAGCGTATTGTCGATCACCGGGTCGAGCGCATCGATCAGCCGGCCGACGTGGTGGTCGGTGTGCTCCATGAACGCGGCATACACCTCCATCTCGCGCTCCAGCGCCGGCTTGAGCTCGGGATCCATCTCATCCCAGGCCGGAATTTCCGCGTGGCGCGGGGTGAGCAGGGCGTCGGCAGGAATGACGCCCAGCTCCTTCTGCTTCTTGAAGGTGATCTCGCGCTGCTTGTCCCAGCCGTGGGCGAACTTGCCCTTGTACTTCTCGATCCACTCCTTGGGCACGTGGTGCGGCGCGTGGGTCGCGCCCGGCGCGAAATAGACGAAGAACGGCTTGTCTCCCAACAGCGCCTTCTGCTGGCGCATCCAGGCGATCGCCTTGTCGGTCAGGTCCTCGGTAAGATGGTATCCCTCTGCCGGTGTCTTGGGCGGTTCGATCGGCGTCGTACCTTCGTACAGGGCGGGGTCCCACTGGTTGTTCTCGCCCCCGATGAAGCCGTAGAAGTACTCGAACCCGCCACCCCCGGTAGGCCACGCATTGAACGGCCCCGCCGGACTCGTCTGCCAGACGGGAACCTCATGACACTTGCCGAACTGCGCGGTCGAGTACCCGTTCAGCTTGAGGGTGAGCGCAAGCGGCGCCTTCGTATTCGGGAGCACGGAGCTGTAGCCGGGCGCGGCGGTTGCGATTTCGGTGATGCCGCCCATACCCACCGAGTGATGGTTGCGCCCGGTGAGGAGCGCCTGCCGGGTCGGCGAGCAGAGCGCCGTGGTGTGGAAGCGCGTGTACTTCAGCCCGCCTTTCGCGAGCTTCTCGAAGTTGGGTGTGTGGCACGGCCCGCCGAAGGCGCTAGTGGCACCAAAGCCGACGTCGTCGATGAGAATTACCAGAACGTTTGGCGCCCCTTGCGGCGCCCGCGTGTCCCGGATCGGAGGGAACTTCGTGTCCGGGTCCTTCGCGTCGTACGTGATCGGAACGGCACGCTGGATATCGGGAATCGGCAGGATGGTTCGCAGTGAGTTGTCTCTTTGTTCAGACATTGGCTCCTCCTGAATGATGGTTTACTGCTCCGCGATCACAAACCCTGAGCGCTCCACAGGCAGACTCATGAGTATCCGGTGAATTCCTGGCCGGGTTTGATGTTGGGGTAGCGGGCCACGCTCTGCTGGAGCGCGCCCAGACACCTGGCACCGGCGCCAGCACCCATGCGCAGTCGAGACGCTTCTCCATCAGATCCCACTCCTCGACCGGATCGTCCATGAGGTGGAACACCAACGGCCACTGCGGTTTGATGATCGGACCGCTCGTGCTTTCGCTGTTACGGTGCGGCTCACTCCTGTCGACCCAGCATCCCATAGCGGATTCCATGTGTACTTGCCCATCTGGGCAACCGATACGAAACGACGTGCGAACTGGCGGAAGGCACTACTTGTGCCAGCCGGACAGGGCTCGTGGCTACGGCCGTAACTGCCGGTTGGACAGCGGCTTCCAGATTTGTGTCCTGATTACGTTCTGGCCTTGCCGAAGGGGTGGGCTCCGAGATTCCGTACCGGATACGAAATGTCGTGGCTCTGATGCCGACCCGCGCGCGGAGACTGTTCTCGCTCTCCGGCACGACTCCCGGCAGCTCGGTGTCGTCTTTTCGGGCCTCGGGTGTCCCCTCAGCCCCGCGGCAGGAGCAGGGTGGCGATGAATCGGACCCGCCAGTCGGGCTGGTCACCGGGCGCGGTCAGGAACGGCGCGATCCCCCCGCCGATGCTGTACGGAAAGGGGCCGAACTTCGTCAGCTTCGTCACCGTGAAGTTCATCGGGATCGTCCACTCGTCCTCGGCCTCCCAGTTGGCTCCCGCCTCCAGGTTCACTCCGTAGGTCACCGCGCGCTTCGTCGTGTAGGAGAGGAAGGGCTGAAGGAACGTGCTGTTGACGTCCGACCGAGGCGACCCGCCCGTGAAGTCGTCGCCCGCGAAAGACCAAAGGTGGTTCGCGAGCGCCCCGTACGTGAAGCCGCCGGTCTGCTTGAGGATCACCGCGGTGGGCCCCAGGGCCCACTTGCCCGTGCCGATGAGAGGGTCGTTGGTCATCGGCAGCAGGAACACCGGCCCGGCCCCCCAGATGAAGGCCCCCGGCTCCGCCGGGGAGAAGAAGACCGAAGCGACGACATCGCTGAAGCCCGACGTAGGCTCCAGATCCGCGGCCAACCGTGGCTGCGAGACGTACGGCAGGATCCACCGCAGAATGAGGTTCCACTCGGTGCCAAGCCCGAAGGGAACGACCGGCTGGAAGTTGATCGTCGTCCGCGTGTCGTCGTCCACGCCGACCTGCTGGTCCCAGTTGAACTGCAACGGCACGCTGACGAGGCTGGCGACGGGATTGGAGAGCTGCTTGGCCAGGTCAGCCTCGCTGGGGGGCGCCTCCTCCTGGGCGTGGATCGGCAGGACCCACAAGGCGATCGTGAGCAGCGAGCACGAGAGAATCCTGCCGACCGCCAGATCGCGAACGCGCATCTACGATCCCTCCTTCGAAGCGAGTTCGGGGCGCATCACACGGGTGCTGCACCAAGCACGACCTGTGCCAGCCGGACCCGGCTGGACGTCCCTACCCAAGCTGCAGCCAGATAGCGAGTTGCCGGTACTGTCTCTTCCGGGGAATGCGTCCTTGTTGGGACGGGGCTACGAGATTCAGTACCGGATACGAAATGTCGTAGCTCTCGGGTCCGGCGGTTCAGGTTGAGCGCCCTTGCGCGCAGAGCAGCTGCGCCGCTCGCGTTAGCGACTCGCTCCTCCGGCTATCAGGCCTCGGGAGCGACGCAATCCGTCCCGTGCCTGAGCTCCGTGCACAGACCGTATCTGATCTTCTCGGCCCAGTAACGAAAGGCCTCCTCCGCGTCGGTCCATGACTCCCATCCGCCGCCGAGACGCTCCCCGACGCGCCTGTCCACGGCCGCAAAGAGAACCACACCGGACTGGGCATCCGTCATCTTGAGCTCGGCCGTCACTTCGCCGGCAAAGACCGGCTTGCCGGTCGCCAGCTCTTTCGCCTTCAATAGGGCCGCTTTCGCTCCCGGGACCCCCAGCGGTATCGGGACGAAGGAAGCGGCCTTGAGCGCGGTGGACGTCGCCTGCGCGTCGGTGATCGCGGTCTGTATGCGAAGGGTTCTGGGGCCGGGCTCGTCGACAAGCCGATAATCGGGGGACAGCTCGTCTGCGAGTTTGGCTCCGAACATGGTCGCAAGGTTATGGAGTTCATCCTGAGGGACGTCGTTCAGCTCCGATTCTGGCCCGTAGAAGATCGTCACTTCGTCCAGAAGCACTTTGTCGTAGGCATCGGGCGCCAGGGAGTCAACGGCGGGATTGCGATACACTCGGAGGGCCTGACCTTCCTCGCCTTCATGCATCAGCGGATAGACCCCGTCGAGAAAACCTGACTCTCGGATGTCCCCGCTGAGCGGCCCGCGGGGTTGCTGCGTGGATGAGCATGCCGACAAAGCCAGAACCGCCAAGATAGCAAACCCCTTCCGTTTCATTGCTCGGACCTCCCTGAGGATTCTGTGACTCGTGTCCTCTTCAATCTGGAACTCTGGTTCTCCAGAACTGGCTCCCCTGCAGAGATGGAGGCCTGAACGTCCGTCGGTGGGCGGTGCAAAGTCTTGATCCTGCAACCGCCTGCATGTAAGGAGGCAAGCGCCGGCTCGCTGGCCGCCTAGGGCAGGGGCGAAAAGGTATCGGCCGCCGCCGGGCTGGTCAACGAAGCGATGCCGCCGATCGTCTTGGTGATCCCCGATTGACGGGGGCGCAGGGGCTCGCGGTGGGGCGGCTCCGGAGGAGCCTGGCTTGATCAGCCGGGTCACCGATGCTACGCGGTCCGGAGTTTGCTAGTATTCCAAGCCATGACGACCGTCATCGGAGCGACCGCCCTCGTCCTCGTCCTCCTCGCGGTGGGCTGGCTCGCCTGGACGTACAACCGGCTGGTCGGACTCCGGAACCGCCTCAAGGCCGCCTGGGGAGACGTGGACGCCCTCCTCAAGCGTCGCGCCGACCTGATCCCGAACCTGGTCGAGGCGGTCAAGGGTTACGTGGGCCACGAGAGCCGGACTCTCTCGCGGGTCACGACCGCCCGCTCGAACGCGCTCATGGCAGGCGGGGCCCCCGACAACACCTCGGCCCGGGCCCACGCCGAGAACCAGCTCACCAGCGGCGTCCGCCAGCTCTTCGCCGTCGTCGAGAACTACCCGGATCTCAAGGCGAGCGAGACCTTTCTCCAGCTCCAGTCGCAGCTCGCCGAGACCGAGAACGACATCGCCAGCGGCCGCCGCTACTACAACGCCGTGGTCCGCGACTTCAACACTCTCCGTGAGACGTTTCCGAACCTGCTGATCGCGGGGCCGCTCGGGTTCCAGGCCGGCGAGTACTTCGAGCTGGCCGATCTGGCCGAGAGGGAGGCGCCTGTCGCGGACATCCGGATCGCGGACGCGCCGCCGGAGGTCCCGACGGACGCTGCCGCCGACGTGCCACCGGCCGAGGTGAACGAGGACGGGTGACCAGGCGCTCACGGCGCACGGCCGCATTCCCCATCGTTCTCGCGCTCCTCGTCCTGCCTCCGGCCGTGGCGACGGCCCAGGACACGGGCTGGACGATCATCTCGTTCCACACCGATTACACGGTGCAGCCCGATCGTTCGATCGACGTGGTCGAGCGGATCGCGGTCGACTTCGGCCGGCTCCGGCGGCACGGCATCTATCGGGAGATCCCGGTCCGGTACCGGAAGGTCGTCCGCGAGGGGCTCCCCCTCGAGGGGCGCGTCAAGGTCGACCTCGACCTCGACAAGGTGACCGACGCCCGCGGCCGGGAGCTCCAGACCAAGGTCGATCGCGGCAACCGCGTGCGGATCCGGATCGGGGATCCGAACCGCACCATCACCGGGCGGCAGACGTACGTGATCCATTACCGGCTCGGGAGCGGGCTCGGGTTCTTCGACGACCACGACGAGCTGTACTGGCAGGTGACCGGCACCGAGTGGCCGGTGCCGATCCTCCAGGCCTCGGCCAACGTCACGCTGCCGCCCGCCGAGTCGTGGGCCCGGCGGGACGCGGCGGGATGGTCGGCCTGGTGCTACGCCGGGTGGTTCGAGAGCACGAGCGGCGAGCGGTGCACGGCCACGGTCGTCGACGCCGGCCGGTACCGCTTCGAGTCGGGACGCCTCGAGGCCGGCGAGGGGCTCACCCTGGTGGCCGCGTTCCCCAAGGGCGTGGTCCCCGCGCCGACCGGAGCGGAGAAGCTCGCCCGGGCGGTCGCGACGTGGTGGCCGGTGGGGCTCCCGTTCGCCGCGTTCCTCGCCATGCTCGGCCTCTGGGGGACCAGGGGCCGCGAGCCCTCGGCCGGCAGCGTGGTACCGCTCTGGCGTCCGCCCGACGGCCTGCCTCCGGGCGCCGCCGGGACCCTTGTCGATCAGCGCGCGGACATGGACGACGTGGTCGCCACGCTCCTGGACCTGGCCGTCCGTGGCTACATACGGATCCGCGAGGTTCCGCCGGGCGGCGTCATGGGGCTGCTGGACGAAGGCTCCTTCACCGGGAAGGCCCTCCGGACCCTCGGGCTCTACAAGAACGACTGGCAACTCGAGCGGACGGAGAAGCCGACCGCCGGAGGCGATCTCACGCATTACGAGGCACGGGTCCTCCGCGGCGTGTTCGAGGGGGACACGAGCCGCCGCATGAGCGAGCTCCACAACGAGTTCTACGAGCACCTCCCCGAGATCCACGACGGGATGTACGACCTCCTCGTCAAGAAGAAGCTCTTCCGGCAGAACCCCGACACGGTGCGGAAGGTCTACCGCTGGGCGGGGCTCGGCGGGCTCGTCCTGGGCGGCGGGCTCGGCGTCCAGACCGGGAACTGGATCCTCGGGATCGGGCTCGCCCTGACGGGGCTCATCGTCCTTTTCTTCAGCTCGTTCATGCCGGCCATGACCTTGGAGGGCGCCCGGCGTTGGCGCGAGGTCAAGGGCCTCGAGGAATACATCCGGCGGGCCGAGAAGGCGGAGCTCGAGTTCAGCCAGGCTCCGGAGAAGACCACCGAGCTCTTCGAGACGCTCCTCCCCTTCGCGGTCGCGCTGGACGTGAGCGACATCTGGGTGGAGCAGTTCGCGGACGTCCTGGCGGCCTCTCCGCCCGCCTGGTACGCGGGCTCGACCTACGGCAGCGGCTTCAGCGCGAACGGCTTCCAGAGCGGGCTGGCCGATTTCCGGTCCGCCGCGACACGGACGATGGGCTCGTCGCCCGGCTCGAGCTCGGGCGCGGGCGGCGGCGGATCGGTGGGAGGCGGAGGAGGCGGAGGCGGCGGCGGGAGCTGGTAGCGATCGTCCTAGGGGATACAGAGCCGGACGTCGATCCGGA
>Ga0299913_10002561_pt1 | contig 14413 bp, 14 predicted proteins | sample RVTome_9_FD_201360 | JGI IMG/M metagenome (GOLD analysis project Ga0299913, IMG submission 201360) | Soil microbial communities from uranium-contaminated site in the Upper Colorado River Basin, Wyoming, United States - RVT155D38 (version 2) ... | reverse complement strand
GCGCGCCGGGGCAGGCCGGGGCGTGCCGCGGCGCGCCAGCAGGACCAGCATGATCAGGCTCAGCGGAATGATGAGCAGCGAGATGAACTGCGACGTCGAGAGCACGCCGAAGACCATGCCGCGCGCGTCGCCGCGGAAGAACTCGATGACGAAGCGCGACACGCCGTAGAACAGCAGGTACAGCCAGAACGTCCGGCCGGGAAACGGGCGGCCGCGATGCTCAGTGGCCAGCAGCACGGCGAGCACCAGGAGCTCCGCGCCGCTCTCGTAGAGCTGCGTGGGGTGCAGCGCCTCGTGGAGCGGCGTCCCGACGTTCGCCGCGGCCCTGGGATCCGTGAACGTGATCCCCCAGGGGAGGCCGGTCGGCGCGCCGAAGCAGCAGCCGGCCGCCAGACATCCGAGCCGCCCGACGGCATGACCGAGCGCGATCGCCGGCGCGAAGGCGTCGCAGGTCGTCCACACCGGGAACCGGTGCCGCCGCATGTACCACAGCGCCACGACGACGGCCAGGATGAGCCCGCCGTAGAACACACCGCCCGAGCGGGCGAGATTGAGCAGCTCGCCGGGATTGCGGCGGAACTGGTCGAACTCCACGACGACCAGCAGCAGCTTCGCGCCGATGAGGGCGCTGATGATCACGTAGATGCCCAGATCGAGCGTTCGCGCGGGATCGAGGCCGCGCGCGCGCGCCCGGACGGTCGCGTACTTCAGGCCGATCAGGTACGCGGCGGCGAGCAGCACGCCGTAGGTGTAGACGGTGAACCGTCCGATCTCGAAGAGCTCAGGCAGCACTACGATTCCCCCGCGTCGAGGGCCGGCGCCTCACCGCGCGGCCACAACAGGTCCAGTATGACAAGGATGACGCCCGCGGTGATCGCGCCATCGGCGACATTGAACGCCCAGAAGTGCCAGCCGCGCCAGTAGAAGTCGACATAGTCCACCACGTAGCCCTGGCGGAGCCGATCGACCAGATTGCCGGCCGCGCCGCCGAGCACGAGCGCCAAACCCAGCCGCGCGAGCCGCTGGCTCGCCGGCAGGGCCGCCGCGTAAGCGGCCATGACGAGGAGCGCGCCGAGCGCGACGAGCGCGATGATGGTCGTCTTGCCCGGAAAGTCCACGGTGTTCAGCAGCCCGAACGCGGCGCCGGTGTTCCGGACGTGCGTGAAGTTCAGGAGGCCCGGAATCACCGTGACGCTCTCGTGGAGTGCCAGGCTTCGGAGCACGAGCAGCTTGGTGGCCTGGTCGAGGACGATGATCGCGCCGATGAGCAGCCACTCGTGCAGCCGCGCGGCTGCCGGCGCCGCCGCCCGGTCCGCCGTCACAGCGGGACCGGCGTCGCCATCGCTTCGATGCACCGGTCGCAGAGCCCTTCGCGTCCCGTCTCGCCGGACACCCGGTCGACGAACCGCCAGCACCGGGAGCACTTCACGCCTGCCGCCCGCTCCACCGACACCTGCAGGCCGTCGGGCGCAAGGTTCTCCGACAGCTCGAGGCGCACCTGCGAGACGATGAACAGCGTGGGGAGGTCGCGTTCGTGGGCCGCGAGCAGCGCGTGCATCGACCTGCCCACGGCGAGGGCGACGCTCGCGGCGAGCGAGTTGCCGATGACCTTCTCCTTGCGCCGCCGCTCGATCTCGGCGTTCACCGTCGCGCGCACCGCCAGCAGCCGCTCCCATTCCGCGTCGAGATTCGGCGAGACGTAGCGCGTCAGCTCCGCTTCCGACGGGAAGACCGCCAGATGGACCGACTCTTCCCGGCGGCCCGGCAGCACCTTCCACAGCTGCTCCGCGGTCACGGGCAGCACCGGCGCCATCAGGCGCGTGAGTCCGTCGGCGATCGTGTAGAGCGCGGTCTGCGCGGCGCGCCGGCTGGCGGACTGCGCGCCCAGCGTGTACAGGCGGTCCTTCGTCACGTCGACGTAGAACGCGCTCAGGTCGACCGTCGCGAACGCGTTCAGCGCGTGAAAGATGACGTGGAACTCGTACTGATCGTACGCGCGCACGATCCTCAGCGCCGTGTCGGCGTAGCGCGCCAGCACGTAGCGATCGACCGCCTCGAGCCGATCGTCCGGCACGGCGTCCGCCGGCTCGAAGTCGTACAGGTTGGCGACGAGAATGCGCGCGGTATTCCGCAGCTTCCGATACGCCTCGACGACGCGCGCGAGGATCTCGGGTCCGATCCGCACCTCCTCGCGGTAGTCGACCATCGCCGTCCACAACCGCAGGATCTCCGCGCCGCTCTGCTCGATGATCGCCTGCGGCTCGACCACGTTGCCGACCGACTTGGACATCTTCCGACCCTCTTCGTCGACGACGAAGCCGTGCGTCAGCACGGTGCGGTACGGCGCCGCGTCCCGGGTACCCAGCCCGACGAGCAGCGAGCTCTGGAACCAGCCGCGGTACTGGTCGCTCCCTTCGAGGTAGAGGTCGGCCGGCCAGCCCAGGTCGGGCTGCAGGCTCAGGACCGCCTCGTGGCTGGAGCCCGAATCGAACCAGACGTCGAGGATGTTCGTCTCGCGCTCGAACGTGGTGCCACCGCAGGACGGACAGACGAATCCTTCCGGCACGAACGCCTCGATCGGCTCCTCGTACCACGCATCGGCGCTCTGATGCTCGAACACCGACGCCGCGCGGTCGGTCAGCGCACGCGTCAACGACGGCTCTCCGCACGAGACGCACGTCAGCGCCGGAATCGGCACACCCCACGATCGCTGCCGTGAGATGCACCAGTCCGGGCGGTGCTCGAACATCGTCCGCATCCGCTCGCCGCCCCAGGGCGGAATCCATCCGACGGTGGCGGTCGCCTCGATCGCGCGCTCGCGCAGCCGCTCCGCGTCCATCGAGATGAACCACTGCGACGTCGCGAGGAAGATGACGGGATTGTGGCACCGCCAGCAGTGCGGGTACGAGTGCTCGTAGGGTTCGTAGTGCCACAGGCGGTTGCGGTCCGACAGCGCCTCGACGATGCCGGGATTGGCTTCGAAGACCTGCTCGCCGGCGAACAGGCCGACCTCGTCGGTGAAGCGCCCGTCGCCCGTCACCGGCGCGTAGACCTCCAGCCCGTACTTCAAACCCGTCTTGAAGTCGTCGGCGCCGTGGCCCGGGGCCGTGTGGACGGCGCCTGTGCCCTGCTCGAGCGTTACGTAGTCGGCGAGCACTGCGGGCGACAGCCGGTCGTACAGGGGATGGCGGAAGCGCAGTCCTTCGAGGCGGTCGCCGGTCACGCGGACGAGCGGATCTCCGAGCGGGCGTTTGGCTGCCGCCGACACGCGGGCCGCCAGCGCCTCGGCGACGAAGACGGCCGTGCCCTGCACGTCATACGCCCCGTACACGAGCTCGGGATGGAAGGCCACCGCGAGGTTCGCCGGAATCGTCCAGGGGGTCGTCGTCCAGACGGCCACGGCCGCGTCGCGACCCGCCAGCTCGGGCACGCGGCGCGCGAGCTCGTCCCGGCTGTCCGGATCCAGCGCGAACTCGACATAGATCGACGGAGACGTGTGCTTCTCGTACTCGACTTCCGCTTCGGCGAGCGCCGTGCGGCAGTGGATGCACCAGTGGACCGGCTTCCGGCCCTTGTACACCATGCCGCGTTCGACGAAGCGTCCGAGCGCCCTGACGATCGCCGCCTGATACGACGGCCGCATCGTCAGATAGGGATCGCTCCAGAGCCCCGTCACCCCGAGGCGCTTGAAGTCGCGGCGCTGGACGTCGACGAACGTCTCGGCGTACTTCCGGCAGGCCCGCCGGAAGTCAGCGACGGTCATCGTCCGCTTCGCCGGCCCGAGCTCCCGGTCCACCTTGAGCTCGATCGGAAGGCCGTGGCAATCCCAGCCTGGCACGTAGGGCGCGTCGAAGCCCGCCATCGTCCGGGCCTTGACGATGAAGTCCTTCAGGAGCTTGTTCAGCGCGTGGCCGATGTGAATGCGCCCGTTGGCGTACGGCGGCCCGTCGTGCAGCACGAACCGCTTCGCGCCCGACCGCTGCGCTCGAATCCTGCCGTACAGGTCCATCCCGTCCCACCACGCAATGGTCTCGGGCTCGGTGGTCTGAAGGTTGGCCTTCATGGGGAACGATGTCCGCGGCAGGTTCAGCGTGTCTTTCCAGTCGGGCATATGAACCAGTGATTGTACATGGTCCGAACGGGTGCCAGCGGGTGCCAGCGGTGCCAGCGGGTGCGGACGGGTGCCAGCGGGTGCGGGCGGGTCTGGCGGGTCTAACGGGTTCTGGCGGGGGGGGCGCGTCTCTCACCCGGGTCAGTGTGGACCGGTAGGGCGGCTTCGCCGAAGCCGCCGTCCTCGTCGCGGCGCGTGCCTGGACGGCGCGCCCGGCGAGCGCGCCCTACCGTGAGTGATCGGAACCTGTCGGGGCCGCTACCGGCGTCCCTGCGGCGTGACCTCGACCCGGAACCCGCCGGAGTTGTCGTTCACCACGTCGTCGTTGATCCCGAGCCAGAGCATGCCGTTCTCCGAAGCCGTGATCTCCGCGAAGTTGCTCACCGCGAACGGCTGTCCGTTCCCGACCCGGGCGATGAGGGCCCCGGCCAGTTCCTGGGGCAGCGGACCGTTCGCCGGCCGCCGGCCCGTGAGCGATCCCTGCGGGATTGCGCGGTCCTTGGCGTCGTTACTCAGCTGCACCTCTCCGCGCGCGTTGAATCGGACGCGCTGTCCCTTGCGCACGTTGATGCCCGTGCTGGTCCACTGCTGGTTCGCGGGCACGGCGATGCCGCCGCCCTCCGGAACGTTGAGGTCGGATCCGCCGGTGCCGACGCCGCCACCGCCCACCGACGACGGACTCACGAGGTGGAGGCTGCGGACCTGATTCGACTGGAATTCCCGCCGTCCGTTCGAGGTGTCGAGCGTGAGCGTCAGCGGCTGCCTGCCGCTGATGTCGTACAGCTTGCCGAACACCACCCGCCCGTCGCTCAGCACGACCGCGTGCTGGCCGCTGCGGAGCTCGTCCGCCCTGGGCAGGTTCCCGTCGCCGCCGAACTCGACGCGCGCGACCTCGTTGACGGCAAACCGCCGCAGATCACCCTTCACCTGCACGGCAAATCCCTGCGCGTTCAGGTCGACCAGGTCGCCGCTGACGCGCTCGCCCGAGCGAAGCACGAGCGTCGCGCGCTCCTGGGCTACTGCAGAGGTAACCAGCAGAGCTGGCGCCAGCACGACCGCCAGAGCCAGAACAAACTTTGGAATCATCATGCACTCCTCGCTTCTTGATGCTTTGAAGCCATTTCCCGCTCTGATCTTGCAAGCGCGCCGCCATACGGGAGACACGGAAGAGCTGGTTGGAAAGGCCCGATTCCCGGCCAATTCTGCCCGTTTTTTCACGTCCGGCCGGGGCGCCCCCCCTGCATATAATCGGGTCATGGCCCCCCTCCATCCGGCCCCCGCGCCCCGCGTTCGTCCTGTCCAGGAGACGGTACTTCAGAACGGGCTGAAGGTGTTGGTGCAGGAGACGCGTACCGCGCCGCTGGTGTCGGTCTGGTGCTGGTACAAGGTCGGATCGAAGGACGAAGCTCCCGGCCGGACCGGCGCCTCCCACTGGGTCGAGCACATGAACTTCAAGGGGACCCGCAACATCCCCCGCGACGAGATGAAGGCGATCGTCGAGCGGTTCGGCGGGACCTGGAACGGCTATACGTGGATCGATCAGACCGCCTACTTCGAGACGGCCCCGCCGGAGGCGCTGGATCGGATGCTCTTCATCGAGGCGGAGCGCATGGCCAATGGTCTGTACGATCCGGCCGAATGCGAGTCGGAGCGGACCGTCGTCATTGCGGAGCTGCAGGGAGGGGACAACGATCCCGAGCAGCTCCTGGAGACCGAGGTCACGGCCGCGGCCTTCCGGGCGCACCCGTACGGCCATCCCACGATCGGGTGGCTGCCCGACCTGCAGTCGATGACGCGGGACGAGCTCTACGGCCACTACCGCCGGTACTACATCCCGAACAACGCCACCCTGGTGATCGTGGGCGACGTGGACGCCGCCGAAGCGGTCCGGCTCGCGGATCGGCGCTTCGGAGCGATTCCGGCGGCGGAAGCGCCTCCCCGCTGCGGGACCATCGAGCCGCCGCAGATGGGCGAGCGGCGGGTGCGCATCGATCGGCCGGGCAGCGCCGCCTATCTGAAGATTGCCTATCCCGCGCCTGCGTTCGCGGATCCTGATTTCTGTCCGCTGCTCGTGCTCGATGCCGTTCTGACGGGCGCCAAGGGAGTCAACCTCTGGAGCTCGTACCGGAACCCGCCCCAGCGCCGGGCACGACTCTACCGGGCGCTCGTCGATCGTCAGATTGCGGCGTCCGTCTACGGATCGATGCTGCCGACCGAGCAGCCGTTCCTCTACATCGTCTCCGTCGCCGCGAACGACGGCGTTCCGCTGGAGCTGGTCGAGGAGGCCACGCTTCGCGAGCTGGATCTCGTGCGCACACGCGGCATCACGTCGGCCGAGCTCGATCGCGCGCGTCACCAGCTTCGTGCCCGGCTCGTGTTCGACGCCGACAGCGTCACGAACATCGCTCACCAGCTCGGGTATTTCGAGACGATCGCGGATCTCGAGCGGTACGACTCACTCTGGCGGTCGATTGCCGCCGTGACGCTGGACGACGTGTCCCGGGCCGCCGGGCGCCTTTCTGCGAGCCACCGGACGGTCGGATGGTTCCAGCCGGCCGCGGCGGCCGAAGCGGACCTGCCGCTCGCCGCCGGGGCGGAGGGCGCATGAGCATCGCGGCGCAACCCGGTCTCGCGCCCGTGCGCCGCACGTTCTCGAACGGCCTCACGAGCCTCATCCAGCGTACGAGCACGCATCCCGCCGTGACCCTGGCGGTGACGATCCCCGCGGGAACCGTCTGCGATCCGGACGACCGAACCGGGCTCGCTCACTTCGCCGCCCGCGTGATCGATCGCGGCACGGCCTCGCGCTCCAGCGCCGATGTGGCCGAGGCGCTCGACGATCGCGGCGTGAGCCTCAACACGGGCGTGAACCGGCATCTGTTCGTCCTGAACTGCTCGTGTCTCGCGGAGGATGCTCCCGCGCTGATCGACCTCATTGCCGAGATCGTGAGAGATCCGGTGTTCCCCCCGATCGAGGTCGACGCGCGGCGTGCGGAGATCGTCACCGCCATCCGCCAGGACGACGACAACCCGGCGAGCGTGGCGGGCGACGCGCTGCAGGAGCTGCTGTTCGCGGGACACCCGTACGGCCGGCGCCTCAGGGGCTCGCTGTCGTCGGTGCAGGCCATCACCCGCCACGATCTCGTGGAGTTCCACCGGCAGCGCTTCGGGCCTGCCGGCACCGCGGTGGCCGTCGTCGGAGACATCGATCCCGGGCGGGCGGCCGACCTCGTGGAGCGCGCGTTCGGCGGGTGGACGGCGGGCGCGGCGCCGCCCATGGCCCTGCCGGCTCACGGCGATGCGGTCCGCCGGCAGCGGCTCGTCATCCCGATGATGGACAAGGCGCAGGCCGACATCGCCTACGGCTTCACCGGCGTGCGGCGGCAGGATCCGCAGTACTACGCGGCGCTGCTGATGAACAATGTCCTCGGGCAGTACGGGCTGGGCGGCCGGCTGGGCGACAGCATCCGGGAGCGGCAGGGCATGGCGTACTACGCGTACAGCTCGCTCGACGCGGATCTCGCCGCGGGGGCGCTGACGATTCGTGCCGGAGTGGCGGGGAACGACGTCGATCGCACGATCGCGTCGATCGATGCCGAGGTGTCGCACATGCAGCGCGAAGGCGTCACCCCTGACGAGCTGGCCGACGCGCGGCGTTACCTGGTGGGATCGAAGCCGCGCCTGCTCGAGACGAACGACGGCATCGCGACGTTCCTGCTCACCGCCGAGCACTTCGGTCTCGGCCTCGATTTCGACCGCCGCCTGCCGGCGCTGCTCGAGGCGGTGACGCTCGACGATGTCAACGCGGCGGCGGCCCGCCTGCTCCGCACCGACCATGCGTCCGTCGCGATAGCGGGCCCGTACGCCGGAACGCCGGCGGGACTTGCGGCGTGAAGGCCCGGCCCCGGGCCATCTTCTTCGACGTCGACTTCACGCTGATCCATCCCGGTCCGACGTTTCGCGGCGAGGGCTATCGCGCCTTCTGCGAGCGGCACGGTCTCGTCGTGGACGCCTCCCGCTTCGACGCGGCGGTTGCGGCCGCCTCGTCGGTGCTCGACGAGGCGCAGGACTGCATCTACCAGGACGCGCTGTTCCACCGCTACACCGCCGCGATCATCCGCGGCATGGGCGGCGAGGGGGATGCGGTCGAGCGCTGCGCGCGGGAGATGTACGGCGAGTGGGCGCTCTGCCACCACTTCGAGATGTACGAGGACGTGCCCGATGTGCTCCGTGCGCTTGCGTCGGAGGGGTTCCGCATCGGGCTCATCTCGAACAGCCACCGGTGTCTCGTGTCGTTCCAGAGCCACTTCGAGCTCCGGGGGCTCATCAGCGCGGCGCTCTCCTCGTCCGAGCACGGCTACCTCAAGCCGCATCCGAGCATCTTCGCGGCGGCAATGGCTCAGATCGGCGCACAGCCGGGCGAGTCGGTGATGGTCGGCGACAGCCTGCCGCATGACATCGTCGGCGCGCGGCGGGCGGGCATGCAGGGGGTGCTGGTGAGGCGCTCGGCGCAGAACGTCGATGATGACCTCGTCCCTCCCGCGGACTTCGCGGACGTGCCGGTCATCCGGACGCTGCGGGAGCTGCCCGGTCTGTTGCGGGCCCGGTCCTGACCCTCCGACCGGCGATGCAGTATCTCTGTTGGGGGCGCAATCGACCCGAGGGAGGCTGGGTGGGAGGCAGGGAGTCTCACCCCGGCGGCCAGCCGAAGCCGCGGCCCCCGAGCGCGTGCAGGTGGATGTGGAACACCGTCTGGCCCGCTTCGCTGTTGCAGTTGAACACCGTCCGGTATCCCCGCTCCGCGTAGCCGCGCTCCGCCGCAATCGCCGCGGCGCGGCGCACCAGCTTCCCGACCAGCGCCTCGTCCCCTTCCGAAATGTCGCTGGTGGTCGGGATGTGCTTGCGCGGCACGATCAGCACGTGCATCGGCGCCTGAGGGTTGATGTCGTTGAAGGCCACGAGATCGTCGTCCTGGTAGACGATGCTCGCGGGAATCTCACCGGCGGCGATGCGGCAGAAGAGGCAGTCCATCGGCAGGCTCCATTACGTCAACTCCCGACTGCTGGCAATGATAGCCATCCTGGGTATCCCCTGCAGATCCGCGCGCACCTCCTCGATCCCGAGCCCCGGGCGGGCGGCTATCAGGCTCTCGATGCGGTCATCCTGGCCGGCGCCGAACTCCATGAACAGGCGTCCGCCGGGCGCGAGGTACCGCGGCGCGGTGTCGAGCAGCGCTCGAACCACCTTGAGTCCGTCCGCGCCGCCGAACAGCGCGGCCTCGGGCTCGTAGTCCCGCACCTCGGGGCTCAGCGCGCGCCGATCCCCTTCGCGCACGTAAGGAGGATTCGAGACGATGACGTCGAACCCCGGTGCCAGACCGTCGAGCAGATCCGTCCGGACGAACTCGAGGGCGTCGGCGCCCAGGCGGACGGCGTTACGCCGCGCGACCGCGAGCGCCGCCTCGGAGATGTCGGTGGCGACGATGGGGATGTTCGTCTCGAGGGCGAGGGTCACAGCCAGGCAGCCGCTGCCGGTCCCGACGTCCACGACGCGTGGCGCGCCGTCTCCGCGGCGCGTCGCGAGAAACGCCAGCGCCGCCTCGACGATCAGCTCGGTCTCGGGGCGGGGGACCAGCACGTCGCGCGTCACCTCGAACGGGCGTCCCCAGAACTCACGGAAACCGAGCACCTGCGCCGCCGGCTCCCGCCGCTCACGGCGCGCCACCAGCGTCTCGTATTGCTCGGTGAATCCCGCAGGGGGAGGCGCCGGCGCCCGCGCCAGCAGCGCGGCGCGATCCCAGCCGAGCACCGCCCGCGCCAGGAGACCGGCGTCGAACGCGGCCTCACGCGACGAGAGGCCGGCGCGCTCGAGCCTGGTCGCCGCCGCCTGAACGAGGCTCTGTAGAGTAGTCACGGTGTGGCGCGTCGCGTGTGCTAGACGTGTGGGAAGTGCGGATTCCAGGCGACTTCCCACAGAAAGCCGTCGGGATCCGCGAAATAGCCGGAGTAGCCGCCCCAGTCCGTCCTCACGCCGGCCTTGACCAGACGGCCTCCGCCCCCGGCCGCGCGCTCCAGCAGCCGGTCGACTTCCTCCGGCGATCGCACGTTGTGCGCCAGGCTGAAGCCCGCGAACCCCGCGCCATCGTCCGGAACGCCGGCGTCTGCGGCGAGCAGGTGGCGCGGATACAGCGCGAGCCATGTCCGCCCCATCTCGAAGAACGCGACCTCCGGCGGCGTCTGCCTCTGCGGCAGGCCCAGCGTCTCCGCATAGAAGCGAACCGCGCGGGCCAGATCGCGGACGCCGAGAGTGATGAAGCTGATGCGCGGCTCCATGGCGGCTCAGGCGTCCGGTTCGCGGCGGGCCGCGTTCGGGCGGCGATCGGCGGGCGGCTCGACCATGCTGGCGTCCTTCAGGCGCTCCGCATGGTAGTGCGCGGTGACCGCGCCCACAAGCTCGGCGAGATCGCCGTTGAGCACATCGTCGAGCCGGTGGGTCGTGAAGTTGATGCGGTGATCGGTGACGCGGTTCTGCGGAAAATTGTAGGTGCGGATCTTCTCGGAGCGCTCGCCGGTGCCTACCTGACCGCGCCGCTCGCGCGCGATCGCCTCCTGCTGCTTCGACAGCTCCATCTCGTACAGGCGCGCCCGGAGCACTTTCATCGCCTTCTGGCGGTTCTTGATCTGCGACTTCTCATCCTGCTGCGAGACGACGAGCCCGGTCGGGAGGTGCGTGAGCCGGACGGCCGAGTACGTCGTATTGACGCTCTGGCCGCCGGGCCCGCTCGAGCAGAAGGTGTCGATGCGGATGTCCTTCGGATCGATCTGGATGTCGACTTCCTCCGCCTCGGGCAGCACGGCGACCGTCGCCGTCGACGTGTGGATCCGCCCGCTGGCCTCCGTCGCCGGCACGCGCTGGACGCGATGGACGCCGCTCTCGTACTTGAGACGGCTGTAGACCTGGCGTCCTTCGATCGAGGCGATCACTTCCTTGACGCCCCCGATCCCCGTCTCGCTGAGCGACATCAGCTCGATGCGCCACCCCTGACGTTCCGCGTGGCGGCTGTACATCCGGAACAGCTCCGCCGCGAACAGCGCCGCTTCGTCGCCGCCGGTGCCGGCCCGGATCTCGAGCAGCACGTTCTTCTCGTCGTTCGGATCCCTGGGAACCAGCAGCAGCTTGAGGTCCTCGAGCAGCGACTCGCGGCGCCCTTCCAGCGCCTTGAGCTCCTCCTGCGCCAGGCCTCGCATCTCCGGGTCGCCGGAGCGCGCGAGGTCCTCCGTCTGCTCGATCTCGGCGAGCACGCCCTTGTACTCCCGGAAGCGCTCGACGAGCGGCTCGATTTCGGACAGAGCCTTCGCCTGCCGGCGGTACTCCGCCGCATCCGACTGAACCGAGGGATCCCCGAGCCGATCGAGCAGCTCCGTATATCGCGCTTCGACGGCCGTGAGCTTTTCGAGCATGTGATCTGACGTCGCGAGCGATGCCTGCTCGCACTACCCACTACCCACTAGCCACTACCCACTACAGGGCTCCCCCCGACACCGGCGGCAGGAACGCCACCTCATCTCCATCCGCGACCGGGGCGTCCATCCGGACGTACTCGAGGTTGCGCGCGCCGGACACGCTCGACGTGTAGGGCTCGAGCGCCGGGTACTCCGCGATCAGGTCCCGCCACACGTCCTGCACCGTCGCGCCCGGCGCAACCTCGCGAACCACCTCGCCGCGTCCGACGAGATCACGGACGCGGGCGAACAGGCGAACCGTCACCCGCATGCGCGGCTCAACGCCTCGGCCCTGGCCTCTTCGTCGTCGGGCCGTGCCGTCGCCCCCTCGATCCACACGTCGCCGCCTTCGAAGTGCTCGTGCTTCCAGATCGGCGCGATCTGTTTCACGCGCTCGATGGCGTACCGGCACGCCTCGAACGCCGGCCCGCGGTGCGCCGACGCCGCGGCAATGACGATACTGACCTCGCCGATCTCGAGGCGTCCGGTGCGATGATGAATCGAGAGGCCCGTCGCCGGCCACCGTGCCGCCGCCTCCTGGCCGACGATCCCGAAAGCGCGGACGGCCAGCGGCTCGTACGCTTCGTACTCCAGATACAGGACGCGGCGTCCGGCATTCTCCGCGCGCACCACACCGGTGAAGGCGACCAGGCCGCCGACCGCGTCGATGGTGCCGGTTGCCGCGGACGCGACCGCCAGAGGGTCCAGGGGCGACGCCGTCACCGCGAACTGCGGGGTGGCCATCGGAAGAGTATAGCGGCTCGGTTGGCGGCAGCGTGCCGGCAGAGCGGCGGCCTCGGCGAGGCCGCCCTACCGTGACGGGACACGTCCCGGCACGCCGCGCCAGAAGTGGTCGAGCGGTCCGTGTCCCTGGCCGAGCGGCAGCCCGTGCGCTACGGCTCCGGCCACGAACTCGGTCGCGCCCTGCACCGCATCCCCGAGGCTCGAGCCCCTGGCCAGCAGGGCGGCGATCGCCGATGCGAACGTGCACCCGGTCCCATGGGTGTGGCGAGAGACGACCCGGCGCGTCGTGAACGCCGTGAAGCGCTCGCCGTCGAACAACAGGTTGGTGAGGTCGTGTCCTTCGAAGTGCCCGCCCTTCACGACGACCGCGGCCGCGCCGAGCGCGTGAATCCGCTGCGCGGCGTCGCGGGCGTCATCAGTCGTGCGGATGGGCATCCCTGCGAGCATCTCGGCCTCGGGCCGGTTCGGCGTCACCACCCGCGCGAGCGGCAGCAGGTGTGACTTCAGCGATGCGAGCGCCGCGGACGAGAGCAGGGTGTCGCCGCTTTTCGCGACGATGACCGGATCGACGACGAGGGGCCCGAGGCGGCGGCGCCCGATCTCGGCCGCGACGCGCTCGGTGATGGCCGCGTCGGCGAGCATCCCCGTCTTGACCGCCCCGATGTGAAAGTCCGACGCGACCGCCTCGATCTGGGCCCCCACGAGCTCGGCGGGCAGGGCGAGAAACGTGGACACCTGCACGGTGTTCTGCGCGGTGACGGCGGTGATGGCGGAAAGCCCGTAGACGCCGAACGCCGCGAAGGTCTTGAGGTCCGCCTGGATGCCGGCACCGGCCCCGGAGTCGCTGCCGGCGATTGTCAGTACCGTATGCATACGCTAGAATCGCGCGCCATGTGGGATCGCCGAAGCGCCGCCGCCGTATACCCGCAGCCGCTCTTCGTGGCTGCGTTCGGCGAGGCCGACCGGATGCTCTGGATTGGCCTCCGTGCGGCCGCCGTCGTGTTCCTCGCCGTGCTCACCGCGGCCGCGGCGCAGGTCAGCGTGCCGCTGCCGTTCACGCCCGTGCCCTTCACCCTGCAGCCCATGGTCGTGCTGCTTGGCGGCGCGGCGCTCGGACCGCGACTCGGTGCGTTAAGCCAGATTCTCTATCTCGCGGCAGGGGCGGCCGGATTGCCGGTGTTCGCCGCGTCCGCCACGCTGCCGCAGGGCATCGCCCGTCTTGTCGGCCCGACCGGCGGCTACCTCCTGAGCTATCCGCTCGCCGCGTTCGTCACCGGCCTGCTGGCCGAGCGCGGGTTCGACCGCCGGTACCTGACCTCCGTGCTCGCGATGTTCGCGGGGCTCGCCGTAATCTTCGCGGGCGGCGTGCTCTGGCTGGCGCTGATGGCCGGCAGCGCGGAAGGAGGACTCGGCGCCGCGCTGGCGCTCGGGCTCTATCCGTTCGTGCTGGCCGACCTCGCGAAAATCTGTCTCGCAGGCGCCGTGCTACCGGCTGTCTGGCGCGTGACCGGCCTCGGCCGCGGGCGCTGAGTCGCTCCGCTCGAACACCAGGAAGTACTGGAACGGCAGGAACGTCTCGCGGCGTGCGAGGCGGAAGCCCGCCGCCTCGACCTCCTCCACCACCTGCCCGGCCGCGATGCGCTCTTCGGCCAGCGGCCCCGGTCCCCCTCCACCGAGCGGATGCTCGATGACACCCAGCCGCCCGCCCGGCTTCAGTGCAGTGCGCAGGTGCTCGAGCAGCGAGGGTGCATTCTCCCCGAACTCGTGGTACGCGTCGACGATCAGCACCGCCTCCACGCTGTTCGGCTCGAGCCGCGGATCCACCTCGTCGCCGCGCACCAGCCGCACGTTCCTGAGGCCCTCGCGATCGACGCGCCGTCCGATGGCTTCGAGCATCTGGGGCTGGACGTCCTGCGCGTAGACGATGCCATTGGGACCGACCCGGCGTGCGAGGCGGACGGTGAACCAGCCGCCCCCCGCCCCGATGTCGGCCACGCGCGTGCCGTCGGCGATGCCCAGCGCGTCCATGACCGCGTCGGGCATCTGCCACGCGTCG
>Ga0299913_10002560_pt1 | contig 14416 bp, 10 predicted proteins | sample RVTome_9_FD_201360 | JGI IMG/M metagenome (GOLD analysis project Ga0299913, IMG submission 201360) | Soil microbial communities from uranium-contaminated site in the Upper Colorado River Basin, Wyoming, United States - RVT155D38 (version 2) ... | reverse complement strand
GTGAAGGTCGTGCGCGCGATGCGCGGCCTAATGGTTGCCGAGGGTCTCGATCCCGAGCAGTGGCGGCTCTGGAACCGGCTAACCGACGAGCTGAAAAACGAGCCGGTTCTGGGGCTGGAAGGCCAACAGCCCAACGGCCAGGAGCATGTACAGGACTGGGCGCGTGGACTCGATCTGCCGATCGGGGGCGAGACGATCATGTTCGTCGACTGCGAGGCGGCGTTTTACCGGACCTCGATCCCGCGCGCCACAGCGCTCATCCTCAAGAAGGCCGGTGTTGAGTTTGGGCTGATGCGGGAGCAGTGGTGTTGCGGCGGACCGGCCGCAGAGATGGGCTACGTCGAACAGGCCCGGCGGTTCGCCGAGCACAATGTCGCCGACTGGCGCTCGCTGGGCGCGAAGCGCATCATCGCCATCGAGCCGCACGACTACGTGCACTTCACGGAGGATTACCCCGCGTACTTTGGGGAGGACTTCGACTTCGAGGTCGTCCAGATCGTCGATCTGGTGGCGGAGCTGATCCGGGACGGGCGCTTGGAGCTGACGGAGCCGATCCAGCACGTGGCTACCTACCACGACCCGTGCCGCCTCAACAAGCGCAAGGGCATCCATGAGGCGCCGCGCGAGATCCTGCGCGCGATCCCGGGGCTGGAGTTCCGGGACGTCGATCGCGTCACCCAGTGGGCGTATTGCTCGGGCGGGGGCGGCGGCCTGCCGATCGCCAAGCCGGAGATCACCGCCGAGATCAGCAAGCGACGCCTGGAGAAGGCAGCCGACCTCGAGGTCGACATGCTCGTCTCGGCCTGCGTGTGGTCAGAGCGCCCGTTGACAGCGGCGGGGGGAGCGCATGGCATCGAGGTACGCGACATCATCGAGCTCGTAGCCGAGGCGGCCGGCATCGATTACCAGGGTGTGGATCCGTGACGGAGTCGGCCGCGACCGCCGAGGTCGTCGATCAGCTTCGTCGCATTCTGGGCGACGACCCAGGAGCAGTGCTGACCGACCGCGCCAGCCGTTTCAACCGCGCCCGCGTGCCGGCACCGTTTCCGGTGCATCGGTGGGATGAGTATTTGCCGGACGTCATCGTGTTGCCGCAGACGACTCAGCAGGTGTCAGAGGTAATGAGGCTGGCGAGCCGCGAGCGCATTCCCGTCGTCCCTCGCGCCGGCGCCACCGGGCTTGCCGACGGGGCGGTGCCGATGCGCGGCGGGATTTGCGTCGACGTCAAGCGGATGGACCAGATCAAGGAGATCGATCTGGAATCGCACACCGCCACCGTCGGTCCCGGCATCAACATGGAGACGCTCAACCGGAAGCTCGCGAAGTACGGGGTGATCTATCCCGATGCGCCCGCCTCCTATCCGTGCTCGCTGATCGGAGGCCGGATTGGCACTAATGGCTGGAGTCAGCTCGGCGCTCGCTATGGCCACACCCGCGATCTGGTGATCTCATTCGAGATCGTCCTCCCGGACGGCGAAATCATGCGCCTTTGCGAGGGGGGCGCCCCGAAGGTACGAAAGTCGTCCACCTCATATCAGTTGAAGCCCCTCTTCTTCGGCCACCAGGGAACTCTCGGGATCGTCACGGAGGCAACACTCGAGCTCGTACCGAAGGCCGAGGCGGAGTTCGCGGCGTTCTTCCTCTTCCCCGATTTCGATGCGGCGTACGAGACCATGAAGCGCATCGCCCGCAGCGGCCTCAGCACCCTCGCGGGGGCGATGCTGTTCGACGAGGAGAAGGTCGAATACCTGCGACGAGACGACGAGGCCTACATTGGCCAGCCGGAGTGGGTCAAGGCGGTGGCCGCGGTTGCTCTCCTTGGATCCCGATGCGAGGTCGAGCCGGCGAGCAAGCGCTGCATGGAGCTCGGTCGTAGCCTCGGAGGCAAGTACATCGGGGACGAGATCTCCGCAGGCGACTGGGCGTCGCGATTCGACCGTTACGCCAACCCGCTCCACGGGCGACTGAAGGACGGGCAGGTGGTACCGATGACGTGGCACTGCGAGGATTCCGCCGCGCCTTTCGATCAGATACCCGCGATCCGCGAGAAATGGCATGCGATCGCGAACCGGTACGTCGAGCAGTACGACGTGTTCGACAACTGGGGAATCATCTCCTACTGCAACGGCCGGAGCGCCTGGGGAGACGCGCTCCTGGAGATCGACTTGGGTCTGTGGGAGCAGCCGCTCGATGACGAGCGCTGGAACGCGTTCGTGAGCTTCAAGCGCGAGGTTGCCGAAGTCGCCATCGCGCACGGCGGAACCATTTCCAGCGCCCACGGAGCCACGCGCGCCGGTGATTGCGAGCTGATCCCGACTGAGATCGGACCGCAACAGTGGAAGCTGATGAAGGCAATCAAGCGCCTGGTGGATCCCCAGAACATCATGAACCCAGGCAAGATGATGCTCGACGAGGCGTACGAGTCATCGAACGGGGCAGAGTGAGGTGGGCCGCGATGCCGTTCCCCACCCCGGCCGCTTCACGAATGGTGAGCCGATCCCGCCGCCGCGGAACGTCAGTCCTGTGGTCGTCCAGCGATTCGACGGCGTATACGAGGTGGCGCCCGAGTTGATGGAAGAGCACTTCCGTCAGCAGACCATGCCGCCCTGGGACACCTTCAGGATCGTGGCTGCGCGACACGACCACGTTGGCGACATCCACGCGCAGTTCGCCGATTCGGTGATCCTGGCGGGCGAGGGAAGTGAGATCGAAGCCATTCCGCAAGAGCCACCTCGCTCTGTCCGCGATCAGAACGAGGCGGACGACTCATGAGTGTGGCGGCGGAGTGAATGTAGTGACGGGCTTGCGCGGAAAATATGAGGCATCGGTGCTCACCGCCGCGATTACCGGCGGAGATGTGCTGCCCAGCCAGAGCCCCCACATCCCGTGCGGAGCGGACGCGATCGTGGCCGAGGCGGTTGGAGCAGCGGAGGCGGGCGCGACTTGCATCCACATCCACGCCCGCGACGATGAGGGCCGACCAAGTGCTGACCCGGCGCTGTTCGAGGAGATCGTCAGCGGAATCCGCGACCAAACCGATGTTGTCGTGAACATCTCCACCGGCGGCGCCCCAGGCATGAGCCTCGACGAGCGCCTCGCGGGTGCTCGGCGGGCCCAGCCGGAGATCGCCACGTTGAACCTGGGCACTATGAACTACGAGGGCTTTCCCAACCGCGAGCGCTGGCCCGAGGTAGCCTCGGATTGGGAGAGGGAAGTCCTGGAAGCCTCCGGCGACGGCGTCTTCGTGAACACGCTGAACATGTTGCGCCAGTTTGCGTCCACGCTACGCGAGCTGCAAATTACGCCCGAGCTCGAGGCCTATGACTTGTCACATATTGCGATGGCGCGCTTCCTCATCGATGAAGGAACTCTCGAGCCGCCAGTTCGCTTGCAGCTCGTCCTCGGAGTCCTCGGCGGCGCCGGCAATGCGCCGCGCGACCTCCACCTGCTGGCGGACGCAGCGGAGAGGATTCTCGGCGATGAACTGGGTTCGGTGGCCGTCGCCGGGCTCGGCTTTCCAATGCAGTTTCGCCACGCGGCAATCGCGTTTTCGTCTGGATTGGACTGCCGGGTCGGGTTGGAGGACAACATACGACTTCGCCGCGATGTCCAAGCCACCTCGAACGCCGAACTTGTCGGAGTCGCCATCGGCCTCGCCGACCACGTCGCGCGGCCGATCATGACACCGACAGCGCTACGCGAGGAACTTGGACCGTGGGCCGGCAAGACGGAGGTTGCGGCATGAACCCGGCCGGACCATCCGCCGACGCTGGGGAGGCGGGTCGGCCCATCGAGCGCGTCGCCATCGTCGGGGCGGGGACGATCGGCCTCGGCTGGGCGGCAGTCTTTAGCCGGGCCGGCATTCAGGTCACCGTCTCTGACTCAGACCAAGGGCCACTCGACCGCTTCCGGGAGCGGGTTCGCTCCGAGCTGGAGCTGTGCGGAACGGAAGCGACCGACGACGATGGTCTTGATGTCGATGCGTGCGTCGAGCTCATCAACTACGACGCCAACCTATCGGCCGCAGTAGCCAACGCCGACTACATACAGGAGTGCACGCCCGAGGAACTCACCATCAAGCAGAGAGTCTTCAACGACCTCGATGACGTCGCACAACCTGATGCCATCCTCGCATCAAGTGCCTCGGCATTGCAGCCGGATGACATCTTCGCACTCGTGACCCAGGAGGGACGGAAACGTTGCCTGGTGGCGCATCCGACCAACCCGCCCCACGTCGTCCCCCTCGTCGAGCTAGTCGGCGGGTCCGAAACGCTTCCGACGCTCATCGAGGCGACCCGCGCATTCTTGGCTGACGTGGGGCAAACGCCGATCGTATGTGGCAAGCCGACGTATGGCTTCGTGCTCAACAGACTTCAGATGGCGCTGTTCCGAGAGGCAGTTCACCTTGTACGTGACGGCGTGGCCTCGGTGGCCGATATCGATCGCACGGTTAGTGAGGGTCTCGGCCTCCGCTGGGCGCTGCTGGGGCCCTATGGGGTAGAGGCGACGAATGCCGATGGCGTGCGGGACGACCTTGAGAAGTTTGGCGATTTCATGGTCTCGACTTGGCGTGAGCTGAGCACGACGACGGAGCCGATCAGCGAGCAAGACATCCGGCTCGCCGTCGAAGGGGTTGCGGAGCTGTGGAACGGTTTCTCGAATGAGGAGCTGGCCGAACGTCGCAACCGTTTCGTGCTGCGTGTTCGGGCTTTGAAGGCCCAACTTGCGGAGTCGACTATCCCGTAGGTGCCGAGATCAGGTCACCGACGTGCGGGTCTTCGCCGTTGGGCTATCGTTCGTGCCCGCATCCTTGGCCAGGGTGGCGCGTTGCGACTCGAGTAGGTTGGCGCAGGTCTCGTCGAGGTGGCCACGAAGGAGCTGTTTGGCCTGATCGAAGCGATGATCGAGCAGCGCCTGAAGGATCTCCTTGTGCTGGGCGACAACCAGATCGTGGTCTTCGTATTCCGCTCGTAGCTGGCGGAGACACAGCCTCAACTCGGAAATGACCGAGGCATGAACCCGGGAGACTCGGGGACTCTCGATCGAGTCGACGATCGCGCGATGAAATGCAATGTCGGCGTCACGCATCTCCCCCCAGGCTGCGCTGGCGGGTATCGCTTCTAGCGCCTCGACACGGTCGCGCACGGGTTGTAGTGCCGATGGCGCGGCAAGTTCGAGCCGTTCAATCGCCCCGCACTCGAGGATTGTGCGTAGATCGAAAAGGCCCCGGATATCCGACGCGTCAAATGAGGGCACGAATGCGCCGCGATTCGCGACCAGGTGGACGAGTCCCTCATGGGCAAGAGCCTGGAGGGCCGTGCGGAGGGAATGCCGGCTCACTCCGTACTGCCTGCATAGATCGGGCTCCCGCAGCGCGGCTCCGGGCGCGAAGGACCCGTCGAGGACCTGGCCGCCAATCGCTTTGACCAATGCGTCGACCGTCGAGACGCGTTCGAGCTCTCCCCCGTCATTCTTTCTGGACGACGGCATGAGTGGAGCCTACCGGAGCCGTTCAATCACTCGATCGATCATCGGTTGGACGATTTTACTATTCATGCTTGACTTCCGGTGACGCGATGCTATAGGTTCTCAGCCTATGGAAGGGTCTTGCACTCACCGCAAGGCGAGAGCCACCCGGGGTGCCCTTATCGGGCGAACACGGAGGAGGAGGACTCATGGCTGATACTGAGCCCGCGGCTGGCGCCGCGACTGCTGGATCGGATGCGACGAGAATGGAGGGCGGGTTCGTGCGGAAGGCCTCCGGGCTCGTGCGCGACTTCTCGCAGCTGGACGCGTGGATCTACAACGTGCTGGCCGTCAATGCGGTGGTTCTGCCTGCGTTGGCCTACGTCTCCGTCGTCCTCATTTTCCCAGATGCCAGCCTTCCGCTCGCAGTCGCCATCACCGGCTTATTTGTCTTGTTCCAGGCGGTGGTGTACACCTTCTTCGCCACGGTGATGCCTCGCTCAGGCGGTGACTACGTATTCCAGAGCCGGGTACTCGGGGGTGGGATCGCCTCCGTGTTCGTCGGCACCGGTCTCGTCCTCGTGCAGTTCATCGCCATAGGTTTGGTCGGGTACCTCGGCGCCACCCTCGTGTTCTCACCGTTCGCCGTTCTGATCGGTGCCGAGTACGGCTGGCAATGGCTGATCGACTTCGGCGACTGGGCCGCTACCGAAACCGGAGTCTTCCTGATCGCGGCCGTCTACGTGGTGTGGAGCGGGCTATTGAACATCAGAGGCCTCCGCGTTTACGCCCTCGTTCAGCGCTGGCTCTTCTGGATCGGAGCTGCTTGCCTGCTCATCTTTCTGCTCCTCATGTTGGCCTCAAGCCATGATGACTTCGTAGCCAACCTGAACTCCTTCATGTCGGACAACTATGACGTCGACAACGCCTATCAGGCGACGATCGATGCCGGCGGGACCGCCGGCGGCAGTTTCAGCCTATGGGCGACGCTGAAGGCCACTGTGTTCATTTCCCTCTTCTCCGTCTTCTCGGTTTGGAGCGTGCAGCAAGGCGGAGAGATCAAGCGGGCCAACAGTCTGCGCGACAACGCGTTTGCGATGCCGGGTGCGTCGCTTTTCAGCACGTTGGTGACGCTTGCCATTTCCGCGCTGCTGGTCAGCCGAGTTGGAACTGACTTCCTGTTCGCGAGCGGTGGCCTGTTCCTTGGCGCTTCGCCGGACTACCTACTTCCGGTCGCGCCATTCTTCGGGTTCTTCGCGGTTCTGGCAAGCACTTCGCCGGTTCTCCTGTGGATCGCATTCATCATGTTCTTCACCTGGTTCATGATGATCGGCCCGAATGTCCCGCTCGCGATCAGCCGCATGCTGATGGCGATGTCGTTCGACCGGATTCTGCCGGAGTGGGTGGGACGTGTTCATCCGCGCCTCCATGTTCCGGTCAACGCGATCATCGTCACAGTTGTCGCCGGCATCGGGTTCGCTGCGTTGTATGCCTACGGACAATGGTTCGTGCCATTGACGTTCACGCTCGTTGTGCCGACGCTGGCCGTGTTTTCGGTGACTATGGTTGCCGCGATCCTGTTCCCGAGCCGGGCCCCACATGTGTTCAAGGGAACGGTGGCGGAGAGGTACAGAATCGGCCCCCTGTCTCTGATGCAAATCGCGGCGCTGGTCTTTCTCCCGTTCGCCATTTTCATCATCTACGAGATCCTGTTCAACGACATCTATGGGCTCAACGGCGCGGACGGGATATTGACCATAGTCGTGCTGTATGCGATTTCCATCGTGGTCTACGTTGGCTCGAAGATCTACCGCAAGCGCAAGGACAACATCGACCTGTCCCTTGCGTACAAGCAACTGCCTCTGGAGTAGTGCCACCGGGCGGCGGCCGCCTCGGCCGCCGCCCGCCTCTCCGACCCGCACCCGCACCCGCACCATGAGATGCCAGGTTCCTCGTCGATAGAGCTTGCCGACGGAGCTGAGATCGCCTACGAGCTGGTCGGCTCCGGTCCGCCGCTCGTTTTCGTCGCAGGACTGGGCGATGACCGCACGCTCTTTGAACCACTGGTCGAGGCGCTCGCCGACCGACACACCTGCCTGTCATTCGACAACCGAGGCTCTGGAACCAGCTCCGCCCCGCCGAATCCGTGCACGCTCGGCGCCCTAGCTGATGACGCAAGTGAGCTTGCCCGCGCTCTCGGGCTGACTCCCGCGGTCGTCGTCGGCTGCTCCATGGGTGGCGCGATCGCTCAGGAATGGGCACTCGGCCGGCCGGACGAGGTCACCGGGCTTGTTCTCTTCAACACTTGGGCCCGCGCTGACACCCACATGCGGCTGCTGCTTGAGCACTGGACGGCACTCTCCCGGGATGGCAATGATGCGCGGCTGCTGGAGAGCCTCCTGCTCTTCTGCCTGAGCCCACATTATCTGCGCCAGAATCCGGGAGCCGTTGAGGAGTTTCTGGCTGAACCGAGCCCGGCAGGGGAGGGTTTCGAATTACAGGCTGCCGCCTGTCTCGGGCACGACATCCTCCCTCGAGAACCCATTGGAGCTCCCACCCTGATCATCGGCGGGCGAAACGATGCCGTTGTCAGCGTCGAGAGCATTGAAGAGCTGGCCAGCGCCATCCCCGGCGCCCAGCTGCACCTGCTTGACACCGGTCATGTCGCCTTCTGGGAGCGGCTCGCCCACTCGATTACCTTGTTGCGGGTTTTTGTTGCCCGACTGGATGGACCTCAACATTGAACGACCAAATCTGGCGTCAGATCGGGTCAGACGCGCTTTCGTGGATCGGAGACTTCATCCCCTACGACTTGCGCCACACCTGTGCGTCGCTGATGCTCGCCGCGGGCAGGCCGATCGCCGAGGTCGCTGAGCACCTCGGCCACGGCGTCGACTTTGCGCACGAACCTACGCGCACACGATCGAGTCGCTCAAGGGCAAGCCGTCGATGTCCGTCGACGAGGCGATTCGCACCGGCCGCTCGGAGGTGTTCCTTGGCAACGATGTTCGGTGAGAGTTCGGAAACGGCCGAAATGACCTCTCGCTTCACGGTTCGGCCGTTCGTCAATGCCTGGTCCAAGCCATGGGCGCGGCTGGTTTCGAACCAGCGACCTCTCGCGTGTGAAGCGGTGGCGCCTCGGGCACGAATAGGCGTAGTTCGAAGCCTTCGGATGTGCGCGGATGTACGTGGATGTATCCGGATATGGGCACCAGAACCTCGCTGATGCCCGACGAGCTAATAGCCGATCCCGGGCGGCGGTCCCCTCGCTCACGCACGATCCCGGCAGAAGAGCCAGCCGACTAGCGCGCCGAGCGCAGCCCCGATCTCTGGCGCCAGGGGGAGGTCGGTCGTGACGCTGACGAGGATGCCGAGCGCGAGACCCACAACCGCGCCGACCGCGATCGCGGCGCCGACGCTCACCTTGCTGCCGAACCAGGCTCTCGATTGGCCTTTTCTGTAGACAGAGCCGGATCCTCGATTTCTAGATGCGGCAGCCACTCGAGCCAAGAGGGCAGGTACCAGTTCCGCTCGCCCAGGAGCTGCATCGCCGCAGGAATCACGACAAGGCGAACGATCGTCGCGTCAAGCAACAGCGCGATCGCTACCCCGAAGCCCATCTGCTGGAACGAGACCAGCTCGCCGGAGGCGAAGCCCAAGAACACCGCGATGATGATCAGCGCCGCGCCTGTGATCAGCCGGGCCGTTGAGGCGACTCCGAACACGACCGCCTCCGTGGTGTCGCCGGTCGCGCTGTAGCGCTCGCGGATGCGACTTAGCAGGAACACCTGGTAGTCCATCGACAGGCCGAAGAGGACCGAGAACAGGAACACGGGAACCCAGGCTTCAATCCGGTCCACCTCCCCGAAGCCGAGGAGGTCGGCGGCGAACCCCTCCTGGAAGACGAGCACGAGGATGCCGTAGGCGGCTCCGACCGAGAGCAGGTTGACGGCGATCGCCGTGAGCGCGATCACGATCGAGCGGAACGCGAGCGTCAACAGCACCAGGGTGAGGATCAGTACGAAGGCAATGACGATCGGCAGCCAGTTACCGATCAAAGCGAAGAAGTCGCGGTTCTCGGCGGGTAGGCCGCCCACCAGGACACGCTCGGCCGAAGCGCCGAAGGCCGCCGGCACGTAGTCGTCCCGCAGCCGGTCCACCGCAGCCGAGGCCTCCTCGCTGCTCCCCTCCTCGTTCAGCGCCACGGAGACGATGGAGACCCCGTCGCCCTCCTCCTGGAAGATGCTGCGGGCGGAGAAGTCCGGGTCCTCCTCGAGTGAGGCGGTGAGAGTCGTGAGCTGGTCGTCGAGGGCGGGTGCGTCGCGGGCGTCGATCACGATCTCGACCGGCTCCGTGGCGCCGGTCGCGAAGTCGCGCTCCAGCCCGGCGATGCCCTGCTTCCCCGCGGCGTCGTCCGGAAGGCTCGAGGGCCCCGAGGCTCCGAGCTTCAGTCCGAGGACCGGCACCGCCAGCGCGAGGAGCGCGGCGACTGAGAGGAGGAGGCTGATCGCGGGGTGGCGGACCACAGCGCGCACCGCGCCGCCCCAGAACTTCCCCTCGGTGCCGGCCGACTCGGCCACGCGCTTGCCGATCCAGGGGACGCGAAGCTTGTTGATGCGGTCGCCGAGCGCCATAAGGAGCGCCGGGTGGAAGGTGAGCGCAACGAACACCGAAACGATGGCAACGACGATCGCGCCCAGGGCGAGGCTGCGCAGGATCGTGGTCGGAACAATGAACATCCCGAGGAGGGCGAGGGAGAAAGCCGTGCCGCTGAGCACCACTGCACGGGTTGCGGTGCTCGACACGTTGAGAATGGCCTCCCCGTGCGGGAGGCCCTTCGCCTTCTCCTCGCGCAGCCGCGAGACGATGAAGAGCGAATAGTCGATCCCGAGGGCGAGGCCCATCGCCACGAGCATGTTGGTAACGAACAGGTTCACTTCGAAGAACTGCCCGATCACCGCTACCAGGGCCAGGGCGGCGATGATCGAGATCAGCGCCATCGTGAGCGGGACAAGAGTTCCGACCAAGGTGCCGAAGACAAACAGGAGGATGATCAGGGCGGCGGGGAGGCCGAACTTCAGCTCACCTTCTTGGAGGTCCTCCTCGGAGACCTTCTGGAAATCGAGCCCGACCGTGAACTCTCCCGTGATATCGACGGCGAAGCCGTCCTCGCCGTCGGTCGCGAGGGCGGTGTCGACGATGTCCTCGATGCTGTCGACCTCCTCGTCTTCGACGAGGGTGACGGGGAGTAGGGTCGCGTGCCCGTCCTCGGAGGTCAGCACTTCGCTTGGACCGTCGAGGTAGCTCGATACCTGCTCCACTCCGTCGGTGGCGCCGAGTTCCTGCGCGAGGCTCTCCACTCGCTGGCGAAACGCCGGATCGTCGGTAGTGAGCTCCTCCGAGCGGACGATCACGAGTTCGTCGAGTCCATCGCGCTCCGGGAACCGCTCGTCGATCAGGTCCTGTGCCTGCTTCGACTCGGGGTTGCTGGTTACGTCCGCCTCGCTCGAGAGCGCGGATCCGAGCAACCCTGAGATGAGGCCGAATCCAATGAGCACCAGTACGCCCCAGATGGCCAGGACGCGACCGGGACGTGCGACGGCAGTCGCCGCAAGTCGTCTCGGATTAAGGCCCCGCATGCTCACACAAAGCTGGATTCCTTTCCTGACGTCCCACCCTAACCGCAACACGTCGCGGTGCGCCTAAGTGGGCTAACGTCTTTAGGCGTGACAGACGACTTGGTCGCTATGGACGGCGTCGATGTCTTGGTCATTGGCGGGGGGCAGGCCGGACTGTCGATGGGCTACCACCTCGCTGAGCGCGAGCGCTCATTCGTAATCGCAGACGCTCACCCGGAAGTCGGTCATTCGTGGCGGTCACGCTGGCAGTCGCTGAAGCTGTTCACCGCGAGCCAGTTCAACAACCTGCCGGGGATGCGGTTTCCCGCGGAGCCAGACACCTACCCGGGGAGGGACGACGTCACCGACTTCCTCCAGGCCTACGCGGCCAGGTTTGAGCTGCCGATGCGGCTGAACACGAGGGTGACGCGCTTGGGCAAAAGCGACCGACGCCGCTACCTAGCCGAAACGACCACTGGCCCAATCGAGGCTGATCAGGTTGTGATCGCAACCGGACCGTTCCAGATTCCATTCACCCCTGACGTGGCAAGCGAGCTTGACGCCGCGGTGACACAACTCCACAGCGCCGAGTACCAGGCTCCAAATGATCTGCCGGAGGGCCGAGTGCTGGTCGTCGGAGCGGCCAACTCCGGTCAGCAGATCGCGCTCGAGCTTGTCCAGACCGGTCGCGACGTCGACATCTCCGTGGGTCAGAAGCTGCCGACTCTGCCCCAGCGCTGGCTCGGGCGCGACCTTTGGTGGTGGCTGGAGACCATGAGGGTGTCGAAGGTCACGGTCTCCTCGCGCCTCGGGCAACGGATGTCGCAACGTGACGTCGTCATCGGTGGCGGCTTGCGCGAGCTGCGCACGCACGGTGTCGGTGTCCGCCCGCGGGTCGTCGCCGCGAGCGACCGCGCGATCAGCTTTGAGGGCGGCGAGTCAGCCAAGTACGACGGCGTCGTCTGGGCGACCGGGTTTCGGATCGATCATTCGTGGGTCGACATCCACGAGGTCAAGGACGAGCGCGGTCAGGTCAAGCACGTGCGCGGCGTGACCGATTCTCCGGGCCTTTTCCTGCTCGGAATGACGTGGCAGTACACGCGTACTTCGGCGTTGCTCGGCTGGGTTGGCACTGACGCCGCCTACCTGGCGGATCAAATTGAGGCGAACAAGCGAACGACGGCCGGCGCGACTGCGCCGGCCGCAACCACTTCCTAGTACAGGAGGAGCGATGCACACCCATCACGAGGTCAACTTCAGCACTGAGGTCGAAGGACTAGAGGAGGCCAAGAGCCCGGACGTCATTCGGCTCCGCGACGGCGAGACCCACGAGATTGAAATCAAGCCGGTCCGGAAGCGCATCGGGGACGCCGAGGTGCGGATGCTCGGTTACAACGGCTCGATCCCCGGCCCGACGCTGCATGTCGACCAAGACAGCGAGGTGACGATCGAGGCGACCAATCTCGGTGATGTCGACGCCACGTTGCATTGGCATGGACTGCGCCTCGAGAATCGCTTCGACGGCGTCCCCGAAGAGACCCAAGCACCGATCGGTCACGGCGAGAACTTCACCTACCGGCTGCAGTTCCCGGACCCCGGCTTCTACTGGTATCACCCGCACATCCGCGAGGACTTCGCGCAGGAGATGGGCCTTTACGCGGGCATCATCGTTGAGCCGACCGACCCGGGGTACTGGCCACCGGTTGACCGCCAGCTAGCGATCACGCTTGACGACATCCTGATCGAGGACGGCCAGATCGCTCCTTTCGATCGATCCGGCCCAACCTTCACCGCGATGGGCCGGTTCGGCAATGTGATGCTGACCAACGGCGAGACCGACTACCGCGCCGAGGCAAGCGTCGGTGAGGTCGTCCGCATGCATTTGGTCGACACGGCCAACACCAGGATCTTCAACTTTGGGATCAGTGGCGCGCGGATGAAGCTGGTCGGCGGCGACAGTGGCCGCTTCGAGCGCGAGGAGTTCATCGACGAGATTCTTCTCTCGCCCTCCGAGCGCGCGATCGTCGACGTCTTGTTTGACCAGCCCGGTGAGGTGATCCTCGAAAACCGGACCCCGGACCACACGTACGAGCTCGGGCGGATTAGCGTCGATGGCGAGGCTGGCGGCGCGACCGCAGCTGCCTTCAACGAGCTGCGCGTCGATCCCGAACTCTCTGCCGAGCGCGAGCGCATCCAGGTAGATATGGAGCGCGAGCCAGACAAGACGCTGGCCTTCGTCTCACAGATGCCGATCCTGTACGGCGGTGAAGCCGAGGAGGCGGCTTCCTACATCTGCCCGATGCATCCTGAGGTCACCGACACGGAAGCGTCGAGCTGCCCCAAGTGCGGGATGAAGCTGATCCCAGACCAGTCGGCGCCGACCTCGTACGTCTGCCCGATGCATCCCGATGTGACGGCGTCGGAACAGGCCACGTGTCCGAAGTGTGGGATGAAGCTCGTACCGGCCGCTGAGTCCGAACCGACCTCGTACGCCTGCCCAATGCACCCCGAGGTCACCGACACGGAAGCGTCGAGCTGCCCCAAGTGCGGGATGAAGCTGGTTCCGGCCGACAAGGTCCCCGGCGCCGGCGAGCACGAGCACAGTGAGCACGAGCATGCTCATGACCACGCTGACGGGCTCGAATGGGAAGACCTGATGCCGGAGATCAATCGCCAGACCAACACGAGCAACATGATCTGGCAGCTGATCGACAAGGAGACCGGAGCCGAGAACGCCGGCATTACCTGGGCTTTCCGCGTTGGCGACCGGGTCAAGATCCGCCTGGCGAACGAGATGGACCAAGACCATCCGATGCACCACCCGTTCCACATCCACGGCGCGGGCCGATTCCTGGTATTGAGCCGTGACGGCGATCCCGAGGAGAACTTCGTCTGGAAGGACACCGTGCTTCTTCGCGCCGACCAAACGATTGACATCCTTCTTGACGTGACCAACCCGGGGCTCTGGATGGCCCACTGCCATATCGCGGAGCACACCGAGAGCGGGATGATGTTCAGCTTCGACGTGTCCCCAGCCACCGATCCCGACGAGGCATGACTCTGTTCCAGCGCCATTGGCGCGCGATTCTGGTCGGGTTCCCGCCGCTGCGATCGGTGAGCTGCTTACGCTCGGACTCGACGACGGGCACCGATGGCAGAAATGGCTGATTTGGAGCGCGCCTGAAGAGCCTTACCTCAAGCGAAAAATCCGCGATGCGCAGGGCTTCTTCGGATGGGCGCGGCTGGTTTCGAACCAGCGACCTCTCGCGTGTGAAGCGAGCGCTCTCCCACTGAGCTACGCGCCCTGGGCGCGTGATGATAGGGGGGAGGTC
>Ga0299913_10002559_pt1 | contig 14417 bp, 13 predicted proteins | sample RVTome_9_FD_201360 | JGI IMG/M metagenome (GOLD analysis project Ga0299913, IMG submission 201360) | Soil microbial communities from uranium-contaminated site in the Upper Colorado River Basin, Wyoming, United States - RVT155D38 (version 2) ... | reverse complement strand
CGCGGCGCCTGCCGCGACGAGCACGGCGAGTAGCGCGGCGCCGAGCGCCCATTTGATCTTCTTCACCCTGATGACGACCCCGTCCTCGGAAGTTTCGCGAGTTTAGCCTCGTAATCGGCGGGTTCGTTGAAAAGGTTTAGTTAGCGTCCGGGCGTGCGGAAGCTGCTCCTCCTCGTCGGCGCGGTCGTCTTCACGGACACGATGTTCTTCGCAGCGCTGACGCCGCTCCTGCCCGAGTACGCCGACCGGCTCGACCTCTCGAAGGCCGAGGCGGGCGTGCTCGCGTCGGCGTACGCGGCCGGCGCGCTGGTCGGCGCTCTCCCAGGTGGGCTCGCGGCGGCCCGTCTCGGCGTCAAGCCGACGGTGTTGATCGGCCTCGCCGGGATGGCCGCGACGACCTTCACGTTCGGCGTGGCCGACGTCTATTCCGTGCTCCTCGGCGCGCGCTTCCTCCAGGGCCTCGCGAGCGCGTTCAGCTGGACGGCCGGACTGTCGTGGCTCGTCGCGGCCGCCCCACCCGGGCGGCGGGGCGAGCTGATCGGCTCGGCGATGGCGGCCGCGATCGGCGGTGCCCTGCTCGGCCCGGTCGTGGGCGGCGCCGCCTCGGTCGTCGGTACAGGCTGGGCGTTCGGAAGCGTTGCGCTGCTCGCGGCGATGCTCGCCGCGTGGGCGCTGGCGACGCCCGCGTTCCCGCCACACCCTCCGCAGCCGCTCCGGCTGCTCTGGGCAGCGCTCCGCGACAACGGCATCCTCGCCGCCGTCTGGTTCGTCCTCCTCCCCGCGCTCCTCTTCGGCGTCCTCGGCGTGCTCGCGCCGCTGCGGCTCGACGAGCTTGGCTTCGGGGCGATCGCGATCGGTGCGACCTTCCTGACGGCCGCCGCGATCGAGGCCGGGCTCAGTCCCGTCCTCGGCCGCCTCTCCGACCGGCGCGGGCGGCTCCTGCCGCTGCGGGCGGGCGCGCTCGCCTCGATCGGCGTGACGGCGCTGATCCCGTGGATGGGACGCGCGTGGCTGCTTGCCCTCTTCGTCGTGCTCGCGGGGATGGCGTTCGGCGCGTTCTGGGCGCCCGCCCTGTCGCTGCTCGCGGACCGCGCCGAGGCCCGCGGGCTCGACTACGCGTACGGGTTCGCGCTGATGAACCTCGCCTGGGCGCCGGGCGCCGCGGCAGGTGCGGCGTTCGGCGGCGGCGTCGCAGATGCGACCGCCGATTGGGTCCCGTACCTCGCGCTCGCGGCCACCTGCGCCGTGACGACGCTCGCGATCAGCCGCCTGCGAGTCGCGCCAGCCGCACGACCGGCCCGTTGATCCCCTCGGCAGAGACGCGGTAGCGGGCACCGCGCACGGCGGCGACACGGACCCGGAAGGCGCCCGGCTTGACGCGCGCGACCGTGCGCCAGCTCCCGCGCGTGAGGCGCTGCACGACCGGCCGTCGCAGCCCGCGCGCGATGCCGCGCAGCTCGAGCCTGCCGCGGGAGGCGAGCGCCCGGTTCGGGCGCCGCAGGTCGAGCACGCCGAGCTGCAGCCAGGTCGAGCGCAGCCCGAGAGCGCGCCTCGCATCGCTCGCCTCGATGCGGCGCGGGCCGGACCGCGTGCGGACGAGGAACGACGTCGCCCTCCCGGAGGGCCCGCGCGCCAGCCGGAGGTCGGTCGGGCGCTTGACGCCGACCTTCCTCAGGTCGAGGCGCGTCCAGCCCCAGCGGTGATGGGGCGAGGCCGAGTCGTACGGGTCGGCGACGCTGCGCAGATAGGGCAGCGCCTGGGCGTCCGGCCAGGCCTCCCGGATCGCGGCCGTGCGGCCGCCGGAAGTCGAGTGATAGAAGGTCGTGGCGGTGCGGCCCTGCCAGAGGAGGACGCGGCCCGCGGTGGCGCCGATCGCGAGGTTCGTCTGCCACTCCTCGGCGCGCACGCCGTTGTAGACCTGGCTGCGCGTGTCGTTCCGGAGGTCGAAGTTCTTGCCGGGCTTCAGAGTCGCGAGCGCGTACGAGCGGGCGACGACGGCCTGTGCCTTGAGCGCCTCGGGATGCCAGTCGTGCGGCATCTCGTCGGGGACGACTCCGCGCAGGTAGCGCTCGAGCGAGACGTGGTTGATCGCAGCCATCACGCCGGCGTTCGAGCGGACGACGAGAGAGCCCCGGTACGGCACGCCGTCGAGCGCGAGCGGCGCCGCGCCGGGAACGATCCGGAGCGGGCCGTGCTTCGCGACGTACGCCGGGCGCAGGACGACTCGCTTTCCGTGCCGCTGCCCGATCCGGAAGGGCTTGGCGGACGTGACGACGAAGCGCTTCCGACCAGCCGCCAGCAGCACGCGAACGTGCGTCGTGTCGGCCCGGCCGAGCCGTGTCCCACGGTAGTAGTGCGCGAGAATCCGCTCGTGGCCCCAGCCGTGGCGCGCGAAGCCCTGCGCGCCCCACTGGCTCATCCCGATCCCGTGGCCCCAGCCGCGGCCCTTCGCCACGAAAACCGGCGCTGCGGCTGCGGACGGCGCCAGCAGCAGGCAGGCGGCGACGATGAGCAGGAGGCGACGCATGAGCGGGGCAGGGTAGCGTCCCGGCCGTGATCCGCAAGGTGCTCGTGGCCAATCGAGGCGAGATCGCCCTGCGCGTCTTCCGCGCCTGCCGCGAGCTCGGGATCGCGACCGTCGCCGTGGCTGCGCCCGACGACCGCGGCTCGCTGCATGCCCGCTCGGCCGACGAGACGGTCCCGATCGCCGGCTACCTGGACGCACGGGAGCACGTGCGGGCGGCACGGGAGGCGGGCGCCGACGCCGTCCACCCGGGCTACGGCTTCCTCGCGGAGAGTCCCGAGTTCGCGGCGGCCGTGGAGGAGGCGGGGCTGGCCTGGATCGGCCCGCCCGCCGAGGCGCTGCGCACGGGCGGCGACAAGCTCGCCGCGAAGCGGATCGCCCGCGAAACCGGCGTCCCGGTCCTCCCCGAGGGAACCCCGGAGGAGCTCGGGCTCCCGCTCGTCATCAAGGCGGCGGCCGGAGGAGGCGGGCGGGGCATGCGCGTCGTCCGCGACGCCGCCGAGCTCGACGACGCGACGGCGGCGGCACGACGGGAGGCGGCGGCCGCCTTCGGCGACGAACGGGTCTTCTGCGAGCGCTACGTCGAGCGGCCCCGGCATGTCGAGATCCAGCTGCTCGCCGACTCGCACGGCACGGTCGTCGCGCTCGGCGAGCGCGAGTGCTCGGTGCAGCGCCGGCACCAGAAGCTGCTGGAGGAGTCGCCCTCCCCCGCGCTCGACGCCCGTCTGCGCGCGCGGATGAGCGAGGCAGCGGTCGCGTTCGCCCGCGCGATCGGCTACCGCAGCGCCGGGACGGCCGAGTTCATGCTCGCCGACGGAGATTTCTTCTTCCTCGAGCTGAACGGCCGGATCCAGGTCGAGCACCCGGTCACCGAAGCGGTGACGGGCGTGGACCTCGTCGTGGAGCAGCTCCGGATCGCCGGCGGCGAGGGGATCTCGCCGGGCGAGACCGAACTGCGGGGGCACGCGGTCGAGGTGCGGCTTTACGCCGAGGATCCGCGCACGTTCCTCCCACAGGCGGGAACGGTCGAGCGCCTTCGCCTCCCGAACGGGATCAGGGTCGACGCCGGGATCGCGGAGGGCGACGAGGTCGGCACCGGCTACGACCCGCTGCTCGCCAAGTTGATCGCGCACGGCCCGACCCGCGACGAGGCGCTCGCGCGGCTCGCCGACGCGCTGGCGGTGACGGCGGTCGACGGGGTCGCGACCAACCTGCCGTTCCTGCGCTGGCTCGTCGCGCATCCGGCGCTGCGCGCGGGCGAGACGACGACGGCGTTCCTCACCAACCACCCGCCGCTCTCGGAGCCGCCGGTGCGGCTCCCGACGGGCCCGTGGCGCGGTCCCTTTCGGCTCAACCTCCCCGCGCCGGCCCCCCAGCCGCCGCCCGACGTCGAGGCGGCGGCGCACGGCCAGGGCCGCGCGACGGAGCAGAGCGCGGTCACGGCGCCGATGCCGGGAACCGTCGTCGGCGTACTCGTCTCGCCGGGCGACCGCGTCGAGGCGCGCCAGACTTTGTGCGTGCTCGAGGCGATGAAGATGGAGACGCCGCTCACGTCGCCGTACGCGGCGACCGTGCGCGCGGTCCACGTGAGCGAGGGCGACCGGGTCGCAGGCGGCGCGCTGCTGGTCGAGCTCGAGGAATAGGTCAGGAGCGGGCCGGCGCGAGGCGCTTCGCGACGAAAGCGTCGGCGGCCGCGCGGGCGCGACCGGTCACCGCCTCGAGGAAGTCCTCGCGGCCGAGCGCGACGAGCTCGGCGTCGGTCAGCGCCCGAGCGCAACCTCAGCGTCGACGCGCTGTTCTGAGCGCGATCCCGGTCAGGATCTCGCGGACGATCCGCTCGGCGGTGAGCGCGGTCACGTCCGCGGAGCCGACGGCGGTCGGGATCACCTCGACGACGTCGGCGCCGACGAGCTTGGCCCGGGCGGCCACCTCCCGCACGGCCAAGAGGAGGTCGACGGGGCTCATGCCCCCCGGCTCGGGCGTACCCGTTCCGGGCGCGTAGCCGGGGTCGAGCACGTCGACGTCGACGGTCAGGAAGGTCGGGCCGCCGCCGACCACGCGGAGGGCTTCCTCGACGCAGGCGCGGATGCCGCGGTCGCGGACGTCGTGCATGAACAGGCTCGTGATCCCGCGCTCGCGCTGCCAGGCGAACTCGCCCTCGCCGGGCCAGTAGCCACGCAGGCCGATCTGCACGTAACGGCCCGGGTCGACGTGCCCCTGCTCGACGAGGCGATACATCGGCGTCCCGTGCGACACCTCGACGCCGAAGACCTCCGTGCCGGTGTCGGTGTGCGTGTCGAAGTGGACGAGGCCGATCGGGCCATGCCTGGCCGCGCAGGCGCGGATGTCCGGCTCGCTGATCGAGTGGTCGCCGCCGAGGACGATCGGCAGGGCGCCTGCGTCGAGCACCTCGCCGACGACCCGCTCGATCGCCTCGTGCGAGCGGACCGGATCGGCCGGGAGGACGGCCGCGTCGCCGAAGTCGACGATCCGAAGCTCGGCGAACGCGTCGATCTTCGCCTCGAGGTGCGGCCCGGGTGGACAGCTCGCGGCGCGAATCGCCCTTGGCGCGAAGCGCGTCCCCGGACGGTCCGAGACGAGGTCGTCGGTCGGAGCGCCGACGATCGCCACGTCGGCGCCGGCGAGCTCCGCCGCGTCCTGCGTGTACGGGGCCCCGCCGAACGTGAGCAGGCCTGCGTAGTCGGGCTTCTCGCCGTGCTCGCGCCAGCGCTCGAGCGGGTCGATCAAACCTAGAACAGCTTCTGCAGCTTCATCGCGGCGCCCATGTCGCCCTTGATCTTCAGCTTGCCGGTCATGTAGGCCGTCGTCGGGTTCAGCTCGCGGGCGACCAGCTGCTCGAAGTTCTCCTGGGAGGCGGAGATGGTGCAGTCCGCGTCTGCGGAGCCCTCGTCGACGGTGACGGCGCCGTCGTCGAGCCGCACCGTCCACTGGCCGACGTCGTGGATGTCGAAGACGTAGGAGTTGTTCATGCCGGCGGTCTTGGCGGGATCGACGCGCGACGGCAGCTCCGCGAAGAACTCCCTCACTTTGTCGGCCATCTGGCTCCTCTCGGTCGGGACGGTGACTCTACGGGACGACCGTTTCCGGCGCCGCGAAGCTCGGAGCGTGGCTGGCCGGGAGGAACAGGGCGACTCCGAACGCGACGAGGGGGCCGAGCGCGCAGAGGAGCAGGGCGGTCTCGAGGTCGACCGCGTCCGCGAAGGCGCCGAGCGCGGCCGCGCCGACGCCTCCGACGCCGATCGCGAGGCCGATCGTGAGCCCCGAGGCGAGGCCGATATGGCGCGGCAGGTATTCCTGGCCCATCACGACGACGATCCCGAACGAGCCGATCACGCAGACGCCGACGAGCGCGAGCGCGACCGCTCCTGCCACTCCGCCCGCGAGGACGTAGACGAGCACGAGCGGCCCGACGGCGCCGACGCTCGCCAACAGGACCGGGCGGCGGCCGATCGCGTCGGCGACGGGCCCTGCCGCGAGCGTGCCGACGCCGCCGGCGAAGAGCATCAGCGCGAGCAGCCTGTTTCCGTGCGCCTCGCTCGCCCCCTGCGCCACCTCCCACAGCGGCACGAAGGTGATCAGGCCGAACCAGGCGGCGCCACGCAGGGCGACGACCGCCATCAGCACCGCCATCCCTCCGCGCCGGTCGACTCCGCGGTGGAGCCGCGCCCCGACCCGCTCCGCCGGCTGGAGCGCGCCGAGGAAGGGCATCACCGAGACGAGCCCCGCCGCGACGGCGAGCGGCAGCAGCGCCAGCAGCAGGCCGCCGTCCAGGCCGAACTGGAGCACCACGGCGGTCGCTGCGACCGGGCCGAGCGCATAGCCGAGATTCCCTCCGATCGAGAACAGCGACATGCCGCTCGCGCGGCGGCGCCCGCTCGCGAAGGCGGCGAACTTTGACCCTTCCGGGTGGAACGCCGCCGTCCCAAGCCCGGAGACCGTCACGAAGACGAGAACGAGCCAGTAGCTGGGCGCGGCGGCGGCGAGGCCGATCCCGATCCCGCCGAGCGCGAGCCCGACGGGGAGCAGCCAGAGCGCGCCTCGCCGGTCCGACCAGATGCCGAAGACCGGCTGGACGACGGACGAGGAGACCGCCCAGGCGAGCATCGTCGCACCGGCCGCGGCGTAGGAGAGGTCGAACTCCGCGACGAGGAACGGGAGCAACGCGGGCAGCGCGCCGTTCGCGAAGTCCGTCGCGAGGTGCCCGGCCGAGAGCGCTGCGATCGCCCGCTTGTCCAGACTCGAGCGCACCGGCCCGAGCCTAGCGGGGCGGTCTCAGGCCGCCGGTTGGAACCTGTGGATCAGCGCCAAGGAGAGCTCCTGCTGAAGCAGGCAGATCTCGCGGCGGTTCGACTCCAGGCGCTCGCGATCGGCGGCGCAGGCCCGGAGGGTCTGGCGCTCGCCGACGAGGCTCTGGATCCGAGCCGCCAGCTCTTCGACGCTGAGCGTGTGTGGGAGCAATGCCGCAGTCATGTCCTCACAGGGAGTATCGGCGCGAATTGTACAAGATTGAGTACCTTGAGGTAGGGATTTGCCCAGATTCTCCGATGGAAGCGTAGGGCAGCGGTCGGATAGCATCGCGCGGGCGCCGTGGACTTCGACCTCTCCCAGGAGCACGAGCTCGTCCGAGACACGGTGCGGGAATTCGCCGAAGAGCGCGTGGCTCCTGTCGCGGAGGAGCTCGATCGGGAGGGGCGCTTTCCGTACGAGCTCGTGGCCGAGCTGGGCAGTCTCGGGCTCATGGGGATGCCGATCCCCGAGGAATACGGCGGCGGCGGCAGCGACACGGTCGCCTACGCGATCGCGATCGAGGAGCTGACCCGGATCGACTCCTCCGTCGCGATCACCGTCGCGGCGCATACGTCGCTCGGGACGATGCCGATCTTCCTCTTCGGCAACGAGGACCAGAAACGGGAGTGGCTGCCGCAGCTCGCGTCCGGCCAGAAGCTGGCCGCGTTCGGGCTGACCGAGCCCGCAGCCGGGTCGGACGCGGGCGCGACCCGGACCCGGGCGGACCTGCGCGACGGCAGGTGGCTCGTGAACGGGTCGAAGATCTTCATCACGAACGCCGGCACCGACATCAGCGGCTGCGTAACGATCACGGCTCAGACGGGCGAGGACGAGATCTCGAACCTGATCGTCCCCAACGGCGCTCCCGGCTACCGCATCTCGCCGCCGATGAAGAAGCTCGGCTGGCGGGCATCGGACACGCGCGAGCTCTCCTTCGAGGGCTGTGAGGTGCCTGAGGGAAACCTGCTCGGGCCACGCGGCCAGGGCTTCCGCCAGTTCCTCGAGATCCTCGACGGCGGCCGCATCTCGGTGGCGGCGATGGGCGTCGGCCTCGCGCAGGGGGCGTACGACCTCGCGTACGCCTACGCCCGCGACCGGCAGCAGTTCGGGAAGCCGATCGCGTCGTTCCAGGCAGTGCAGTTCCGGCTTGCCGACATGGCGACGGAGATCGAGGCGGGGCGAGGGCTCGTCTACAAGGCGGCGTGGCTCAAGGACCAGGGGCGCCCCTTCGCGCACGAGGCGGCGATGGCCAAGCTCTACACCGGCGAGCTCTCGAACCGGGCGGTGAACTGGTCGCTGCAGATCCACGGCGGCTACGGCTTCATGGACGAGTACGCGATCTCGCGCCTGTACCGCGACCAGAAGATCCTCGAGATCGGCGAGGGCACGAACGAGGTACAGCGCATGGTGATCGCGAAGCACCTCGGCCTCTAGCCGCCGCACGCAACCCAAGTGTCAGATACCGGTCGTTCCGAGCCGCATCTACGAGCGCGGCGCCCGGTATCTGACACTTGCGCTTAGCGCACGGAGATGCGCTCGACGACCGGCGTGTCGCGCAGCGCGGTCGTGCAGCCGGCGACCGCGTAAAGCTGCCCGTCGACGTGGAACGCCTGGAGCGCGTGACGCGTGACGCCCGTGCCCGGCCCCGACTCCCAGCGTCCCGTGGATGCGTCGTAGATTTGGTAGAGGGACTCCCAGACCGCGTGGATCTCGTCGCCGACGACGGCGGCGCCGAGGAGCTCCATCGGCTTCGGCATCGCGGGGCCGGGGCGCCACTCGCGCGTCTCGGGGTCGAGGATCCAGACCTCGCGGAGGATCTGCTCGCCCCGTCGTCCGCCGAGCAGCCAGATCTCGCCGCGGAACGCCACGACGTCGAATGCATGCGTCGGCGCCGGCAGCGACGGGCCACGCGTCCACGCGTCGGAGCGGGGGTCGTAGACGAACACGTCGTCGAGCTCACGTCCCTCCAGGAAGCCGCCCAGCACCCAGACCTCGCCGGCGACGGCAACCGCTGAGTGGTTGAACCGAGGAGCGGGCAGCGGCGCTCTCCGCTCCCATTCGCCCACGTCGACGTCGTACGCGTACGTCGCCGCCGTGTTCCCGTCGGGAGTCGTACCGCCGACGAGGTAGATCGTGCGCCCCACGGCCGCCGCAGCCGCTGCACGCGTCGGCTCCGGGATCTGCGGCAGCACGCGCCAGGAGTCGCGGGACGCGTCGTAGCGCGTGAACGCGGAGAGGGGCCGCCCCGTGTCGCCGACCATGCCCCCGACCGTGTAGATGGCTTCGCCGATCTGCGCGGACGCGACATACGAGCGTCGCTGCGGCATCGACGCGACCTGCTCCCAGGCCGCGACCTCCGATCCGCCGCAGGCCGAGAGGAGAAGGACCCCGAGAAGCGCTCTATGCTTCGGCCAGCGCATGCCGGAGCTTGCGCCGCTGGGTCTTGCGCTCCTGCATCTTGCGCGGATCGGGCACCGGCACTGCGGAGAGAAGCGCCTTCGTGTAGTCGTCCTGCGGGTTCGTGTAGACCTGCTCCGCCGGCCCGATCTCGACGAGCTTCCCGCGGTTCATCACCGCGATTCGGTCCGACATCGCCCGCACGACCGCGAGATCGTGGGCGATGAACAGGTATGTGAGCCCGAAGTCGCGCTGGAGGTCCTTCAGCAGGTTCAGGATCTGCGCCTGGATCGAGACGTCCAGGGCCGAGACGGGCTCGTCGCAGACGATCAGCCTCGGGTTCAGCGCGAGCGCGCGTGCGATCCCGATCCGCTGCCGCTGACCGCCGGAGAACTCGTGGGGATACCGGTTGACGAAGCCGGGGTTGAACCCGACGACATCGAGCAGCTCCCGGACGCGGCTGCGCCGGCCCCTCGAGGAGCCGATCCCGTGCACCTGCAGCGGCTCGCCGACGATGTTCCCGACCGTCATCCGTGGGTCGAGCGAGGAGTACGGGTCCTGGAAGACGATCTGCATCTCGCGGCGCACCTTGCGGATCTCCTCGCGGCCCATCGTGGTCAGCTCGCGGTCCATGAACTTCACCGAGCCGGCGCTCGGCTCGAGCAGGCGCAGGATGCAGTAGCCCGTCGTCGACTTGCCCGACCCGGACTCGCCGACGAGGCCGAGCGTCTCGCCCTCCTCGATCTCGAACGAGACGCCGTCGACGGCCTTCACGTGGCCGACCGTCCGGTCGAACAGCACTCCCGACTTGACAGGGAAGTGCTTCTCGAGCTCTCTGACCTCGAGAAGGCTCATACGGGCACCTCCTCCCGTACCTCGGCTCGTTCGCTCGTCGGATGCGCCGAGCGGACGAGGTGGCCGGGCCGGATCTCGCGCAGCTCGGGCATGGTGGTGGTGCACGAGTCCTTGCGATTCGCATAGGGGCAGCGCGGGCCGAAGCGGCACGCAACCGGCGGGTCGATCAGGTCGGGCGGGCGCCCCGGGATCGCGGTCAGCCGGCCCTCGCGGATGCCCTCGCCCTCGATCTGCGGCAGAGCGCCGAGCAGCGCCTCCGTATACGGATGCTCGGGATGGTCGAAGAGATCGAGGGTCGTCGCCTGCTCGACGAACTGGCCTGCGTACATCACGATGATGTCGTCGGCCGCCTCGGCGACGACGCCCATGTCGTGCGTGATGATGATCATCGACATGTCGTGCGAGTGGCGCAGCTCGTCGAGCAGGTCGAGCACCTGCGCCTGGACGGTCACGTCGAGCGCCGTCGTCGGCTCGTCGGCGATCAGGAGCTTCGGGTTGCAAGAGAGCGCGATCGCGATCATCACGCGCTGCCGCATGCCGCCCGAGAACCGGTGCGGGTAGTCGTCGAGGCGCCCGGCGGCGTTGGGGATGTGGACCTCGTCGAGCAGCCCGACGGCCCGCTTCCGCGCCTCGTCCTTCCCGACGCCGTAGTGGCGGCGGATCACCTCGGTGATCTGCGTCCCGATCTTCAGCGTCGGGTTGAGCGACGTCATGGGGTCCTGGAAGATCATCGCGATCTCCTTGCCCCGGACGTCCTCGAGCTGCCGCTCCGAGAGCTTCGTCAGGTCCCGCCCCTCGAAGAGCACTTCCCCGCCGACGATCTTCGCCGGCGGCTTCGGGATCAGCCCCATGATCGAGAGCGCCGTGACCGACTTGCCGCAGCCCGACTCGCCGACGATGCCGAGCGTCTTCCCCTTCTCCAGCGTGAAGCTGACGCCGTCGACGGCCTTCACGACGCCCTCGCGCGTGAAGAAGTGCGTCTGCAGGTCCCTGACCTCGAGGAGCGCCACTAGGTCTCCCTTGTCCGCGGGTCGAGCGCGTCGCGCATGCCGTCGGCGATGAAGTTGGCGCAGAGGACAAGCATCGCGATCGCGACCGACGGGATCACGATCAGCAGCGGCTGGACGCGGTACACGGCGCGGCCGTCCTGCGCCATTGCCCCCCAGGACGCCTCGGGCGGGCTGATGCCGAGGCCGATGAAGGAGAGGAACGCCTCGCCGAGCACGACCCCCGGGAGCTCGAGGAAGACCGCGATGATCAGCACGCCGAGCGTGTTCGGCAGCAGGTGCCGCAGCAGGATCCGGTGCCAGCGCGCCCCGACGGCCTTCGCCGCGCGCACATAGTCGTTCTCCTTCAGCGAGATGATCTGCCCGCGCACGATCCGCGCTGTCGTGAACCACGAGGCGATCGAGAGCGCGATCGTCATCGTCCAGATGTTGATCGTCCCGATGATCGCGAGCGTGATGATCGCGAACGGCAGGTACGGGAGCCCGTAGAGCGCGTCGAGGAAGCGCATCATCGCGTTGTCGACCATGCCGCCGACGAAGCCCGAGATCGAGCCGTAGGCGATGCCGATCACGAGGATGACCAAGGTCGCAGCGAAGCCGATCTGAATCGAGACCTGTCCGCCGAGCGCGGTCCGCGCCAGCATGTCGCGCCCGAAGCGGTCGGTGCCGAGCGGGTGCGCCAGGCTCATCCCCTGGCGCGCGTCGGCGAACTCGACCGCGTACGGGTCGATGTCCGCGAGGGAAGTCCAGATCCCCGGGATCTTCCAGAAGCCGGGGATCAGATAGCAGTAGAGGACGAGCAGGACGAAGACGACTCCGGCGATCACCGCGCCCTTGTTGCGGACGTAGCGGTACCAGGCATCACGCCAGAGGCTCGCCTGGCGGAGCGCCTCGCCCGCCGTCCCGGCCTGCCCTACCGGCCCGGCGAGCGTCGCCGCCCGCACGCGCGTGTCCTTCGGCGAGACGGCCACTACGCGCGCGCGTCCCGCGTCCGGGGGTCGAGGACGCCGTAGAGGATGTCCACGACCATGTTGGCGAGGATGACGATCACCGAGAGCAGGACTGTGAGGCCCATTACAACGGAGTAGTCGCGGCCGGTCACCGCGGAGACAAAGTAGCGCCCGATGCCGGGGATCGCGAAGATCTGCTCGATCACGAACGAGCCCGTGATCAAGAAGCCGAGCAACGGGCCGGCCGCGGTTACGACGGGGATCAGCGAGTTCCGCAGCGTGTGCGTGAAGACGATGCGCCGCCACCGCAGACCCTTAGCGCGGGCGGTGCGAATGTAGTCGGCCTGCATCGTCTCGAGCATCGTCCCCCGCGTCAGGCGGGCGAAATAGGCCATCGGGCCCAGGCCGAGCGAGACGACCGGGAGGATCTTGCTCTGCCAGGTCGTCCAGCCGCTCGTGGGAACGCCGACGTCCCACGTGAGCGCGAAGTAGTAGATCGCGAGTGTTGCGACGAGGAAGCTCGGCACGGCGAAGCCGATGTTGGAGAAGAACATCGCCGAATAGTCGATGGGCGTATTCGCCTTCAGCGCGGCGATCATCCCGAGCGGAATCCCGAACGCCATCGCGAAGAGGAACGCGAGGCCCCCGAGCTCGGCGGACTCCGGGAAGTGCTCTTTGACGATGTCGTTGACGTCTCGCTGGCGAAGCACGAGCGACGGGCCGAGGTCGAACGTGAAGACGCCCTTGACGTAGTTGAAGTACTGGACGTACGCGGGATCGTTGAGTCCGTACTTCCGCTCGAGGTTCGCCTGGATCGACTCCGGTACCGCCCGCTCGCCAGTGCGGAACGGGTTTCCCTCGATCTGCCGCATCATCACGAACGTCAGCAGGATCACGAGGAGGATCACCGGGATGGTCCAGAAGATGCGGCGAACGACGAACTTCGTCACGGCGATCCCTCTTACCCCTCGATTGCGAATTGCGAACGGGCGGGGCGCTCGCAGGCGCCCCGCCCGTCCCACTGGCTCTAACTGCTGGGTCTAGCGGTCTACGACTCCGTGACCTCGACCTGCGTCAGGTCGATCTGGTCGAGGAGGTTGAGGTTGTAGCTGTCCTGGATGGACGGCCGCTCGAGCTGCGTGTACGTGTACCAGTAGATCGGCAGAACCGGCATCTCGCCGTCCTCGCCGTGGAGGATCTCCTCCATCTGGGCGTACAGCTCGTAGCGCTCCTCGTCGTCAGGAGTCTCACGTGCCTGCTCGACGAGCTGGTCGTACTCCTGGTTGCAGAAGTTCGTCGAGTTGTTGCCCGACTCGCACGTCCAGAGCTCGAGGAAGTTGTACGCGTCCACGTAGTCGCCGATCCAGCCGAGCCGGAACACGTCGATCGACTTGTCCGGCGGCGGGCCGATGAACTCGAGGAACTGCGCCCACTCCTGCTGCCTGATCGTGACGTTCAGGCCGAGCTCCTTCCAGGCCGCCTGGATCGCGACGGCGATCTCGCGGTGACCCGGAGCGTCGTTCAGGAGCAGGTTGATGTTGCGCTTCGGGCTCTGCACCTGAGCCATGAGCTCCTTGGCCGCCTCGATGTCGCCCTCCTCGGGCAGGAACGGCGACTCCGGGTTGAGCGTGTCGAACCCCGGAATCCCCTGCGGCGAGAACCCGCTCGCCGGGAGCTGGTCCGCCTGCGCGATGTTGTCGATGATGGCGCGGCGCGGGATCGCCAGTGCCATCGCCCGGCGCTGGTTCACGTCGCTGACGGTCTCGACGTTCACGCCGTAGTAGTACGTGCCGAGGGCCGGATACTGCTGGTAGTCCTCCGTCTCCTTCAGCCGCGGCAGCTCCTCGGGCGGAAGCGTGCCGGTCGCGTCGACCTCGCCCGCCTCGAATGCCTGCACGGCCGTGACGCCGTCGGTGATCATCCGGCCGTTCACGCGCGTCAGGCTGACCTCGTCGGCGTTCCGCCACTCCTCCCACTTGACCAGGTCGATGCGAGAGCTGTGCTCCCAGCGCTCGAGCTGGAAGGCACCGTTGGTGACGATGTTCGCCGCCTCGGTCCACTTCTCGCCGAACTGCTCGACGGTGGGCCGGTGCACGGCCATGAACGAGTGGTGCGCCAGCTGCTGGATGAACCACGGCTGGGCGCTCGTCAGCGTGATCTCGAGCGTCCGCTCGTCGACGGCGTTGACGCCGACCTGGTCGGCCAGCGCATCGCAGTTCTTCTCGCAGCTGTTGTACTCCTGCGCGCCCTGGATGCCGAAGAACTGGTACGCGTAGTCCGCGGCCAGGTCAGGCGAGACGGTGCGCTTCCACGAGTACTCGTAGTCCTCTGCGGTGACGGGGTCACCGTTCGTCCACGCGAGGTCGTCGCGGAGCG
>Ga0299913_10002557_pt1 | contig 14433 bp, 21 predicted proteins | sample RVTome_9_FD_201360 | JGI IMG/M metagenome (GOLD analysis project Ga0299913, IMG submission 201360) | Soil microbial communities from uranium-contaminated site in the Upper Colorado River Basin, Wyoming, United States - RVT155D38 (version 2) ... | reverse complement strand
CTTGATATCGAGGACGGACCGGGTCTCGGTGTCGGGATCGACCTCGAAGACGATGAGGCGCAGCGTCACGCGCATCGGCGCCGCATAGGTCATTCCGCGCTGGCGGCACTCGTCGGTGTCGTATTTGGGATCCTCGAGCTCGTAATGGACGAAGTCGAGCTCGGCGGTGCCGGCGAAGTCGCGGATCGGGAACACCGAGCGCAGCGTCTTCTCGAGGCCGGAGACGTAGCCGTCCTGCGGCCGCGAGCGCAGGAACTGCTCGTAGCTCTCGCGCTGGACCTCGATCAGGTTCGGCATCTCCGAAACTTCGTGGATGTTGCCGAAGATCTTGCGGATGCGCTTGGCCGCGGTGGGCCGGGCCTCGGGTGCCGGAGCTGCCTTGGTCGCCATGTCGATATGTCTGCCTTCGCCTGCTGCCGTCGTTCCCGCGCGGCGGGAATCGGCGTCCTTCTGTCTCGTCCCGGCGGGGGCCGGGGCCGGAAATCGAGCGCTCAAACGCAAAAAGCCGCGGATTCCCGGGCCGGGAATCGCAGCTTCGCACGTTTAGAAAACCTCAGCCGATCAATGCGTTGAATGCGCGGCGCGACGACGCATCCTGTTCCGAAAGGCTGTGGCGAGGGGGGCGATATAGGGGCGGGGGCGCACAGCGTCAATGGCAAAGCAGCCGCGAACGGCGGCAATGCTTCGCAAGCCGCCGATTCGCGCGCGACGCTCCCGGCCGGACGATGAAGGATGGGGCCGGGAAAGGATGGGGCCGGGCGAGTCGCGGCGGCGGCGGGCGCCCGGATCCTATCCGATCCGCTCCGCGACGATCCGCCGCAGCTCGGGTCCGGACAGGGTGGGAGCGCGGGGCGGGGCGGGGCCGGCGGCCAGCAGGGCCTTCGGCAGGTGAAGCTTGGGGCGGGTCCGCCCGGCGGTTGCAATGTTCATGGTCGTTCCTCGGGCGGCGATCGCCGCCATGTTGCCAGGCCGGGGCGCCGGCACCGATCGAACGGTGCGCGCTCACGGCGATCGTGGATTGGAAGGACGGGCGCTGGCGCCCGTCAGGATGGAAAGTCGGGCGTGATGCCCATCGAGCTGTGGCGGCTCTCGGTCGCGGCGCCGTCGCTCTCGCCCGCCCAAGCCTGGCCGGCGTCCGGCGGCTACCTGCGGAAATGGCGCTTCCTCGGCCCGCTCGGCCCCTGGCCCGGCGTCTTCTCGCGGAACACGATCCGGCCCTTGCTGAGGTCATAGGGAGTCATCTCGACATGGACGCGGTCGCCGACCACCGATTTGATGCGGAAGCGCCGCATCTTGCCGGCGGTGTAGGCGATGATCCGGTGCTCGTTGTCGAGCATCACGCCGAAGCGGCCGTCCGGGTAGATCTCGTCGATCAGCCCTTCCATGACCATCAGCTCTTCCTTCGCCATGCGCCGCTCCTTGCCGTCGCTTGCCGGCGTTTCGGTTCTTGCTGTGAGTTTCTGTTCTCGCCGGAAAAAGGGGATCCCCGCCGGTGCCGAATCCCGATCGTGTCGGACGGCGCCGGCGGGGACCGGCCTCAGTCGGCGGCGGCGAGATTGGTCGCCGAGGACTTGCCGTCGCGGCCGGTTTCGAGGTCGTAGCTGACCTTCTGGCCCTCGCGGAGCGTCGACATGCCGGCGCGCTCGACGGCGGTGATGTGGACGAAGGCGTCCGGGCCGCCCGCTTCGTTGGTGATGAAGCCATAGCCGCGGTCGGTGTTGAAGAATTTGACGGTGCCGATAGCCATTATCGGGATTCCTTTCAGTAGTGATTTCCCGCGCGCGGACGGCGCGGCGGGGCCGGTGTAGCTCGAAAGGGAAGAAGAGGCCGCGAGCGGCGTCAGGTTCGCTCGCAGGCGACGTCAGCGACCCCGATATAGGGGAAAGCCCGGCCGATTGCAATGCGGAGCGCCGTGGGCGCCGCCGCGGCGCCCGCTCGAGCGGCCGCTTCCGGCCAATGGCTCGGAACCTCCCCGCCCGCGCCCTGTTGGTTTTGTGAGGTCCGTCCGGGGCCGCGACGCGGGCAGGTGGCCCGCGACTCTCCGATACCAGCCCGGGAGCATGCGATGAAGCTCAGCGCCGCACAGGTGAAGAAAATCGAGAAGAAGACGGGGTTCAAGCCGCTGCCCGACGAGGCCGCCGAGGAATCGGGGCTCGCCGGCGCGTTCGGCGACCAGACCTTCTACGTCGATCCCGACGGCGTCTACGTGTTCGAGCCGGTCGAGGCCGCGTCGGGGATGGGCGAGCCGCTGATGGCGATCCAGATCGCCGAGGTCGAGCGGGCCGGCGGCGACGAAGCCGGCGCGAAAGGCGCCGAGGGGGATGGCGCCGGCGGCGACGGCAGCGACAGGGGCGGCGACGAGGTGACCGTCCGCCCGGTCCAGCCCCGCACCACCAGCCTCACCGTCGACCTCGCCGCCTGATCGCCGCCCCGCATCGGCATCGCCGCCGTTCCGCGGCGGGTGATGACGATGAGCGCCGGACCCCGACCGCGCCGATGCGCCCGGCAGCAGGCTCCCGCCGGGAACGTCCTCGGTCGCTCAGGCGGCGAGCGGGACCGGGGCGGGCTCGGCGGCGTCGTTCGCTTCGGACGGTTCGGGCGCCGCGTCGCCCGCGGCGGCGGCCGCCGGGCGCGGGTCGGGGACGAGCAGCCGCGACAGCAGCACCAGCGCGCCGGCGGCCGCATAGCCGCCGAGCGCGGCGATCGGGTTCAGGTACAGCAGCGCCGCCAGCCCGACGCGCAGCCAGTTGGGGCTGAAGCCGAAATCATCGCCGAGCGCCTGGCAGACGCCGAAAAGCGTGTCGTCGCGGGCGATGAGCGAAGGCTGGGCGGTCGGCATGGCATGGTTCCTCGGATCGGCGCGGGCGGCGGCCCGCTTTCGTGCCTATCCCTCAGCATGAGCCGTGCCAGATATCGGAAATCGCGCCTTTCCAGCTACTTGGGACGAGAGGGGGCGAGCCCGCCGCCGCCGCGCCGGCGCGCTGGCGCCAAATGTTGGGAATCCCCGCCGCTCCCCGGTGCGACGAGCTTCGCCGGCGGCTGAGCGGAAACGGGGGCCAGCCGGAAGCGCGCGGCGCCGCGGCAAGGCGGCGCCCGAGCGCGCGATCGGCCGGTCAGCGGTCGGGAGCGGGGACGGGCGCCGCCAGTGCCGTCAGGGCCGGTCGGCCCCGGCGCCCGTCAGTCCGGACCGGCCGCTGCGCCGTCGCCGGGCGCCACTCTAGCCGGGGCTGCTCGGGCACTCGCCCGCGGCCTGGACGCTGACGCCGGCCATATCGGCCTCGCAGGCGTTGCCGTAGGTCCTGCCGTCGCATCCGCAAACCGGCTCGCGCTCCCGCGTGCAGACCTGCGGTCGCTCGGTGCAGACGCCCGCGCCGTCCGCCACGCCGCACTGGCCCATGGGAGTCTTGCAGAAATCGCCCTCGGCGCTGCACTGAATATTGGCGATGCCGCCGCACATGGCGCCGGTCGCCGCGCCTTGCGCCAGCACCGCGTTCGTTTCGGCGCCATTCGCCGGCGCTGAAATCGCGTTGTTGGCGGGTGCTTCGGAGCCTCTCGGTTCGCAGCCGGCGAGCGCCGCGCTCGCCGCCAGGATGATCGGGATAAGCGCTATTCCCCTGTTCATTGTCCGACTCCTTCGTCCCCCCGATGGATGTTCCTCGGTCGCTGGCAGCGCAAATCCGTCGAGCTGGCCAGCCACGCCCTCATAGACGATCGCAACCGCCCTTGCCACCGCGAGCGGAGCGGCGGCGCCGGCAAAGATCGCGGCGATCCCGGCGCGAGCCCTCACCGCTCCTGCCGCCGCCGTATCGCGCGCAGCCTGAAGGCCGAGACGGCGCCGTCGTAGCGGCATAGGAACGAGCGCCGCTCGCCTTCGCTGTCGACCGTCCCCCACACCGTCACCCGCCCGTCGGGGCGCTGGTCGGCGTCGATGATGCGGACGCTGCCGTGCGGCGCGGCATGCGCCTCGCAGGCCGCCCGCGCCGCCGCGCGCCGGTCCTCGGTCACCGCCGGCCGCTGCGTTGCCGCCCGGACCGCGGCCCCGGCCGCGCTCGCCGCGACCCCGGCGACGCAGCCGCCGAGGCCGAGGCCGCACGCCGCCAGCAGGGGGAGAAGGAACAGGCGCATCGGATAGCTCCATGGCAGCGAATCGGGCGGGCGCAGGATCGCAGGGCGGGGCCGGCGCGCAAGGGGGCGCGCATGCGCGCCGTCGCCTCACGCCGCCGCGTCGAGCCGGTCGCTCGCCGCATATTGGCCGGCGCCTGTCGAGTCACGCGGCGGCGCTTCGCTTCGGCGTCGGGCCTGGCGACCATCCAGGGCGGTAGATCGAAGCCGAATCGGCCTTCCCCGGGGACCGCCGAGCCGACCTTGCGCGGCGAGCCGGTGACCGCCCCCTCGCCGATCGATCCCGGCCGCGCGGGGGATGGCCCGAGGGAGTCGGCGGCGGCGGCCGCGGCCAAGGTTCGCCGAACCAGATGGGAAAAAATCGCTTGACAAGCGGGTCGGAATATGGAACATAGGGCGAACGAGCGAGTCGGGAGCCTCGGGACATGAAGAAGGCACAAGCGGGCGGCGGTCCGGCCGCGCCGGCGGGCACCTGCCTGCGCGGCGGCGGCAAGGACGGGCCGCAACTGATCGAGAGCGGCGGCGCGCGCTGGACCGAGGAGGCCGAGGCCGTCTTCCTCGACTGCCTCGCCGCCAGCTGCAACGTCGGCCGGTCGGCGCGGCAGGCCGGCTTCAGCACGGCCGCGGTCTACAAGCGCCGCCGCTCCGACCCCGGCTTCGCGGCGCGCTGGCAGGCGGCGATCGCCCAGGGCTATGCCCGCATCGAAACCCTGCTGGTTAAGAATGCGGTCGATTTCCTCGAAGGGCGCGCGCCCGATCCCGACACGCCGATCCCGGTGATGAGCGTCGGCGACGCGATCGCCATCCTCAAGCTCCACCGCGCCGCCGCCACCGGCGCCGCCGCCAAATATCCCGGCTGGCGCGGCCGCCCGCGCAGCCTCGACGAGGTCAGGGATTCGATCCTCAGGAAGCTTTCCGCGATCGCCCGGGCGCGCGGAATGATTCCTCCCCCGCAGGGGGGCGAGGAGCGCAGCCTGTCCGGGGGACAGGCGAGCACCGGAGGGCGAAGCCCGGGAGACCCGCCACAGCCGGAGGCGAAGGCGGGCGGAGGGGAGTTCGGGTCGAACATGCCCCGCATGTTCGAGGATCGTCCGGGGGACAATCCGACCCGAACCGGCGCAGCCGGCGAAGGAGACGCCGCGCTTGAGCAGGCCTGAGCGTTTCGGGCTTCCGCCCGACACCGACCTCGCCGCCTTCCTGCTCGCCCTCCCGCCGGAGGCGCGGGCGGAGGCCGTGGCCACGCTCGGCGCGGAGGAGCGCGAGGCGTTCGACCGCGACTGGTCCAGCTGGGCGCACGAAGGGCAGGCCTTCCCGCCCGGCGACTGGACGACCTGGGTGGTCAAGGGCGGCCGCGGCTTCGGCAAGACGCTGACCGGCTCGCACTGGGTCACCGCCGCCATCGCCACCGGCGAGCCGCTCGACATCGCCTTGGTCGGCGCCACCCTCGAGGACGCCCGCCGGGTGATGGTCGAAGGCCGGAGCGGCCTGATCGAGGTCGCCGGCGCCTGGATCTCGGACTGGCATCCGAGCCTCCACCGCCTCCGCTTCCGCACCGGCGCCACCGCCACCCTCTTCTCCGGCGCCTCGCCCGAGCAGTTGCGCGGCCCCGAGCACCATCTCGCCTGGTGCGACGAGCTCGCCAAGTGGGAGAAGCCGCAGGCGACCTGGGACATGCTCCAGTTCGGCCTTCGCCTCGGCGAGCGGCCGCGGGTCCTCGTCACCACCACGCCGCGCCCCGGCCCGGTGCTGACGGCGATCATGGCGGCGCCGGGCACGATCGTCACCGGCGGCCCCTCCAGCGCCAATCCGCACAACAGCGAGGCCTGGCGCCGCGCCATCTACGCCCGCTACGCCGGCACCCGCCTCGGCCGCCAGGAGCTCGACGGCGAGCTCATCGCCGACCGCCCCGGCGCGCTGTGGACCGTCGAACTGCTCGAGCGGTGCCGGATCCTCCCCGGGACGGGGGCGAGGAGCGCAGCCTGTCCGGGGGACAGGCGAGCACCACAGGGCGAAGCTTGGGGGACCGCGACGCGAAGCGGCGAGGTGGAGGGGGGGCCGTGCCAGGTACCGAACCCCCTCCGTCAGCCTGCGGCTGCCACCTCCCCGTCCCGGGGAGGATTCACCCGCATCGTCGTCGCCGTCGATCCCCCCGCGCTCGACGGCACCTGCGGCATCGTCGCCTGCGCGAGGGACGAGGAGGGCAAGGGCCACGTCCTCGCCGACCACTCGGTCACGGCCCGAAGCCCCGACGGCTGGGCCCGCGCCGTCGCCGACGCCGCCCGCATCCACTCTCATCCTCCCCGGGACGGGGAGGGGGACCGCGACGCGCAGCGTCGTGGTGGTGGGGGCCCGGCGACCCTCCCGGTATTGGTCGTCGCCGAAAGGAACCAGGGCGGCCGGATGGTCGAGGCGATCCTGCGCACCGCCGACCCCAAGCTGCGCGTCAAGCCGGTCACCGCCACCGTCCCCAAGGCCGAGCGCGCCGCCCCGGTGGCGATGCTGTTCGAGGCCGGCAGGGTGACCCTGCACGGCCGCTTCCCCGAGCTCGAGGCCGAGCTCTGCGGAATCATCGCCGGCGGCGAGTATGAAGGGCCCGGCATCAGCCCCGACCGCGCCGACGCCATGGTCTGGGCCTTGACGGAATTGATGCTGCAGCCGGAGCGAGGCGAGCCGCGGATACGAGTGCTGTAATCCCCCCGAACGGAGATGCCGCCGTCGCCCGCCCGCGCGGCGGCGAGGCGAGGCAAGCTCCTGGCCCGGCCGGCCGGCGAGCCCTCGCCGATGCGAGCGGAGGGGACAGCCTGTCTGGCCGTCCCCACGCCGGCGCGCGGACGGGGGCAATGGGGACGGTTACCAATAGCCGTCTCCAAATATCCGGAAAATCGCCGTCCCGCCGCCTCGAGCCCGTGGTCGGCGTTCATCCCGATCCGGCAATGCGGATGGCCTCAGGCCGCTCGGTCGATCCGGTCCGCAAGCCACATCTTGATCAGCGCCTGGCGGGTGACGCCGCGACGCTTCGCCTCGCGGTCGAGCCGGGCGATCATCCATTCCGGAAAATCGACGTTGACGCGCCTCGTCTCCAGGCCGGGGCGGGTCGCGCTCGACCAGTCGATATAGTCGCCCATATCCTCGCCGTCGTCGAAGCGCCGGTCGAACTCCTCGGCGCTAATCGTCTCGACCCTCTTGCCTTCCATATGCCGCCGCCTCCTTCGGGCGCGAACGCCGGACCGAAATGATCCGGATCGCCTCATTCCTGTAGGTCACCACCGCCGACCAGAGCTTGCCGTCGATCATGCCGACCACCATCCAACGCTCCTCGTCCGGGGAGCGGGTGGGGCCGCCGACACGTCGATCGTCCAGCCACAGCGCCTGGGCGGCCTCGAAATCGATCCCGTGCTTGGCGAGGTTGGCCTTGCTCTTCGCCGGGTCGAATTCGAAGCCCACAGCGAGCCCTATAGCACGAATTCGGTATAAAAACTATACCTGTCGACCCAAAAGCTCCGCATCGTCCGGCTCCGCGGCGGAGGCTTCAGCTTGCGAACCGCCGCAGGTCGCGCCCGAGCGTCGCGAACGCCGCCGCGCCGAAGCTCGGGCAAAAAGGGGGCAAAAAGGGGGACAGTTTCCATTACCCGGCTCAAGCCCGCCACCGCACCAGTCGGTGCGGGAAAGTGGTAACTGTCCCCATTTTTCCCACCTCCAGTCGCCGCGGGAAAATGGTAACTGTCCCCATTTTACCCACCTCCCGTCATTCCGGACTTGATCCGGAATCCCTCTTCCCTTTCCGGCGGCCGACGAGAAGGGAGATGCCGGATCGAGCCCGGCATGACGGACGAACGACAAGCCGCGCGCAAAAACGGGGACAGTTTCCATTTCCCGGCTCAAGCCCGCCACCGCACCAGTCGGCGCGGGAAAATGGTCGCTGTCCCCATTTTCCCGCGGCCGTCATTTCAGCAAATCCTCACGAATCGCTCATGACGCCCGCCGTCTGTTTCGCCACCCTCGCCGCCTCGACGGCAAAGGGAGGCCCAGCCATGCGGAACGCCGTTCAGAACCCGTCCGGGCTCGTCTTCTATCGCTTCGGCATCGCGGTCGCGGTGCTGGTTTCGTTTCTCGAAGTGTGGATGAACCTCGCGGTCGGCATCGTCGGCGAGCCCGACAATGCGCAGAACCAGGGATTCTTCGGCGTCGTGGCGGCGGCGGCGGCCTGCGCCTTCGTGGCTCGCGGGCGCGCGGACGGGATGGCGCGCGCGATGCTGGCGACCGCCGGCGTGCAGGCGTTGCTCGGGCTGATGGTCGCCACCGCGCCGATCACCGCGCGCGATCCGATGGGCGCGAGCGGAGCGGCGGCGCTGAGCGCGCTGTTCGTGGCGCTGTGGCTGATCTCGGCCGCCTTGTTCCACCGCAGCGCCCGGCCGCAGGCGGCGGCGCGGCGATAATATTCCCTCCCCCTGGAGAGGGCCTTCGGGGACAGTTGCTGGTCACTGTCCCCGTCCACTCCCGCGAACCGCCTCATATCCCGCCCCGGCGCCGCGAACGCCGCCTCGCCGCAGCTCGGCTCCCAGGCGCCGTGCCGGACGGCGAGGTCGAGCTTCCACGCCGCCGTCGAGGTCGATTGCTCCCTTCTCCGTCATCCCGGACTCGATCCGGAATCCAGCCTTCCTTGCCGGCGGCGGAGAACGAGGCGGCAAAAAGGGGACAGTTTCCATTTCTCGGCTGACGCCCGCCACCGCACCAGTCGCCGCGGGAAAATGGTAACTGTCCCCATTTTCCCTCTGAGCGGAAGCCTTGCGAACTGGCTCCTCTCTGTGCTCTCCGCGTCTCCGCGCGAACCCACAACTGGCTGAGCAGCCGTCCGGGAGTGAATCCCGTGACGTGAACGGGCTCAGCTACGCTGACCCGCCGGCTGCTTGGCCGCGCGCCGGCGCAAGAAGCCCGTCTCACACCGTCCCACTGCCCGGATTCTTCGCGGTCACTCTTCGTGACCGTCCTCCTCAGCGCCTCCGCGTCTCCGCGCGAACCGAACGGCTCCGGCCGATCCGGAAGAAGGTGGATGCCGGAGCGAGCCCGGCATGACGAGAAGGGCCGGGGCCTCTTCGCGCCTCCGCGTCTCCGCGCGAACCCAACTGCCTGAGCGGCCGTCACGGGCCTGAATCCCGGCCTGCCCCGCCGCAGGCCGGGGTCGGTCGGGCTCGCTTGGGCAACCCGCCGGCCGGCGCTCGCGGTCTTCGCGCTGCTTCGGCGGCTGCTGCGCAGCCGGCGGCGCTGCGCTCGGCCGCTCGGTTACTGATCCAGGAAACTCCGCATCTTCCTTGACCTACTCGGATGCTTCAGCTTCCTTACACGCCTTGGCCTGCGAATGCCTGCCGAATCCGCTCCCGCGTCACCGAGAATTGCCGCCCGACCTCCTCGAGCGTGTGATCCGTATTCATCCCGATCCCGAACCGCATCCGCGGCACCCTTTCCTCGCGCGGCGTCAGGCTGGCCAGCACCCGGGTCACCGTCTCCTTCAAATTGCTCTGGATCGCGGCGTCGACCGGGATCACCGCATTCTTGTCCTCGATGAAGTCACCTAGCCATGGCTTTTTGCGATCAAATTTTCCACCGTTCCGGGTTCTGCCTGAATGAGGAAGAGCAAAACTCGTGCCGGGGCGTCAGGCTGACGACGATTCTGCTCCCAGTCCCGGACCGTCCCCACCGGAAGACCGAAAGACTCGGCAAACTCCTTCTGCGTCTTCTTGGTCGCGATACGGATCGCCCGCACGTCTATGGGATTAGCGATCCGTCCGCGCGAGCGGTTGCCTTGTGCGAAGGCGATCGCATCCTCCAGACCCGCACTGATTTTATCGAACGCCTTGCCCATCGCACTCGGTCCTCCTTGGCATGGTAGAAGCGGGGTCAGAAGCTATCCCGCAGCCTTTTCGTCAACACGGCCAGAGCGTTCTTCTCAGTCTCGCTCAGCTTGGCCCTCTCATTCTTTCCAAAGACGGTCAGCAGAAAACCGGCATGTCCTCACCGCCGAAACAAGCGATCACCCGATAGCCGCCCGACTTGCCGGAGCCGGGCTTCGCCACGCGCAGCCTTCGGGCGCCCCCGCAGCGAGGCATGATTGCGCCTGCCCGCGGATCGGCCGCTACGGCGTCTACGACGGCTTGCATCTCCTCGTCGGACATGCCGGCACCCGCAGCGGCCGAGATGTACGCCTTGGTCTCGACGACCGTCTGCATCGGCTCGACATACGGCATTGCCGTAGTGCCCGCAACAGGAATATACGGCAGTGCCGTATCGAAACGGCGGGAGAAGTTGGCCACGGTGAGCTCCTTGAATTGCGGAGCTCGCCTCCTTGGGCACGCTTCGCCGCATCTCAACCAACCCTTTGTCCACCAGACGCAACCGCGTCCTGGCCGCCTCTATTGATCCAAAAACGACCGCATCTTTGCGCGGGGCGATACGCGCGGCGACGGACAATCCGGTCGGCGTGCTGTTCGGCCCTTAGCCTGTCCTGAGCGAGGTCGGGCCGCAGGAGACCGCTAGGTCAACGGCTCTGGTGGCGCTTGGGATGAGTTGATTTGGCTGTCGACGCCTGCAGCGCGGAGGAGGGCAGGGCGATGCTGATGGCGACGGACAACCCGGTCGCGGTGCTCTTCGACCCTTGGCCTGTCCTGAGCGAAGTCGGGCCGCAGGCGACCGCAAGGTCAACGGCCCTGGTCGCTCGCCTGAAGGGCGGCGAGCCGGAGGAGTCGCTTCTGGCCCAGCCGGCGGGCGAGCCCTCGCCGGTCCCGGCGGCGCATGGGATGACCTGATCTCCTCGTCATCCCGGACTTGATCCGGGATCCATCTTGCCTCTCCGCCGCCAGCAGGAAGGGGAGGTCGGATCAAGTCCGGCATGAAAAAAAGGACGCCTGGGCCGCGTCTTGAAAAAGCTTCTTGACGGCTTGCGGCAATGAACGCTTCATCGTGACTGGTTCTTCAGCAACGCCTTCAGCGAGGTCACGAATATGCGCGCTTTTATGAACGAACCGCCCGGCGAGACCGAGGGCCTGCCGGTCTATTTCCAAATGACGGAGGCGCGCGAAATCCTGTTTCGCGGAGACATCATCACGCGTTATTCGGTGCCCGATTATCCCGAAGTGGTACTTGAAACCAAAGCGGGTCTCGCCTTTGTCGATCTCGGCGAGACCCTCTGGCGGCTCGATCTGGAGTCGAAGAACTGCATCGTCCCCGACGAAGGCCCGGATCGGATTGTCGCCGCCGACGAAGGCCCGGATCGGGTAATGGTCGAGGCGAGCTGGTATTCCGCGGATGACGCCAAAGCCGCCGGGCTCAAGGTGGTCGCCGGCGCCGACGCGAGCATTTTCGCCGGGCTCGGTGCGCTGCTGGTGCCCGACGGTTTCCAGATTCCGGCCGTCGTGGCGACGCGCGAGAATGTGAAGTTTTACGGCCTGACCCTGCTCGGTGAGGGCGATCGCTTCACGATCAACACAGACTATGACGTGGCGCTGATAGAATATGATTATAAAAAAGGTTATCGCGACGAGTTCCTGACGGAGCGCAAGGGCGGCGGCGGCTATTTCGTCGAGCGCCACGATTTCCCGCACCTGCACGTCCCGCTCGACGACAAGTGCGGCGGCTACATCGTGATCGGCAAGCAGATGAGCAAGCGCCGCTTCGCCTTCACCGCCTTCCGGATCCCGCACCGCCACGGGCTCTACTCGCCCTCCGGCACGATCCATGGCGACGGAACGATCGTGGGCAATCACGCGATCACCGTCGCGCGCACCTCCGCCAAGGCCGACACGGTGCTGTTCTACAATTGCAACACGATCAGCATGGCGGAGAATGTGGTGCCGCGGTGGAATGGGTAGGCGGGGCGGCGCGGCGCCCGACGAGAGGAGCGCCGCGGCTCGGCCTGTCACTGAAGCTCCAGGTTGACGCCTGCAGCGCAGAGGAGGGGAGGGCGATGCTCATGGCGACGGACAATCCGGTCGGGGTGCTGTTCGATCCGGAGGTTTTGGTCGCGCGGTGGGGGGCTGGGAGCCGGAGGAATCGCTGCTGGCCCAGTTTGCGGGCGACCCCTCGCCGATCCCGGCGGCGCATGGAATGACTTGAGGGGCAACCCGTCCCCAAATTCGTTCTCTTTTTTATCGTCGTCTAGCATCGTGTGCCCGTGGCCAAACGAGCATGCCAAGATGCGACCTTCGGCCCTAAAAAGGAGCACCCCAGCCGAGGATGCTGACTTGACCCGTCCATCCACCTTAAAGTGTTCATCAAGCCGTTCGGCCCACTCTGGTGTGGCGAGAAGGCGAGATCTCACAAAGAGCTGGCATTCGAACGGCAGCGGGTGTCGCAGAGGAATTTTGACAGCAGCGGTTTGAGCTTTTTCGCTCAGAAAATCAGTCAACTTCGCAGTTGCTGGTGTCGCAAGGTGGACCGCATATTTGAAAGTCTTTTTGGGCTGAACCGCCATCGTAACTCCCATCCGCCGGTAGCATATGCGCGTAGCGACCAATGAGAAACTCGAAGGCGTGGGTCGAGCGGTGCCTTCGCGCCATCGCCACCTGTCACCGAGAATTGCTGCCCCACTTCCTCGAGCGTGTGGTCGGTGTTCATCCCGATCCCGAAGCCTGTCCTGAGCGGCTGCCGCACGCAGCCGGCCGAAGGGCGCATCCTCAGCCTCAAGCGAGTATATTCAACAGCTCGGCAGGCGACACGATCCGGAGGGCTTCAACGGTTTCAAGGCTCAGCAGATCGTCGTCACCGGTCACAAGGAAATCGGCGCGCGCTGCAAGCGCGCAGGCAATGACATGATCGTCGTCCGGGTCCCGTGAAAATGCTTGGTCGAGCGACTTGGGGCGCTTGACGGTCGCCACACGGCGATAGCTTGCGATCATCTCGGTGACGTCGAGCCCGGTGAGGCCGACCCGCTTCGTCAGCTTGGGACGCTCGAGCGTGTCCAGCAATTCGTCCAGGAGAGTCCGGCTCGTGTAAAGCCTGACTTCGCCGCTTTCCGCCTTTCCCAGAAGCTGGCCCGGTTTGCCCTTCCAGAGAAGCGCCGACACGACGACATTGGTATCGACGACCAGCCTTGGCGGCCTGATCACTTCGCCTTTGGCGCGCCGGCGCGCCGGGCCTTGCGGACCTCGCCCACCTCGCGCTGAATCTCGGCCAGCGACAGGGGCTTGCTTCCGGCGGCGGTCGCCCGCGCCGCGCCGTCGAGCAGGCGCTTCGCGGCAGCGCGCCGCATCTCCTCGCGCAGCAGCCTGGCGAGCGCGCGAGGCGAGAGAAGCCCCGCCGCATCCGCCTCGCGGGCGAGGCTGTCGGGCAGCTCAAGGGTAAGATCGACCTTGGTCATGGCCTCAGCCTAATCCCGCCGGCCGCGGAATGCCACGCCTTACTGATCGAGGAACGACCGCATCTCCCGCTACGGACTCCTCCGTCATGCCAGCGCAGGCTGGCATCCATGCTGACTCCGAATGGACCCCAGCCTTCGCTGGGGTGACGTTACTGATCGAGGAACGACCGCATCTTCCTTGACCGGCTAGGATGCTTCAGCTTGCGCAAGGCCTTCGCCTGCGAATGCCTGCCTGATCCGCTCCCGCGTCACCGAGAACTGCCGCCCCACCTCCTCGAGCGTGTGATCCGTATTCATCCCGATCCTGAACCGCATCCGCGGCACCCTTTCCTCGCGCGGCGTCAGGCTGGCCAGCACCCGCGTCACCGTCTTTTTCAAATTGGCCCGGATCGGGGCGTCGACCGAAATGACCGCGCAGGAATGAGGAGCGACACCCCTCCTTTCGGGCGTGATCGCCGTCACGCGTTGCCGGGCCGGCATCAGGTACGGATGGGCCACGCGCCCCGATCCGGGGGACTTTCGTTCCGGTGGGGTGCCCGCATGACCGCAAGCCGATGAGGCACATCGCTGCGGTCCAAGTGTCGTGCCGACCTATTTGAGGAGAAAGTCCGTGACGAATCGCGCCGTAGAAGGAACGGGCGGAATGATGAAAATGACGGGAGCGTCGATCGTCTTGGCGACGGTCCTTATCGGCGGGTGCGCCCACGTCCCCCGCGACATGGTTGCGTTCTTCGACGCCGATGCCTGCCCGAAGGGATGGGTGGCCGTCACCGATGACTGGGACGGCCGTTATGTCGTCATGGCTAACGAGGGGCGTGGCCAGTTGGTCGGCGAGGCGCTTTCGCCCGGCGAGAATCGCGTCACCGGGGACCACGGCCATGCCGGCTCTGCGGTCGAAATACGATCCGATGTCGATAATCGTTCAGCGGGTGCTGATCGTGGCGTATCACCATATGCGGTGA
>Ga0299913_10002556_pt1 | contig 14434 bp, 18 predicted proteins | sample RVTome_9_FD_201360 | JGI IMG/M metagenome (GOLD analysis project Ga0299913, IMG submission 201360) | Soil microbial communities from uranium-contaminated site in the Upper Colorado River Basin, Wyoming, United States - RVT155D38 (version 2) ... | reverse complement strand
CCTATCTCGCCTTCGGGCCGGACACGCTGCCCGAGGCCCGCAACCGTGGCTACCACCGCTGCGACCGATGCGAAGGGATGCGCACGAGCGAGGACTGATGAACGGGGGTTATCGGTTCTCGTCCGGCTCGCTCCAGCTGGCCGGCTACCTCGCTCGGCCACAGACGCGAAGCGCGTCGGGCGACTGCGCCGTCGTGTTCGCGCACAGCTTCCACGTGGCCGCCGGCGGCGCCGCCGCGACTGCGGCGACGTACCCCGAGCTGTGCAACCGCGTCGCCACTGAGCTCGGCTGGTACGCCCTCACGTTCACCTGCCGAGGCGCCGGTGCCTCAGAGGGACAGTTCTCGCTCGGCGGGTGGCTGACCGACATCGAGGCGGCCGTCGATCACCTGCACGGCATCGATGGTGTCTCCGGTGTGTGGGTCGTCGGTTTCGGCACCGGCGGAGCCCTCGCCATCTGTGCCGGCGCGCACGACTCGCGTGTCCAGGGCGTGGCCGTCCTCGGCGGTCCGGCCGACTTCGACGACTGGGCGGGTCAGCCGCGACGGCTGCTCGAGTACTCCCGGGAGGTCGGGCTCGTCACCGACGTGAGCTTTCCGGCGTCGTTCGACCAGTGGTCGCGCGAGCTGCGTACGATCCGACCGTTGCAGTGCGTTGAGCAGTACAGCCCGCGCTCGTTGCTCGTCGTGCACGGAACCGACGACGACTCCGTGCCCGACTTCGATGCGCGGGTGATCTCCGATGCCCACGGCTCGGCAGAGGTTCGCATCATCGCCGGAGCGGGACACCACCTCCGGGACGACCCTCGGGCGGTCGCCGTGCTCCTCGGATGGCTCGACCGCGAACGAACCGGAGTCGGCCTCAGCCGTCAACCTTGACACGCGTGTCAGGTTTCCGGGACCATGCGCAGCCGGGCGAACAACGACGAGGGGTGCGGGATGCGGATCGTCATCGTCGGCGGGGGCAGCAGGCAGTGGGGACCGAAGCTCACCGCTGACATCCTCACGACTCCGTCGCTGACCGACGCCGACATCGTCCTGCAGGACATCGATGAGTCGGCCCTCGGCCCAATGGGCGACTACTGCAGACGCATCAACCGCGAAGTCGGCGCCACCGCGACCATCGAGGCGGCAACCGACCGGCGAGCCGCCCTCGAAGGCGCGGACTTCGTCGCGGTCACGATCACGACTGGCGGGTTCACGTCGATGGCTCACGACCTCGACATCCCCGCGGCCTACGGCATCCGACAGTCGGTCGGTGACACGTGCGGGCCCGGTGGGATCAACCGGTCACTGCGCAACATCCCCGTGCTGCTCGACATCGCCCGCGACATGGAAGCGCAATGTCCCGACGCGTGGCTGCTCAACCTCACGAACCCGATGACGTGCCTCACACGCGCGATCAACAAGGAGACGTCGATCAAGGCGGTGGGTCTGTGTCACGAGGTCGTGATCTTCAGTTGGCTCGTGGCGATTGCACTCGGCGTGCCAGCCGACGCGATCGGTTTCACGGTCACCGGAGTCAACCATCTGCCATGGATCACGCACATGACGGTCAACGGCGACGACGGGTTCGAGGTGCTGCGCAAGGCCTTGGCCGAGCGGCCCGAGGACACCGCGTCATTCGCCAAGGAACATCAACTGAAGCTCGCGATGCTCGATCGTTTCGGCGCGCTTCCGGGCGCTGGTGATCGGCACGTTGCCGAGTTCTTCCCTTCGTTCTTGACGGAGGAAGCAGAGTGGGGAAAGGCGTGGGGTGTGTATCTCACGTCGATCGCCGATCGCGAGAACATGGAGACCGCGTACCGCGCCGAGCTCCAGACGATCATCGACGGTGACAAGCCGGTGCCGGCGTGGCAGTCGGGCGAGATGGTGGCACCGATCATCGACTCGCTCACCACCGGCACGCGCCGCGAGCTTCCGCTGAACCTTCCGAACGCGGGCCAAGCGCCGTACCTGCCGGACGATGTCGTCGTGGAGACCATGTGCATTGTCGACGGAGACGGCATTCGGGGACGCGACGCCGAGCTCCCGCCGGCGCCGTGTGCGGAGTGGACTCGTCGCCACGTCGCGGTGCAGGAGCTGACCGTCGAGGCGGGGGTGATGGGCGACGCGGATCTCGTGCGGGCCGCCATGGCGCTCGATCCGCTCGGCGGTCGCATCGACGCTCGCTCGATCGACGCGATGACCACTGAGCTGCTCGCCGCTACCGCTCAATGGCTCCCGCAGTTCGCCTGAGGGTCGTGACGTGAGCATGAGCGAGTGGGTGCACGTCCCGACGGACGAGTTGGAGCGGATCGTGGTCGTGCAACCGCACTTCGACGATGCCGTGATGGGTACCGGTTACCTCATCGCTGGCCACGCGGGGACGACGGTGGTCACGGTGTTCGGTGGCCGGCCGCCCGCGTACCCAGAAACGCCGACGGAGCGGGACGCGCTCGGCGGGTTCAAGGCCGGCGACGACATCGTGGCGCTGCGTCGCGACGAGGATGTGGCCGCGCTGGGCGAACTGGACCCTGCGCGCAAGGTCCGCGCCCTCGCGGCGTACCGTTCGCAGCTGCCACCGCTGCGGGCCGACCACATGCTCGACGCCCGAATGGCCGCCCCGGTGCCCGAGCAGTACTGGCGCCTCGGTCGGCCACCGAAGGGCTGGGAAGGACTCGTCGATGTCGCCGGCTGAGACCCTCCTCTACGTCACGCAGGTCGCGCCCTACCGCGACGGACCGGCGGGCGCGCACTCCGTACTCGAGCAATCAGCGACAGCGGTCGCGGAGCTGGCCGACGCCGCGGGCCTTCGCTTCGAGCGGTGCACCGACGTGCGGGCGCTCGACGGCGATGCTCTCAGCCGTGCCCCGAGTTCGGTTTCCCACTGTCGTGGTGCTTCGACGAGGGCTCCGGTCGCGTGTTCTCCACGACGCTGGGCCATTTCCCCGCTGCCTGCGAGAGCGTCGACTACCTGCGCCACCTCGCAGGTGGCCTGGCCTGGGCGATGGGCTCTGAAGACTGACGGCTACGGCTGCAGATGGACCGAGCGCACGGACGCGACAGGAACCATGAGGTCGTCTTCGCCGGCGACCAGCCAAAGGCTTTGCGCGGTGTAGGACAGCAACGTCCCGTGCACCGTGCCGGCCGCCGTCTCGACATCGACCTCTGACCCGACGAGCGTTCGCACCTCAGTCGTGAGCAACGTCATGGACCGTCGGTTTACCCCGACGCAAGCGCAAAGTCGCGGATGGTGGCCGCCTGTTCACGCGTTGGCAATGTCGGCGGCCGACGCCTCCTCGAGGTACAGCGTCGCGTGGGGCGTCCGGCGCAACACGGACGCCGGACAGCTCGGCGAGATCGGCTCTTCGAGCAAGCGGCGCACGGCATCGGCCTTGCGTGCCTCCGGAACGATCGCCAGCACTCGCGTCGCGCGCAGGAGCGCGGGGATCGTCACGGTGATCGCGGTGCGCGGCACGTCGTCGAGACTCCCGAAGTGGCCTTCGCCGACCTGTTGACGACGAGAGGCGTCGTCGAGCACGACCTCCTTCACGTCGAGGGGATCATCGAAGTCGGCGAACGGCGGATCGTTGAACGCGAGGTGGCCGTTCTCGCCGACGCCGAGACAACAGAGATCGAGAGGGTGCGTGCGGAGCAGTTCGGCGTAGCGCGCGCACTCGGCGGCGGAGGCGTTCGTGCCGTCGACGAAGTGGAACTCCGCAGAATGGACCGCGTCGACGACTCGGTCGCGCATGTACCGGGCGAAGCTAGCGGGATGCTGGTCGTCCATTCCCACGTATTCATCCATGTGGAAGCCGATGACGCGGTCCCAGGCGACGTCGTTGCGTCGCGTGAGCGCGTCGAGAAACGCCAGCTGCGAGTTGCCCGTCGCGAGCATGACGTGGGCGCGTCCGTTCAATCCGACCGCGGCGCGGATCGCGTCGCCCGCGTCGGCGGCTGCGGCTTCGCCGAGTTCCTTCGCGGTCTCGAACACGCGCACATCGAGCTCGTCGACCCGGAAAGCTGACATGGGCGTCATGCTACGGTCGCCCGCGTGACGTTGAAGTTCGGCGCGTTCGTGCCGCAGGGATGGAAGCTCGAGTTGTCCGGCATGAAGGCCGACGAAGCGTGGGCGACTGCGAAGGACGTGGCGCGTCGCGCGGAATCGCTCGGCTATGACCACCTCTGGGTCTACGACCACGTCGAGACGGTTCCGCGTCGCGAACCGACGCACGTGTTCGAGGCGTGGACGGTGATGGCCGCGCTCGCCGAGATCACCTCCACCGCGCGCCTCGGGCAGTTGGTGACGTGCTCCTCCTATCGCAACGCCGGGATGCTCGCCAAGCAGGCCGCGTGCGTCGACGTGATGTCCGAAGGCCGGCTCATCCTCGGGATCGGCGCTGGCTGGTACCACGAGGAGTACGCGGCCTACGGCTGGCCCTTCCTGTCCGCCGGTGAGCGGCTGCGAGCGATGGACGAGACCATCACCGCGGTGCGCCAACTCTGGACGGAGGAGCGTGTGACGTTCGCGGGGGAGCACGTGCAGCTGACCGACGCGCTCTGCGACCCCAAGCCACAGCAGTCGCTGCCGCCCGTCTGGGTCGGCGGGGGAGGCGAGAAGGTGACGTTGCGCATCGCCGCCCGCCAGGCCGACGCAACGAACTGGCAAACCGACCTCGAGAGCTTCAAGCGCAAGTCGAAGCTGCTCGAGCAGTACTGCGACGAGATCGAGCGGCCATTCGACGAGATCGTTCGCACCCACGGCCCGGACTGCCGGCTGTTCGACACCGAAACCGATCTCAAGCGCTGGCTCGACTCACCGGGCGGCGGGTCGCTCTGGGGCCGAACGCCGCACGACGACTACGTCGCCGGCAACTTCGTCGGCACCGTCGAGAAAGTCGCGGCCGATGTCCAGGGCTACGTCGACGCCGGCTGCCAGGAGTTCGTGCTCTGGTTCCGCGACTATCCGTCGACCGAGAGCCTCGGACGCTTCATCACCGAGGTCGTCCCGAAGATCTCGTAGCCATCCCCGGCGACCATCGTGCATTGACTCGGTCGCTCGGGGGAGTCAATACGACGGTTGACCGATTCGTTACCGTCACCACATGCCCGTGCATCGAGTGGAGTTGGCGCTTCCGGCGACAGACATCCTGAACACGGACGCCACCGTGAGCGTCTGGAGCGACGACGAGCTGCTCGGTGAGCTCCGCATCAGCCGGGGGACGATCGACTGGCGACCCGGTCACCACCGAGCGGTCTTCTCGATGGACTGGGAGCGCTTCGACGACGTGATGCGGACGAACGGTCGCCGATTGGTGGAGTGACAAGAGCGACGATCCGGCTGAGCGCGCCCGATTCGGTCACGCTCGACCGGATCGTTGCTGCACAACCCTCAGTCCGAGATGTCGAACGGCGGTGGGTCGAACAGGTGGATCGCGCTGACCGGCTTCTCGTACTCGCCTGACCAGCCCGCGTTTCTGATCTGCGCTTCGCTGCGGCGGCCGAAGACGATGCGCAGGAACTCGTACGACGTCGTGTCGAGCGTGGCCACCAGTTCGCCCTCGCCGAGGGCGTAGGTGTGACCGTCGAGAATGACGGCGATCGACGGTGCACCACCGCCGGAGTAGCGCGGACCGAACGTGCTCACCGCAAGCGCGGCGAGAAACGACATCTCCTCATCGTCTCGGACTCCCGGCCGACCACTTGCGCTCCGGATGTCCTGTTCGTGGGTCCACACGTCGAACGCGAGGAACGCGAGCGCGACTCCGGTTCCCGCGAGGCGCTCGTCGAGTTCTTCGGTGCGGCCCGACCACTCGCTGCAGACCTGCTCGAGCGAGTCGTTCGCTCTCGCGGCCAACTGCGCAGCCGTCCAGTCGGGCGTTCCCGCCCCGTCCATCCGGCCGTCGAGGAAGTCGACGCAGACTCCAGCGAGGTGGCGGTAGCCGTCGACCACCGTCCACGGTGGCGTGGCCGCCAGAGCTGCAGCGCGCTGCGCCGAGGACAACGACGGGGCCAGTTCGAGCAGTCGCATCCGGCACGCTGCGTAGATGTCGACAGTCTCCACTCAGTCGGCCTTCGTCTTGCCCTGCTTCTTCATCATCTGCTTCCACTCGCGGACGCGGGCCAGCGTCTCGGGCGAGTCGATGTCGGCGACCGACCGGGGGGTGTCATCGGCAAACGGCCCCGCGGCAGTCTCCCAGCCCTCCGGACGAACGCCGAACCGCTTCGCCAACAGCGCGATGAAGATGCGCGTCTTGTCCGGCCCGAAGCCCGGCAGCGCGAGCAGTCGCCGTTGCAGGTCTTCACCGTCCTTGGCCTCGCTCCAGATGCGACTGGCGTCGCCGTCGTGCTCGTCGACGATCACCCGACATACGGCCTGGACCCGCCTGCCCATCGAACCGTGGAAACGATGGATTGCGCGCGGCCCCCTGCAGACCACGAGGAACTCGTCCTCGGGCATCGAGGCGATCGCGTGCGCATCCAGCGTGCCGCCCATTCGTTCTTGCAACAGGTACGGACCGAAGAACGCCCACTCCATCGGGACCTGTTGGTCCAATAACATGGAGATAACAAGGGCTAGCGGGTTCGTGGCGTTGAGTTCGTCCGCTTCCGCGTTGCCCGTGACGGGAACGGTGCCCTTCATTGGCGTGAGCCTACGTGGCAGTGACGTGCGCACTGAGGTGTGCTGGCTTAGGTCTTGGTGCGCTACTTCGTAGGTGGGTTCGAGATGCGACCGCGATTGGGGTGGTCGGAAACCTGGCGTGCATCGGCGATGTATCCGCCGTACTCCGACGGACGGAAGCCCACGTCGGCTGCTGCATTGCCGGTAACTGGGACCGTGCCCTTCATCGGCGGCAGCCAACGCGGCGCCTGGTTGACGGTGGCCTTCGCTCGCGGAAGGCTTCGGAGCAGTCCGGGGAGCAACTGGGTACCAGCGGGGGGGCGACATGGGGATGGCACCGGGGCGGGGCACCGCTCTCCACACGTTGGCCGGCACGCGAGCTCCGGTGAGGAGCACGACCGCCGTACGGGCCGTCGCTATGTGTCTGGTGGCGCTGCTGTTCGCCTCGGTGGCCGCGGGGTGCGCTGACGACACCGTTGACTCGTCCTCTCCGAGCACGACTTCGGGTGAGCAGACGGCCAGCCTGCTGATCTCGCTGAGCGCAGAGGGCGGTACCTGGGGCGAGGCCGACTCGGATGGCACGCGCCTACTGACCCTCCGCGCGACCGATCCGCACACGATCGCATTCGCCGATCGGCCATCGCGCCTCGCCTTCGCGGCCTCGACGGCGGACCTCGTGGACAGGTGGGACGCGATCTTCGGAGACGATCCGCCGAACGCCGTGCTCGTCGGCCACGAGCCGGCAGCCGCGCAGGCCAGCACGGTCATCACGTTGGCGGCACCGCAGTACGACGCCGCCACGCGCGAGCTCCGGTTCACCACCACGATCCTCCTCGAGGCGGAGCAGCCGGAGGCTCTCGACGGCGTCGGCGGCGAGCGGGTGGCCGACCCACCGGCCTCTTTCGAGGCAGCCAGCCTCTTCATCGACAACATCGGCCCCTACCCCTCCCAGTACAGCTCCCGCTACACCGGGATGCCATGTCCCGGAGGCACGGGCCCGCAGTGCTCTGGTGTCCACAGCGACCCCACTACGACGACTTCGGTGGTCCCGGGCGGATAGTGATGTCGGGCGGCGAGCACGACCGCCTGCGAGGTCGAGAACGCGAGAGCCTACGGTCGCGCGTTCGTCACATGGAAGAGCTGCCACGGCTAGGTGACGCCCTTGAGGACATGGGTACCGCGGTCGTCGAAGTCGAGGCCTGAGCCCGCCGAGTGGTCACGCACCGTCCGGCACGCGAGGACTTCCCAGCGGCAGACGTCCAACTCGTCGGCCTCCGATCGGTCAGACGCTACGACGGCAGGAACTCATGGCGGTCGAGTTCAACCACTCTGTCTTCCATCGATCGCGATGAGCACCTCCTCGAGAAAGGTTCCGATGGCCGGGTCGCCGCCATTGGTCAAGATCGCCACCCATCGCGGCTACAGGACCGGACCCGAGCCCCGGCTCGCCGGTGAGCGAAACGGTGGTGCGTTCCAGGTCTTCTTGTCGGCATGTGCTGATCGAGCAGCATTCCGAGGAGGAGCGCGAGCGGATCGGTGTTGAGGAGCTCGTCGCCCTCTGGATCGCCGGTGATGTAGAGGTCGCCCCGCATCGGCCGGAGCCTATGGCGTGGTTCGATATGGCGAGCAGGACCTCGACGATGTCGGGAGTTGCTCGCCTATCACGACACCGCGTAGAGGGTCCACTCGTCCTCGACGCCCTTGAGCGAGTGCGTTCCGCGATCGGAAAATGACAGCCCGCTGCCCGCCGTCAGGTCTCTCACCGTCCGAGAGGCGACTACCTCACCGCTCTCAGCGATGCCAAGCAGCCGGGCCGCAATGTGCACCGCGATTCCACCGATGTCCTCGCCGCGCAGCTCGATCTCCCCGGTGTGAAGGCTGGCCCGCATCTCCAGATCGAGGCTGCGCAAGGCATCCCGGATCGAGACAGCGCAGCGCACCGCGCGTCCGGGCCCGTCGAAGGTGACGAGGAAGCCGTCGCCCGTGCGCTTGATCTCCCGACCTCGATGTCGTGAGAGCTGTCGCCTCACGACCGCGTCGTGTTGATCCAACAGGTCACGCCAACGTGCGTCTCCCATCGCGCTCGCGCGCGCCGTCGAACCCGTCAGGTCAGTGAACAGCACGGTCGCCAGAACGCGGTCCGGCTCCCGATCCGCGCGATCGCCCGTGAGGAAGTCCTCGATCGCGTCGAACATGGCGCCAGCGTCGGGTGGGAGCCATAACGTCTCGCCTGTCGTTTCGACGAACCGGGCGCCCGGTATCGCTGAGGCGAGGTAAGTGCTGTGGCCTCGGTCCAACCAGTCGCGCTGAGTCCGTATGACCAGCGTCGGCACCGTGATGGCCGGGAGTACGTGCCGGAGGTCCAGCTCGAACATCACCTTCATCACTTCCATGGCCGTGCCGGGGCTCGCCGACATCCGCTCCATGCGGGCCCACCAGGACACGAAGTCGGGATCGGCTGCCTGGCTTGGTGCGATGAAGTCCACGACGGCGCCTGAGCCCCACGAGGCCCCGATCAGCTCGAGGAATCCATCCTGCGCCTCTGGCGGGAAGCCCCACGGATAGTCCTCGGCCTGACTCAACCGAGCGAACGCGTTGAGAAGGACGAGTGACTCGACCCGGTCGGGGTGGGTTGCGGCGAACAGCATCGCCATCTGCCCGCCGCTGCCGTTCCCCATCACCGACGCGCGCTCGAGGCCCACGGCATCCATGACCGCCCGGACATCGTCGACCCAGGTCTCGAGGCTGGCGAACTCGGCCACAGGCACCGGATCGGAGAGACCGACACCCCGGCGATTGAAGGCGATGGTTCGGCAGAACGATCCGAGCCGCTGGGAGGCCCACTCCATCTTCGGCTCCTGCCGGATCCCCTCGAGGTTGAAGGCCCACTCGGTGACCTGCACGAGATCGACGGGGCCGGTGCCGTCGACCTGGTAAGCGATGTGGACCCCGCCGGCGTTTGCGTACCGGATCTCGGGCTCGCGCTCGTCCACAGACACGAACCCTATGGCCCTGCGGCCGGCGCCCGTGCGCTCTACGGCGAGGTGCTCGGGCTGTCGGAGATCGACCGATCTGAAGATGGCCACGTCGCGCCGGACCGACTGGGCCGCCCGATGTTTCCCCTCAAGCGCCTCTTGCGACCCGAGCCTTCTCCTCGTCAACGCACCTGCCGGTCGAGCATCACCCCGAGCAGGAGCGCGAGCGGATCGGAGTCGAGGAGCTCATCGGCTTCTGGGCTGCACCAAGGCGAGATCGTGATGACCCTCCGGGTCGAAGACGGCGTCGTCACTAGAGGGACCGACATGATCGACTCGGCAGGCGAGGCTTACCGGAGTTCACTCGGCCTTTAGCAGGTAGCCGGCGAGCCGCGGGGAGCGTTGGGCGGATAGCGATGCCAAGAAAGGGCTACACGACCACGACCTCGATGAGGTCCTCGATCGCTCGGAAGTCGTCCCCGTTGCGTGTGTAGAGCGGCAGCTCGGCGGCGAGCGCGGTCGCCGCGATGAGCAGATCGACAGCCCGTGCTCCCCGTGCCTTGCGTCCCGCGGCGACCATCGACGCAAAGATGCGCCCATATGCGCGCGCTGCATCGGCATCGAAGGACAATGGGTCGAAGGTGGCTTCGGTGCGCTGGAGGCGGTCCTGCCGCCGTCCGCGCTCGTCGGGATCATCCGTCGCGTGTGGCCCTGCCGCCAGCTCGGCGATGGTGATGGCACTGACGGCGACCGAGATCGGAAGCCGGAGAGGTTCGAGCTCATCGAGGTCGATGACCACAGAGGTGTCGAGCACTCCACGCTCGTGACGGCGGCCCTCAGGCACGAGGCATCGGATCTTGGCTTGCGGCGGTGTCTAGGTCTGTTCGGAAGCGCTCGTAGTCGACGCGTGGAGCGGTTCGGAACATCGCGACGGCGGTCTCTGCCGCGACGAACCGGTGCCGGCGAAGCGGAAGCAGCTCACCGACTGGGACCCCGTTGCGCGTTACGACGAAGGTTTCGCCGTCGTCGAGCCGGCGCATGATGTCGCCGCTGTCGTTGCGCAGCTCGCGTTGGGTGATCTCCCTACTCACGGAACCACCGTAGCACGCCGTGCTACATGAAGTCGCTGCTCTTCGTTACGCGACCTGCTGGTCGAGCATCATCCCGATAAGGAGGGCGAGCGGGTCGGTGTTGAGGAGGCGATCGGCCTCGGGGTTGCCGGTGACGGCGAGATCGCCCTGCATGGCGGGCGAGAATACCGATGGCCCACTAGCGACCGAGAGCTGCGGCGACGACCTCGTCGGCAGACCACGACCTCCCCTCGCTCCAAAGCTTTGCGAACTCGTCCGCGCCGAGCGTGGCGCGCAGATCGACGATGAGCGCCTCATTGATCGCCTGGTAGTCCTCGGGTACGTGGAAGCCGCGCGATGTCCGGATCTCGTGAGCCCCCGCAAGAACCCGCACCGACTTGGCAAGCTCTCCGGTCCGGGCCGCGAGCGAGGCGAGGCCGTCGAGGCAGTAGGAGATGCGTTCGATCTCGCCGAGCGCGTCGCCGATCTCGAGCGCCTCGACGTACGCGTCGTGCGCCTCTGTGAGATGACCGAGCTCGGCGTGGATCTCCCCGAGGTTGTTGAGGGCGAAGCCAGTGGGTCGCGCCGCGCCCACGTCCCGGGCGATGTTCAACGCTTCGCTCCCGTAGGCGAGCGCTCGATCCCGATCGCCTTGCATGCGGGCGACGAAGCTCAGCGTGCCGGCCGTCATCGCCGCCTCGATCCGCAGGCCGAGTCGGAGTTGTTGCTCGAGCAGCTCCTCGAACTCTGCCCGACCGGCTTCCCACTGGCCGTTCCGAACCCGCGCGACGGCGAGGTTCTTCATGTGCATTGCCGCACCGGCATCATCGCCGGCTCGTCGCGCCGCCTCGAGACACTGCAGCATGAGTTCGAGCTGGCGTTCGTACTCACCCCTGAACTCGGCGCTGAGCCCCAACGCGTTCAGCGCGCCCGCCTCTCGACGGGGGTCGCCCAACCGGCGGGCGATCTCGAGTTCGCCGAGGGCAAGCCGTTCGCACTCGTCCGGATCACCCCGGACCCATGCCACGCCGCCCAGGACGCCGAGCGCGTCGGCGAGCACCGTCTCCTCACCTTCCTCGGTGGCGAGCCGCTGCGCGGTGCGACCGTCGATCTCCGCTTGCGAGAGATCGCCTCGTCGATAAGCGACCATCGACGCTAGGGCAAAGGTGCGCGCAGCGGCCGGGCTCTGCCGATCGAGAGCGGTTGCCTGGGAGAGGACATGGCTCGCCTCGAGGACCCGGTCTCGGTAGTTCCAAGCGAGGGCGAGAGCCGTGGCGAGATGTGATGCCATCTCGCCTTCGTCTCGCTCGAGGGACCACGACAGTGCCGCGGCAAGCTCATCGGCCACACCGTGGATCTGTTCCACCCATTCTTCCGCTCGCCGTAGGTCTGGGCCGACGAGACCGTTGACCGCTTCGCGGACGACGCCCACATGCCACGCGCGGTGCGCGTCACGAGCCGCGACCTCCTGACCCGACGCAGTGAGACGCGGGCGCGCGAAGCGACGAATCGTCTCGAGGAGGTGGTACGGCCTCGAGGCCCCTGGGTCGAACTCCACCAACGAGCTGTCGACCAGCTCGCAGAGGTGGTCGCTCACCGGGTTCGCTCCGACGCAAACCGCGTCGGCTGCCTCGAGGGAGAAGTGACCGGCGAAGGTACCGAGACGGAACAGGCAGGTCGCAGTGTCAGGTTCGAGGAGGTCGACGCTCCACGCGATTAGTGCCTCGAGGCTCCGTTGACGGGGCTGACGCGTCCGGTCGCCTCGCATGCCAATGTCCAGTTGCTCCTCGATGTGTTCGAGGAGCGTTCTGATCGGCAGTGAACGGAGCCTTGCCGCGGCGAGTTCGAGCGCGAGCGGGAGGCGGTCGAGCTGACGGCACAGGTTTGCCACGAGGGCGGAATGAGTCTCGTCCAGGACCACGCCTGCGCTCGCAGCCCGTTCGGTGAAGAGCTGGTTCGCATCGAGCTCATCGAGGGACGACAGCCGGATGAGGTGCTCGCCATCGAGCCCAAGTGGGACCCGGCTGGTCGCCAGAACCCGCACCTTGGTCGTGCCAGCGAGCAGTCTCGCCGTCAGCGCGGTGACTCCCTCGACCACGTGCTCGCAGTTGTCGAGGACGAGCAGCACGTCGCGATCCGTCAGGTGTCGGACGAGGGCGGTGGTGAGGTCGTCCTCCGGCGTCGCGGCAACGGCCATGGTGTCTGCGATCGCACCCGACACCGCTTGCGGTCGGTCGAGCGCTGCGAGTTCCACCATCCACACGCCGTCGGGGTGGTCGCGCTCGGTCGCCACTTCCGACGCGAGCCTCGTCTTGCCTACCCCGCCCGGGCCGGTGAGCGTGACGAGCCGGTATCGGTCGACCGCTTGGGCCAAGGCGTCCCGCTCGCGGACACGTCCGACGAACGACGTTGGGCGGGCGCCAATGTTGAGTAGGACTGCCCGCGGTGCTCGCAGCGGTGGGAAGTCGTCCGGCAGCGTTCGGTCGCAAACCTGGAAGAGGCGGGAGTCCGTCTCGAAGCCTCGTAACCGATGACGCCCCAGGTCGCGCAACGTCGCCCCGGAGACGTCGAGATCGACCGCAGCCGCCGTGGACTCCGAGACGAGAACCTGTCCGCCGTGGCCGGCGGCGGCGATACGCGCCGCCCGATGGACGTGGAGCGAGATGTAGTCACGGCCGATCGGCTCGGTCCGACCGGTGTGCAGCCCCATCCGCACTCGAAGTCCACCTTCGATCGGCCACTGCTCGTCGGTGATCGCCCGCTGCGCCTTGGTCGCCGCGACGACGGCGCCTGTCGCGTCCGTGAAGGCGGCGAAGACGCCGTCGCCCTCGTGTTTGACGATCACCCCGCCTTCGTCGAGCACCGCTGCGTCGATGATGTCGTTGTGCCGTTCGATGACGTGGATCCACGCGTCCGCGAGGGCGTGGAAGTGCGTCGTCGAGCGCTCGATGTCCGTGAACAGGAACGTGACCTCGCCTCGTGGCAGGCCCTTCCGATCGTCCGCCGCCATCAGGCTGCTCTTCGTTATCGCATGTGCTGGTCGAGCAGCATTCCGAGGAGGAGCGCGAGCGGGTTCGTGTTGAGCAGCCGATCGGCCTCCAGATTGCCGGTGACCGCGAGCGTGCCGTGCATGAGCGAGGAGCCTACGAGCCGTCGATCGCGCGAAGCACCTTCTCGAGGAAGGCTCCGATGGCTTGGTCGCCGCCATTGGTCAAGATCGCCACCGTCAGGTCCTTCGCTTGGTCGTGCACCACGATCGTCCCCGACGAGCCGTCGTGCCCCACGAATTCGTGCCCACCGATTTGGTAGTGGAAGACGCCGATGCCGTAGTCGAAGTTGCACTCCTCGGGACAGGGCAGGTCGCGCATGACGCTGGTCTCGAGCATCTCGGTGAGCCTCGCCTGGTCGAGGATGTCGCCGCTGAAAAGCGCATCGGCGAATTTCGCCGCATCGCGTGCGGTCGTGATGAGGGTCGCGCTCCGCGGCAGCGACTGCTCGAACAGGCGCCGAGGCTCGACGATCTGGCCCGCGTCATCGTGTGCGAGCGCGTACTGCTCGGGCAGAGGGTCGTCCTCCACAGCAGCGTTCACGAGCCGGGTGCCGTCGAGCGCGAGCGGCGACAACAACTCGGCGTCGAACACCTCGCTCAACGGCCGGCCGGTGACCGCTTCGAGCACCGCCTCGGCCAGCACATAGTTCCCATCGGCATAGCTCCAGCATGTGCCGGGATCGCACGCGGCAGGTGGGATGCGGTCCAGGAGATCCGCAGTCGTGAGCGGCTCATCTC
>Ga0299913_10002555_pt1 | contig 14434 bp, 12 predicted proteins | sample RVTome_9_FD_201360 | JGI IMG/M metagenome (GOLD analysis project Ga0299913, IMG submission 201360) | Soil microbial communities from uranium-contaminated site in the Upper Colorado River Basin, Wyoming, United States - RVT155D38 (version 2) ... | reverse complement strand
GCTGAAGGCATCCCGCGGGGTGGCGCTCGAACGTATACTTCCCGCGCTCACCGCTCGCGCCAATTCTCTCGGCTGAGGACGGATGCTCTATCATTGGCTCGCGCCGCTCGGCCAGACGTACATCATCTTCAATCTCTTCAACTACATCAGCTTCAGGGCCGCGGGCGCCACGGTGACGGCGCTGCTGCTGGCGTTCCTCGTGGGGCCACCGGTCATCCGGCGGCTGCGGGCGCGGAAGGTCGGCCAGGTCATCCGGGCCGAAGGCCCCGCCAGCCACCAGAGCAAGCGGGGGACCCCGACGATGGGCGGGCTCATCATCCTGCTCGCCACCATCGTGCCCACGCTGCTCTGGGCGCCCCTCACCAACCGGTTCGTGGTGGTCGCGATGCTCTCCATCCTGTGGATGGGGTGCATCGGATTCCTCGACGACTATCTGAAGATCGTGCAGGGCAAGTCGCGCGGACTGGTGGCCAAGTGGAAACTGGCGGGGCAGGTGAGCTTCGGCGTGCTGCTGGGACTCTTCCTCGCCTACAATCCGGTGGTCCCCACCGACACCATCCCGGCCACCGCGACCACGCTCCCGTTCTTCAAGTACCTGGTCGTCAACTTCGCACCGCTGCTCTACGTGCTCTTCGTGACCGTGGTGATCACGGGGAGCAGCAACGCCGTCAATCTGACCGACGGGCTCGACGGTCTGGCCACCGGGCTCGCGGGGATCTCCGCGGCGGCGTTCGCCGGCTTCGCCTACATCTTCGGCCGGACCGACGTGACGACGTACCTCAACCTGTTCTACCTTCCCGGGGCGGGCGAGCTGGCCATCTTCTGCGCCTCGCTTATGGGCGCGACGATCGGGTTCCTGTGGTTCAACGCCCATCCGGCACAAGTCTTCATGGGGGATACCGGCAGCCTCGCGATCGGCGGGGCGCTCGGCACGGTCGCCATCCTGCTGAAGGCCGAGTTTCTCCTGCTCCTCATCGGGGGCGTGTTCGCGGCCGAGGCGATCTCGGTGCTGATCCAGACCGGCACCTACAAGTGGTTCAAGCGGACCCGGGGGAAGGAGTACGCCGACGCGCATCGGGTCTTCCGGATGGCTCCGCTGCACCATCACTTCGAGAAGCTCGGATGGGCGGAGACCACCGTGGTGACCCGGTTCTACATCCTGGGCCTGTTCTGCGCCCTGGTGGCGCTTTCCACACTGAAGGTGCGATGAGCCAGCCCGTCGTCCCGCTGCTGGAGCGATGGCGCGCCAGCGGCCGCGAGGTGGCGGTCGTCGGACTCGGCAAGAGCGGCACCGCCGCGACCCTCCTCCTCCGTGACCATCGGATCCCGGCCTACGCGTCGGACACGGGAACGGGTCCCGCCTTCGACGAGTGGGCCGCCAAGCTGGGCCAGTCGGGCGCGACGGTCCACCTCGGCGGCCACGACTTGGAGCGGATCGCCCGGGCGGTGGCGGTGGTCGTCGCGCCGGGCGTCCCTCCCGACGTGCCCGCGCTGGAAGCGGCCCGAAAGGCCGGAGTTCCGATCCACGCCGAGGTGGACATCGGATTCCTCGCCCTGAGGGGTACCCGGTGCATCGGTATCACCGGCACCAACGGAAAGACCACGACCACGTCGCTCGTCGCGCACGTGCTTCAGGCCGGTGGGGTCCAGGCCGAAACGGCGGGGAACATCGGGCGGCCGCTGTGCGACGTCGCACGGTCGGAGTCGCCGCCGGAGTGGCTCGCGCTCGAGCTCTCGTCGTTCCAGCTCCACGACACACCCAACCTGCGGCCCGCGGTCGCCGTGCTGACCAACCTCGCGCCCAACCACCTCGACCGATACCACACGTTGGAGGAGTACTACGGCGACAAGGCGCTGCTCTTTCGCAACGCGGACGCCGGCGCCGTCACGGTGAGCAATGCTGACGACCTTGCGGTACAGGACATGGTACGCACGGTACCGGGCAGGCACCTCCGGTTCTCCGTGCGGGATCGGGCCGATGCCTGGCTCGACCGGCCGGCCGGCCGGCTCATGCTGGGATCCGAGCCACTGCTCCCGCGCGGCGAGCTGCCCCTCCTCGGCGACCACAACGTGGCGAACGCCCTGACCGCCGCGCTGGCCGCCACCGCGGCGGACTGCTCCATGGACGGCATCGCGAAGGGGCTCAGGACGTTCAAGGCGATCCCGCATCGGGTCGAGCCGGTTCGCGAAGTCGCGGGGGTCCTCTGGATCAACGACTCCAAATCCACCAACATCACCTCGACCGAAGTCGCCATCGCGGCGCTCGACCGGCCCTTCGTGCTCTTGCTGGGCGGCCGGCACAAGGGTGAGCCGTATACCCGGCTGGCGGCGCCACTGAGGGATCGTTGCCGTGCCGTCGTGGCGTACGGTGAGGCAGGGCCGCTGGTGATCGAGGACCTGCGCGACGCGGTGGAGGTGGTGCCCGCGGGCTCGTTCGAGGAGGTGCTCGCCACCGCCCGAAGCCTCGCCCGGGCGGGCGACGCGGTGCTGCTGTCGCCGGCGTGCTCCAGCTACGACATGTTCAAGAATTACGAGGAGCGCGGCGCGCGCTTCCGCCAGGCGGTGGAGGCGTTCTGACGGCGAGGCCGGTCCGCCACCCGGGCGAGATGCGGTGGGAGACCCGGCTCCTCGGCACGGTGACCGCGCTGCTGCTGGGGTTCGGCATCGCGGCCACCTATGGCGCGGCCAGCCTGGTGACGGTGCGGGGCCAGAGCGTGGGCCTCGACTTCGCGATGCGGCAGCTGAGCGGCGCGCTGCTCGGGGGCGTGCTGCTGCTGCTCGCCTCCCGGCAGGACTACTATCGCTGGCGGGTGCTGGCCTGGCCGCTGTTGCTGGTGACCGTGGTGCTCCTCCTCATTCCGGTGCTTCCGTTCACCACCGGGATCGCGCCGGCGGTGAACGGAGCGCGACGCTGGGTCGAGCTCGGTCCGCTGAGCTTCCAGCCGTCGGAGCTGGCGCGGGTCGCGGTGGTGGTCTGGTGCGCCATGCTCGCCGCCAAGAAGGGGAGCCAGATCCGCGAGTTCAAGAAGGGCATGCTGCCGTTCATCCTGGTGCTGGGTCTGGTGTCCTTCCTGATCCTGCTGCAACCCAACCTGTCGATGGCGACGCTGGTGGCGCTCCTGGGTGGGCTGGTCCTCTTCACCTCCGGCGCCAAGATCGGCCATTTCATCCTGTTGTCCGGCGCCGCGGTGATCCTGGTGTTCCATCAGATTCGCGACGCGCAGTATCGCCTGGCCCGGCTGGTCACCTTCCTGAATCCGGGCGACGCGACGACCGAGGCGGGCTTCCAGATCCACCAGTCGCTGGTGGGGATCGGCTCGGGCGGAATCTTCGGCACCGGGTTCGGCCAGGGACAACAGAAGCTGGGTTATCTGCCGTACGCCTATTCGGACTTCCTGTTCAGCACCATCGGGGAGGAGTGGGGCTTCATCGGCGTCCTCGGGGTGGTGTCGTTATTCGCGCTCTTCTGCTGGCTGGGCTTTCGGATCGCGCGCACCGCGGCCGACCCCTTCGGACAGTATCTGGCCGTCGGACTCACCGCGTCGATCGGACTGACCGCCTTCATGCACATGGCCGTCTCGCTCGGATTGATGCCGACGACGGGTCTGACGCTGCCGTTCATGTCCTACGGGCGATCGAGCCAGGTGATCTCACTGCTAGCGACCGGTATCCTGATCAACATCGGCCGGTCGCGGGGCCGGCCGCGGGCGGCGACGCGGGTGAGCGAGCCGGACGCGAAGGACCGGAAGCGCACGTGAGGCGGACCATTCTCATCGCCGGCGGCGGGACCGGCGGGCACCTGATGCCGGCGCTCGCGATCGCCGCCGCAGTCGAGGCGCTGGGCGACGGACTCGAGCCGGTCCTGGTGGGTGCGGTGCGGGGGGTCGAGGCCACGATTCTCCCTACCCGCGAGTTCCGCTATCACCTGCTGCCCTCGGAGCCGATCTATCGCCGCGCCTGGTGGAAGAACGTACGCTGGCCGCTGCTCGCGGGTCGCCTGCTCAGGGGGGTGGATGAGCTGCTCAGAGCGGAGCGGCCGGGAGCGGTGCTCGGAACCGGCGGCTACGCCTCCGCGCCCGTGGTGTGGCGCGCGGCGCACGCCGGCCTGCCGACCGCGATCCAGGAGCAGAACGCCTATCCCGGTCTGGCCACCCGCTGGCTGAGCCGCCGGGTCCGCCACGTTTACCTGGGCCTTCCCGAGGCGAGAGCACTACTGCGCTTCGGCAGCCGGACCCAGGTGTTCGATACCGGCAACCCGATCGTGCCACCGACCCCCGAGCGGAAGTCCGACGCCATGAGGCTCTTCGGCCTGAGGCCCGACTCGCCGGTCCTCCTGGTGACCGGGGGAAGCCAGGGCGCGCTCGCCATCAATCGCGCCGTGGCAGGGTGGCTGGAGGACGGCGGGCCCGGCGACGCGTCGGTCATCTGGGTCACGGGGCGGGGGACGTATGACGAGTTCTCCCGGTTCCACCGCCCGCCGCAGGTCCATGTGGTCGATTTTCTCGACCCGATGGCGGATGGCTATGCCGTGGCTGATCTCGTGGTCTCGCGGGCGGGAATGATCACCGTGGCGGAGTTGTGTGCCTGGGGGCTGGCGAGCATCCTGATTCCGCTGCCGACCGCGGCCGCAGACCACCAGTCCCACAACGCGCGGGTGCTCGCGGAGGCCGGCGCGGCGACTCTGCTGCCGCAGACGGAGCTCACTGCAGACCGGCTCTCCCGGGAGGTGAGCCGGCTACTGTCGGAGGATGGTACACGAACCGTCATGGCGAATCAGGCGCGGGCACGCGGTAAGCCGGCCGCCGCCGCGGAGATTGTGTCGAATTTATTGACACTACTCCGCTGAGCGCTCCCACTTTGAGAACTCGCAGCGACAATTTACATTAGCTCAATCCATCATGGACCTGTTCAACCCCGCGGATACTCGTCCTGTCCACTTCCTGGGAATCGGCGGGGCCGGCATGAGCGCTCTCGCGCTGATCGCATGCCGCCGAGGAGTTCAGGTCACGGGCTGTGATACCGATCCCTCCGGGGCGGCCGATCTCAGCGCGCTCGGTGTGAAGGTCCATGCGGGTCACCATCCCTCCCATCTGGAGGGAGCCCGCGCCGTCGTGGTCACGGCCGCCGTTCCGACCGACCACCCTGAATTGCGCCGAGCTCACGAGCTCGGCCTGCCGGTTGTTCCGAGGAAGGTCGCCCTGGCCGCGCTCGTGGGTGAGGCCAGGTCGGTCGGTATCTCAGGCACCCACGGAAAGACCACGACCACCGTCATGACCACCGAAGCGCTGGCCGCCGCGGGCCTGAGCCCCACCGGACTCGCCGGGGGCCGTGTCGCCGCCTGGGGCGGCAACGCCAGGATCGACGGTGACGAGCTCTTCGTGGTCGAGGCCGACGAGTACGACCAGGCGTTTCTCACGCTCCATCCCACCATCGCGATCGTGAACAACGTCGAGGCCGATCACCTGGAATGCTATGGCTCGGTGGAGGCCCTCGAGAACGCGTTCGTCGAGTTCGCCGGGCGGGCCGCGACGACGCTGATCAGCGCGGACGACGAGGGTGCGCTGCGGGTGGCCGCCCGGGTCCAGGGGGCGCGCCGCTTCGGGTTCGCGCCCGATGCGGAGGTACGGATCGGCGACGTGGTGCAGGGAGCCCAGGGTACCGACGCCACCGTCACGTGGCGCGGCGGCGGATCCATCAGGCTCCGGCTCCGGGTGCCCGGCATCCACAATCTCCGGAATGCCGTGGCCGCGCTGGGAGCGGTGGAGGCGCTCGGCGGTCCGCTCCAGCCCGCCGCGGACGCGCTGGCCGCCTTCTCCGGTGTTGGGCGCCGCTTCGAGCGGCTGGGCGAGCACGGCGGCATCGCCGTGGTGGACGACTACGCGCACCATCCCTCGGAGCTGGCCGCGACGCTCTCCGCCGCCCGTCAGGCGTATCCCGGTCGCCGGCTGGTGGCGGTCTTCCAGCCGCATCTCTACTCCCGAACCATCGCGCACGGTGAAGCGATGGGCGTCGCCCTGGCGGCGGCCGACCTGGTCTTCGTGACCGAGATCTACGCCGCCCGCGAGCAGCCGGTGCCCGGTGTGAGCGGACGACAGGTGGCGGACGCGGCCGCGCGAGCCGGCGCCGACGCACGGTTCGAAGCGGTGCGCGCCGACGTCGGCCGCCGGGTCCGGGAAGCGCTCAAGCCGGGAGACGTCGTGCTCACGCTCGGCGCCGGCGACATCACCCGCGTCGCACCGGAGCTGGTCCGGTGGCTGAGCGCGGCCTGAGACGGGCGCTCGGGCTTCTCGGCGCGGCCGTCGGTGCGCTGGCGCTTTGGCTCGGGCTTCCGCTCGTTCTTCGCCATCTCGAGTTCTTTCGGGTCCGGCGGGTGGAGATCGTCGGATTGCAGTATCTTGATGCGGCGAAAGTGATCGGAGCCGCGCGAATCGCGTCACGCGCGAGCGTGTTCGACGATCACCAGCCGGTGGCGGCCCGGCTGGAGAGCCTGCCCGGCATCAGCGACGCCGAGGTGGACGTTCGCGCACCCGGCACCCTGCGGATCGTGCTGGACGAGGCGGAACCCGTGGCGCTGTCGCCGAGGGGCGACCGGCTCGCGATGGTGAACGAGCGCGCCGAGGTGCTGCCGTTCGATCCCCTGCGCTCGGCTCCCGACCTGCCGCTGTTGATCGGTGGCGGGAGGCTGGTGGCCGGCGCGCTGGCGAGGACCAAGGAGTTCGATCCTGGGCTGTTCGCGCGGATCGACGCCGCGTGGCGCGTGGGGCCCGACGTGGTCTTCGAGGTCGGTGGGCGCTGGTACTGGTTCGTCCCCAGGCTAACCCCGGAGGATATTCGAGCGGTGACGGCGGCGGAGCAGGCCCTCGCCCGGCAGGGGCGCGTGTACCAGGAGCTCGACGGGCGATTCACCGGCCAGGTGGTCGTGCGCAAGGTGCGGGCATGAGCGCTCAGCCACAGCGCCTGGTCTCCGCTCTCGATCTCGGCTCGACCAAGGCGGTCGCGCTCATCGCGGAAGTCACCGGCGACCCCCGCGACGCGGGCTGCCGGATCCTGGGCGTCGGGGTGGAACGCAGCGCCGGTATCCGGCGCGGCGTGGTCCGGGACATCGAGGAGACGACCCGCGCCATCGACAAGGCGATGAAGAGCGCCCAGCGCATGGCCGGAGTGCAGGTCGGCTCGGTCTACTGCGGCATCGCCGGAGAGCACGTGGCGGGCCGCAGCTCGCACGGGATGGTCTCCGTCACCGGCGACGAGATCCGGACCAGCGACGTAGCCCGGGTCAACGACATGGCGAGCAACATCAGCTTCGGCCGCGACCACGAGCTGCTGCACGCCATCCCCCAGGACTACCTGATCGACCAGCAGGGGGGAATCAACGAGCCGATCGGGATGACCGGCTCGCGGCTGGAGGCCGAGGTCTACCTGGTGACGGTCCTGTCCTCCGTGCTCCAGAACCTGCGCAAGTGTGTGGAGCGGGCCGGCTATCACGTGGCGGAATTCGTGTTGGAGCCGCTCGCGGGGTCGCTGGCGGTGCTCACGCCCGACGAGATCGAGCTGGGTTGCGCCATCGTGGAGCTGGGCGGAGGCTCCACCAACGTCTCGATCTTCCACAACGGCAAGATCCGCCACACCGGCTCCCTGCTCTGCGCCGGTGGTCACGTCACCGCCGACATCGTCCACGGGCTCCAGGTGACCCAGCTGGACGCCGAGCGGCTGAAGGAGCGCCACGGGGCCGGCTTCGAGCCGCTGGTGCCCGAGAGCGACGTGATCGACCTGCCCAGCACGCCGGGGCAGGGGGCGCGCAACGCCCAGCGTCGGGTGCTGGCGCACATCATGCACATGCGGCTTCAGGAAGTGCTGGAATACGCGCTGGATGAAGTGACGCGCGCAGGCTATCATCAGCGCTTACCCGCTGGAGTCGTCCTCACGGGCGGCGGCGCGCTGACACCGGGCATCGTGGAGCTGGCGCGGGAGGTGTTCGCCATGCCGGCGCGCACCGGCGTTCCCGGCCAGCGACTGCGAGGGCTGGCGGACAGCGTCGAATCGCCCCGCATGGCGGTACCCGCAGGACTGGTTCTGTACGGCGCCAGGCAGGTCGCGATGAGCGGAGGATTGGGAACAGGCAGCCGCAAGTCGCCGGCGGTCGAGAAGGTGCTCGCTCCGGTCAAGCGGTGGCTCCAGGATTTCTTCTGAGCAGTCCCGGGGGAACCAACCATGATTTTTGAGCTGGAAGAGAGCGGAGTCCAGACCGCGCGGATGAAGGTCGTCGGCGTCGGTGGCGGTGGCGGCAACGCCGTGAACCGGATGATCGAGGACCAGCTCGGCGGCGTCGAGTTCATCTCGGTGAACACCGACGCGCAGGCGCTCGCCCTCTCGAAGTCGGACGTCAAGATCCAGATCGGACGCAAGCTCACCCGCGGACTGGGGGCGGGCGCGCGGCCGGAGATCGGACGCCAGGCCATCGAGGAGAACCGCGACGAGGTCGCCATCGCCGTCCAGGGTGCGGACATGGTCTTCGTCACCTGCGGCATGGGGGGCGGGACCGGCACCGGGGCGGCGCCGATCGTGTCCCAGATGGCCCGCGAGGCGGGGGCCCTCACCGTGGGCATCGTGACCAAGCCATTCCTCTTCGAGGGGCGGCGCCGGATGAAGCAGGCGGAACAGGGCATCTCGGAGATGCGCAAGAACGTGGACACCATGATCGTGGTGCCGAACGAGCGGCTCCTCGCCGTCGTGGGCAAGGGCATCCCCTTCCAGGACGCCCTCAAGAAGGCCGACGAAGTGCTGCTCCACGCCACCCAGGGTATCGCCAGCCTCATCACCAGCACCGGCATCATCAACGTGGACTTCGCCGACGTGCGGACGGTGATGCAGAACGGCGGGGCCGCGCTGATGGGTACCGGCATCGGTCGGGGGGACAACCGGGCGCTCGAAGCCGCGCAGCAGGCCATCTCCAGCCCGCTGCTCGACAACGTCTCCATCGCCGGGGCCACCGGCGTTCTGATCAACATCATCGGCGGCGACGATCTCACCCTGGGCGAGACCACCCAGATCAACGACATCATCCACGATGCCGTGGGCGACGAGGCCGAGATCATCTTCGGGGCGGGGAACGATGCCGCGATGCACGGGGAAGTGCGCGTCACCGTCATCGCCACCGGTTTCGACCGGGCGATTCCGGTCGAGCACCCCGCCCCGATGGCGCGGCCGGCCGGCCCGGCCGGGGTGCTGAGCTTCCCGACTACGCGCGGGCGTCCTTCGAGTCCGGCGGTTCAGCCTCCCGCGAGTCAGCCCGCTCCGCCGCGGCCCCAGCCGCGGGCGCCACAGGCTCCCCCGGCGGCCGGCACGCCCGAGACCCCGGAAATGGAGATCCCCACCTTCATTCGCAGGCAGATGGACTGATGCGGGGGTTGCGGCTGGCCGGAGGGCTTTTCGTCATGGCCTCGGCCGCCGCGCTGGGACTCCGGCGGCCGTGGCGGGAGGCCGAGCTTCCGGTCGCCAAGGTCATCGAAGTGATGGCGGATCCCTCCACCGAGGTGCTCGACACCCTGCGGAGGGGCGAGACGCTCTCCGAGCTCCTCGCGCGGCAAGGCGTCCTCGACCTCGACCTCACGCGGCTCGATCCCTCGATCACGCTCGACCCCCGCCGCCTGCGTCCGGGCCTCGTCTTCAGCTTCCGCCGTCCAGCCCCTGACTCTCCCGCGACCCGGATCGCGGTACGCGCATCGCCGGAGCAGCGGGTCATCTTCCAGCGGGCACCCGACCGCTGGGACACGGCGGTGGAGTCCATCACCTGGCGCTCCGAGCCGTTCCGCATCGAAGGCGCCATCGACAACTCGCTCTACGAGGCGATCGACGCGCAGGTCGCCGACGATCAGCTCGACGCCGGGCAGCGCCAGCGACTGGCCTGGGACCTCGCCGATATCTACGCCTGGCAGGTCGATTTCACCCGCGACATCCAGACCGGCGACCAGTTCCGGGTGGTGTTCGACCGGCTGATCTCGGAGGACGGCGAGATCCGTTTCGGCCGGGTGCTGGCGAGCGACCTCACCATGTCCGGTAAGAGCATGACCGCGTTCCGCTTCGAGGGCGGGGACCGGCCGACCTTCTATGACGCCGACGGCAACTCGCTGCGTCGGGCGTTTCTCCGGGCGCCGGTCCAGTTCCGCCGGATCTCCTCCACCTTCGCGCGGTCGCGGCGCCATCCGGTTCTCGGCATCACCCGCCGGCACCAGGGCACCGACTACGCCGCGAGCCCGGGCACTCCCGTGATGGCGGCGGGCGACGGCGTGGTGCTGCGCGCCGGCCGAGCGGGCGGCTACGGCAACCTCATCGAGCTTCGGCACCGGAACGGCATCACCACCCGGTACGGTCACCTGCGCGGCTTCGCACGGGGCGTCCGTGGCGGGGCGCGCGTCTCCCAGGGGCAGACCATCGGCTACGTCGGATCCACCGGGTTGGCCAGCGGGCCTCATCTGCATTACGAGTTCAGGGTGAACGGCGTCGCGAAGGACTCCCGGCGGGTGGACCTCGGCAACGGCGCTCCCGTCGCGGAGCGGCACCGTGAGGCGTTCGAGCGCGAGCGCGACCGGCTTCGTGAGCTGCTCGACCCGACTCCGCCGAAGGCGATCGCCCAGGCCACCATCGACACCAGCGATCGGTGGCTCCCGTAGTGCGCCAGTAGTGGACCTCTATCCCGCCATCGACATCCGAAACGGCCGCGTCGTTCGCCTGAGCCAGGGCGAGGCGACGCGGCAAACCATTTACGGCGCCGACCCCGCCGCGGTCGCGGAAGGATTCGCGGAGCAGGGGGCGACCTGGATACACGTCGTGGATCTGGACCGCGCCTTCGGCGACGGGGACAACGCGGCCTCGGTCCGGCGGATCCTCGAGCGGGTGCGTGGGCGCGCGCGGGTGCAGCTGGGCGGTGGGTTGCGGTCGCTCGACCTGGTGAGGCGCGGGGTCGAGTCGGGAGCCGAGCGGGTCGTGATCGGCACGGCGGCGGCACTGGATTCCGGATTTCTCGCCGCGGCCGCCGCCGCGGTGACCCCGGAGCGGCTCGCCGCCGGCGTAGATGCGCGAGACGGCCGGGTCACCGTCCGGGGATGGACGGAGACCTCGAGCCTCACCACCGCCGACCTGGCCGAGCGGGCGCTGAGCGCCGGCATCGCGACGCTGATCTACACCGACGTCGCCCGGGACGGCATGCTGCAGGGGCCCGATATCACCGGCGCGCTGGCGCTCCAGGCGCAAGGCGCGGCGGTGATCGCCAGCGGAGGCGTCTCGTCGCTCGACGATCTCCGGCGAATCGCCGAGGCCGGGCTCGCCGGGGCGATCGTGGGCCGGGCGCTCTACGAGGGCCGCTTCGACCTGCCGCAGGCGCTCGAGGCCGCCGGCGCGCGGTCCCGCTCGGCCTGATGCTTGCCGCCGGCCTCATCGTCCTGCTGGCTGCGGGACTGGCCGCCTTTACCTATCTCAGGCTCGAGCGCCTCGGAACCAAGGCGTGGGTGCCGATGGTGGCGCGGGCGATCGCCTGGTCCGCGATCGGACTTCTCCTTCTCAACGTCGGCTGTCCGGTGGCCGGGCGACCGCAGCGTCCGCTCGTCCTGCTCGACGGCTCGATCAGCATGGCCGCGCCCGGCGGACGCTGGACGGAAGCGCGTGATTCGGCGCGGCGCCTGGGGGATGTCGCGCTCTTCGGCGACGAAGGCACAACGACCGATACCACGCCGAGCCGTGGCCGCTCGCTCCTCAGGCCGGCGCTCACCGCCGCGGCCGCATCGGACCGCCCGGTCATCGTCGTCACCGACGGCGAGCTGGAGGACGCCCGCGATCTTCCACCCGAGCTGCTCGGCCGTGCCACCGTCCGAACCATGGCGCGGCAGCCGCGCCCGGATGTCGCACTGACCCTCGTGGCCGGCCCCTCGCGCGTCACGGCGGGGGACTCGATCGTGCTCCAGGTGGAGGCACGGGCAGTCGCCGGGGCTGCCCCGGAGAGCCTCTTCGTGGAGGTTCTGTCGGGGAGCAAGCCCGTAGTGCGCCGCCGACTCCGATCGGTGAAAGGCGCCACGGCAAAGATCCAGGTGGCCTTGTCCTCCTCCTCGATCGGCGCTGGAGACCACGTCCTCACCATCAGGCTCGCCGGAGCCGAGGACGAAGAGCCCAGGACGGACACCCGGCTCCACCTCGTCTCCGTCGCACCGACGCCAGGCGTCGTCCTCCTCGCGGCTCCCGGCGATTGGGACAGCCGATTCCTGTATGCCGCCCTACGGGACGTGGCCCGTCTGCCGGTCCGCGGCTACGTCCAGCTCGACGCAGGCCGCTGGCGCTCGATGAGCGACCTCTCCGCGGTCGGGGGCGACCGGGTGCGCCAGGCCGCGCGAGGGGCGGATCTCCTGATCCTGAAGGGTGACCCGGGCCCGATGGCCGAAGGCACGCGGGCGCGCGGGATCTGGCGTTGGCCGAGCGGGGAGACCGGGGCCACTCCGGTAGCGGGAGACTGGTACCTGTCGGCCCCCGAGGTCTCCCCGATCGCGGGTGCCTTCCTCGGCGAGCCGGTCGACTCCTTCCCGCCGGCCACGCAGCTCACGCCCGTCGAGGCGGGCCGGGGGGAATGGATCGGGCTCACCGCCCAGCTCGGCCGGCGCGGCGCGGCGCGCCCCGCGGTCACGGGCCGCCAGGAGGGACGGGTGCGCACCGTCTCGGTCACAGCCGACGGACTGTGGCGGTGGGCGTTCCGGGGTGGTTCCAGCGAGCAGACCTACCGGACCTGGGTGGCCTCCACCGCCAGTTGGCTGCTCGGTGCCGCCGACTCGGTCCGGGGCGTGGCGTCACCGATCCGCGCCGTGGTGCAGAACGGCCGACCCCTGGTATTCCAATGGACGGGAGCGGGCCCGCCGGTCCCGGCGCCGGTGGTATGGACCGGACCGGATGGTCCACGGTCCGACACCCTCCGCTTCGACGGATCCGGCAGGTCGAACGTCAGGTTGCCGCCCGGCGGATATCGCTATCGCTTCGCCGGCGGTGGCGGCGGTACCGTGGCGGTCGAGGAGTATTCCGATGAGCTGCTCCCCGCGCCGGTCACCTTGTCGAGCCGCAGCGCGCGACATCCCGTGCCGACCGGGCACACCACGGCGCGGGACTGGCTGTGGCTCTTCGGCATCGTCGTGGCCGCGCTGTCCGTCGAATGGCTCGCGCGGCGGCGACTCGGACTGCGCTGAGGGGGTGTTAGGATTCAGCATGGCCGAAGGCAGAATGCGGGACCGGAACGAGGGCCTGTGGGCCCGGCTCAAGCGGTTCGCGCTCACCGACGTGGGCGCGCTGATGCGGGGGCTCAATGCCGAAGACCTCGAGAAGATGGAACGGGTCCTCATCGAGGCCGACTTCGGCGTGCCGGCCACGGTGGAGCTGACGCAGGCGCTGGAAGACGAGGTGCGCAAGGGCAAGCTCAAGACCGAGGAGGATCTGCGGCTCGCGCTGGAGGGCCGGCTCGCGGCGCTGCTCGACGGCATGGAGAACCCGGGCGTGCTGGCGCGGGGCGAGAGCGGCCCGACCGTGATCCTGCTCATCGGCGTGAACGGCACCGGCAAGACCACCACCGCCGCCAAGCTGGCCCGCCGGCTCCAGCGCGAAGGGCGGAAGGTTCTCTTGGCGGCTGCCGACACCTACCGGGCGGGCGCCATCAGCCAGCTTCAGGTCTGGGCCGAGCGGCTCGGTGTGCCCTGCGTGGCGGGCGCTCCCGGTGGCGACCCGGCGGCGGTGGCCTTCGACGCCATCGATGCCGCGGTGTCTCGCGGGCTCGACACGGTCATCGTCGACACCGCCGGCCGGCTGCACACCCAGGAAGGGCTCATGGACGAGCTCCGCAAGGTGGTGCGCGTGGTCAGCCGGCGGCTGCCGGGCGCGCCGCACGAGACGCTCCTGGTGCTCGACGGCACCGTCGGCCAGAACGCCATCCAGCAAGGCCGGCTCTTCACGCAGGCGGTATCGCCCACGGGCATCATCGTCACCAAGCTCGACGGCAGCGCGCGCGGCGGCGCGGTCACGGCGCTTCGCCGCGAGCTCGGGCTTCCGATCCGATTCATCGGGGTCGGCGAGGCGCTCGACGACCTCCAGCCGTTCGACTCGCGGCGGTTCGCGGAGCATCTTCTCGCGGGACCGTCGTAGCCGTTCCCCTCCTCTCCACGGTTCCTCCGTGCCCTCCGTGCTTCCGCGGTGATCGGCCCAGGAGCTATATCCCAGTACGATGCCAAGCCCCCGCCCACTGAAGCCGGTCGATCGTCATGCGGGCGCCGTCCGGCTCGACATGCCGGTCAAGTTCCTCAAGGGGATCGGCGAGCGGCGGGCGGAGCAGCTCGAGCGCCTCGGTATCCTCACCGCCCGTGACCTGCTCTGGCATCTCCCCCATCGGTACGTCGACGCCTCCTCGGTCACCCCG
>Ga0299913_10002553_pt1 | contig 14436 bp, 10 predicted proteins | sample RVTome_9_FD_201360 | JGI IMG/M metagenome (GOLD analysis project Ga0299913, IMG submission 201360) | Soil microbial communities from uranium-contaminated site in the Upper Colorado River Basin, Wyoming, United States - RVT155D38 (version 2) ... | reverse complement strand
GTCGGTGACCATGTGATGTTGGCTCAGGTACCAGCCGGTGCGTCCGTCTCCGAGTTTGGCGAGCGCCGATTCGAACGTCCGGCTGGTCGTGTCGAGCGGTCGTTTGGTGGCCTCCATGGACCATTGCGTAAAGGCGTCTCGCGGACTCGGCTCTAAGGTGAAATCGAGGACCGGCAGGTGAAACGGGACATGAGAGAGGACCACTTGTTCGACACTCTCCCCACTTTGTCTCACCACGGTTCTCAGAGAGTCGCACTCATCGATCACGGTCCGAAAGCACTCCGCAAACCGCCGTTCGTCGATGTCTGTCCCGATGACGAACATGAACGCCTGGTTGTACATTGGCGTTGACGGGTACATTTGCTCGGCCGCCCAGAGGAGTTCCTGTGCTCGCGTCAGCACGGTGCCTCCTTTTCGGGTAGACACACCGGCCGTCATGGGTTGGTCACCTCTGGATGTCCTCTGTCATCGAGTTCGACGGACAGGATCGGGCTGGTCTCGTAGAGCGGATCGCCGTTGTTGTGTATCGAGGTGACCAGCAGCACGTCAAGGCTCTCGATGGGCTCTTGAAAATCGAACTGTGGGTTGGGGCTGCTGGTCCAGAAGTAATCAGGCGGTGACAATGACTCCCATGCTCCATGTGGCCCGTTGTTCGCATGCTCCATGAACCGGAGCATGAAGTCTCGGCCCGAGGCCAGCCGGGACGCCTCGACAACGCCTTCGAGCGCACGAACATCCTCGAAGCTGTCGACCGCTTGGAGAGCTCGATACTCGTCCTGTGAGACGACATATCCGTACCCTCCGCTCGCCGGCTCCGTAGGCGCGAGCTTGGCCCTCATGAAGCTGAGGTCTTGGACGAACGGGGCGAAAGCTGATATCGGGACTTGATAGACGACCCCGCTTTCCGCCCTGGCTTCCATCCTGTATCCATAGGAGATCGGTGAGTCGTACCAGGTCAGGTGATAGGGGTGAAAGAGGAAGCTACCTCCCGCCACGACCACGAATAGCGCGATGCCAGCTCTCGCCGGCGTCGCGTTCTGGGCAACCCACTCTCTCAGCTCCGGCTTCAGCAGGATGATCAAGACTCCGATCTCCAGGATGAGCCAGCCGAGGAACCAAAAGCCGGTGAGGGCAAACAGGGCCATGTGGAACAGGATCGGCCCGATCAACCACACTCGCATCAGCTTGGGATGGGCCACGGCGACCACGGAACCGAGTTCGATCAGCAGGGTCCCGGCTAGAGCAGCCCAACCGATGCTGCGGATCACATTCGAGGCACTCCTCGCCCAAGCTCCGTCGCCATGTCCCATGAAGCCGGCGGTATAAGAGCTGAGGGGGAGGTTGGAGAGCTCGGTGATCGTCATCCAGTCGGTCGCCAGCTTGGTCCTCCCCGGAACGAAGTAGTGAGTGGCCATGGCGGCGCCGATGACCAGGAGGACCGGTGCCGTCTCGCGCCGGCCGATGAGAACGAACAGGAGATGCGCCGCAGCGATGGCCAGGAGGGCGAACACGAGGAGGTCGTCCATGTTGCGCGCAGAGGTCGACCCGAATGGCTCGACGAATTGGGCGGTGATGACCCTGCTCTGCACGACGAATAGCGTCAGGAAAATCGGCCGATAGAAGCTCGCCACCGCCAGACCGAGGAGCAGCAGGCGGTCGATCAGATGGAGTTCGCCCAATAGATAATTGAACTCATAGAGCACACCTACCCAGGTGAGAAAGGCCAACAGGGCCAAGGCGAGAGATCTGAGGACCCGCCCGTTTTCGAGGGTCGACCAATTTCCGAAAAGCCTCTGAGGCCACCTCGTTCCAATGGCTGCCAGGGCCACTGCGCCGGCCGCCCACATCCAGGGATGGGACCTGATGGCCCCGCCGACGAGGATCGGGCTTTCCAGAAATGTCTCGTCGATTCTCGCCAGCGCTCGCGTAGCTCTGTCGAGCACCGCGAAAGTCGCGAACAGCGACAGGATGTGAAGGATGTCGCCGGCACTGTCACGACGGGACAGCCACGGTCGTGTGTCGAGCCTGCGTTGCAAAGGTCTCGAGTCCCCGAGCAGCCCGAAGATCGTCACGATCCAGACCCGTCGATCATTCGCCGCTCCACGTATCCGGCCATGGTGGCGATAGTGCTGAAGTTGTCGACGGTCACGTGTTGGGGCGGGATCTCTATGCCCCATGTGCGCTCGATGTAGCCCACGAGGCGCGTCGCACCAAGTGAGTCGATCGTGCCATCGAGCAACAACTCCTGTTCGTCGTCCAGAGCAGCCCTCTCATCCATCAACAGCTCGTGTGAGATGAACTCTCGGAGAGCCTGTCGAAGATCTCGCTCGCTCATGACTTCTCCCCAATCGTCGACAATGCCGTGGTCGCCTCTGCGATTGTCCGGCGATCGATCTTGCCGGTCGTGGTGCGAGGGAAGTCCTCCAGCACCGTGAGGGTCGTCGGCACTGCGTACCCCGGCAATGTCTCGGCGAGATACGTGCGAAGGCTGGATGGAGTTGCTGCCGACGCGCGAGTCAGCGTCACTGCGGCTTGGATCTCGGTCGTGCCATCCTGTGTGGGCACGCCGTAGACAGCTGCGTCGACAACATCGGTGTGGGTGATCAACACTGCCTCCACCTCGTCCAGTTCCACTCGATATCCCCTGGACTTGATCTGACGATCCTTCCGGCCGTGGAAGTGGAGCACATCGTCTCGATCCTGATGGACCAGATCACCCGTCCGATGGAACACCTCCGGAAGCCCGTCGAAGCGCTCCCGGAAGTAGAAGGCGCGCTCATTGAGATCCGGGCGTCCCCAGTACCCCCGCATCAAGGTTGCAGACCGTATAGCCAGCTCACCGACTTTGCCCTGCGGGACCGGCCTGTCTTCTTCATCGACCACAAGAGCTTCCACGTTCTCATAAGGCAGGCCGATGGGGAGTGCGTCACCATCGACGGGCGGCGGACCGGGAACTGCAAAGTGTGTGACGCCATTCACCTCGGTCGGTCCATAGACGTTGAAGAACCGAGTCTCGGGCAGTTTTCTCATCAGACTGTGTAGATGCTTCAGTGGCATCGGTTCGCCTCCGAACAAGATCCTCTTGAGAGAGCTGAAATCACGTCGGTCCAGAACGCCCGGTTTCGACAACTGGACGAGAGCAAGCGGCACGGTGTAGAACAGCGTGATCTGGCTCTGCTCGAGCACTGACGCGAGACTCGCCGAGAGCTTCATGTGCTCCTCCGGGATCATTACGACGGTGGCGCGTCCCTTGGCGCCGCCAAAGAAATCGAGTGTCGAGAGGTCGAAGTGAATGGGTGCGTAATTGCTCAAGACGTCGTCATCACCGATCGAGTATTCGGACGCGGTCACATTGGCCCAGGAGAGAGCGCTCCTGTGGGTATGCATGATCCCCTTGGGAACCCCTGTGGATCCTGACGTGTAGAGGACGTAGCACAGATCTTGTTCCATGACTCGACGACGCGGCGCCTCCCCCCGAGATCCAATCTCGGTCCACCCCATGGCTGGATAGGCGATATCGGCGTCAGTCAGCCCGATGACCGTGTCGAGCTTCACGCCTAGTCTCTCGAGACCTGCCACAGTGGGCCGCTGCCGATTTTCTGCGATCACATGGTGGATTCCGCAGTCTTGGATCACGTAAGCGAGACGTGACGGAGGCGACGTTGGGTCGAGTGGCACGTAGGCACCCCCTGCCGCCATGATCCCGTACATCGCCACGCCCGTCTCTACCGATTTGTTGGCGAAGACCCCCACCCGGTCGCCTCGCTCGACACCGCGCTCGATCAAGGCATGGGCGAGTGCATTGGAGCGCTGCTCTAGCTCGCCGTAGGTCAGCCTGGAGTCACGACACACGAGTGCAAGCTGGTCTGGGTTGTGATCGGCAGCCTCAGCGACCAACTGCTGTAGCAAGTACACCATTTTCGCGCCCATCAAGTGCCCAGCAGTCGCGCGATCATTTGTCTTTGGATGTCGGAGGTACCTCCATAGATGACGCCGCCCACCGCATCTCGGAGCTCACGCTCTATCTCGGCCTCTGTCAAGTAGCCGACACCACCGTGAATCCGGACCGAGTCGAGGCTCGAGGCCAGAAACGACTCCGCGATGTGGAGCTTGGTCAGAGCGGACTCGAGCTGTGCAGAGCGTCCAGTCGACTTGAGCCAGGCCGATTGATAGAGGAGGAGTTTGGCCGCTTCCAGCCGGAGTCTCATGTCCGCCAAGCGGTTGGAGACCGATTGGAACTGGCTGATTGGCTGGCCGAACTGTCTGCGTTTCTTCGAGTATTCGACCGATTGATCTAGCTGCCGCTCCATTGCCCCGACATGACTTGCAAGGATGAAACTCCTCTCCCATTCGAATGAGTCGCTCGAGATGCTCATCCCGGCTCCAGTTGGGCCAAGTATCGCGGACTCCGGGATCCAGCAGTCAGAGAAGGTCAGCTCGCCTGTCGGGTTCGTCCGCAAGCCCATCTTGGGCTGCGGTTGCACGGTCACTCCTTCGGTCTCGATGTCGATCAGGAAGGCGGAGATACCCCATCGACCAGCCTCCGGGTCGGTCTTCGCAAACGCCAAGACGACATCACAGACCGGGGCCATTCCTATGAGGGTCTTGACCCCGTTGATCAGGTATCCGCCTGAGTGCTGTTCGGCGGATGTAGACATCGAGTAGGAGTCCGAGCCGGACTCTGGCTCGGTGATGGCATGAGCTCCCAGCACCTCCCCTGATGCCAATCGTGGCAGATAGTGATGCTTCTGCTCCTCGCTTCCGAACTGGATTATCGGCTGTTGCACAGTCCAGATTTGACCGTTGACCGCCAGGGTGAGCCCGTTGTCACGGCATCCATAGCCGAGGCCCTCCAGCATCAAGACTAGGGGCAGAAGGTCGAGTCCGTCGCCCCCGTACTCGGTTGGCACATGGGCGCGCAGGACTCCGTATTCGGCGAGTAGCGACCAGCCACGTCTGTCGAAGTGTTCCGACCCGTCCCGCTCAACTATGTCGTTGTTGAGCCGTTCCGCTGCGAATCGCGCCGTCTCGCTCCGGAGTCGGAGCTGGTCTTCTGTCCACGAGAACTCCACGCGATCAAGTCTCCCCATTCGCCCCGGGCTGAGCTCTCGACCCGCACAGTGGCGGGAAGGTCTGTTTGCCCCCTTAGTATCAAAGTCACTCTCTCCCGCTCAGCCCGGGACGGACACTACCCCAAAGCACGTGATATGCCCTAGACCCAGGTCATCCTGCAGACTCCTCACGGCCCCTATTCGGAGCCGAATCGTTGGTGGGTGGCAGTCTGATCACCAGCGCGGAATCGTGGGCTCAGCGAACAGCTAAGTCGACTCAACGGTTAGGTTGGCAGCGAGCAGGAGCAGACTCGTGGTGGTGGGAATGACGGAGATTATGAGCGCTCGTATGGTTGCCCGGTGGGCTCTGATGATTGTTGGGGTTGGGGCCTTTTTTCTCATGGTGGGTCATCGAGCCACGGCTCATAGCGGGGAAGAGAGCTATGTGTGGCTCCAGATATTCGATGAGACGATTGAGGGCAGGGTCGAGTTTCCCATTTCCGATCTGAACGAGGTTCTCGACCTGGGTATCCCCGAAGAGCCCTCGGAGGCCGCGGCCGTCGTCGAGTCCAATCTCGCTCTCATCACCGGGTACGTCGACGCTCACTTCGACCTGGGCTTCGGGGCAGAAGGCTGGCCCCTCGCTTTCAAAGACTTCGAGATACTGGGGGAGGGAACAGGCTTGTATGTGGTCATTCCCTTCGTCGTGGAGGGCCGATTCGACCCCATGCCCCGAGAGTTTGCTGTTTTCTACGACGGGATCATCGAGCACAATCCTGAAAGGAGCGCCCTGCTCCTTGTCGAGACCGATTGGAGATCTGGAACGTTCAACAACGACGCCGATCATCTGCTGGTCTTCGAGTCCGGGAACACAGAACAGCAGGTTGTTCTAGGGGACACCTCCTGGATAGGTGTCCTCTTACCTGTCGTCGGGTTGGGTGCCGAACACATCCAGATAGGGTCCGATCACATTCTCTTCATAATCGCGTTACTGCTTCCGGCCGTTCTGGTCTTTTCCCCGGGTCTTGGTTGGAAACCGGCCGAGAGTTTCGGCTCCAGCCTCTGGCGCGTTGTCAAGATCGCAAGCAGTTTCACCATCGCCCATACCGTGACCCTGACGTTGGGTGGTCTAGGGATCGTTACGATCTCCCCAGACATCGTGGAGCCAGTGATCGCGATTTCCATCGCCCTGGCCGCTCTCCACAACTTGCGCCCGGTTTTCTTCAACCGCGAGTGGGTCATCGCTTTCGTCTTCGGGCTCTTCCATGGTTTCGGGTTCGCGGGCTTCTTGGCGGACCTCGGTCTCGATCGGAGTAATCGGTTGGTGTCCCTCCTCGGTTTCAACCTCGGTATCGAGCTCGGGCAGGTCGCCATCATTCTGCTCCTGTTCCCTGCCCTCTTCGTTCTCAGGCGCACTCGTGTGTATCTGCCGTTGACGCGGATCGGTTCTATAGCACTGACGGCAGTCGCGACCGGTTGGTTTGTCGATCGAGTTTTCGGTCTCGACGTCGGCGTCGACCGTGTCGTCGATCCCTTCCTGAGATGGCCGAGGCCACTTTGGGTAGCGGGTCTCACAACAATCGTCGCCGTCGTCTACTTCTACATCGAGAGGAACCGGGATCGGCTGGTGCCGCTCGATCCGGAGCCAGGCGAGACAAGCCACGAGCCCGTGGATGTCGGCGTCGCCCGATCCTGACCCTGGATCTGGGAGTGGACATCGCAGCGATAGATACCCGGCTCATCGAAGGGCTTCACGGCAATCGATGGAGGGAGACGCTAGAAGAGCTGTTGGGCGACGAGCCGCTCGATGCGGGTGGCCGCGTCTACCTAGAGCGCCTTGCTTCCCGCTTCGAGGCCTTTGTCGAAAGTGCTGAGATGGTCAGATTTGAGATCATTGGTGCTCTTGGCGCAGGTGGGGTCGAATCCCATCCCGTAGGGGCGATCGGGCCGGACTCCACTGCCACCCTCCGCATCGCGAAAAGGGATCGTTTGACCGCCCGACGAGTTCTCGAGGATCATGGGTTTATCGACATGTACCGGCTGGGCCGCGGCGCACAGAAGGCTCTGGAGCTCGTCAACATGCGAATGTCGATGGTCTCTCTAGGGGGGCCCCTGTCGCGGGTGAACCTGTGTTGGGGCACTAGAGGTGATTCGGGTGTGGGGATCAAATGGGTAACGCCTTCGCTTGCCGATGTGCGCTCTGTTGAACTTCCGGAGAGTCTCTGGTGGGCGTATTGGATCGTGAGGCCAATCCGCGTTGTTCGGAGGAGGATGTTGAGGGTGCCAGAGGACTCTCATCGCGCTCCCTTCCTGGCTACGCCAGTCCCATTGATACGGCGGCTCCTGGATCTCGCGAGTCCCGGTCGAGACGAGTTGCTGGTCGATCTCGGTTGCGGCGATGGGCGAGTCGTGATCGAGGCCGCACGCCGATACGGATGCCAGGCCGTCGGAATCGAAGCTAACGGTGATCTCGCCGGTCTTGCCCGCGGTCGTGTTGAGGCCGAAGGTTTGAACGGACGAGTGGTTATCGAACACCGAGATTTGACAGGCTTCGACATTTCGAAAGCGCGAGTGATTTTCGCCTTCCTGCCTGCGGGGTACCTGACTCGATTGTTGCCTTCGCTGCTTGGACGGCTCCCGGAAGGCGCGCGGGTTGTCGTCCATGAGCAGGCGCCCGTGTCCTTCACAATCAAGCCGACCGAGCGAGAGCTCATCGTCCATGAGTCTGGGCTCACCATTGGGTACATCTGGAGGGTCTAGGGTCCGGTGGCGTGAGCGCCGCTGTGGTCGGTCGACCAACTCGCCGCACGCTCCTGGGTCGCCTGATGAGGTGAGCAGCCGCTGGACTCGACGGGCACCGGATGGCCCCTTGCCTCGAGAAAGCCATCGGGCACGTAGCACTGACCCAGGATTTCGGTCTACGGAGAGCCCGTGGCGACGGTCCGGGGCGACTATGACCGCGTTCATCGAAGCGGTGTGCTCGTGCTGTGATATGAGGTGATCCTGCGACCTCACCCGTTTCTCATTCGGAGTCCCTAGGGTCGCCCGGGAGTACTCGTCAAGGGCCGGAGAGCATCAGCGTCCACATGGTCGAAGTCTGGGAGTGTGTGGTGGTGGACGACCGAAGCGAGCCTAAAGGAACACTCAGCTCATCTCAGCGAGCGCCCGAAAGCGGTCGTTCTGCTTCGCTAAGTCGTCAAAGGTCCCAATCCCAGCGACTCTGCCTTTGTCGATGAAGATGACTCGGTCGCTTGCTCTGACGGTCGACAGTCTGTGAGCTACCAAGACAATGGTGTGTCTTTCACGAAGGCGCCTGACTGCCGTCATCAGTTCGTTCTCGGTCGCCGTATCGAGTGCCGACGTTCCCTCATCAAGTATGAGAACCGACGGACGCCGATAGAGAGCCCTTGCGATCATGAGGCGCTGGCGCTGTCCCCCCGATATGCGGACTCCCCTCTCTCCAACCTTCGTATCGACGCCCTCTGGCAGCGCACTCACGAAATCCGTTAGCTGAGCCAGCTCTATAGCTTCCAGGACGGCCTCGTCGTCGACGGCATCGTCAGAGACGCCAAGGGCGATGTTCCTCCTGAGCGTGTCGTCAATCAAAAAGCCCATTTGGGGAACCACACCGAGATTCATCTGCCAGGCACGCCAATCGGTTCTCAGGTCATGCCCGTCGACCGTGATCCGTCCCGTCGTAGGTTGGAGCAATCCGGTCATGAGATCGACGAAGGTGGTCTTCCCGCTACCCGTGGGACCGCATATGCCGATCAACTCCCCTTGTTGGATCTGAAGATCGACGTCGCTCAGCGCCGCACGCTCTGAACCTTCGTAGGCGAAACCAAGGTTCTGAAAGAGAATGGTCTTCTCGAATGGGAGTGGCTCAACATGATCCGTGGCGGCCACGTGCGCTTGCACGGCTTCCAGATCCTTGACCAAGTCAGCGAGTGGGGCTGCCGAATAGCGGAGGTCGTTCAGCCCCTTCACGATCTTCTGTAGGGAGGGTTGGAGGCGTAGGGCGACATAGGCGAACAAGCCCAAAATCGGGAGGGTCCCATCGGCGCCAAATTCCAGGAGCACTGAGCCGGCGAAGAAGATCAGGATGAAGGCAAGGAGTGACAGCTCGATGAGAGTGGATGGCAGCTGCGACCATAGGCCCCGGCGGTAGTTCGCCCGGGCGAGACGCGTGCGGATGCGGGCATATCTCTTGGCGAACTCCACCTCCTGGCCCAGTATTTTCACATCTCGTACCCCGTGGAATGCCTCCTGAAGGGCGGTCAGCGTTTGCCGCTGCATTCGATGGGAAGCCCAGCCGATTCTCTTGAGGCGAGGTTGGACGATCAAGAGAACAAGAGCCGAAGCACCGCCCACAACTATTACCGCAAGGCCGGTTGCCAACGGAGCGATGATGATAAGCACGACGAGTAGACCCGTGGTCATCAGGGCCTCGGCGGTTACGGAAATGAGAGGAACAAATACCTGAGTGACTACCTGCTGAACGGCCTGATGGCTGTTCCGAATCAGCTCTCCAGAAGAGCGGGTCAGGTGCATTGAATAAGGTGACAACAGATAGCCTTCCACCAGTCGCGCCGACAACCGCGCACCTGCGTTCTCTGCCACGCGTCGTTGCACGTAGGACGAGCCCACCTGGACCACAGCGCGAAGTAGAAAGAAGGCGCCGATCAGCGCTACCAGTCCCAACAAGAACGCATCGTTGCCTGCATCGGGAGCGAGTTCTTGCACATTCCCAAGGATTGGCAGGTCGATATCGCCGTTCGGGTCGGAGATCAGCCCGACGAGCACAAAAACGAGGACGGCCCCGACCATCTCGAAGAGACTTGCCACTATGGCGATCCCGACGAGAAGCAGCCAACGCCTGCGCTGCGGGCGTTCGATCAGCTGGATCGTCTCGTGAAGTGTCCGTATCAAATCACTCGAACGGTAGACGCTACGTCGCTAACCCCGGATCACCGCAGCCGGATGACTGGTCGCAATATTGAGGGGCGGTCCGGTGAATCTCGACAAAAGCCCCGCTCATGGTCTTGTCCGAACCTGTCGCTCGAAGACGTCGGACGAGAATTCACGGCTCTTCGTGTCGAAGCCACGGGCGACCTGTGGCTGGCCGCAGCTACGATGAGTTGTCCAGTAGGTGGTCGCTTTGCTTCGGGGGAAGAGGATTGCTGGAACCGTTAAGCACGCATGACGCCGAAGGTAAGTCACCGATATGACGCCTCCAAGAGCGGGCGGAGCAGCTTGCGGCTGAGGGCATTTTTACAGGGGTGCCCGCACAAACGTTTTGTATTGGTTGGTCGGCACCGCCTCATTACATTATTGCAGCATGGCCTGCTACCGACCTCGAACGTACTCGATGCTGGCTGCGGCTGCCTGAGGCCGGCTGTTGGCTGATGCGGGTTTTGGATCCTGGGCGTCATCACAAACGTGGCCTGCGGGTCAAGGAGACGGGGCCCCAACGTCGGACTGCAAACGTTCGGATCAGAGCCAGTCGGTCCGTGGACGATGAGCGCCCTTGACTAGCCGCCCATCCCCCCGAGACGCTCCACCAGAATGTTCAACACCGAGTCCCAAGAGCCGATGTCGGCTACACGAAGGCGCGCGCGATGGCCGAGTCTTTTCCGCGGTTCCGGATCATCCATTAGCCCCTCGATTGCTCTGGTCAGCTCCTCTGGGCTGGAGGGGTCGACGAGGATGGCGTCGTCCCCATCCGTGAGCATCCGCTCGAGCTCTCCGAGACGTACCGCGATCACAGGCAATCCCATGGCCATGTACTCGCGGACCTTGACCGGGGAATAGTGAAGGGGTCGGTCAGGTGATCCTGTCACCAAGGCTATCTGCATCACACTCAGAATTCCCGGCATCTGTGCATGGGGAAAGCTCCCCGCGAACCTGATGTTCCGAAGGCCGCGTCGCTCCGCATCCTCTCTGGCTCTCTGCAGGCCACCGGCGTGGACACCGCCGACCAGGAGCCGGGTCGTGTACCGGCGTACCCGGTCGGAGTCGGCGATGTCGCTTGGCATTTCGGGGGATGGAAGAGACCTGTTCGTGATCGACGCTGCCACTGAGAACGTGGCGCGTATCGACGCTCGAAAGCTTGAAGTCTCAGACGTCGAGCAGATACCCGGGTTGCGTTCGGATGAGGCCCGCCCGGTAGCGGTCGGACCCGAGGTGGTCTATGTCGGGCTCGGAGACTCGGTGTTGGAGATGGGGCGTGAGACTCTCGTCCCCAACGCAGGCTTCGTTGTCAGCACAGAGACTGCATGGCTTCCTGTACGCGGTCTGGAGTTGGCCCCCGATGGGCGCACCCTGCGGGTAGCCCATGGATCCTCGATCAGTGTCCTCGACATGCCGAGCGAGCGCGTGGTCGCCACCCTCACCACCCCCGAAGGTGCCGCCGGCTCCTTCGTCGGTGACGCGGTGGGAGATCGGGTTGGGCTGGAACTGGAATGGATCATCCCCGGCAGCTGAGATCTCCCAGGACCCTCGAAAGCGGAGAGCAACGAGACGGCACACGACAGGTTGGTCGCAACCGATCCGCGAGGCCCCAAGTGCGGTAGCGATCCGACCGTCGCCCGGGTCTGATCGACCCGGAAAGCTTGGTTGCGGCTGACGCCTCAACCCGGGATCTCTTTTCGCCTCAACAGGATGAACCTCCGAGGCGTTACGACCGATGGGCCCGTGACTCCCTGGATGGCACGGCATGTGATAACCCTGCTTCGTTGGAATATCGGACTCTCTTGGCGAGGCGTCTTTGCGTGAGCGTCGGGTGGGCTCGATCAGGGCAGATCGAAGGGCTCCAGATCCAATGCTTGGGCGAACTGCTCGTCGTGGGTCACCACGATGAGGGCGCCCGGATATGAGGCCAGGGACCGCTGGAGCCCCTCGATGGAGGGGAGGTCGAGGTGATTCGTCGGTTCGTCGAGCGCGACCAGCCATGAGGCGCGGCCCAGGCCGAGGGCCATCGTCAACTTGCGCGCCTCCCCCGGTGAGGGCTTGCGCGAGGCGAGAACAACCTGCGGATCGACTCCGAGGAGGGCAACGATGGCGAGTACTTCGCCTCGCTGCCCGGACTCGAGTGACTGCATCTCGCCCATCACCAGCCCAACCTGATCCGGCGTCATCTCCTGGTCGAGGTACAGCAACTTCTCGGCAGGCAGATCAGCGTCGTCGATCAGGGCCCGCAGCAGGGTGGTCTTGCCCGCTCCGTTGCGTCCTCGCAGCCATATCCGATGGGTCCGTTCCACACTGATGTCGACATGGTCGACGATCGTGTTCCCGTTCACAGTCAGAGGTCCGAGATGGGAGGCGAGGAGTCGGCGGGGCGCAGGTTCGAAATCGAACCAGATCTCGCCGCCCACTGCTTTGCGCATTTCGACGGCGGCGGCGGTATCGGACGCTCGTTTGCTGGCCTGAGCTGCCGTGGCGAGTGCCTTGCCCGCGGCCTTGTCTCCTTCCCTGTGCTTCGCCTGTCTGGCAGCCGAACGGCTGTCGATGTCCTTGAACGAGACAGTGTTGTTCCGCTTCTTGAAGCGGGCTCGCTTCCGTTCGTTGACCTGGCGGAGCTCTACGAGGTGACGCTCCGCCTTCTTCGCCTCGCCCTTGAGTCGTTCATGCTGGGCTCTTGCCGCCGACTCGACAGATGTCCACCCTTCGGAGGCAGCCTGGTAAGCACCGTTCCACACGGTCACCGCACCGCGGTCGATCAGCAGCGTGCGGGTGGTCAGCTCCTCGAGAAGAAAACGATCGTGGGAGACGACCAATCCAATGCCGGCGAAACGGGCCAGGGCGGCGATCAGCAGGCTGCGAGCCTCGGAGTCGAGATGGTTGGTCGGCTCATCGAGCAGCAGCACCTCGGGCTCTCTGCTGAGAGCGGCTCCGACCTGCCAGCGTTTCCTCTCTCCGGGCGAGAGGGTGGTCCAGCGCTGAATCTGGTCGGGGTCGAGGTCGAGCCGTCCTCTCAGGGAGGCGTCGATTCCTTCCCAGGATTCGGCGAATCTCTCGACTTCCGGCGTCAGGGAGTCGACGGTTTGTTCACAGAGAATCACCAGCGCTTCTGCCGGATCGACACTCAGCCCGCCCTCGGTTGGGGTCAACCGGCCGCCCACCATGTGGAGGAGGGTGGTTTTGCCGGCGCCGTTGGCTCCGACCACCCCGGTCCAGCCGGGGCCGAGGTGAACGTCGGCGTCAACGAGGACGTCGACGGCAGTGGAGTAGCGAAAGGAGAGATTGTTGAGATGGATGGCAGACATGCGGAGGCTCCTCGAGGTTTGGAGACCGGCACCGTCAACCGACGGTCGCCGGAACTGAGAGTTCAAGCAGTCCTGCGCATGCATCCCATCTGGTCGCTGCCGTCGAGCTTATCGGGCCCGGCCAGTCGGCGACTGTGAATTGATGCAGCGGCGTCGGTGCTCGCTTTCAGCATTTGTCAGGAACGGCTTTCGCCGGGTTCAGTCGAGGCCCTGCCAGCGATGGGTCTGGGCGAGAGCGAGAGCACTGCCGCGGGTGGTGCGCCATTGACGCTCACGCAACTCGCGGTCGCGGCGCACCTCTGGCCAGCGCTCCAGGTAGGCGGAGAGCACGGTCGGGTCGGGTGAGTAGCGGGCCAGGGCCTCGGCATGGGCAGCCCGGAGGGTGATGGCGCCGTTGTAGCCGCCGAAGCCCTGCGTGGCACAGATGACGCCTCCGTCGTCGTCACCGGCCACTGTGGCCGGGTCGAGGACGAACGACTCAGCGATGTCGCCCAGGTCTGGATCCAGATTGCGTAGCGTGGGGACACCAACGGCGGGGCGATCCAAGAGATGCTGCAACGCCTGAGACACTGCCTTGAGCCCGGTTTCGCCCATCGTGTGCCCGTCGCCGACCGCCTTGGGTGTCCCCACGGTTACTTGTGGCAGGTCGGCGGGTGTTCCCTGACGTTCGGCGGCGGCACGGCGGGCGTTGGAGACTGTGGTCAGGTCGGTCTTGGAATTGGCTCGGGTTCCGGTGGCATGGGCGACGAGATAGCGGAAATCGGCCACCCCATATCCATGTCCCAACCAGGCGAGCTCCAGGGCGTGGATGAGAGCGTTTTCGCCACCGAAGCCAACACCGGCGAAGTGCGCTTTACCTCCCGCCTCGCCGCTCTGGCCCCAGCCCGTGATGATGGAAGTGATGTCGAGGAAGTTGTGGAGGGCGAAGTCGAGGGTGGTCACGAGAAGCCCGGAGCCTCCCTCTCCGACGACGGTGCCGCTGGCGTCGATGTCGAACGGGGCTAGGCTGTCGGCAACCGCGCGCACTTCGGAGGGTGGGCGGTGCGCATTGAGCGCTTCGAGCTTTTCCCGGGTGATCAACGCCCCCGGGCCGAAGGCGTCGAGGATCTGCCATTGCGGTC
>Ga0299913_10002552_pt1 | contig 14448 bp, 11 predicted proteins | sample RVTome_9_FD_201360 | JGI IMG/M metagenome (GOLD analysis project Ga0299913, IMG submission 201360) | Soil microbial communities from uranium-contaminated site in the Upper Colorado River Basin, Wyoming, United States - RVT155D38 (version 2) ... | reverse complement strand
CCGGCCGAAAGGTCGGCCGAACTGGTTACGCGTTCCTCACCCGGCACCTGGTCGATGTACCCGACCGCCGCTTCGAGCTGGCACCCGCCGAGGTGCTGGCGATGAACCCGAACACCGGCACGCTGCCGATGTTCCGCACACGAGTTGACGCCGACATCACGCTTGGGATCTACCGCCGGCATCCCGTGCTGATCCGCGACGACGCTCCCGACGGCAACCTGTGGAACCTCTCCTTCGGCACGCTTTTTCACATGGCCAACGATTCGGGCCTGTTCAAGCAGCCCGCCGACCTGGCGCACTTGCACTTCAACGGCTGGTCCTACGAGGGCGACGGACAGGAGTACCTGCCGCTCTACGAGGCCAAGATGCTCGGCCACTTCGACCACCGCTTCTCCACCTACCGCGACGCCACTCAAGCCCAACTCAACGTGGGTGCCCTCCCACGCCCGACCACCGAGCAGCACGACGACCCGCATATGGAGCCGCTAGCCCGGTATTGGGTTAAGCGCTCTGAAGTGGTCAACGCCTTACCAGCGTCGTGGGATCGTGAATGGCTGCTAGGTTGGCGGAAGATAGCGCGCAGCAGCGATGCCAGAACGTTTGTTCCCTACATTCTGCCGTTCTCGGCGGCGGGTGACAGCTGCCTGCTTGCGCTTCCTAGTGCGTCTGTGCGCGGAGACCTGCTATATGCAACGATGTGCTCCCTGATATTCGACTATGTGGCACGTCAAAAACACTCCGGTGCCAATGTGCAATATTTTCTTGTCAAGCAGCTGGCTTGCCCGGCTCCAGTTGCCTTTGAGTTGCCAACGGCCTGGCAGCCGAGCCGAACCTTCGTTGAGTGGGTGACGCCGTACCTACTGGAATTGTCGTACACGTCGTGGCGGTTGCGACCGTATGCACAGGACATGGGCGACGACGGGCCGCCGTTTCGGTGGGATCCGGAGCGCCGGGCGCTGCTACGCGCGGACCTGGATGCCGCCTTCATGCATGTCTACGGTCTGACCCGGCTGGAGGTCGAGCACGTGCTTGACTCGTTCTTCGTCGTACGCAAGTACGAGGAGCGTGACCTCGGCGAGTACCGCACCCGTCGGCTCGTCCTTGAAGCGTACGACCGCATGGCCGCCGCCATCGCCCGCGGTGGCACCGACTGGACCCCGCTTGCTGGCGTTCCCGCCGGTCAGGGTCCCCGTCATCCCGATTCGTCACGGTCGAGCGGATCCACCCGCACCGCGCATTCAGGCTCGTCTACCGGTCGAGCATGAAGGAGAGAAGGCATGCCGGTCGTGCAACATCTGTCCGTACGGGTTCCCTGGCATGACTCCGGATGGGACGGCAGCGTGTGCCGGGACCCCTTGGCGAACAGTTCCTGCCTGCTGCTCGAGAATATTGGCAGACGTCGCGACGATGAGTTCGAGGTAACAGTTGCGGGTCAACGGTTCGAGACCCTCGGTGATCGTATCCCGCCCTGCGCCGGAGAGCGCGGCGGATTTCTCAGTGCGCGTGACAATACCCTGGCCCGGGAGCATCCGTATCGGCATTCGCGGGCGCTGGCAAATGTGTCCGAAGCTCGGATATCGCTGCCCGCCTGGTCGGTGCACGCGATCCCATTTTTCTGGCTGAACCGCGACAACGTTGGCGATGTGTTGATCGAACAGCTGGTACCTGGGTTCAGCCACGATGCCGAGGACGCGGCGATCGCCGCATTGGGATGGCGGCCGCCATGGATCGTGCACGGCGACAACCAGCAGGCACTCATTGAGACGTTCTTCCGCGATGTCACGCTGGGCTCATCGCTGGTGCTGTTCTACCTCAGTCATTCACCGTTCGAGGAGCAGCCTCGGCGGATGCTCGTCGGCGCCGCCACCGTCCAGTCGGTGACCTTGCCGGGCCGCTGGCCGACGTCCGGGCCGACGGATTTCCCGAACCACATGTGGGAAACCGTCGTACGACATACCCTGCGGCCGGACGGCTCAGGTGGCATTCTCCTGCCTCTACAGCGGCTCGCCGAGTTGGCGGCCAGCGATGTTGACGTGTCCAACGCCCTAGGCGTCGCCCCGGAGACCCGCCGCGAGTTCTCCTACGCAACCGAACACGTGCCGGCCGACACGGCAGTGGCTGCGCTACTGGAGATCGAGCGGGCGGCCCGGGCGGCGATCGAGCTGGAATGTGCGATTCCAGAGCGCTCGTTGGCCTGGCTTGACGACCAGCTCGGCCGGGCCTGGCAGCGGCGAGGTCCGGCACCCGGCCTACCGGCGGTGCTGGCTCGGCTCGGTTGGGCGCACCCGGTGTTTGCGGCTCGCACTGTCATGGCGGCGATCGAGGACGGTGACGACCCCTGGCCAACCCTCGTGGCCGCCCTGGAGGGCCGAGGTGGCACTCCCGAGGTGCTACGGCTCGCCACGCAGCCCAGGCGGCGCATCTGGTCCCGGCTCGACGAGCAGACCCGGCAGTCGTTGCTGCTGCTGAGCCGTTTTGACCTGACCGCCGAGGAGATCGACCGCGTCCTGGACGGCCGGACGACCATGCCGATCGAGGCCGAGGAGCTGCTGGAGAATCCCTACCACCTTGTGGCCTGCACGATTGACGACCCGGCGCCGATTCCCTTCGAAGTCGTCGATCGAGGCTGCTTTCCGGACCTACAGGTCGCCGAGCGCCATCCGTTGCCCGTGAGCCCCGAGTTGATCGACCCGATCGACGAGCGCCGCGTCGAGGCGGCGCTGGTGACGGTGCTGCAGCGGGCGCAGAGTGAAGGTCACACCCTGCTGCCTACGGAACAGGCGCTGGACCGGCTGGGTGCCCTAACGGTGGCACGCGCTCTCGATACCTCGCCAACGGTGCTGATCGGGCTCGGTCTGGACGCGGCGTCGCTCGACGACGACCCCGAGGCGACCTGGCCCCAGCTGTGCCGCTCCGCGCTGGCGGATGGCCAACCCGCGTACAAGCTCAGGTCAGCTGCCCAGCGGGGGCGCTGGATCAACCACGTCCTGGATGGACTGCGGGTAAGCCCGCGGCACACGCCACCGCCCGACCTACGCCAGTCGCTGGACGCCGTCCTCGGCGCGATCGACGCGCATATCGTCGCCGACCAGGCCGCCGAACGCCGGGCGAGGCAGGAGAAGGCCGCGGCCCTGCGCGAGCTCTACGCGGCACGTCTGACCGTGCTCAACGGTCCCGCCGGAACGGGCAAGACGACCCTCATCCGCGCCCTGGCCCAGCGACCCGAGATCATCGGCGCGGGCCTGTTGCTCCTGGCGCCGACCGGTAAGGCACGGGTGCAGTTGCAGAAGAAGGTAGGGCGCGAGGCACGGACCCTGGCCCAGTTCCTCAGCGCGTCCGGTCGGTACGACGGGAACTCGTCCCAGTACCGGCTGACCGGCGACGCCGGCTCCCGGCAGAAGTACGGCACGATCGTCGTCGACGAAGCGTCCATGCTTACCGAGGACATGCTCGCAGCTCTGCTCGACGCGCTCATCGTCCCGCAGCGGCTGATCCTGGTAGGCGACCCCCGGCAGTTGCCACCCATCGGCGCCGGGCGCCCATTCGTGGATCTTGAGAGGGCGGCCAGAGCCGGTCACGACGGATCCTGGCCACGGACCGCGCCCGGATGGGCTGAGCTGACGGTGCTGCGGCGGCAGCGTGATCTCGGGCGGGTCCGGGATGACCTGATGCTGGCGCGCTGGTACAGCGGGGACGAGATCCCCGAGGGCTTCGACGAAGTCTGGGAACGACTGCGGCGCGGCGAGCACATGCCGAACCTGCACACAGTCCCGTGGAACGGTCGCACTGCCGCTCAGGTGCTTGACGACGTACTCGCCGACCAGTTCGCCGTGGTGGCCGGCGACAACGGGCTCAGCTTCGCCCGCTCGTATGGCGCCGGTGAGAGCCCCTCGAACGGCAAGGTCTACCCCGACTTCTTCCAGGCACCGAACAGATGCGAGTCCTGGCAGGTTCTGTCACCGGTGCGAGGCCGGGCACATGGGACGGTCGAGCTCAACAGGCACCTCAAGCGTCGGCACCGCGCCTACTCGCTGGCGCAGGCGCTCGCCGACAGCCGTTGGCGGCGGGTTCCGAAGCCGCTAGGCGCCGAGCAAATCGTGGTCGGTGACAAGGTGGTCAATACTCGCAACGGCTCTCGCCGATCATGGTCCCGCCAGGACGGCCAGCGCGCTGGATACGTGGCGAACGGCGAGATCGGGGTAGTCATCGGCCAGGTGAAGACCGGCAAGATGAAGCAAGCGCCCAACGACACGCAGGTGGAGTTCTCATCCCAGCTCGGCTCGCGATTCTCTTACTACGGCGGCAGCTCGGATGAGGACGCCCCGCTGGAGCTGGCCTGGGCGCTGACCGTCCACAAGAGCCAGGGCAGCGAGTTCACAACCGTCATTTTGATGCTCCCGACCGCGATTCGTCGTCTCTCGCGGGAGCTGGTGTACACCGCCCTGACAAGACAGACCGATCGGGTGATCATCTGTCATGAAGGCCCGTTGGACGACATGCTGGCGCTCACCAGGGCGACCGGCTCCGACACGGCACGCCGCCTCACCGACCTCGTGATGCCACCCAGGTTGATCCGTGCCACCTCGCCGGCTGGCTCCAACGTGGGCCTCCTCGATGCCGGCCTGGTCCACGTCGCTGCGAATGGCGTTCTAGTCCGGAGCAAGAACGAGGTCATCGTGTCCGGAATCCTCGATGATCTGGCACCGGGAGCCTGGGCTTATGAGCAACCGTTGCTGGGCGCCGATGGGGTGACACGCTATCCCGATTTCACCGTCCAGACGCACGACGGGCGCACCATCTACTGGGAGCACCTTGGCATGCTCGACGAACCGACCTACGTGGCCGCCTGGGCGAGAAAGAAGCAGTGGTACGCAAACCAAGGCGTGTTGCCTGCCGCTGCCTGCGGCGGCCCCAACGGCATGCTGATCTGGACCGATGACACCAATGGCGTCGACGTGCCGGCGTGGCGATCCATGGCCGCCGCGGCGATTGGTACTGCGCCCTTGGCCGTGATCAACCGGAGCCGCAAGAAGATCCGCTCTCGCACGGACCGGCCAGGAGCCAGCAACAGCTGATTCTGTGATCACTTTGTCCTCAGTTCTTCGCTCAGAGAGGTGCGGCGGCGATCGACAAGCGTGCCAAGTCCAGTGACGGACGTGGCACCACATGTGGCGCGAAAATGTCGCGAACGGCGTGCCTGATGTGGCGCGTTGGTTGCCGTGGTGGCCATGTGGGCGGCAAAGTCACAGGTAGCGGCGGTGGGCGGTGACGCCAGTTACCCTCCGGAGGCGGGAGCGCAGGTTCGAATCCTGCCGGGGGCACACCCTTTTCCATCAGCACGATGAGGCCCCTGACCAGCAACTATGCGGTCAGGGGCCTTCGTCGTCTGTCCGGCGGTGTCCGGTCATATCCGGCCGTGAGCGGCCGTCTGTGCCAAATACGTGCCAAAGTTCTCAACGGCCAGGTGACCCAGGGCGGCCTGTACGCGGTTGCGAACGGCGACGTCGGTGCCGTCCAAGCACTTGGCATAGATCTTCAACAACACTTCGACCGAGTGGCCGGCCCACTCTGCGACGGTGGTCGGTGGCACGCCGCCGTTGAGCCAGGTCGATACCGCGGCATGTCGAAGGTCGTACGGGGTCTTGGCGAGCGGCGTGGTGGCCACCTTTTCGGTGAACGCGTCGGTCCGGGCCCGTTGCCAGGCGCGCACGATGGTGAGCTTGGGCAACTCGCGCTTGTTGCGTTCGCCACGAACAGCCGGCCGTCCGGCGCGGTGCCGTAGCGGTCGATGTGCTCGTGAAGCAGCGCGGTCAGCTCGGGCGGACAGGGCACAGTTCGCACCTCGCCGCGGGCGCCGCCACCGCCCGATACCCCGACCGACCACCATGACGAGCCACATCACGCGAAATCACCGATGCATCACGACCCATCCGCAGCGCGATCTCCTTGAACGGCAAGCCCTCAGCCAGACCACGAGAGATCTCCTCCCGATCCGACAACATCAACATCACACGCACGGCGGACATCCTGTCCCACCGAACCCCAAGATCAAATGCTACGGCCGGCTGAGTCTCCCCGGTCGAACTCTCCAATGCCTCACCGCCACTCACCTGAACACCATGTCCTCGATCGTCGAGCAGGCCATCGACTCCGCCCTCGGCTGGCGGCAACCAGAGACCCCCATGTAGCGGCCGAGCCCCCGGAAAGTGCCGTCACTTTCCGGATAGGTCACGGTCGCGCTGGGACCGCTCGTAGTACTCGGCCATCAGCCGCCAGTAACCGAGTGTCAGGGCCATCTGCGCGGCGATGGCCACCGCGGCCGGTGCCGGCCGGCGCTTCCTGGCGGCCGCCAGTGCGATCACTCCGGCGACGCTGGCCGCGGCGTTGACGGCCATCGCCTTGTCGCGCGGGCGTTCGGTGATCCACAGTTCTTCACCCAGCACGGCCCGGGTGGACCACGCCCGGTTGTGCCGCGGCACGGGAAAGACGATCGGGTTCACGGCCATCCAGGCCACCACCAGGGCGGCCTGGCTCCAGCGCCGGTTCCACACCGGGACGAACACGAGCGGGGTACTCGCCCACCGGGTCCAGGCGCTCCAGGGGTTGGAGTGCCTGGCGAACACCTTCCGTTTGATCCCGCCGAATCGGGACATGGTCAGCCTTCCTTCTTGTCTCCGTCGAGGTTGTCTTCGCGCCAGCGCTCCATGATCCTGGGAAGTTCGCGCATGATGTGGGCGCTGATTACTCGGTGTACGACGGCGAGGCTGACTTCGGTGCCCTTGGCGATGATCCGGAGACTCTGGCCTTCGGCGCGGCGGGCAATGATCGCGCGGCGCTTGTCGTCGACGACGGTTGGCCGGCCGCCGACGCGGCCGCGGAGGTGATCGCGCTCGACGGGTTCGCCGGGCTCGGTACCTGTCACCCTCACGTGCCAGGACCGAGCTGGTCAGCCCTGCTGGATCTGGAGGTCCCAGGTGACGGTGGTGGGTGCGGTCACCGAGACGGTGACCGCGGTGGACTGGGTCATGACGATCTGGTTCAAGAATTGTCCGCCGGCCAGCGCCTGGCAGGGGATGGGGAGGACCGCCACCGGGTCCACATGCACCTGCAGGTCGCCGCCCGAGCATCGACCGCCGACCCACAGGTCGCCGGACTCGGCCAGGAACGAGCCGACCTCGGCCGATCCGGAGGTGGTGGCGGCAGCCAGCCGCGTGGTCGGCTTCGCCCCGCTGGGCGGGGGCGCCTCGGGAGAGGCGCACCCCGCCAGCACCATGGCGAGCACCAGGTGCGCCGCCACCCGGCCTACTGCTGCCACACCTTCCATCCCTGCGCGCCCGGGCTGAACGCGGTGCCGTACGCGACCGAGGGCGGGCGGGTGTGACCAGCGGGGCTACATGCGTACGCCTTCCAGTAGGTGCCCGCGGTCAGCTGCCCGAACACACCCCAGTCAGCGAAGAGCGTCTTGCCCGGCGGGAGCTGGACCGGCCCGACATTGACACCGATGGTGGTCGTCATCGAGTTGGTGGTGGAGACGCCCAGCGTCGCCGAGACCGAGGCGTTGATGATGCCGACGTTCACCCCGCCGGAGATCGTGGCGCTCGCGCTGAAGGTCGTGCTGACCGTCTGGGCCACGCTCGAGGTGAACGTCACCGGAATGGTGGAGGGGGTGTTGTTCTGCACCGCCCGGGACTCGACCGCCTGGTGGGCCAGGCCGAGGTTCTGCTCCACCGTGTACGTCTCGCACGGCCCGGTGTGATGGGCGCTCGCAGCCGGCGCGGCGACCGCCCCCAGGGCCGCAGCCACGCCCACCGTCAGCGCGACGACCAGGAGCCGGTGGCGCCAGGTGCGGGCACGGCTCCCCTCCCATTCCCGTCTCACAGTCAACCTCCTTGGTCTACGCCGCGAATGCGCGCGCCGCGCGCCGTCCGCAGTGGCCCCAGGGTGCCATCGGTCCTCATGGTCGGCAACGACTCCGACCAATCTCGACCAAGAGCCACCGCGACAGCGTCGAATACACCTGCCCGTAGTGCAGCGGACGGCCCTGGCCGAAGCGCTCGTCGTACGCCCCTTCAGCTCATACCCGTGCCTCGGGCCGGTCTCCAACAGCCCGAGCAGCGCTGGGACGGGACCAAGGTCCATGGCTAGCGCCGGGCCGCCCCTCTATCCATCTAGGTAGAGGGCTCCACAACCCCGCCAGTCGGGCCCCCTTGAGAGGTGGCAACCATGTTCGACACGACCATCAGCCGGCGACTCGGAATCGTCGTGGCTCCGTTCACTGCCGTCATGGCGACGCTAGCCATATCGACGCCCGCGGTGGCCCAGGCAGAACAGTTCTACTTCTTCGAGGAGACGGCCTCGGCCTTCTGGTCGGTGCCGCATCAGTGTGCCGACGGCTCCACCGTGCAGGCAACCCTGTTGGTACTCAGCACGCGCGACTTCGAGTCGCCAGACACCGAGGACGCGAACCCCACGGCCAGGGTGCAGTACCAGGCCGTCTGCTCGGGCAGCTCGTTCAGCTGGGTCGGCAGCGCACTGCCGGCGACCGTCACCAGCACCGAAAGCCTCAGGAGCGTCACCGCCACCGGCTCGGGGACCGTCAGGGACAACAGTGGGCTGACCCACCAGGTCACGTTCGACATGGCCTGGACGGCCGTCGGCCCGCTGGAGACCAGCGTCGACGAGAACGTGTCCGAGGGCTTCTCGGTGAACATCAGCACCAGGAAGCAGCGGGAGGCGACCGCGGACGGCCGCGTGACCTTCGACGGCACCGTTCTGGTCGACGGCCCGAACGACCACCCCACCCGGCCGGCCCCGTTCATCCGCACCGACGAGGAGAGAACCACACGGATGCCGTAGGCCGTTCTGGGCGGGGTCAGGTAGTTCTGGGGTGTTGTTGGAAGAACTCCCAGATCAGGTGGGTGGCGGAGACGGTGGTGGTGGGTCGGTCGGCGCCGGCCCGGCCTGTCTGGCCCCCTGGCCAGGCGTGTTGGCCGCCGTCGATGGTGTAGAGGGTGACCTCGACGCCATCGGGGCAGGTGTGCACCTGGCGGGTGGTGTCGGTGCTGACGTCCTGGGTGACGGGGCTGGCGCAGTGGTTGTGGTCGGCCCAGAAGGACATGGTGTCGGCGACCGGCGGGTCCTGCCGGGGGTGGGGGTCGGCCTGGATCTGCGGGGTGCCGCCCCGGTACGGGACGTGCTGGTCGGCGGTGCCGTGGAAGGCCACGACCGACACCGGTGCGGAGGGTCGGCAGTCGATGCCCATCGAACCGGCGACCGGGGCGATGGCGGCGATCCGGTCGGCGAGCTCGCAGGCGATGCGGTAGCTGAGCATGGCGCCGTTGGACATGCCGGTGACGTAGATCCGGCGGGGGTCGCCGGCGTAGTCGCGCTCGAGCCGGTCGATCAGCGTGGCGATGAACGCCACGTCGTCGACCCGATGGTCCAGGGCGTGGCCGCAGCAGTGCCCGGCGTTCCAGGTCAGCAGGGCGCGGCCCCGGCGGCCGGTGCCGTCGGGATAGACGGCCAGGAAGCCGCCGCGGTCGGCCTGCTGGTTCATGCCGGTCTGCTCGACGGCGTTGCGCGCGTTGCCGCCACCGCCGTGCAGCACGATCACCACCGGGGCCCGGCGAGCCGCCTGCAGGCCGGCCGGGACGTGCACGACGTAGGACCGCTCCCGGCCGTCGACGGTGACGGTGTGCTCGTGGTCGCCCGGCGTCAGGGCCGGCGCAGCCGTGGTGGGGCTCCCGCCGCACGCCGCGACAGCGGCGACGACGGTCGCCGCGGTCAGCAGCAACACAGGTCTCACGCGGTCTCCCCACTACCGACAAGCGGCACGATCGGCTCAGCTCAACGACACCGTATCCAGCGTCCGCGGCGACTACCGCACCGCAGGCCGAACCCTTCAGCCGAACCTCGGCGGCCGGCCGTGGCCGCGGTCAGTGCGGTGTCAAGGACAACGCTCCTCGAGCTTGACGGCCGCGAACTCGATCTTCGTCGTGGTCGTGATCGGGTCGCCAGGTCTGATGTTCTGGGAGCAGACCTGCCAATTGGAGTCCAGTAACTTGGGCACGGCCCTGGCCTGTGGCGTCCGACGATGACCCGCGACAACGGATGCCGTAACTAGCATTGCTTTCATGCCAGGGATATATCCGTGTCTCCTCGGCGTATTATATCGGGTGAAATCAGTGGTTTCAGGCCACCCGTTTCCTGCGGCGCCATTGTCACCGGATGGTGGGTGCGGCTACGCGGGCGGGAAGAACAGGTTGAATGCCCGCATCGCCGGTCCCACCGGCTGGATGTAGGTTACGGGGAAGAAGCTACAGCCGGCCCTGCCCGAGACGAGTCCGACCGCGGTGTTCCCGTCGAAGATAGGACCACCCCGGTCGGTGTCCTTGCTGCAGATGTTCGCCGCCGCCAGCCCGTATACCGCGCATGAGTAGCCGCCGCTGCAGTAGTTCACGGTCAAGTTCGTCGCGATGATCTTGCCGCAGCGCAAACCCGAGCCGACGCCGGACATGCACACCGGGCGGTCCTTGTAAGGGTCGCCGGAGCTGTAGATCGGCCGGCTGGTGCCGTTGTAAAGGTTCACCGCCGACACCGCGGCGACGCCGCTGGACTTGGCGATCACGCCGTAGTCGGTGCCCGGGAAGTTCGATCCGGCGGTCGACCCCAGGTACGGACCTTGGGCGCTGCCGACGTACCACCCCGGGTAGTCGCTCGTGCATCGCCCGGAGGTCAGCACCCGGTTCGGCGCGTACGGCGGTGGCGGCAACGGACTTCCGGTGATCACCGGAAACCCGGCCGAGCAGATCCTCGCGCCGCCGAGACCGGAACCGTAGATACCGTCGCCGGCCCGCAGCGTGACGGCCGTCGCCACCGGGCCCGCCGCGTCAGGCTCGGACGGCAGCCGCTGCACCTGGACCGCGCTGCCGAACCCGGCCGCGTACCGCAGCAACGCCCGCGCCGGCCCCGCGGCCGCGTCGGACTCCACGTACAGCACCACCTGGTCGGCCGCCTCGTCCACGCCCCAGGCGGTGCCGGCCGGCCCGCCGTGTCCGTTCAGCGCCGCGACGATGCCGCTCAGCGTGGCCGCGCCACGGGTGACCGTGCCCGCCGGCGCCGACGCGGCGGCTGCGGCTGCGGTTGCGGCGCCCGGCAGGAGCACCAGGATGGCTCCGGTGACGGCGACGAGTGCGCTCATGCGACCGGCTCGACAGGCCATCGTGCCCCCGTAAGGTGAGGTTCCGGGCCGGCGCGGAGCGCGATCAGCCGGGCGCAGTATTCCACCCCGATCCGGGTGCCGCGCTCGGCCTATCGGGTGGCGTCCCGGCGCCCGGTTACTTGATGGAGCGCTCGTATGCGGTGTGGGCGCTCGGGCCGAAGGCAGAGCTGCGGTGGGTGTGGGGCAAGTACACCGACGGCGGACCGGAGTGGGACATCGACGCCGACGCGTCCATCGTGTGCTCCCACCGCGTCGTGCCGGCCGAGCCGCAGCTCGGCGTCCAGGCGGGCCCGTACCGCGTCCCACCGCAGCTCGGCAAGCCGGCGGATGTCGGGCTGCGCCCAGTCGTCGTAGCGGAAGTCCTCGAAGGCGTCACCGCGCCACAGCGCGAGGGTGTCCGCCAGGACCTCGCGGCCGGTGTCCAGCTCGCCACCGGCACACAGCCTCCGGCCATCGGCGGCGACGCGTTCGAAGCGGTCGGCGTCGATGTCGTCCGGCCCGGTGCGCAGCATGTAACCCTGCGCGCGGTAGACGATGGCGGAACGGCCCAGCACGCCGCGCGGGCGAGGCGGCGCAGGTCGCCGCGCCGCGCCGCGTCCGTACTTATACTGCGGGCTCTGATTGTTCGGGGGTCCGCCGTGGCTGTGCGCAGTGACGAGTTCTTCCGGATCGTGGACGCGCTCGTCGACGTGGACGGCGCGACCGGCCAGAACTACACCTCGTTCAGTGTGCGCGGCAAGCGGTTCGGCTACTACTGGCCGGGAACGCAGACCGTTGGCTTGAAGCAGACCCTGTCCGAACAGCGGGCGCTGGTGTCCGAACGACCGGACGTCTTCGAGGAGCAGTTCACCGCCGGCGGTTTCGGCTGGGTGGTCGTCTACCTGGCAGGTATCGAACTCGACGAGCTGTCCGAGTTGGTCTTCGAGGCTTGGCGGTTGTCCGCTCCCGACCAGTTGATCGCCGAGGTACCTGACCCGGCACAGTCGACACGCCGCGCGAGGAGCGGGCCGTGACCACGGTGTGAACAGGTGAGGACATTCAACGGTGTTCGTGGGTCGCGACGGCTTTCCGGTGTGGTCGTGGTGCGGAATACTCGAACGTGGATTAGCCGGACACCACAGGTTACGTCTCCCGAGATCGCCGCATGGTATCGAGGTGAGGATCGATGAACGCGCCGTGCGAAATCCCAATGGCGCCCAGAGCACTGCCGGTACTCGGAAACATCGGATTGCTCCGCGATCCGGGGGCGTTCCTCACCGGCTTGCCCGCGCTCGGTCAGCTCGTGCGGATCCGCCTCGGTCCGGCCACGGCGATCGCGGTCTGCGACCCGGAGATGACCCGTCAGGTCATGGTGGATGATCGCACCTTCGACAAGGGCGGACCGTTCTTCGACAGGGCGCGGGAGATCATCAGTAACGGCCTACCTACCTGCATGCATGACGAGCATCGACGGCAGCGGCGGTTGGTGCAGCCCGCGTTCCACCACACCCGGCTGCCCGGATACGGGCGGATGATTGCCGCCCAGATCGCCGCCACGACGCAGGCCTGGCGCGACGGCGAGGTCGTCGACGTCCTCGCCGATACCCAGGGCTTCGCGGCGAGGACGCTCGCGGTCACGATGTTCTCCGACGAGTTGTCCCCGTCGGAGGTGCGTCAGATCACGCAGGATGTCACCAATATCGCCAAAGGGACGTTCTGGCGGATGCTGATACCGCCGCTGCGGAGGCTCCCCACGCCCGGCAACGTCCGCTTCTACCGGACCCTCGCCCGGCTGCGTGCCGTTACCAGCCGGCTCGTGGCCGAGCGCCGCGCCAGCGGCGCCGACAGCGGCGATCTGCTCTCGGCGCTGCTGGCGGCCCGCGACCCCGAGGACGCGAGTCAGGGCCTATCCGATGACGAGATCTACGACCAGGTGGGGACGTTCCTGCTGGCCGGAATCGATACCACGGGCAACCTGGTGGCGTGGGCGCTGCACCTGCTGGCCGCCCACCCGGACATCGAGGACCGGTTGCACGCCGAGCTCGACACCGTGCTCGGCGGTGGTGATGTCGCCACGTACGACGACCTGCCGCGCCTGGAGTTGACCGGCCGGATCATCACCGAGACGTTGCGCCTGTATTCACCGTCGTGGCTGCTGACCCGAACCGTGACGCGTGCCACCCGACTGGCGAACCATGCGATCCCGGTGGGGACGACCGTCGTCGTGAGCCCCTATTTCTTGCACTACCGAGCCGACCTGTTCGACCGGCCCGATGAATTCGATCCCGATCGGTGGCTGCCCGCGCGGGCCGCGGCCGTCCCGCGCGATGCATATATCCCGTTCGGCGCCGGCGCCCGCCAGTGCATCGGCAACCAGTTCGGCCTCGTCGAGGGCGTCCTCGCGCTGGCTACCATCGCCGCTCGCTGGCGTCTTCGGCCGCTGCCGGGTCAGCGCGTGCGACCCAGTCTGGCGGGTTCGGTGCGCCCGCGCAGCCTGCGCATGCGCGCCGTGGCCCGCACGCGCACCCTGATATCCGAGCGTTGAGGCGTGCGGTCGGATCACTCCTTACACATCTGGCAAGACAGCCTCCCGGCTCGGGACCTTGCGGAATTGCGTTTCGTTCTTGCAGCCACAGTCGCCGTTGGCAACGTTGGCCTTCTTGGTCCATGATTGGCGCTGCTCCGCGGTCCAGGGCTTGAACGTGAACCCGATCTCCGCGGAGATCAATGGCGTGGTGTCCGGCGGTTCGGTGCTGCCCAGTGCCCGGGCCAGGAAGTTCACGAGCTTGTCCTCGTGCGAGGTGTCGTCTCCGAAGATGTCGTAGCGGATGATCAGCGATTCGCTGAAATGCAGTTCCTCGACCAAGTTCCCTTGGGTGTAGCGCCGGAAGACCGCGTGCAGGAGCGCGAAGCATTCGGGGTGGGTGGGATCGGCGGCCGTGAGCCACTCCAGGGTGGAGGGCAGAGTGGGGTGGTTGTGGAAGCCGTACTCCAACGTCACGACAATGATGTCCTGGTCGGTGAAGCGTTCCAGGATGTAGTCGACCGGCAATGCCCGATGATGGCGGACGACGTCGCCGTCGAGGACCAGGACGTCGCCGAGGATCCGGAACTGCTGGTAGAGAGATCCGGCGGTGCTGACCCTGCGAATGAGCGTGCTCGCGAGAGTCCGGATTCCCTCGCGACTGTTCACCTTGAACTCCTCGGCGGGTAGCGGAGCGTTGTGGTAACGCTCGTTCAGCAGCCGG
>Ga0299913_10002551_pt1 | contig 14451 bp, 11 predicted proteins | sample RVTome_9_FD_201360 | JGI IMG/M metagenome (GOLD analysis project Ga0299913, IMG submission 201360) | Soil microbial communities from uranium-contaminated site in the Upper Colorado River Basin, Wyoming, United States - RVT155D38 (version 2) ... | reverse complement strand
GGTGAGGAAGGTCTTCCTCTCGCCGACCATTCGAACTGCGGTAGTCTATGGATCAGCCGGTGCCGGGTTCGCGTTGGCGAACCTCATCCTGGCCCGGGTGCTTCCCCCAGCCCAATACGCGTTGGTGACGCTGGTGATCGCGCTGGTGAACGTCGGGTACGCCCTGGCGCCCGCGGGCATCGACGGCATGGTCAACCGGCAGGGGTTGGAGGCGGGGCCGCGGCTCCTCCGCCAGGTCCTCTGGGCGACGACGGCGACGGGCCTGGCGTTCGCGCTGATCGGCTGGCTGGCCTACGACACCTCGGCGGCGCTGACCGCCATGATCTTCGTGTCCACCGCGGCCGGCGGCGTCCTCATGGTGGCGGCGGCGAAGTTCCAAAGCGAGCAGCGCTTCGGCATCTCGCTCGCGCTCAACCAGAGCCCCAACATCATCCTCCTCCTCGCCGCCCTCGTCACGGTGGCCACCGGTACCCGCGAGGCGTGGCCGGCGCTGCTGGTCATGACCCTGGGATGGTTTCCCGGGGCGATCGTGGGATGGGGCATGCTCTTCCGCGAGCGTCACGCGAAGCCGCACCGGTCGGCGGAATTCTCCTGGCACGAAGCGCTCTCGCTAGCCGGCATGCAGGCCACCGGCCTGCTGCTGGTTCAGCTCGAGCGACTGGTGCTTCCGCACGTGCTCCCGCTGCGTGAGCTGGCGACGTACGGCGTGCTCGCGGCCATCGCGGGATCGCTCTTCCGGGTGCTCCAGATGGGCGTCGGCTACACCATGTTCCCCCGCCTGCGCGCGGCGACCGACGTGCGGCGGCGGCGGCGGCTGGTGGCCAAGGAGGCCCGCCTGGTGGGCACCGTGGTGCTGCTCGGCTCCGCGGCCATCTGGATCGTCACGCCGCTGATCGAGCGCTGGTTTCTGGCGGGCAAGTACCACCTCGCCGGCTCGCTCGTGTTCGCCATGCTGGTGAGCGGAATGGCGAAAGTGGCCAACGCGTTCGCCAGGTCGGCCGCGGCCGCGGTGGCCTCGACCCGCGAGCTCGCGATCGTCAACCTGGTGGGCTGGGCATCGGTCGCGATCGGCCTGGCCGCCGCCGTGATCGGTGCGCGCTGGGGGCTGGCCGGGGTAATCTACGGCGTGTCCCTGGGCTGGATCGTGCGCTCGGCGGCGGCGGCCTGGGTGGCGGCGCGTCACTTGCGACTTCCCGCGACCGAGCAGGGCGCCGAGCCGGCGACCGCGCCGTGATCAGCAAGGAGTGACCTTGGGAGCTGTCTACGGGATCCTCGGCGGAGCCGCACCGGAAGAATTGTCGGCCATGAGCGGGCGCCTGGCCCACCGCGGTGCCGCATCCGCGGAATGGTCCCCGGCCCCCAATCTCTGGCTCGGCGTGCGCGGCTCGCCAGGTGCCGTGGGCGCACAGCGCGGCGGCCCGCTGGTGTTCGACGGAGCGATCGACAATCGCGATGCCCTGGCCCGCCGGCTGGGGCACCGCGGCGAGCGGGTGGATCCCGCCGGCGACGGACCGCTCGCCGCGGAGCTCTGGGCCAGTCTCGGGGAGGATGGACTGGCGCAGATCGCCGGCCAGTTTGCACTGGCGCTGTGGGATGTCGCGGGCCGGCGGCTAGTCCTGGCGCGCGACCGGGTGGGCTATGCCCCGCTCTACTTCGCGGTGGCGGGAGAGCGGCTCCTCTTCGCGAGCGAATACAAAGCCCTGCTGGCTCTCGACGCAGTCCCGGCCCGGCCGAACCGGGCCGCGCTCCAGACCATCCAGAACACCAAGTGGGTTCGTCCCGGCGTCACCTGCCTCGAGGGCATTCACCCCGTGGCGCCCGGCTCGTGGATCGAGGTGCTGGACGGCCGGGCGGCCAGCCGGCGCTACTGGGATATCCCGGTGCGCGCGGCGGACCTCGATGAGGCCGGCCACGCCACGAAGCTTCGGGAGAGCTTCCTCGAGACGCTCCGCCAACAGACCGCGCCGTACGATCGCATCGGCATCTCGCTGAGCGGCGGCCTCGACTCCGCGGTGGTGGCCGCGGGTGTGCGTGCCGTCGCCGGCTCGCGGGAGGTGCACACCTTCTCCGCCGGCTACGGTGAAGGTGACAAGGAGCTGGTGAACGCCGAGGCCGTCGCGCGCGAGCTGGGGACCACCCACCATCCCGTGGTGCTCGACCCCGAGGATCTGCCCGGGCTGCTGCCGTGGATCGTGTGGCACATGGAGGAGCCGATCGGCCGGGAGGACATCGCGTACCTCTTCGTGGCGGCGCGCGAGGCCTCCCAATACGTGGACCTGATCGTCACCGGCTTCGGATTCGACGGACTGTTCGCCGGCCTTCCGCGCCATCGCCTGGTGGATCTCAGCGTCAAATATCCGATCCTGCGGAAGCCGCTGGAGGAATTCTTCGACTACACCTTCCGCAGCGTCGAGCCCCGATCGCTCGCCGGACAGGCGTTGAAGAAGGCCTATTTCAGGGGTAAGGAGTTCCCGGCGCCCCGGGTCATCGGCACGCCGCCGCTCGCTCCGTACACCGGTTTTCCCCGCGGCGGCGACCAACCGCTTACCAACTTCCTGAAGCGCGGATTCCTGGTGCTGCCGTATCAGCACCCGGTGGAGCGGCTCTACGCCGGCGTCGGGATGCGGATGAATGCCCAGCACACCAATCCCGACTTCCTGGCCGCGGCCTTCTCCATCCCCGATGGGCTCAAGATTCACGGCCGCAACCAGAAATACATCCTGCGCCGGGCGTGCGAAGGGTTGCTGTCGCCGTCGATCCTGGCGACCGGGAAGAGCTTCAATCGCCTCAAGCACGACACCCGGATGGCCGAGCTGCTCGACCGGATGGCGGAGGATCTGCTCTCCCCCACGGCGATCGACCGCCGCGGACTCTTCGATGCAGGCTACGTCGCGAAGTTGCGGCGGCGCGCGCCGAACCGCCCGTACAGTCAGGAGCGAGCCTATCGACTCTGGACGCTGCTGCTCACCGAGTTCTGGGCTCGGCGCTTTCTCGACGAGAGGGGGGCGGCGCCGGCCCACCCGCTGCCGCCGGTGCGCCACATGACAAAAGGCCGCGCTTCGTCCTGAGCGCGGCCTTTCCCAGCCAGGTCCTCCGTTCCGGTCAGGCCGGCGATATCTCAGCCAGCTCGCCGGCCACTTCCTTCAGATACCCCTGCTCGCGGTACCAGCGGCCCGTGCGACGTAGCCCTTCGTCCAGCTCGATCCGGGGGGCGTATCCCAGCTCGCGCTTGGCGCGGCTGATGTCGAACGCGCGGTTCTGCCGGTACCAGTCGACCCGGCGGGGGAAGATCGGCGGGGTGATGCCGAACGGCTTGCACAGCTTTTCGCAGATGTGCCCGGCGACCACGACCGGCATGACGGGATAGTGGGGAATGCGCAGGTCCACGTCGAGCGCACGGCCCACGCTCTTCACGATCTCCTCGATCGGATAGTAGTGCTCGTCCGCGATGAGATACTCGCGCCCGTTGCCGACGCCCGGCTCGAGACACAGCATGAAGGCGTCGACCAGATTGTCGATATAGAGCGGGTGGTAGAGCGTCTGCCCGTTCCCGAACATCGGGAACGTGCCGCGGGCGACGCGCTTGAAGATCATGAAGAAGCGCTCCGGGTCGCCGGGGCCGTAGATCGCCGCGGGACGCAGGATCACCGTCTCCATGCGGCCGGCACCGAGCTCCTTCACGATCGGCTCGGCCTCGTACTTGGTGCGCTGATAGTAGTCGGCCGGCTGGATCGGGGCGTCCTCGTTGGCCGGCGGATTGTCGACGTTGCCATGCACACCACAGGTGCTGCAGTAGACGAACTTCCACACCTTGGCCTCGAGTGCGGCCTCCAGCACGTTCCTGGTACCGGTGACGTTGACTTCGTCGTAGAAGGTGTTGGGTACGTTGAGCTCGCGGAACGCCGCCGCAAGATGGAACACGAATTCCACCCCACGCATGCTCCGATCGACCACCGCCCGGTCGGTCACCGAACCCAGCACGACCTCGGCGCCCATCGCCCGGAGCGCGTCACACTGGAGCCCGTCCTTGTAATCCAGCGCAACGACGTCGTGGCCCGCCGCCCTGAGGCGTTTGACCAACGCGGTGCCCGTGAATCCGGTGCCGCCCGTGACGAGGACCCGCATGCACACTCCTTGGTGGTTGCCCGACAACAGCCCCGCTGTCGCCCTCTCCTGAACCCGTCGGCGGTAGCGCCGTTGCCCTTGATCCAATGTGCGGAGTAACCGATTTCTCGACAGCCCCTACAAGTTCCGTGCCCTCGATCAGGCTCCGGTACCACATGTAGTGCTTGACTTTGGCTACGCCGATGCTGTGACCACTCGATGCCAGGTGTCGCAGGGGCGCGTCAAATTTGACTACCCCCCGCGTCGCGACCGGGGAAGTCCCGGTGCCAGTTCACCGAGGAGGTTTCGCGCGCGGCCGCTCGGCGAGGCCACCGCGAGCGTCAGGATGGAGGCCCCCGAGATCTCCCATGAAACCGTCACCAGATCGGGCTCGATTCCATCGAGCGCGGCCCAACCCGAGCTCCCCTCGCCATGCATGGTGAGCGACAGGCGGTGGCAGTCGGGAGCCGGGGAGAATGCCTTGAAGACCGCTTCCTTGCAACTCAGGACGGTGACCAGGGCCTCCCGGAGCGACGCTTGGGCGGCGCACCACGTCCGTTCGCCCGGCTGGAGCCACCGGTCCGCCGCCCGCCGGATGGCCCCGTCATCGAGGTGGCTGAACGTGGCCCGTTCGGCGAGGTCGATGCCCACCCCGGGCCGCACGGCGGGGTGGGTCAACGGCCGCCGCCCGCCTCAGGCAACGGAGCCGAGCCGCCGTCCAAGCGCGTCGACGATGGCGGTGAAAGAGGTGAGCTGGCGGATCTCCTGGTTGGAGAAGACCACGCCGAACTCGCTCTCGAGCTGGGAGATCAGCATCAGGTGATTGAGCGAGGTCCACGCCGGCGAGGTGGTGGATGAGAGCTCCGGGCCGATGCCGGCCTCGGGCACATCGAGCACCTGGGAGAGCAGCCGGCGTACTCGCGGCGCGATTCCAGTCTGATCACTCACCGTGCTGCCCTCCTCGAACATCGGTGGCTGCTTCCATCGAGCTCACGACTGTGGACGAGATCCATTCCGGCCACTCCGGGCCCGTCACGTCGAGCGGCCGGACCCACCGGGAGGCGGACTCGGCGGCGAAGCCGTGGTTGGCCAGGAAGGTGGCGGCGACCTGATTCCGGCCCGAGTCGATGAACTCGGCCGTGAGGACGGACGCGCCCGCGGCGCGCGCATCGTCGGCGAGGCGTGCCAGCAGCGCGGTCTCGACCGATTTGCCGATCACGCGGCAACTCATCAGGAATGACTCCACGTGCCTGGCGCCGTCCTGCCGCTCGAGGATGGCCACGCCCGTCAGGCCGAAATCGCCGAACCGGTCGGAGACCCGCATGGTGTAGACCCGCCAGGTACCGCTCGCGACCTGGCGCCGAATCGTGGGCTCGTCGTGCCGCCGGGTGGTCAGGTTGAACTGGTTGGTCTTGGCCAGGAGCTGCACCACCCGCCCCATGCTCTCGTCGTCCACCAGCGCGATGTCCACCTTGAGACCGAGCCCGCGAAGGAAGTCCTCGATCGACCCCACCGTGCCCCGGTACGCCTCCCGGGTGCGGGACTCCTGATACTGCTGGGTCCGCTGGGAGTCCTCGGCGGTCTGCTGAAGCAGAATAAGCGAGGGAATCGAGCCGACCCAGTTGGCGTACATCGAGGGATCGGCCGGCAGATCGGGGACCCGAAGCTCGGGGATCTGGTCCCGCACCCACGCCCGCTCGTGGGGGCTGTCGTCGAGCAGGAGCATGTGGTCGAGGCCGATGTTCAGCTCCCGGGCGAGCGACCGGATGTTGCTGGCCTTGTCCTCCCAGTTGATCCGGTACGCGGCCAGCTGGGCCTCGCGGATCAGCATACTGGGGTGGCTGCGAAGCAGCGCGAGCGCTTCCGCCTCGTTGTTCTTGCTGCAGAGGGCGAGCAGGATGCCCTGCCGCTGAAGGTCCAGCAGTTCCCGTTGGAAATCCACGAATTCACTGCCCGGCCACTGGGGGCCGAGGGCGATGCCGGACGGCCCGTCCTCCCCCAGGACGCCTCCCCACAACGTGTTGTCCAGATCGAGGACGATGCATTTGGTCGCCTTGCCCAGCGCGGCGAGTGCGAACCCGACGTAGCGCTCCGCGACGGCCGCCATGAGGGTGTCCGACCAGGTCACGTGTCCGCGGTAGTGGGTGCGCCAGTTGAATGCGTGGGTTCGCCCGACCTGCGCCACGAGATCGGCGAGCGGGAAGAGAAAAGTGTGATCCCGCAGCGCCAGTCGCAGCCGCAGGTGCTTGTTCGCATGCGCCACAGTGTGCGCGAAGGTCCCCTTGCTGCGGAAGGCGTTGACGCCTTCGGTGCTCGCACGCGGGAGGACGAAGTCGTTCATCACCACGATGCCCGTGCCGGCGCGATCGAACACGTCCAGTCCGGCGAACAGCGGCGTCAGCAGCCCGCCGACCACGGGCTCGCTCTTGAGCGGCGGCGTCTCGGCCCAGCGCTGATTCCACAGGACGTCGGCATCGATGGTGAGAAAGGTGACGTGGGGCCGGAAGCGGTACAACCCGGAGCCCGCGTCGAGCATCTCGGTCAAATACTGCCCATAGGGAGCGACGTAGGTCTCGAGCCACAGCCCGGCCCGCGCCGCCTCGACCCGCATCACCGGAACGAACGGGTCGAGGGTGAAGGAGCCGAGCAGCGCGACACGCGCCCGCAGGCTCTCGGGCACCCTCTGGGGGGCGAGGCGATCCAGCTGCCGTGCCGCCGCCTGGTAGGCCGACCAGGGCTGCCCGGGAAGAACGTCCGATGCGATGCGCTGCAAGGTGGCGCTGTCGATCTGCTGCTCGAGACTCATGTTCCTATCGTCGGGTGAAGATGACCTTGGCGGGGTTGCCCAGGACGACGCTGTTGGCCGGCACCGCGCCGCTCACGACCGAGCCCCCGGAGACGATCACGTTGTCGCCCAGCTCGGCTCCCGCGAGCAGCACGGAGTTCGCGCCGATCCACACGCGGTGGCCGATGCGTGTCGCCTTGCTGATCGTGCCCTGCTCCTGGAGCGGCACATCCAGCTGGTCGAAGATGTATGTGCCCGTCATGATCGCGCAGTTCGGGCCGATGAGGACGTCGTCGCCCATCGTGAGACCCGCCTGGCCGGCCCCGATGAAGCATCCGGCGGCGATCTGAACCCGCTGCCCCATGACGAACGGGCCGCTGATCTTCACCTTGGTGAAGGCGGCGATGTAACAGCCGCTTCCCCAGTTGGTGGTCGAGGCGAGGTCCACTTCGGCTTTTCCACTGACGACGGCCCGGTGCTTCAAAAAGTAATAGAGACGCACGACCACCATCGGGGTAAGCACCCGACGGACCAGCTTCCACAACTTCCCCATTCGGATCTCCTGCGGGCATGATTTCGGAGGTCGGCGGGCGCGCGGCCCTGGGTGCAAGTTCCCGGCCAGTCATGCGAGGCCCGCAAAATACCCCCCAAGCCACACCCTACAAGCCCGATCCATCGACACTTGCATCGCGGCTTCGGCCTTCGCTGGACGCTCGGAAGAATGCTTGAGCCGGGGTCCTTACTCGCCATCGGGGGCAAGGATGCAACGGGTCTGCAGTGCCGGTGTTGCTGCGAGCCCACCGGACTATCTTCAAGCCCGTTCCCGGCAGCAGTATACGGGTTTACCCCGGCGGCGTCGTTCTTGCGATCCGGCCGTTCTTAGGTGACCCCGTGAGCACCCGATCGTGCCACCCTCGTCGAGGACGACACCCCCGAGGATGACAGCGTCACGCACGTCCCTACCCGCCGGTTACTTCCGTTTTGGGGCCAGCCTGCTTGTGGCCCTCGGTCTGTGGGCATGCGGTGGCGAGACGGGCCCACCCACCGATGAGGGTCCGCCGGCCGATCTGGAGCTCGTGAGCGGAGGCGCACAGACCGGAACGGCCGGCCGGCCTCTCGGCGATGCGATCGTCGCGCGGGTCACCGGCCGGGAGGGCCGGCCCGTCCCCGACATAGTCGTGACATTCGCCGCGCCCGCCGGCGGCGGTTCCTTCGTGCCGGCGATCGTGCGCACCGACGAGGACGGTGAAGTCCGGACGGTCTGGACGCTCGGTCCGCGCGCGGGCGAGCTGAGCGGGTCCATCGCGGTCGAGGGTCTGACGCCGGTGGCGGTTTCCGCCACCTCGCTTGCCGGAGAGCCCGGCCGGCTCGCCTTCGAGACGATACCGCAGGCGGCCGTCGCCGGCGTGGTGTTCGACCCCCCGGTCGCGGTAAGGGTCCAGGACGAGTTCGGCAATCGGGTGTCCGGCGTGTCTCCGGAGATCCAGCTCCAGATCAACAAGGGAGTCCTCGCTGGGTCCGTGATGGGCCCGGCCGTGGACGGCGTCGCCACGTTCCCCGGCCTGCACATCGACCAGGCCGGCAGCGGATACGTACTCACCGCGACGGCGGACGGGCTGGCCTCGTCCGAGAGCGCCCCGTTCCCCGTCGCCACCGGCACCGCGGCGACGCTGCTGCGCGTCGCGGGCGACGGTCAGGACGCCGCGGCGGGCACCGCCGTCGCGGTGGCGCCGACGGTCGAGATCAGAGACGCGAGCGGCAACGCCGTCGCCGGCGTGAGCGTGACGTTCGCGGTCACCGGCGGTGCCGGCTCGGTCTCGCCAGGGTCCGTCACCACCGGCGCCGACGGCCGTGCGGCGCCGGCCGCGTGGACCCTGGGCACCGGCGTGGGCGCCAACACCCTTCGAGCCACGACGGCCGCCTTGCCCGAGGCTTCAGTGGAGTTCACGGCGGATGCGACCGCCGGTCCGGTGGATCCGGCGCATTCCACCGTCTCCGCTTCGCCGGCCACCGTCCTCACCGGCGCCACCAGCACCATCAGCGTGACCGCCAGGGACGCGTTCGACAATCCCATCTCCGGGCTCAGCGTGGAGCTGAGTGCCACCGGCCCGGGCAACACCCTGACGCAGCCCCCGGCCACCGGCGCGAACGGAACCACCAGCGGAAGCCTCCGCTCCACCGTGCCCGGGACCAAGACGGTCTCGGTCGAGATCGACGGCGTCACGCTGGTCCAGGAGGCGAGCGTTGTAGTGGAGAGCCCCCCGGCGGTCGGCTCGGTCGAAGTGAATCCCAGCCAGGTCCAGCTGGTGGATGGCCAGGCCGCGACGCTCACGGCGAGCGTCCTCGACGAGAACGGCGCTCCGATGGCCGATGCGGAGATCGAGTGGAGCAGCAGCGACACCGACATCGCCACGGTCAACGCGAACGGCGTGGTGACCGGCCGGGGCGCGGGCACCGCCACGATCACCGCCGAGAGCGGGGGCGAGAGTGGCGGCGCCGTCGTGTCGGTGAGCTTTGGCGAGGGTACGTTGCTCAACCGGACTTATTGCAATCTCGGCGACGAGAACAAGATGGACGTCTACGTGCCGAGCGCCTCCTTGCCGCGACCCCTCCCGGTCGCCGTGCACGTGCATGGCGGCGGGTGGATCAGCGGGTCGAAATCGAGCGGTTCCCGGTTCAGCCAGGTCAAGGACGAGCTGTTGGCACGGGGGTACCTGGTCGTGAGCGTCGACTATCGCCTCGGGCCCGCCGACAAGTATCCCGCGCAGATTCAGGACGTGAAGTGCGCCGTCCGCCATCTCCGCGCGCGCGCGGCGTTGTACGGCCTGAACCCGGATCGCATCGGTGCGTGGGGCGGGAGCGCGGGCGGACAGCTTGTGTCGCTGCTGGGCACCGCGGACGCGAGCGTCGGCTTCGACGATGTCGGCGGCTTCCAGGGAGAGTCGAGCGAGGTGCAGGCGGTCATCGCCATCTCGGCCATCACCGACTTCACCACGCCGGAGGAGCTGCTCGACGACTACCACAGGGCGTTCGAGACCTGGCCCGACCCCACCTCGCCCGAGATGATTCAGGCCAGCCCGGTCACCCACGTCTCCGAGGACGACGCGCCGTTCTTCTTCATCGTGGGTGACGAGGACCCGCTGGTGATGCCGGAGCAGTCGGTCCGCATGAACCAGTTGCTACAGGCGGCGGGCGCCACCTCGTCGCTGCTCCGGGTGATGCACGCCGATCACGACCTGCTGCCGACCGGCCCGACGCCCATCGATCCGAGCGGCGCGGTCATCAACTCGCGAATGGTGGAGTTCTTCGACCAGCACTTGCGGTAGGCGAGCCTTCCAGGCCGCGCCGGGCAGGCAGGCAGCCCAGCACCCGCTTCGCCCCCGGGAGCACGCCGACTTCCCGCGCCTTCCGCCGGAAGCTCGCACCGTGATCCACCGATTCGCCCGTCTCCGCCTGCCATTGATGGACCATCTCGTGCAGCAGGGTGTGCTCCACCTCGGCCCAGGGATGGCGCACGATGTGCCGCCGGCTGATCGCGATCTCCAGCGGATGCCCGGTACGGATGTCCACGCTCAGCTCGCCGAGCCGGCTCCGCATCCGCCCCGAGAGCCTGATCGGCAAGGTGCCCAGCGTGCCGCCGAAGTGCTCGAGGTTGAATCGCTCGTGAGCCTTCCCGAGACGGTGCAGCAGCATCAGATCGCCGGGCCGGGCCCGCTCGCGCCGGAACTGCGGCGGGGGCGGCGGCGCGTGCTGCTCGGCCGGAAAGCCGAGGAGCTCCTGCTCCGCCAGACGGCGCACGGCCCGCGGCAGCCGCGGGTCGAGAAACCTGACGATGGCCTGAAGGACTCCGTCCGGCGCGTCGGCATAGCCCCGGTGCAGGCGCAGCACCCTGCCGGCGCCGAGGCTCACCATGACGGTCCGATTGGTGTGGGTGACGACCCGCGCGACGCCGTGCAGGCCGAGCAGGCTCAGTCGGGAACGCAGGCGATCGGACGGGTCATCGGGCAGCGCGTGGCTCACAGTCCCTGATCTCCTCCGGCCACCGACACCGCGACCTGGGCCGGCCCCGCCCTGGCGAACGAGAACGTATCCGACCGGGTGAAGCGGCGTTCGGCCGGCTCCCACCGAAAATGCCCGATGTGAACCGCCTGCGAATCGATGCGGACGAGATTGAACACCGAGGGCCGCCCGCCGCGGGAGCGGTGGCTGTGGGTGCCGGAGGTGCTCACCGCGAGGGTGCCGTCGATCTGCCCGGCGCCCTCCTGGTGATCGTGTCCGCAGAGCACCACGTCGGCGCCCACGGCGAGGAGCCGCCGGTAGGCGGAGCGCCAGTTGGCCAGTCCCATCCGCCGGGAGGTGCCGCCCGGCAGGACGTTGTGATGGAAGACCAGCACCCGGGCCGCGCCATCCGGCGCGGCCCGAAAGAGCGCCGCGACCCGATCGGTCTCCGACCTCGGGAGATGGCCTTTCACCGCGACGTCGCGAAGGTTCCACGTCAGGGAGCCGAAGGCGACGCCGTAGCTGCTCAGTGCCCCCGCGATGATCGCTCCCGGCACCTCGAGCACCGGGGTCAGCTCCCTGAAATAGCGCGAATACTTGGCGTACTTCGGCGCGTTCCCCAGCATCCCGAACGGGCTCCTCCACCACTCGATGTCGTGGTTGCCCGGCACGATGAGGACCGGCATGTGGGGGCGCACCCGGTTGAAGAACGCGTGCGCCGCCTGGAACTCGCCGTGGCGCGCGCGTTGGCTCAGATCGCCCGAGACCACCGCCGCCGTCGCGCCCAGCGTAGGCAGAAACTCCTCCAGCGCCTCGATCTGGGCGAGGTCGGCATGGGCTCCGAAGTGGAGGTCGGAGATGTGAGCGAGCAGGATCTGGTCGCCGCTCATCTCACCACACGATTCGGACGCGATACGTCAATGCCGCCTCGCCCCGTGCCGGCACCCAAACGCGGAAACGAGTCCGGGTGGAGGAGAGCTTCTCCGCCGGCAGGGAGCTCGCCAGTACCGTCCACTCGCCGGCCCGCTCCTCGATTACATCCACCGTGGCCACGCTGTCGGTGGCGTTCCTCACCGTGACACGATAGTCGGCCGTGGCGAGGGTGCGGACCCCGTACGCCTTGGTGCTGTCGCGCCGGGTGACGTACCCGGTCTGGACTCGCCGCGCGGTTAGATCGAAGGCCACACCGGCATCGAGCCGGAGGTCCCGTCCCGCCGGCGTGTGCTCCATCGCCGCCTCCCCCACCAGCTGGGGGCGGCCGGCGCTGTCCGGCTGATAGATGCGCGCGACGCCGCCGGGCAGGGGCCGATCGCCGAATTTGCTCTCGTGCGGCCGCTTGATCGTGTAGCTCACCTCGACCGGCACTTCCTCCTCCTCGCCCTGCTGGGGCAGGAAGCCCCAGTAGGGGACCATGCCGCGTACGACGTAGTTGCGCTCGTACGGGACCTCGACCGGCTCGAAGAGCGCGACCGAAGTGGTAAGGCCGGGACGCAGCGTGCTCTTGCCCGGAAGCGAGTAGAGGTGGAACTCGCCCACCCGCTGCTCCGCCGCGGCATCGTCCGCGAACGCCGCGGCGGCCTCCAGCCGGCGCTCCAGCGGCCTCGGGGGCCGAGGCTGCTTGTCCGCCCGTCCGACCGATCCGGCCAGGAGCTGAATCTCGGCGTTGTCCGCGCGGAGGCCCTGAGACTCGAGCACCGCCAGGCCGGCGACCCGGGCGTTGCGGGTGCCGAGTACCATCTGATAGCTGGCTTGCCAGCCGGCGCCGCCGGTGAAGAACCCCAGTCGGAGCCGGTCGTGGCTCCGGCCGCTCCGCAGATCGAGGCTGGTGGCCGGGTCGGCGACCACGACGTCGGCGGGATAGAGCGCAGCCCCCGGCGGCTGGAAGGTGACGCGCCCGTCCGGAAGCTGGAGCCGCAGGGGATCCACGCCCAGCACCATGGCACTCAGCGTGTCCTTCGACTCGGGCAGACGGAACACCACCCGCCGTCCCACGGAGCGGCGCAGCACGCTGCCCTCGTCGGTCGCGCCGTCGTAGGTGAGCCGGGTGATCGCCACCCCCGAGTCGAGCGGAAAGAGCGAGGCGGGATCCAGCTGGCCCAGCTCCACCTTGTGAGTGGACGCCCCCTTCGGAACTGCCACCGGCAGCTCGCGCCGGACCAGGACCCGGCCGTCGTTATAGATGGTGAGACTGGTCTGGGCCTGAAGCGGGGCGGCGGGGCCGCGGGGCAGCGGGGCCGCCATGGCCCCGAGCACCACGAGCATCCTCGCGCTGACCATCCTGCTGCCCCGCTGCCCCGCTACCCCGCTGCCGATCCTCATTTCATGATCTCCAAGGCCACGCGGCTCGAGATCCGCCGCACGATGATGTAGGTCGCCAGAACGGCGATCGCCCCGTAGACCCGAGCCATCGGGTCGGGGGGCATGCGAAAGGCGACGTACAGTCCCATCAGTAGCGTCGCGGCGAGGGAGATGCGATTGGCGACCCGGGATGCACGTTTGGAGCGCTCGGCTAGACATTGTGGGCAGAGATCCCCCCAGGCGAGGCCGATCACCCGGCGCTCGCAGCGGGCGCAGGGGACCTCAGGCAGCCCGCCGCGCGACAGCATCGCCGAACTCCTCCGTGGACGCGGTGCCGCCCAGGTCGCGGGTCCGGGTCCCGTCCCTGACGATGGTGTCCACCACGGCCCGGCGCACCCGGTCGGCGCGGTCGAGCTCGCCGAGGTGATCCAGCATCATCGCCGCGGCGAGGATCTGGGCCGAGGGATTGGCCAGCCCCTGCCCCGCGATGTCGGGCGCGCTGCCGTGGACCGCCTCGAAGATGGCGGCCTTGGTGCCGATGTTGGCCCCCGGCGCGAGCCCGAGTCCGCCGACCAGACCGGACACCTCGTCGCTCAGAATGTCGCCGAACATGTTCGTCGTCACCATCACGTCGAACTGCTCCGGCCGGAGCACCAGCTGCATCGCCGTGTTGTCCACGATCATGTCGTTCGACTCCACCCGGCCGGCGTACTCCCCGGCGACCTGGCGGCCGACCTCGAGAAAGAGCCCGCTCACCATCTTCAGGATGTTCGCCTTGTGCACGATGGTGACCTTCCGGCGGCCGTGCTTGAGGGCGTACTCGAAGGCGTAGCGCACGATCCGCTCGCACCCCGCGCGGGTCACGATCGCCATGGATTCGGCCACCGCCCGCGGATCGTCACCGATCTGCACGAAGTGCTCGACCCCGATGTAGAGGCCCTCGAGGTTCTCCCGGACCAGCACGATGTCCACGTTTTCGAACCGCCCGCCCGGAAGGATGGTCTTGGCGGGCCGGATGTTGGCGAAGAGCTCGAATTCCCGGCGAAGACCGACGTTGACCGAGCGGAAACCGGTGCCCACCGGCGTGGTGAGGGGACCCTTGAGGGCCACGGTGTTCTTGCGGATGCTCTCGACGGTGGCGTCGGGGAGCGGGGTACCGGTGGCGTCGACCGCCGCCATGCCGGCCAGCTCCTCATCCCAGTTGAACCGCAGCCCGGTCGCCTCGAGCACCTTCACCGTCTGGGCGGTGATCTCCGGTCCGATCC
>Ga0299913_10002550_pt1 | contig 14451 bp, 13 predicted proteins | sample RVTome_9_FD_201360 | JGI IMG/M metagenome (GOLD analysis project Ga0299913, IMG submission 201360) | Soil microbial communities from uranium-contaminated site in the Upper Colorado River Basin, Wyoming, United States - RVT155D38 (version 2) ... | reverse complement strand
GGTGATGATATTACCCCCCCCCCCCCCCCGAACACACCTGGGACTCTGCCCATGACTTGGTTGCGCGACGCAGTTTGACCCCACGGCCTGCTGCACCTGATGCGGGCCGGTTACCTGCTGATGGGGTCGGCCTCGCGCTCGTGAAGTGTCCGCTCCTCAGCGATGGGCAAGGCCGACCAGGTCGGCGCTCACACGCCACAGACGGCCTGCGACGGCCTCGTCGTCACCGCGTTCGGAGGGCCGCTTCTCCTTGCCATTGGCGAAGTAGCGGCCCGTCACCCCCTCGATGTCGGGAGCGGATGCCACCCGGATCGACGTCGCGGCACCCCGAGCAGGACTCCTCATAAAGGGGCGCAGGAACGGCACCAGCAACCGCTGGGTGCGGCCGGGGTCCTCGGCTCCGAACGCGGTGCTCACCACGCCGGGATGCAGCGCGTTGGCGGTGACCCCGCTGCCCTGCAGCTTCCTGGCGAGCTCGTAGGTGAACAGAACGTTGGCTAGCTTGGACTGGTTGTAGGCCCGTGCGCCGGAGTAGGACCGCTCGCCCTGGAGGTCGTCGAAGTCGATCCGACCCTGGGCGTGTGCGTGGGAGGAGACCGTCACCACCCGGGCGGTGGCGCCCTGCTTCAGTCGATCCAGCAGGAGGCCGGTGAGCAGGAACGGCGCGAGGTGGTTGACCGCGAAGGTCCGCTCGAGCCCATCTGCGGTGACGTGCCGGGTGTTCCAGTAGCCGCCCACGTTGTTGACCAGTACGTCGATCCGCGGCAGTCGGTCGAGTGCCTCGGCGGCCAGTCGGCGCACCTCCGATTGGGATGAGAGGTCGGCGACGAAGACGTCGACCCGCGCGCCGGTCGCTGCGCGGATCCTGGAAGCCGCGGCCTCGGCGCGGGTGGCGTGCCGGCCGGTGATCGCGAGATTTGCGCCCATCGCGGCCAGGCCGAGGGCGGTCGCCTCACCGATGCCCCCTGTGCCGCCGGTGATCAGCACCGTCCGGCCGGCCATCGCCGTCATTTGTCGGCCTGCGTCAGGCGGGTCGCCGAGCCGGTCATGCATCGCCCTTGGTGGCGGCTGCTGCGTCGTACGCCGCGGGCGTGATGCTGGCGATGCGTAGCCGAGCGAGGTGGGCGTCGGTTCGGTCCTGGTCGTCGAGAACATGCTGGATCGCAGAGCTCAGGTCGTCGGCGGATCGGAGGAGCCGCCGCGCCGCGTCTAGGTCGCCCTGGTCGGCGGCCAGTCGGGCGAGCGCGTCCATCGCGAGCACCTGGGCTTCCGCGTCGCGAGCACTCACTGCTTCCGCGAGTATCGAGTCCAGCTGGTCGGCGGCGCGTGCGCTGCCGGTTGCGGACGAGAGTGCGGCCAGCAGGCATCGGGTGAGCAGGGCACCATCGCCTCCCCCGGATGTGCGGTACCACCTGTCGGTCTGTTCGAGAAGGACCAGGGCAGCGTCGGGCTGGCCCGCTGCCCGCAGCAGCCGGGCAAGGTTCACCCGCGCGGTGGCCGCGATGCGCAGGTCGCCGCTGCGTCCGGCGGCGAGGATCGCTCGCTTCAGGGTCTCGGTGGCGGCGGCTGTGTTGCCGGATCGATGTTCGACCCTGCCGAGCGTTTTCAGGTGGAGAGCGGCCTGCCCGAGGAACCCGAGGCGTTCGGAAGCCTCGGCGGCCCGGGTGAGGAAGCCGGCGGCCTCGTCGAGGTGGCCGACGGCCTGGGCGATGGCGCCGAGCAGTCCGTCGGCATGGACCAGCGCCCAGGAGTCGCCGATCGGGGTCAGGAGGTCCACGGCTTCGTTGGCTGCTGTGGTGGCGCCGGTGGTGTCGCCGAGCATGCTCGAGGCGTACGCCGCGAGGACGAGGCTCGTGGCCACCTCCCAGTCGAGGCCGAGCGGCCGGTAGACGGTGAGGCTCGCGCTGGCCAGCTCGAGCGCATCCCGCGGGCGGCCCTGCTGGATGCGGAGGAAGGCCAGGTGCCGGCGGGCGTCGGCCAGGAGGCGGTCGTCGCCACGTTGCGTCGCGAAGCCGAGCGCTTCATCGAGATCGGTCTCGGCCTGTTCGAGGTTGCCGGCGGAGGTCTCGAGCCAGCCCGCGAGCAGCAGACCCGTTGCCCGCTCTCTCGGTGTGGTGAGCGATCCGGCGGCCTGGAGCGCGGATCGGACCCGGGTGGCGCCCGCCACGCCGTCGCCGTGCACGACCCAGGCCCAGCCGAACCCGGTCGCGATCCGGACCCCCAGCATCGGGCCGTGGTCGGCGGACCAGCTGAGCGCGGTGTCGATGTTGGCCCGCTCGGCCCGGATCACGGCAAGACAATCGGGCTGGGCCCTGCCACGCACGGTCGCGTCGCAACGATCGGCGGCCTCGGCGAGCCACGCTGCGTGCGCCGCGCGGGCGTCGTCGGCGAGGCCGGAGTCACGCAGCTGGTCGAGCGCGAAGTCCCGGATGCTGTCGAGCAGCCGGTAACGCCCCGCGCCTTCCGCGGTGACCTCGACGCTGACCAGTGATCGATCCGCGAGCCGGCCCACGACGTCGACAACCGACGCCGCAGGCACCCCCAGGGCCGCGAGGACATGCTCCGCGGCGTCGAGAGGTGCACCGCCGGCGAAGCAGGAGAGCGCCCAGAGTCCACGTTGTTCGTCGGGGAAGAGCAGCTCGTAGCTCCAGCCGATCGCGGCAGCGAGCGCGCGGCGCCGCTCGGGGCGACGGCTGGTCGGGTCCCGGAGCAACGCGAAGCGGTCATCGAGTCGTCTGGCGATCTCCTGCACCGACAGCGACCTGACCCTGGCCGCGGCCAGCTCGATGGCCAGGGGCAGTCCGTCGAGGGAGAGGCAGACCTCCTCGACGGACGTCGCGGTCTCCTCGTCGAGCACGAACCGCCTGCGGATCTCGGCCGCCCGGTCCGCGAAGAGGGCCATGGAGTCCGCGATCGGGAGCGGCTCCAGCTGGTAGATAGTCTCGCCGTCCAGGTCGAGCCGGACCTGGCTCGTCGCCAGCACCCGCAGCCCGGTCGTGGCATCCAACAGGCTGCTCGCCAGTTCGGCCACGCCGTCGACGACGTGTTCGCAGTTGTCGAGCACCAGGACGGCCTCGGAGCCGGAGAACCGTTCGACCAGCATCTGTTCGCCGCCCGCCAACCGCAGCGTCTCCGCGACCGTCCGGGGAACCGACGCGGAGGCATCTACGCCGTCGAGGCGCACCAGCCACACTCCCCCGGGTGCGGCGAGTCCGCGGGCCACCTCGATGGCCAGGCGGGTCTTGCCGACGCCGGCCGGGCCGACCACCGTCACCAGACGCCGGTCGCGCAGGAGATCGTCGACCGCGGAGACCTCGGCCTCCCGGCCCACCAGCGACGAGGACAGTGCCGGGATGTTGCCCACCGGTCCGGCGAGCACCTCCGGTCGGCCTCCGGCGGGATCGAGTGCCTGACTCTGCTGCAGGATCTGGTCCTCCAGGGCGCGCAGGCCAGGGCCAGGGTCTACCCCGAGCTCGTCAACGAGCAGCTCGCGCACCCTGGTGTACGCCGCGAGCGCGTCGGCCTGGCGGCCCATCCGGTAGAGCGCGGTGATCAGCGAGGACCACAGCCCCTCGCGGAGCGGGTACTGGCTGACGAGACCCTCCAGCTCCCCGACCACCTCGCCGCCGAGACCCAGGTCCACCCGAGCCGCCAGCTGGTCCTCCAACAAACCGAGGCGCACCTCCTCGAGGCGCGCGCGGTGCGGCTGGAGCCAGTCCCCCTCTCCCGCGTCGACCAGCACCTCGCCGCGGAACAGCTCAAGCCCTTCGGTTGAGATCTCCAGCGCAGTAGCCGGGTCACCCGCACGTCGCGCGGCTGTCGCCGACGCGGCCAGCCCCGCGACACGCAACGCATCGACACGGTCGGGGTCGACATCGAGGGTGTAGCCGCCGTCCCCGCTGGTGACGAGACCGGGCTCGGCCAGGGCTCGTCGGAGCTGGGACACCTTCGACTGGAGCGTGTTCCGGCCCGTGGCGGCATCGCCCCAGAGGTCCTCGATGATCCGATCGGTCCGGACCAGTCGTCCGGCATCGAGGGCGAGCCGAACCAGCACCTCAGTGGTCTTGCCCGACGGCAGCGTGAGCAGGACGCCGTCGCGGCGAACTTCGAGGGGTCCGAGCACGGCCAGCGTCAACACCTCCTGAGCGTATGCCTGGCGTGCCCGTCGACGAGGGCAACAGCAAGGAGAAGTCGGCCCGTATCGCCCATGCCGCTGACAACACCTCGCGGAAGGCGGTCGGCCGCACGGGCGGCAAGGCCGGCTCGCAACGAGACTGGAACGTCGACGCCCTGCGCAATCGGGCCGGCGAGATCGGCATCGAGGGTCGGTCGAAGATGAACACGAGCGAGCTGGTCAACGCGCTGCGGATCCACTGAGGGGTGCGGCCGGCTTCACCTGGCGGTGTCCGATGACCCATTCGGCGACGGCGAGGTTGATCACCCAGCCGGCACCCTTGAGGAGATCGTCCCGGAGCTCGCCCGTCCCGACCAGTGCGCCGCCGAAGCCTTCGGTGAACGCCTGGGTGCCGGCGGCCAGGCCGATGGCGTAGGCGCGGATCATCCACGCCCGGTGAGTCGAGAATTCGTGGCGGCGGGCCGCGGCGTACCCGAGGAGGAGGCAGGCGGCCATGCCGGAGGCGAACACCAGTCGCAGCACGAAGAGCAGCCCGCCGGTGCCGGCCTTCGGCGCGTAGCCCAGCGTCAGCCACAGTGCCGAGGCCGCCACGAGCAGGCCGGCGACTGCCAGGACGCGACCGGCCCGGCGGTGCCACGAGCGGTGCCGGCGCCGGAAGCGTGGGACGAACTGGAGCGTGCCGATGACGGCGTAGGTGGCGGCGCCGAGGATGTGCACCACGAGGGCCAGCGGGAAGCCGGCGAAGCGGTCGTCGGCCGGCAGCACGTCCGGCCCACCGGAGAGCTGGACGAGGCGGAGGGTCCCAGCGGCGAGCGGGATGGCGCTGAGCGCCACCAGCGCCACGGGGACCGGCCAACTCGACCTGCGGGCGAGTCGGTCAGACATCGTCGGGCTCGATCTGTACGACGGAGAGCAGCGGCAGGCCGAGGTCGCGGAGCCTGGACAGGAGCCCGTGCAGTGCGGCCTGGTCGGCGACGCGCCCGCGGATGACGGAGGCGCCGTCGGCTGTCGTGCTCAGGGTCATCCCGTCGAACCAGGTCGCCCAGCGCGGCTCGAGCCGGCCCTGGAGGTGGATCTCGTACCAGCCGGCATCGCTGTGTCCGGTGCGTGCGGTGTTCATGCCGCCGAAGCTAGGAGCAGATGCGGTGAGTGGGCGTCACACCATGTGGTGATCGGGGTGGTGATCTTCGCGTGCGAAGCCTGCTAGCTCAGTGGGCGAGCAGACCGAGCCGGTGTGCCTTGCTGACTGCGGCGCGCCGGTTGTTGACGCCGAGCTTGGTGTAGATGTGCTTGGTGTGGGTGCGCACCGTGTTGAGGGAGACCACGAGATGGCGGGCGATGTCGGGCCCGTCCAGGTCGCTGGCGAGGAGGCGCAGTACGTCGAGCTCGCGGTCGCTCAGCGGGTCGATGAGTGGCTGGGCGGCCGCCTGCGGTGATGCCGGGCCACGCTCCGGGCCTGCCTTCGCCGCCTCGAGCACGCGCCTCAGGAACGGCCAGTCGGGGCGGTGGCGGGCGAGCATCTCCAGCAGCTTCACCATCGGTGGCCCCTCGGCGACGAAGACGCGGATCCAGCCTCCGGGCTCCGCGAGTGCTAGGGCGCGCTCGAGCGGCGCGACGTCCTGCTGGGTGAGCGACTGCACGGCGAGGATTTCGATGACGATGCGGACCCGGCCGCCACTCTCTGCGGCGGCCAGCAAGCGGTCGAGGAGGGCGAGTGCCTCCGCTCGTGCCTCGGGTGACTGCTGGGCTAGCAGCACCCGGGCCAGGGTCACGTGCTCGTACTCGTGCAGGTAGGAGAGCTCGTCGTCGGTGGTCAGCCCCTGCCGGTGCGCCCAGGCGAGCGCTCCGGCGACGTCGCCGTGCGCGGCCAGCATCCGCGCGTGCACAGCGGGCACCGGCTGCACGTTGGGCGAGTAGTCGCCGACGTACACACGCTGTGCTTCCTCGAGCAGCTGGACAGCGGTGGCCGGGTCGCCCTCCGCCTCGCGGAGCCGGGCCATCGCGACCCGCCAGCGGTACGGGTTCTGGGCCAGCGCGGCCGAGCCGCCGAGCTCGTCGGCACGGCGCAGGTGGTCGGCCGCCGCAGCCAGGTCGTTGCGCTCCCAGGCCACCCGGCTCAGCCCCACGAACATGTCGGCGGTCCCCCGCAGGCCGGGCTCCTCACCCTCCGCGAGCTCGAGGGCACGCTCGAAGCCCCGCCGTGCGTCGTCGAGTCGACCCTGGGTCATGTCCAGGTCTGACAGTGTGATCGTGCAGCCCAGGACGTCCGCGATGCGGCCGGCCCGCTTCAACCCGTCGATCGCAGCGGAGTAGCCACGGTGGGCGGCCTCGAGGTCGCCCAGGGTCCAGGACGCCAGGCCGGACAGCGCGGAGGCTGCGGCGTGGACCAGGTGGTCGTCATGCGTTGCGAGGTCGTTGGCACGCTGGGCGTGCGCGACGGTGCCGACCGGGTCGCCGGCGTTGAGCGCGAGAGCGGCCCGGTACATCTCGATGGAGGCCGGGACCCGCTCCAACCCGTCGCTGTCGTGGACCACGAGCTGGTCCTCGGGCAGCGCGAGCTGCCGCTCGACGTCCTGCAGCCGCGCCTCGACGCCGTCGAACAGATTGCAGGACATCAGGGCGCCGACCACGCCGATGGCCAGGACCGGCCGGTTCCGGAGCACCTCGTCGGGGAGAGCCTCGGCCCAGGCCACGATCACCTCCTCACGGCGGACCCGGCTCACGGACGGGATCGCGAGCTCGGCCAGCTCCGCCGCGCGCTCGACGTGGCCCGCCGCCAAAGCGTGCCCGATCGCGGGTTCGGGCTCGCCGGCCTCGTCGTACCAGTCGCTGGCCCGGCGGTGCAGCCCCGCCACCCGCTCGGGCTGCTCGGCCAGCAGATGCGTGCGCAGGACGTCGGCGAACAGGTGGTGGTAGCGGTACCAGCGCCGCTGGTCGTCGAGCGGCACCACGAACAGGTTCCGCCGATCCAGCGACTCCAGCATCCGGCCGCTCCCGGTCGACTCGGTGACGGCGTCGCAGAGCGGGCCGCTCAGCCGGTCGAGGATCGCGGTGCCGAGCAGGAAGTCGCGCACCCCGTCGGGCTGACGGTCGAGGACCTCGTCGACGAGGTAGTCCACGACGTACCGGTCGTCCCCGGCGAACCCGGCGATGAAGCCGGACGGGTCCGCACGGTCCCGGAGCGAGAGGGCGGCGAGCTGCAGGGAGGCGATCCAGCCCTCGGTGCGGGCTTCGAGCGCCGCGACGTCGGTGGCGTCGAGGTCGAGCCCCGCCGCGCCGGTGAGGTACGCCGTGGCTTCCTCGTGGGTGAACCGCAGATCGGCTGCGCGGACCTCGGTCAAGTCCTGGCGGGCACGAAGGCGCGGCAGCGGCAGCGCTGGGTCGGCGCGGGTGCTGATGACGAGGTGTACCTGCGGTGGCAGGTGCTCGACGAGGAACGTCATTCCGGCCTGGATCTCCGGGCCCTCGGCGAGGTGGTAGTCGTCGAGCACGAGGTCCACGTCGTCGGGGAGGACGCTGAGCTCGTTGAGGACGGCGGCAAGGACGGTCTCCATCGGCTGGCCGGCCCCCAGCAGTGCAAGGCCGGCGGCACCGCTCCCGGGTGCAGCCCGCTCGAGGGCGGTTAGTACGTAGGTCCAGAAGACATCCGCCTTGGTGTCGGCCTCGTCCAGCGACACCCACGCCGTCCGCCGGCTCCCGCCCGCGGCGGCAGGCCCGGCCAGCCACGCCGTGAGCAGCGTCGTCTTCCCGAAGCCGGCCGGGGCCGAGACGAGCGTCAGCCTCCGCCGTTCCGTCCCCAGGAGGCGATCCAGGCGTGGACGGGCCACGAGCCCCTCGCGCGAGCGCGGGAGGAAGAACTTGGTGTCGACCAGGGCGACCGGCATCACGGCTCCCCTCGTGCGCGGCGTCGGGGACGAGCGTAGGCGAACGAGATCACCCTGGCGCTCACCACGTGTGGTGACGACCGCTCACCACATCGGTTCCTAGCTTCGCGCTTACCCGAACCACTCACCCCGAAAGGCACGATCATGAACAGGTTCACCCGCAGCATCGCAATGACGAGTGCGAGGCACCCCTGGCGCACCATCACGAGCTGGGCGGTCGTCCTGGTCGCCATGCTCTTCCTCGCCGTCAGCGGTGGCGGCACGTTCAGCGAGGACTTCGCCGCGAAGGGAAGCCAGAGCGACCGCGCCAGGCAGCTGCTCGCCGAGAACTTCCCCGAGGCGGCCAAGGGCACGGCCCTGGTCGTGTTCGAGGCCGAGGACGGCACCACCCTCGACGGGCACCGTGCGGACCTCGAGACGGTGCTGAGCGACGTGGCCGCCCTTGAGCACGTCGAGTCGGTGGCCGACCCGTTCGCGGCCGGCACCATCTCCGAGGACGGCCGGATCGCCTATAGCCAGCTCACCCTCGACGTACCCGAGCGAGAAATGGGGAAGCCGGCCTTCACTGTGCTCTCCAACGCCGTCTCCGGCACTGACGTGTCCGGTCTGCGCGTCGAGCTGGGCGGCGACGCCGTGTTCCTGAACGCCGAGGACAAGACGTCGAGCCACACGGGCATCGGCCTCCTCGTCGCACTCCTGGTCCTGCTGGTCGTTTTCGGCACCGTCGTCGCGGCCGTCATCCCGATCGGCCTCTCGATCGTCGCGGTGGGCGCCGGCATCGGTGGCATCACCCTGCTGGCCGGTTCGATGGACGTGTCGGCCTCCGCAATCCCCGTGGCCGGGCTCGTCGGCCTGGGCGTCGGCGTCGACTACGCGCTCTTCGTGGTGGCCCGCTACCGCGAGAACCGCGCTGCCGGCATGGCCAACGACCGCGCACTCGCCCAGGCCATGGGCTCGTCCGGCTCTGCGGTCGTGTTCGCGGGCGGCACCGTCATCATCGCCACATCAGCTCTCGCCATCACCGGCCTGGGCGTGCTCACCTCGATCGGCCTGTCCACTGCCCTGATGGTGCTCTTCGCCGTCGCCGCGGCCATCACGCTGCTGCCCGCCCTGCTCGGCCTGCTCGGTGACCGCATCGACACCGGCAAGCTGGTGCGCCGGCACCGCCCGGCCAAGCGTGCCGAGGACACCGTCTGGTGGCGCTTCGGCCACCGGGTGTCGGGCCGGCCCTGGCCCTACCTGCTCGGCGCAGTCGTCACCCTGGTCGCGATCGCGATCCCGGCCTTCTGGATCCACACCGCCTTCCCGGCGGCAGGGGACGCACCCGCGGAGACCACCCACCGGCAGGCCTACGACCTGCTGGCGGAGGGCTTCGGCACCGGGATCAACGCACCGCTCCTCGTGGTCGTCGACCTGGACGCCTCCGGCGTCGACGCCGCCGGCATCCCGGCCCTGACCGACGACATCGCCTCGATCCCGCGGATCGTCTCCGTGAGCGAGCCGCAGGTCTCGTCCGACGGTGACACCGTGGTCTTCACCGCGATCCCCACCACGGGACCGGCGGACGCGGACACCTCGGTCACCATCGACCAGGTGCGGGACGTCATCCCCGGCAACGTCTACGTCTCCGGCATCACTGCCATCACCGACGACCTCACGGCCCAGCTCAGCGAGACCCTGCCGCTGTTCATCGGGGCAGTCATCGCGGTGTCGTTCCTGCTGCTGATGCTGGTGTTCCGCTCGATCGCGGTCCCGCTGAAGGCGGCCGTGATGAACCTGCTCTCGATCGGCGGTGCCTACGGCGTCCTGGTCGCGGTCTTCCAGTGGGGATGGGGCGCCGAGCTGCTCGGCCTCGAGGGGCCGACCCCGATCACCTCGATCATCGTCGTGATTATGTTCCCGATCCTCTTCGGGCTCTCGATGGACTACGAGGTGTTCCTGCTGTCGCGGATCCGTGAGGAGTTCGTCCGGACCGGGGACAACGCCGAGTCGGTCGCCCGCGGGCTGGCCGGGACCGGCAGGGTGATCACCTCGGCCGCGCTGATCATGATCGCGGTGTTCCTCAGCTTCGTCGCCAGCCCGGTGCCGTCGCTGAAGATGCTCGGCCTCGGGCTCGCCACCGCGATCCTGATAGACGCCACCATCGTCCGCATGGTGCTGGTGCCGGCCACGATGGCGCTGCTCGGCAAGGCCAACTGGTGGATCCCCGCCTGGCTCGACCGGATCTTGCCGCGCCTGACCGTCGAGGAGTCCGGCGAGCCGCACGGGGAGGCCGACGACTCGGCGTACGGCTCGGCTGGGGTGACCGCCCCGGAGGTGCTCGTCGGTCGCTGAGCCATCCCGACACCCGCTGGCCCTTGGCAGTATGCCGAGGGCCAGCGGGCTGTGTCGGTCCGGTCGCGATGAGCTCTGCCGTCGATCGTCAGGTGCGCGTCAGCGCATCGTCAGCGGCTCACCCAACAGTGGCCCCATGCCCGATGACATCGACCACCTGCTCCGCCGCCTGATCGGCGGCGACGCCACCGCTCCCACCGAGATCCTCGAGCGCGCCGAGAGCGACCGGTCTCCGCTGCTGCAGGTGGCCGCGGCACTCGTCAGCGACGAGCCCGCCCGCTTCCTGGCCGGCGCGTCCGAGACCGCCACCACCAGCCGGGACCGCCAGCTCGTCGCCCTCGCCACCGCACACGTGAACGGCGACAGGGAGCTACTCGACGCGCTCGTCCGCGACCACCTGGCCGACCACCCCGACAACATCCTCGCGGCCTGGATCGCCGCCCAACACACCCCCGCCGGCTGACCAGCCGGCACACGCAACACAACCTAGAAGGAGTCACCATGCACGACATCCAGATCACCCCGACCACCACCCCCACGCGGGTCTCCTCACCCCGAGCCGCAGGCCGGTGGATGGCGACCTTCCTCGGAATCCCGGTGGCCGGCTACGCCGGCTGGCTGGTGTCCGGGCACGTCGACAGCGTCAGCGCCTCGCTCATCGGCGCGCTGATCACCGGCGCCCTCCTCGGCGCCGTCCAGCTGTGGGGGTTCGGCCGGAACCGGCCTCCCGTCGCCGCCTGGATCGTGGCGACCACCCTCGGGCTGATGGTCGGGCTCGGGATCGGCGCCGCGATCGTCGACTACGAGACCAGCCTCGGCGCGCTCGTCGTCCAGGGCATCGTCTCCGGCCTCGCCGTCGGTGTGGCCCAGGCCCTGGTGCTCCGCCCCCGGCTCGGCAACGTGGCCCTCGCCTGGCCCCCCGCCCTCTCCGCGATCTGGGCGGCCGGCTGGGCGACCACCACCGCCGCCGGCATCGATGTCGACAAGCAGTTCGTCATCTTCGGCGCCAGCGGAGCACTCGTCGTGACCGCCCTGACCCTCGTGCTCCCGCTCGCTCTCAACCGGCCCGACCAGGCCGCGTCATGAGCCGCCGCGTCCCGTTCGGAACCAGCGAACCTCAGGAGGGCCGCTAAATGACCATCGAACGCACCGCGGGCGCGCTCCTCGTCTTCCTGCCCGTGATGTTCAACGTGTGCTTCGCACTGCTCGCGCAAAGCTTCGACTACCCCGACATCCTGCGACGACCCACCTCCGAGATCCTCAGCCGGTTCCGCTCCGGCGGTGCGCGCCTCGTGCTGCTGTGGTGGGCCTTCGCGCTGACCGCGATCCTGCTCGCACCCGCGGTGGTCCTGGTTGGTCACGCCCTCGTCGGCGCCAACGCCGGCCTGGTCGCGGTCTCCGTGACGACCGGGGTGCTGGCCGCCGCTGTCCAGTTCCTCGGCCTGGTCCGCTGGCCCTTCCTGGTCCCCTACCTCGCTCGGGCCGATGCCGATGCCGATGCAAGCCCGGCGCGTCGCGAGGCCATCGACATCGTGTTCCAGTCGTTCCAACGCTATCTCGGGGTCGCCGTCGGCGAGCATCTCGGCTACCTGTTCACCGGCGCCTGGAGCGCCCTGACCGGCGTCGCTCTGATGCAAGCCACCAACACGCCCTGGTGGCTCGGGCTCGCCGGAGTGGTCATCGGCGGCCTGCTGATGGTCTGCTCGTTCGAGTTCATCGGCGCCTTCGAGGAGAAGGGCTGGAAGGTGGCGGCCGTCCTGACGCCCATCGGGTACGTCGCTTGGTCCCTGTGGCTGATCGCGGTCGGGGTTGCTCTGCTCCTGTAATGGTCGCGAGAGTGGTCGCGCGCCCTCACCTGGGCGACTTCACGGGCGATGCGCCCGGCCCTATGGCCAGGCTGGACGGTCAGCTCTTGGCCTGGACGGGTGTGGCGGGACGGACGTGCATCCGCTCGCCGTGTCGCCCGAAGAGGCTGAGAATCTCCGCCGGCTGGGTCCCGTTGCTGCCGAACCAGTGCGGCACCCGGGTGTCGAATTCGACCGCCTCGCCCGGACCGAGCTCAAGATCATGATCGCCCAGGATGAGCCGCATCCGCCCCGACAGCACGTACAGCCACTCGTACCCCTCGTGCGTCCGCGGTTCCGGCTTGGCCTTCGAGGTCGGGATCACGATCTTCCACGCCTGCATGCCGTCGGGCTGACGAGTCAGCGGGATGACCGTTCGCCCCTTGACCCGCCGCGGCTTCAGCCGGATCCGGGGGTCCCCCACCTCGGGAGCACCGACCAGGTCATCCAGCGGCACCCGGTAGGTCTGCGCCAGTGGGAGCAGCAGCTCCAGACTCGGGCGGCGCTGCCCGGACTCGAGCCGTGACAGGGTGCTCTTGGAGATGCCGGTCGAGGCCGAAACGCCGGTCAACGTCAACCCCCGCTGGCCGCGCAGCTGCTTCAACCGGGGCCCCACCTGGTCGAGTGCCGCCGCGATCGCGCCGGCCGTGTCATCCACCCGTCCATCACAGCGTCGATTCCCGGAAACAGCAACACTCGTTGTCGCAGCATCAACTCGCGTGGAGGCTTGGGGACATGAACGATTTCGACGTAGTGGTAGTCGGTGGCGGCGCCGCCGGCCTGTCCGCGGCCCTCGTGCTGTCCCGTGCCCGGCGCAAGGTGCTCGTCATCGACTCCGGCACACCGCGCAACGCCCCGGCGGCCCACATGCACGGCTTCCTGTCTCGCGACGGACTCCCTCCCAGCGAGCTGCTGGCCATCGGACGCGACGAGGTCAAAGGCTACGGCGCCACCATCATCGACGACGCCGTGACCCAGGTCGTTCCGAACGGCGAGTCCCACTTCCGGGTGCTGCTCGGCGACGGGCAGCGGATCTCGACACGGCGACTCCTGGTCGCCACCGGCCTGCGCGACGAACTGCCCGACATCCCCGGGCTGCGCGAACTTTGGGCCCGCGACGTCCTGCACTGCCCCTACTGCCACGGCTGGGAGGTCCGCGACCAGCACCTCGCCGTGCTCGGCACCTCCCCCGAGGCCGTCCGCTATGCCCAGATCGTCCGGCAATGGTCCGACGACGTCGTCTACATCACCGAACCGGGGACATTGACCGCAGCCGAAACCTCCCAGTTGGCTGCCCGGTCGATCGGGATCGTCGAAGGCACCGTCAAGCAGGTCCTGGCCGACGACGACCGGCTATCCGGCATCGAGATGGTCGACGGACGCGTCATCCCGCGCCAGGCCGTCTTCGTGCCGCCGCGGTTCGTCCCGAACAATGACCTGTTGCTCGGTCTCGGCTGTGACCTCGACGAGCACGGCTGGGTCACCATCGACTCCACCGGCCGCACCAGCGTCCCCGGCGTCTGGGTGGCAGGCAACCTGGCCAACCCCCGCGCCCAGGTCATCACCGCAGCCGGCGAAGGGACCGCGGCCGCAATCGCCCTGAACGCTGACCTTGTCGAGGAGGAGGTGCGCACCGCCGTCCACCACTTCGACCAGGACACCGCCTCCTGAACCCACGACCCGCGATCCCAAACCATTGACAAAGCCTCCGAGGAGACCCATGTCCACCCCGACCACGACCCCGACCCGCGCCAAAGCCGGGCCACCGACCAAGCACCAGCTCGCACTGATGATCTGGCTCGCGGTCTTCCCCACGCTGACCGCGCTCAACCTGGCGCTGGGTGACTGGCTGAGCACCCTGACACCCGTCCTACGCACCTTCGTCCTCGCCACCATCGCCGTACCAATCGTCATCTACGGCCTCATGCCCCAGCTGCACCGACTACGCGTTCGCCTGCTGACGCGCGTTGCCCGAGGATGACCTGCGCTGGCTTGGACTCGCACGCTCAGTTCCCCGCCCAGCCTCGATTCGTGCCGTCAGCAGAGCGGCCGCGTGCGGCCGTTCAACCGGCTGCCTGCTCAGCGTTCTGCCCGCACCCGCTCTGACCAAAGACCGCATCCCCTCGAAAGGGGAACCCATGTCCATCGCCACATCCGCCCATCGCCACATCCGCGGTCCCCGCCACCACCGCCGCGACCGACCTGCCCTGATGAGGACGACGTGGGTTACTACAACGGCCGCGGCCTCGGCTAG
>Ga0299913_10002549_pt1 | contig 14452 bp, 15 predicted proteins | sample RVTome_9_FD_201360 | JGI IMG/M metagenome (GOLD analysis project Ga0299913, IMG submission 201360) | Soil microbial communities from uranium-contaminated site in the Upper Colorado River Basin, Wyoming, United States - RVT155D38 (version 2) ... | reverse complement strand
CGCCAGATCAGGGTCGGAGGTGTGCCGATCGGCGGCGGCGCGCCCGTCGTCGTGCAGTCGATGACGCTCACGAAGACGCACGACGTGGACGCGACGATGGCGCAGATCGGCGAGCTCGTCTCGGCCGGCTGCGAGCTCGTGCGCGTCGCCGTCCCGAAGGGCGAGGACGCCGACGCGCTCGCCAAGCTCGTCTACCTGTCGCCTGTCCCGCTCGTTGCGGACATCCACTTCAACGCCTCGCTGGCGCTCAGGGCGGTCGAGGCCGGCGTCGCCGCCGTCCGCATCAACCCCGGCAACATCGGCGGGCCGGACAAGGTGGCCGAGGTGGTGCGGGCCGCGAAGGCGAAGGGCATCCCCATGCGGATCGGCGCCAACTCGGGCTCGCTGCCGAAGCACCTCCTCGAGCTGGCCCAAGAGGACACGGCCGCCGCGCTCGTGGAAGAGGCGCTCGAGCAGGTGCGCCTCCTCGAGAGCCTGGACTTCTACGAGTTCAAGATCTCCGTGAAGTCGAGCTCCGTCCCGACGATGATCCGCGCCTACCGCATGCTCGCCGAGCGCGTTCCGTACCCGCTGCATCTCGGCGTCACGGAGGCCGGCCCGCCCTCGACGGGCTCGGTCAAGAGCGCGATCGGCGTCGGCAGCCTCCTCATGGACGGGATCGGCGACACGATTCGCATCTCGCTGACCGCCGATCCGGTGGAGGAGGTGCGGGTCGCCTGGGAGATCCTCAAGGCGCTCGGCCTCCGCGAGCGCGGCCCGATCATGATCGCGTGCCCCTCGTGCGGCCGCGACAACGTCGGCGTCTGGAACCTGGCCGAGGCGGTCGAGGAGCGGCTGCGCGACTACCCGCAGGCCTTCGAGGTTGCCGTCATGGGGTGCGCCGTCAACGGCCCGGGCGAGGCGGGCGACGCCGACTTCGGCATCGCCGGCGGCCGCGACACCGGCTTCATCTACGCGCACGGTCGCGTGCTGAGAAAGGTCGAGTCGGACGTGCTCGTGCCGGAGCTGTTCCGCGAGATCGACGCGTGGATCGAGGGCGGCATGGTGCGGCCGAAGCGCCTCAAGCTCGCGAAGCCTGCGGCGCTCATGATGGCCGAAGCGGCCCAGCGGCCGTCGTAAGGCGGTGCGAGCCTCCCAGCTCTTCCTCCCGACCCTGCGGGAAGACCCGGGCGATGCCGACGCGGTCAGCCACAAGCTGCTCGTCCGCGGCGGCTTCGTCCGGCAGCTGAGCGCGGGCATCTGGACGTTCCTGCCGCTCGGCTGGCGCGTGCACGAGAAGATCGTCCAGATCGTCCGGGAGGAGATCAACGCGATCGGCGGCCAGGAGATGCTCATGCCTGTGCTCACCCCCGCGGAGCTCTGGCAGAAGACCGGCCGCTACGAGATTCCCGAGGTGTTCAAGTTCGCCGACCGCGCAGGACGCCCGCTGATCCTGCCCATGACGCACGAGGAGACGGTCACCTTCCACGCCCGTGAGATCAACTCGTACCGACAGCTCCCGCAGATCCTCTACCACTTCCAGACGAAGGACCGCGACGAGCCGCGGCCGCGCGGCGGGCTCCTCCGCGTGCGCGAGTTCATCATGAAGGATTCCTATTCCTTCGACCGCGACGAGGAGGGGCTCGAGAAGAGCTTCCGCCTGCACGAGGGTGCCTACCACCGCATCTTCGAGCGCTGCGGCCTCGAGTACTACGCGGTGCAGGCCGAGAGCGGGATGATGGGCGGGAGCGCGAGCGCCGACTTCCTCGCGCCCGCCGGCTCCGGCGAGAACACGCTCGTGACCTGCGAGGCGTGCGACTACGCGGCCGACCTCGAGATCGCGCGCGGCGTGCCCCGCGCACCGGAGTTCCCCGCGCGACTCGATGCGCCGGAGAAGGTGGAGACGCCGGGCGTGACGACGATCGAGGGACTCGCCGAGCTGCTCGGGATCGACCCCGCCGCGACATCGAAGGCCATGCCGGTCGTACGGCCGGACGGCACCGTCGTCCTCGGCCTCGTCCGGGGCGACGACCGGCTGAACGAGAGCAAGCTGGTCGGCGTGCTGCAGGGCGGCTTCCGGCCGGCGACCGACGAAGAGATCCGCGCCGCGTTCGGCGCCTCCGGCGGCTCGCTCGGCCCCGTCGGCGTCTCGGTCGAGGTGATCGCCGACGAGACGCTGCGCGACGGGCAGTTCGTCGCGGGCGCCAACCGCGACGGCTTCCACCTGCGCGGCGTCGAAGCCGGGCGCGACTACGAGGCCCGCTTCGCCGACCTGCGCGAGGCGAAGGAGGAGGACGCGTGCTCGAGGTGCGGCGGGAGCCTGCGCTTCCAGACCGCGATCGAGGTCGGGCACATCTTCAAGCTGGGAACGTTCTACTCCGTTCCCCTCGAGGCGACGTTCCTCGACGAGAACGGCAGCGAAAGGCCGCTCGTCATGGGAAGCTACGGGATCGGACCCGGACGCATCATGGCAGCGGCGGTCGAGCAGCGGCACGACGAGCACGGCATCGCGTGGCCGCGCTCGATCGCGCCCTACGAGGCGGAGGTCGTGGCCATCGGCGCCGCGGGGCCGGAGGCAGTCGAGACGGCCGAGCGGCTCGCCGACGAGCTCGAGGCGGCCGGCGTCTCGGTTCTCCTGGACGACCGCGACCTGCGGCCCGGCGAGAAGTTCGCGGACGCCGACCTGCTCGGCTGCCCCGTCCGCGTCACGGTCGGCAGGAAAACCCTCGAGGACGGACGCGCCGACGTCCTCGTCCGCGCCGGCCGGACGGAGGAGCGCGTCGCGGTCGACGGCCTGGCCGCCCACGTGAAGGAGATGCTCTGATGGCGAGGAAGCGACGCTTCTCGACCGAGCCCTTCGGGCAGACCGTGCAGTCGCTCATGGCCGAGCGCGCGGTCACCTACCGCGGGCTCGCCGCGAAGACCGGCCTCTCCGCGGGGTATCTGAACCACCTCGTGCACGGGAACCGGCCGGTGCCGTCGAACGACGTCATCGAGACGCTCGCGAAGGCGCTCAAGGTCGAGCCCGCGCACTTCCAGGAGTACCGCATCCGGTCGATCACGGCCCGCCTGGAGCGCATGCCGGAGCTCGTCGACCGGCTCTACCGGCGGCTCGAAAGCTAGCATTTCTCGAGTCAACTCTCGACGTCAGGTCGAGGGTGACGTTCTAGGCGGAAATCCGCAGCAGGAGCGCGACGAGGACGGCCGTGACCAGCGCGAGAGCGAGCGAGCTCACGAACGGCTGGAGGCGCGACGAGCGGGCCCGCATGCGTCGTGGTTCGCCCGCCGGCATGACGTTCCTCTCATCGCGCCCGGCGGCCGAACGGCTCGAAATGGGCTAGCGCCGGTCGGGGCGCTCGGACGAGAACCACTCGACAACCGCGACGAGCGTCCACGCGAGCGCCATGGCGACCGCGATCGCGGCCACGGGAAGCTGCGCCTGCCAGACGATCACGGCGACCGCGACGATGAAGGCCGCCTCGATCACGAAGCGCTTCGTCCGGCTGAAGCGCGCAGGCCTGGCGGGCGCGGGTGGGGCGGACTGCCGGGCCATCGGCTGCGGAGGGGCGGCCGGACGGGTCGCCGCATGCGCCGGTTGAGCGGGAAAAGCGCTCTGTTGAGCGGATTGAGCGTGGGGCGGGAGCCAGATCTCGCGGTTCGAAAGCTCCTCGACCTGTCTCGTGAGCTCGCTCACGCGCCGTCCGAGGTCCCCGGCGGCCTGTGCGGCTTGCGAACCGGGTGGCTGCTCCTGCGCCTGGGGGCGCCCCTCGAGCTCCGCGAGTCGGACACGGAGGTCGGCCAGCTCGTTCGTCAGCCGCAGGCTCTCGGCCTGCACGGTGAGCGCCCGATACTGCGCGATCTCCTGCGACTGGCGCTCGAAGCGGTCGAGCACCTCGCGGAAGAGGGCGGAGAGCATGTCCTCGGGGCGTTCCACCTCCGCCAGCTCCCCGCCGGGCCCGGGGCGGGGGAGGGGCGGGGACGCGGGGCCGCTCCGCGGGGCCCTCCGGCCGCCGTCCTCGAGCAGCCCGGCGCGGACGAGCTCGGAGCGGGGGATGCGCCGGCGGCCGTTGCGGACGACCGAGCGGAGCGATCCGCGCTCCACCCGCCGCGCGATCGCCTTCCGGCTCACGCCGGTCAGCTCGGCCGCTTCGCTGATCGTGTAGGTGCGCACGTGTCCCCTGGAGTGGCCGGGGTATCCCGGCGGACTGTGATTCTGCCGAACCCGGGCGGAGACGGCAAACGGAACCCCGCCCCGGGTGCCCGGACGGGGATACCCGGCGGGGCAAACGGGGTCGTTCCGGGTACCCCGCGGCGAGGATCGGCCCCGACGGGCTACGGGCAGTAGAGGTCCGGGTTCCAGCCGACCGCGCGGGCGCTCGTGGCAAGCGCCTCGGCCTCGGCGTTCGCGTCGCCCGCCGTCCGCGCCCGGGCCGCGTCGGCGAGCGCGCGTGCCCCGTCCGCGCCCCCGGGCTCCCCCGCGCCCGAGAGCGCCTCCGCGGCCGCTTCGGCGCGAGTCAGGGCCTCCTGAGCGTCCCCGTGGGCGAGGTAGGCGTGGGCGAGGTTGAAGAGCGCCAGGCCCGTGAGGCGGGGGCTCCCGATCTCCTCGCTCCACGTTCGGCCGCGCTCGAGCGCCTCGATCGCCTCGACGAAGCGCCCCTGCCGCAGGAAGACCATCCCCTGCTCGTTGACGACGTAGGCGCCGCCGACCGGCACGTGCGCGTCCTCGTAGAGGGTGAGGGCGCGCTCGGCGTGGTCGAGGGCCTCGTCGAGCCGGCCCAGGAGGTAGGACGCAAGCGTCAGCGCGTCGTGGGCGAGCCCGGCCGAGCCCGCGTCGTCGCCGGCGACTTCGAGCGCGCGGAGACCCAGCTCGAACGCGGCGTCGGCGTGCCGGCGGTAGGCCTCCGCAAGACTCATCTGGGAGAGGGCGTGGGACTCGCCGACCGTGTCGCCGGCCTCGCGGTAGAGCGCCGCTGCCTGCTCGGAGACGGAGTACGCGGCGTCGAGATCGCCCATGCGGCGGTAGGTGTCGCCCATCCACGCGAGGGACTCGCGCTCGACGCGGGCGTCCCCGAGCTCGCGCGCGAGCGCGAGCGCCTCCTCGACGCACTCGCGCTGACGCTCGGAGGGGCCGAGCACCGAGTAGATCTGGCCCAGGCCGTAGGCGTGCAGCATGCGGAGCCGCGGATCGTCGAGGGACCCGGCCAGGCGCTCGCGGAGCGCGAGCAGGCGCCGAGCGTCCCAGTTGTAGACGAGTGGGTGCGAGTCGAGCAGGCTCAGGGTCTCCGCGGAGCCCGGCAGGTCGCCCGCGTTCATGCGGTGCTCGAACTCGAGCAGCTGGGGCTCGACGTCGTCGATGTCCTGCCACGTCTCCGGTGGGATCCGGACGCGTGCCCAGTACTCGGCGGCGGCGAGCTCGAGCGCTCGTCGTCCGCGTGGCCCGTCGTCCGGCAGGAGGCTGCGGGCGTAGTCCCGATCGACCGGGTGGAGAGAGAGTGACTCGGTCTCGCGATCGATCCGGACGAGATAGATGCGGGCAAGGCGCCGGAGGACGCGCTGCACGTCGAGCCCCGGGGCGAGCGGCGCGACGAGCGCGGCGACGGCGGCCACCGGCACGGGTCGCGTGAAGACGGCGAGAGCGGAGAGGACGAGGCGCGAGTCGCCGTCGAGACGCCGGTAAGCCTGCCCGACGAGGTCGGCCACGACCTGCTCCTCCGCGTAGAAGCCGTCGAGCAGGCGGTCGAGCGTGGCGAAGTCGGTCGCCGCCACGCTCGCGAGCACTTCGAGCGCGCGGGGGACGCCGTGGAGACGCTCGACGGCCTGCTCGAGCTTCTCTTGCGGCGCGTCGCGAAGCCCGAAAGTCCCGTCCGGGTCGAGCTCGCGGAGCAGGGCCACGCCGTCCTCGAGCGGCAGGCCGGTCTCGAGGGGCACCCGGCGGTCGTGGCGGAGCAGCGGCCCGGAGAGGACGATGGGCTCGCGCGTCGTCACGAGCAGGCGCGTGCCGTGGTCGGCGCCGGCGAGCGTCCGGTCGACGAACGTCGCGAGCCCGGGATCCTCGATCCGCCCCTCCGATCCGAGGAGATCCTCGACGTTGTCGAGGAGCACGACGACGAGCCCCCGGCCAAGCTCCTCGAGGAGCCTGTCGACCTTGCCGTCGAATCCGAGCTCCTGGTTGATCCACGCTCGCTCGAGGCGCACGCGTGCCTCCCCGTCGAGCAGGGAGCCACACTCGCGGAAGATCCGCTCGAGGCTGACCTCGCCCGTGCGCGTGCTCAGGTAGACGAGCGCCGACAGCGGGTCGCCGTCCCAGCCGCGCGCCGCGGCCGTCTCCTCGAGCTCGCCGAGGACCTGGCAGGCGACGGCGGTCTTGCCCATGCCGCCGCGGCCGACGACGACGACGAGGCGGGTCGCGGGATCGGCGAGGAGCGCGCGGATCCGCTCTCGCTCCCGCTCGCGATCCTTGAAGTAGTCACGGATGTCGATGGGCGGCCGACCCGCCACCGGGCGCCCGTCGGCGCTGCGCCGCCGTTCGCTCTGCGCCAGGAGCTGGTCCCGGTGCTCGGTCACGCCGGCCTCGACGCGACGGCCGGCCAGGTCCGGCGGGAAGAGCGGCGGAGACGCAGTCGCCGGTGCCGCGCTCCCGGCGAGGCCTGCGGCGGCGAGGGCCTGGTCGAGGGCCCCTTCGGCCGCCTCCCGGTCGAGACCGACGAGGTCGACGGCGATCGCCGCCTCGGCGACCGGCCAGCGCCCGCCTTCGCGCACCCGGGCGGCGAGCACCTGGGCGCCACCCACCGCGGCGGCCGCTCCCGCGGCGTCGCAGACCGGCGAGACGAGGGCGAGCGCGAGCCGCGCGTGCCCGCCCAGCTCCCGCAGGCGGTCGCCGCCGCCCTCCGCGTCCACCGCGTGCAGCACCGCGGGGACGCCGTGACGCTCGATCCACCCGGCGGCCCAGGTCGCCCACGGGCCGTCCACGCTCGCGAAGGTGACGAGGACACCTCCGGCAGCCGTCCCGGCCCGCGCCGCGTCGAGAGCCGCCCAGGCGGCGAGCAGGTCGGCGGCCGCGATGCAGTAGGCCGTCCTCCGCTCCACGGTTGCGTCCGAGGTGACGGTCATGCCCACGGCGCCGCGCAGCTCCAGATCCCAGATCGGAGAGCCGCTGAAGCCGGGCTCGATCCGGACGCCCACGTCGCTCGTCCCCTCGAGCTGGAAGTGGCCGACGGCCTGGCGCCCGAGGATGCGGCCGTGCGCCCAGACGCCGGCCTCGGAGAGCGGGTCGCCCTCGAAGCCCCGCTGCGGCGCGGGAAAGCCGAACGTCGTGAACTCGTGGCTGTAGAGGTCGTCGGCCGGGACGAGGGGAAGCGCAGTCGCGCGGTCCGGGGGCTCGTCGAGCAGGTCGAGGCCGGCGACGTCGCCGCGCCCGGTGTCGGCGTCGATCGGGACCCAGCAGTCGGCGCTTACGCGGGCGCGCACCAGGTGGCCGGCGGCGCGGAGCGGGAAATCGAGCTCGAGCTCCTCCTCCGGCCGCTCGGCCGGCGTCCCGGGAAGACCGAGCGCCTCGGCGACGACGTGCGCGCACGTGAGCACCTTTCCGGGCCCGGCGAGGAACCCTGCGCCGACGGGCAAGTCGCCGCGCCGGATCCGGACGACGGCGGCTTCGACGTCGACGCTCACGTCACGGCCGCTCCTTCCAGACGAGCTTGACGGCGAAGTTCCCCTCGACGCCGGTCTTGGCGAGGACGGCGCCGAGCTCGCCGCTCAGCTTGAGCCCGAACTGCACCTCGATCTCGTCGGGGCGGGATCCGAGGTCGCGCAGCTTGGCGATGAGCGCCTGCGCCGCGGGCATTGCCTTGTCGAGCGCCTCCTCGAGACTCTCGCCCGCCTGCCCGACGACCTGGCCGGCCCGAGTCGAGCGGACGACGCCGCCGCTCACCTGCTCGTCCACCTCCACGGGGATCGCGCCGCCGCTCTCGAGCCGGAACTCGACGATGTGGCTCACCGGGCGGGTCGCCTCTCCATCGGAGCGATTGTGACGTCGCGGCCGTCCCGGCACAACCACGCCGAAGGCCCTTGACGGATCCGCGCGCGTCTTGAACCTTGTGTTCAACGGTACTAGGATCGCTGCACGGGCGAGAGCGCCCGCGCTGTCATGACGGTTCGGATCGCACTCGAGGACGGCTTCCACGGCGACACAGTCGTGATCAGCGCTGAGGACGGCGCGACGTATCGCGCTGACGACCTGACCACGCGGACCCAGATCAGCCTCGCCGCCTCGACCGAGCTGGAAGTGCCCGACGAGGCCGACGCGCTCGAGGTCGAGGTCCCGACCCGCGGGATCCGGGAACGTGTCGAGCTGGGAGGGCGCCGGAACGTCACGCTCTCGATCCGCGACGGGCGCCTGCAGGTCGGGTTCCCCGAGCAGATCGGGTTCGCGTAGGGAGGAGGGCGCCGGCGGACAGGAATCCGGACAGCACACGCTCCTGCGGCACACATCCAGGCAGGAGGCACAGATGGAAGAGCTAGGACAGGAACTCCTCGACGAGGAGACCGCAGAGGCTCACGGCGAGGCGCTGCCGGGGCCGATTCCCTTTCCTCTGACCCCGCCGTTCGCGTCCCCGGCGAGCGGGCTCTATCGCCGGGAGCTGGGCTTCGGTCATGCGAAGGCGGCCCCGATCGGGTCGGTGCCGATCGGCATCCGGCCGATCCGCCGCGAAGAGCTTCGCCTCGACGTCGACGGCCGGTACCCGCAGATGACGGCCAGCGGGACGATCGGCGGCCACCTCGTCTCCCGCGTCCACTGGATCGCCGGGCTGACGAAGGTCGGCCCGAACCGGTGGACCGGGGCGATCTGGTACAAGGACGGAGCCGTCGTCTCGTTTCCCTACACGCAGGTCGAGGTGAAGGCGATCCGCAGCCCGTTCCCGAGCGCCCGCGCGGCCCGGGTCACGTTCTTCGGAGGCGGCGCGCCGAAGCGCAAGGTCCACTACCGCTTCAGGTCGCAGTACTTCGGCACGGTCAACTTCGAGTTCGACTGGGCCCAGGGCAAGGCCGCGAGTACGAGCATCGACACGTGCGCGCATCCGAACCGACCGGCGACGATGGCGTGCGAGACGCTGACCATCCCGACGGTCTTCCGCCGGGCGGGGTGTCAAGTGACGACGAGCCCCGGCGGTCCCGTTTCGCTCGGGAAGGCCGGAGCCAACGCGCTGTGGTCCGACCTCGAGATGCACGACGCGATGCAGGCCTACTGGACGCACTTCGCGGCCAAGGCGCAATGGGCGATGTGGGTCTTCTTCGCGGCGCTGCACGAAGCCGGGACGGGCCTCGGCGGGATCATGTTCGACGACATCGGCCCGAACCACCGGCAGGGAACGGCGCTGTTCGTGGACTCGTTCATCGCCACCCCGCCCGCGGGCGATCCCGCCCCGGCGGCGTGGATCGAGCGGATGCGCTTCTGGACCGCGGTGCACGAGATGGGGCACGGCTTCAACCTCGCGCACTCGTGGCAGAAGTCGCTCGGCCCGCCCTTCGGGTCACCCTGGATCCCGCTCGCGGACGAGCCGGAGGCGCGGAGCTTCCTGAACTACCCCTACAGCGTCGCCGGCGGCCAAAACGCGTTCTTCGCCAACTTCGAGTTCCGCTTCAGCGACCAGGAGCTGCTGTTCATCCGGCACGCGCCCGAGCGGTTCGTACAGATGGGCAACGCCGACTGGTTCGACCACCACGGCTTCGAGGAGGCGAACGTCTCGGAAGAGCCGGCGCTCACCCTCGAGGTGCGCGCGAACCGGGAGCGGGCGACGTTCGAGTTCATGGAGCCGATCTTCCTCGAGCTCAAGCTGAAGAACGTGAGCGAGAACCCCGTGCTCGTGGACGCCGACGTCCTCGACGCCGACGGGCTGACCCTGATCCTGAAGAAGGAGGGGAAGGACGCCAGGCAGCTCATCCCGTTCCGGCAGAAGTGCGTGCAGCCGAAGGCCATCGCGCTCCTGCCGGGCAAGTCGCTCTACGGCTACGTCCTCGCGTCCGTCGGGCTCAACGGCTGGGACGCGGCCGATCCGGGCACGTACTGGGTCCAGGCCGCCGCGCGCGTGGGGGAGGAGGACGTCGTCTCGGCGCCGTTCGCTCTCCGCATCGCCCCGCCGGCCTCACGGGAGGAGGAGTTCGTCGCCGGCGACCTCTTCTCCGAGGACGCCGGCCGGGTGCTGGCCCTCGCCGGCACCCGCGTGCTCGACCGGGGCAACGCGGTCCTCCAGGAGATCGTCGAGCGGCTCCCCGAGCGGCGTATCGCGGTGCACGCACGCTACGCCCTCGGCAACCCGCTGACGATCGAGTACAAGGAGCTCGTCCCGAAGGACGAGAAGCTGACGGTGAAGGTGACGTCGCCCAAGCCGGAGGATGCGAAGGAGCTGCTCGCCCCCGCGCTCCTCGAGCAGGGAGATGTCGCCGCCGACACGCTGGGGCACATCCGCTACCGCCGGGCTGTAGAGCGGATCGCCCTGCGGCTCGCGGCCGCGGGCGACACGGACACCGCGACGGAAAGCCTCGACGTCCTCCACGACGTCCTGGCCCAGCGGACGGTGAACGACCGGCCGGTGAAGCCGGAGGTGCTCGCCGAGATCGACGCACTCAAGGAGGAGCTCGCGGCCGGCGTGAAGACGCGGGCCTAGCGCCCGTCTTGCGAGGGCGATTCCGGTGGCCGCGCCGGGGTCGCCCTCACTGACGCTGGTCGTCGAGCCAGCGCTCGAACTCCGCCCAGCCGCCGAGGTAGGCGTCGATGTCGTCGAGCCCGCGCCCGACGTCGACCCGCACGTCGATCGCGCAGCTCGGGCAGAGCTCCGAGGCTCCGAGCGGGGTGGCGAGTCGGCAGTGAGTGCACATTGTCCGGAGAACGACCGGGCCGAATCTCAGGATACGGGGGCCGCCGGTCGAGTCATCCCCCGAACGTGCGCTACGATCAACCCCGCGGGGCGTGGCGCAGCCTGGTTAGCGCGCTAGTCTGGGGGACTAGAGGTCCCGAGTTCAAATCTCGGCGCCCCGACTGGAATCGAGAAGGTTTGGGAGCGGCTGACGGAGACCGCCAGTTCGTTCTCTTGTTCCTCGAACGCGTGCAGAGATTCGGGCGAGCCGCTCCCTCGCCGACCTCACCGGTCGGCGCTGAAGGCTTAGAAGTCACCACGCGCGGGCACACGCGTCACCGGGATGGCGTCTCGGGATACGCGGAGAGAGCAGAATCAGACGCGTTTCCGAGAGGCGAACGAGGGCCTCCACGACGCCGTCGCGGATCACGTGCTCGAGTCCCAACCGGTGCCCTTCGTGTGCGAGTGCGCCGACGACGACTGTCTCGGCACGGTCAGCGTCCTCCTCGCCGAATGGGAGGCGGTCGCCTCGAAGCCGAACCACTTCCTCATGGAAGCCGGACACCAGCGGAGCGAGGGTGAGGAGGTCGTCGGGTCGGTCGGCGAGTACCAGGTGGCGCGCAAGCCTGATTGACCGACGGACCTTGCCGCCGGAGCGCGCGGCGGAGAACATGCGCCATGCAGCCGCGCGAACCGGAGGAGGCCATGAACCCGCGTCTCAGACGGAGAGCCCGAAACGAGGCGCTCATCCGCGAGGTGAATGAGCGAATCGAGAAGGTCGACAGGGCCGCCGAGGAAGCGAACGTCGGTCCTGAGGGAACCTTCTTCGAGTTTCTCTGCGAGTGCGGTGGGGGCCACGCCGGCGATCTCGGCTGCGGGGAGCACGTCGAGATGACGATTCAGGAGTACGAGAAGATCCGCTCGCAGGACGACCGTTTCGCGGTCTATCCGGGCCACGAACATGCGACGCTCGAGTCGGTGGCAGCTCGAAACGAGCGGTTCGTCGTCGTCGACAAGCGGCCGATGGCCGAGCCGTTCGTCGACGACGATCCTCGCGGTGCGCCGGCTCAGTGATCCTTCTGATCGCCTGGGCGGCATGGCGGAGCCACGGCTCTGCGGAGAGCGCCGTGGCGGAAAGCCGGCACAAACATTGCCCCACAATTTCCTGACAGACGCGGACCAAGCCTCCTTGCATCTCTCGGAGAAATCGCTTGCGCCTGTCCGACCCGTGCGCTATTCTCCGATGTCGTTCGAAAGATTGGACATGCAGATGACGATGACCACGCACAACATTCTCGCCGAAGCGGCAGCGGTCGTGACCGTTGCGCCGTGGGCGCGCAAGCCCGTCAACGGCGATTGCTTCGGCCATGTCCATGCCCTCGTGGAGAGGTTGATCCGCTAGACGCCTAGCGGCATAGCAGCTCCAAGCGAGGGCGACCCAACGGGTCGCTTTCGTCGTTTCGGAGGCGAATACGGCAATCGATGAGAAGAAGGTGATGCTCAGCTTCATGAAAGCCTAGGAGAATTCGAGGCCCCGCCCGAGAGAGAACGATCCTCTGCGCTCCTCGTTGTAGTGCCACGCTGCCATTCGGCCGCTATTTCGCGCTGCAATTTTGCACGAGGCGTACGAGCATCCGGCTCCAAAGCTCCTCCACGAAGGACGGGCGCTCCGCGGCAGCGCAGCTGCGGGACGTGCGATCCAGGGTCGAAGGGTAGGCGAGTGGCTTGGAAAACATCGTTCGGCTTCGGCCGGCGAGACAGAGGGGCAGCAGACGCGAGGTCGCTCGTGCGTCGATCTCCCATCGGGAGATGGACGGAAGGGCGGACCCCGACGTCGCGACGACACGTGCCGATGCCAACGAAAGGAGGTGTCAGATGTCCTCTCTGGAGCGCCACCGGACGCGCCGCGCCCCGATGAACGACCACGCCATTCGGGCGGTCGGCATGGTCGCGAACGACTTCTCGGTCGCAAACCTCAACGATCCGGGCATGCTCGACGTCGTCGGGTTCGACACCGCGACGCCGCAGCTCGTCTCGGACTTCGCCCGCGGAGCCCTCTGACTCGAGCGGCTCGGCGGGCACGGAGCCCACGAGCCACACGAGAGGAGGAAGTCATGGAGCTCCTGCACATGCAGGCCCGGCGGCCCGTGCCCGAGGCACCTCGCTACGCCGCCGAGATAGCCCTGCGAAGCCGCGGGCTGGCCCGAGCGCACGAGCGCGACCGTCGTCACCTCGTGCCCGGCCGGGAGCACGGGCGGCCCAGCCGCCTCTCGCAGGCCGAAGCGGCCGCCTCGGCGCAGAGGACGGGCGCCCGCGCCCTGGGCGCCTAGGAGGGCTCGGCGAAACACGGGTTGAGCCGCCGAACAACGTTCCACCAAACCCTCTAGGTCGTGCCCGGGAGGGCACGCGGGCCGGCGCGGCCGCCGGCCCGGAGGACGCGCCCCCGCCGAGCGGTCCCGGCGGGGGCGCCACGGCAAGCGTGTGCGCACGGCGGCACCGGCCGCGACTACGACGTCCGGGAGCGCTGAGCGTGCTCCCGGGGAAGGGCGTCGGCCCTTCCATGCCTCCGTAGCTCAGTTGGCAGAGCCCCGGACTTCGGATCCGGGCGCAGGGGTTCAACTCCTCTCGGAGGCGCTCCGGGCGGGCTGACGGCAGCCGCCCACGAAGGGAGAAGGGAGGTGGCCGCCATGATCGCGGCAACCGTCATCGTCGTCTCCGCGGTCGTCGCGGCACTGGCCTACTTCGGCGCGCGGGTCTTCCCCGCCGAGGTCGGCGAGTGAGCGAGGCCGGTCACCGCGGTTCGCATTCGCCCAGGCTCTCGCCCACAATCGCACGAAAGGAGAGGGATGAGCACGATCAAGACCTTCGGGCCAGTCGACCAGCGCAGCCTCGCGCAACTCGAGCGCTGCATGGACGCCGGCGACGCAGCGTACGGCGTGCTCTGCGCCGACCATCACCCAGGCTACAGCCAGCCGATCGGCGGCGGCATCGCGTACGAGGGCTACGTCTCGCCCTCGGGCGTCGGCTACGACATCGGCTGCGGCAACAAGGCGGCCCGCACCGACCTCACCCGGGCCGATCTGGAGGCGCTGGGCGGCGTCGAGCGGATCATGCGGGAGATCACGCGCCGCATCTCGTTCGGCATGGGAGTGCCGGCGACGGAGCGGGTCGATCATCCGGTGCTCGACCGCATCCGGCGGGCGGAGTTCGCGCCGCAGGTCAAGCTGGCCCAGCTCGCGGAGTCGCAGCTGGGCACGGTCGGCTCCGGCAACCACTACGTCAACCTGATGGAGGACGAGGAGGGCCGCATCTGGGTGGGCGTTCACTTCGGCTCGCGCGGGTTCGGCCACAAGACCGCGTCGGGCTTCCTCGCGCTCGCGCAGGGGCTTCCCTTCGGGGGCCGGGCGAGCGAGGGGGAGATGGACTCGCCCCCTGTCCTCTTCGAGGTCGGCTCGGAGCTCGGCGAGGCCTACATCTCGGCGATGGATCTGGCGGGCGAGTATGCGTACGCCGGCCGCGACGTCGTGGTCGAGAAGGTGCTCGAGATCCTCGGCGCCGACGCCGCGCACGAGGTGCACAACCACCACAACTTCGCGTGGCGGGAGGAGCACTTCGGGCGTCCC